>Ga0209835_1000031_pt1 | contig 89674 bp, 78 predicted proteins | sample LakKivwa52mmetaG_FD_184138 | JGI IMG/M metagenome (GOLD analysis project Ga0209835, IMG submission 184138) | Anoxic lake water microbial communities from Lake Kivu, Rwanda to study Microbial Dark Matter (Phase II) - Lake Kivu water 52m metaG... | ecosystem: Environmental > Aquatic > Freshwater >...
GTAATAGAATGGAAATCTTATCTTGAATATAAAGTGACGTTAAGAAACGATCGAAGTCATCATCACCAGATAAATCTTCATTGGCTCCAATCATACCTAAAATTGTAGAGACATCAATGTCTGTACCATTTTCAAGACCTAGCATCTTGAAGGAAACCATGAGCTGTCTGAGTTCGAAGCGGGTCATCAAACCTTCTTCAATATCGCCTACGACTTGACCTTTGGCATCACTTGGTGGTGTCATGTCTAAATCAATCGGGTCATCGCCAAACGCTCCAGAGAGCAATTCGCCAACATAATCACCAAATTCAGTAACATTTAAGAGTCTACCTAAAATGATGTAAATGAAGTCGGATGCGATGAACGTTTCAAAATCATCATCTTCAGTGAGTGGGTCAATGGTTGGATCAATAAGATTCAAGAATGTCGGTAAACCAATGGTTGATATATCTCCGAGCAATCCGAATGAAACAAATAATCTTCTAAATTCAGCTTTTGGAATTCTGCCTACTTCAACTTCTGGATCTCCCACTTGACCTAACATTGCAGCAGGAGGTGTTGTATCAAATGAATTGATGGTCACACCGAGCGCTGTACCTAAAGTAGATCCGACATAGTCACCTAAAGAAGTCAATTTCAATGCACGGTCCAAGATGATATACATAAAGTTTGCATCAAAGACACGGTCGAAATCATCTTTTCCAGTACCTGGATCTAGATTTCTACCTTGAAGTTCTGAGAATGTTGCTAGTCCAATGGAAGAGAAACTTGCAGAATCTGATAAACCCAGTGCACGAAGTGCAATGAAAATATTCTCAAACTCTTCTTGTTTGAATAAGTCACCATCCATTAAGATTGGATCGATGGCAAGGAAGCTTTGATCAATCACGACAATGGCTTGTAGTCCATTGATCTTATTTGCACCAAACGTATGAATATCCACACTGGTGAGTGCATTCGATAATAAACTATGAATGATGTATGAATCAAAGATTTCATCAAAAGTGCCATCATCAATGAGCTGATAGAATGTGGGTAAACCAATGGTTGTGTTCAAATCGATATAGGATAATGCTTCGACGAGTTCTGCAATTTCAGTCTTCTTAATGACTTGACTTGCGTCATAAGCTCTAGTATCATAATGCAAAATTTCTTTTTGAAGAACAGTGCCTTCTAAGAATCCAGCAGCTGCATTATTGACATAAGAAATGGCGATTTCATCCATTCCGATGCCGTTATACTCGAAGTTTAAGACTTTATCGAGCAGTGCCATGACGAAACGGGACTCGAGGATGACGTCGATGTGACGTTGTCCATCAGTTCCAGTTTCAAGTAGAATCGATGATACATTGGTAACTGCAGCTGCTCCGGAACCCAGCGGTAAAGTACCCCAATCTAGACGACCAGCAGAAATGACTAAGTTCTTCAGTTCTGATACTTTAACCATACCTGATCTTGTTCCAACGGTTTCAAGAATCTCATACTTAGGCAATACGAGTGATAAATCGTCACCTTCAAGTGTTTGAGTGGTTCCCGTTAAGCTTTGCAACTGTGTCGTTGCGATGGTTGAAAGTGCTTCTTGAGCGGAGATATCTGTGAATACATTGGAAATTAAGCTGTGAATGATATAGGAATCAAATATTTCTTCAAAAGTACCATCTTGTGTGAGTTGATAGAACGTGTTAATCCCGATTGTACCTGATAAGTCAACCATCGAAAGTGCTTCAACGATTTCTTTAATCTCTTCTTTCTTAAGGACAAGATTACCATCTAGCGCACGTTCGTCATAATGCAAGATTTCCTTGCTTAAGGATACACCTGCAAATGTCGGATTTGCTGATAGTAGATTGTTAGCATATGTGATCGCAATCTCATCAAGATTTAATCCGTTGTGCTCGAAATTCAGCACCTTATCAAATATAGCCATCAATAACTTGGATTCAAGGATGTAATCAATATGAAGGATGGAGTCTGTACCTGTTGACATCAAAAGGCTAGATACATTCGATGCAATGGCTGTACCTGCTCCAAGTTCTTCACCAAGCCAATTGATGCGGGTTGCTGCAAGAATGAAACGTTCAATTTCAGAAATCTTGATGCCACCTATTCTTGGTCCCGCTGTTTCAATCAAATCGTATTTCGGTAGAGAGAAACTGACCGCATCCCTGGTGATATCAACTGTAATACCGACTTGATTCAGTACTTGACCTTCAAGAATGTCTGCAAGTTGATCTTGTAAATCGGTGTTGGTAAATACATAATTGACATTATCATAGAGCCAGTTGGATTCGAACAATGTATCAATGACAGGTTGGTCATTTAATTTTTGATGAATGACAGAAAGATCGCCTAAACTATTCAATTCTTCCATTGAATTCAGATTTAGACTGTTGAAAGTTCTAATGAATGCTTTAAATTCGTTGGTATCAAACAAACCATCAACATCTTGATAGGTTCCAAGTCCAGAAACGATTGCAAGGAAGTTTGGATTGACTTGACCAAGTTGAGTCACACCTGCTTGGACTCCTTGATATGCAGCGGTTACGATATCAGCAATACTATTCAAAAGAACTGGATCGGTCAATGCAAAAGTAAATATTTCTTTGATGATGGTGCCATCAAAAATATCGGATAACTTCGCATCATCTAAGGTTCTCAGATGACTAAATACCTGACCCGTTGGATCATTGATGAGTGCTTCAGTGATACCAAAGCCACGAATGGCGATGAATAACTCTTGGAAATCTTCGACAGATATTTCGTTATCGACACGATTAAATGCAAAGAAATCATCAGAGACTTGTACAAGTCCAGTACCACCGACGAGTTCTCTCACATATTCTTGAACTAAAGAACTTAAGATCAGTTCAGAGAATACACCGCGGATGAGTTTGATTTCTGCGAATGTTTCTAAGGTTTGATCAGAAACTTGATTGTATGCTTCAAGAAGTGCACCGACGCCTGCACCATTTGCCAAGTCTCCAGCTGTATCGAAACCTAGTGTTTGGTTCATGTCATCTGCTAAGGTTGCTAACCCATGAATCAGTTCAACAAATGTGCCTTGTAAAAGCATATCTCCATCTTTTGCCATTTCAGGAATACCGATGGCATAACCGTTTAAGATACTTTCTGTGACACTGCCAAATGAACTTGCTGCCTTAACAACACTACTTCTGAAAATCATAGAACTATCCAAACTACCAAAGGCTAGTTCAGCTTGACTGAGGTTTGCATATTGAGTGAATATTTCTACACTCGCTAACATCGGATCTTCAGTGAGTGGTAGCACACCACGTGCAGAAAGTGTGAGTGCATCTGAATCTTCAAAGGATGCAACTAAATCCAAAACAGCACCGAAAAGTGCATTGATTTCAGTCATCCAAAGATCAGAATCGTTATCAGCATCGAGTAAAACTTGAGGAACTCCGATATAACCTCCAACAGAAGGATCTGTGGAATAGAGTTTGATGTTATGTGCAATATTGGTTAAGAGTAAGTTGGAATGATTGTCTAAATCCGTCTTCAAGATATGGGATCTGAAGACTTCATCTGCAAAGAGTGGAGCAAAGTCTATTTCTTCATAACTGTCGTAGATTAAACGGTTATCGTAAACATACTTCGCTGCATAATAAGCGATACCGATGATGGATGTGATTTCATCACCAAGTTGAACACCAGATGGAACATAAAGTTGCTCAATACCTTGAGAGTTTCTAACATATTCAAGTCCCGCTTCACCAACACGCTGTAATACTTGAAGTGATTCGATGGCATCTGTGAAAATAGCATATTCAGTATCTGTCATCGATCCGAATCTAGACATTAAATCGAGTTGCTGTTCAGGTGTCATTGTTGAGACATTTAAGAGCTCACCAATGGAAGTAAACGTATAAACAGATTCAATCATGGTTAAAATACTGTTGATTTCTTGACCAAACGAGAAATCAACAATACCAGTGATTGGATCACTGATGAGTGCATCACTCACGAGACTCTTCAGTTCATCATCAGCAATGAAACGATCGATTGCAATCGGAGTCGCAATTTCAATGGCTGCGTTTACGACTTCACTTTCTTCAAATATCTTAGATACAATCGCTCTGATTTCAGTCATATGATTGACTAAAACATCATCAGCAAATGCGACATAATCTGGATCAGTGCCCAAGAGTGCTGCTATACCTAATTCAAAAACTTCAGCGTAGATGTCGCCGATATTGAGAATTTCATCTTCCCAAGATACTTCTTCAAGACGTTCAGCGATACGGTCAGCAACATCTTGTTCGACAAGTTCACCTGCTGCACTGTATAAACCATAGTCAACTCCGAAGGGAATCATATTCATGAGTAATTCTAAATCAACAACGCGTTGTAGTAATGCCCCAACCCATTCACCATTGATGGCTTCAATGATTTGATCAGGTGTTGCCCCTTCTTGGGTTGCTGCGAAAAGCTGTGGTAGTAACTCTTCATCTTCAAACATGAACTCAACCAAATCAGCTAATCTTGAAATTTCACCTTCTTCACCTCTGAAGAAATCAGGGTTTTGAATGATGAATGACAGTCTTTCTTGTAAATATCCTTCCACTTCAGAAGGATCTAACCAAGTAATTAAGGATTGAACTTGTGGTAAGACAGTTGCCAAATCGGCTCCTGCAGAAATTAATGAATAAAACTGGAGATCGCCAACTGCTCTAATCACATTGGCAAGTTTTTCACCTTGCTCAGGTGTCAATTCTGCAATCAATTCTGGATTGCTTGCATAAGTCATCAACTCAGAAACTGAACCAAACTCGAGCACAGCTTCAATGATGCCGTAAAAATTGCCAAACTCTTCTTCCCAACTCATGGAAGTGAATTGATTGAGTGCGGCAGCACTATATTCACGATCATAAAGGTTGACACCATTGATCATGTCTGGCAGTAGATTGTTAACAGCATACTTCGTTCCAAACGGCACAATCAGTCCAACCATATCCGATTGACCTAAATAAGTGAAAATTGCTTCGATATCTTCTAAATTGTCTGTGGAGATGGTGTTAAAGTCAAAATCATCTTCTAAGTAACCACCGTCTAAAAGAACTTTAGCAATTCCAACGATATTGCCCAGCTCTTGAACAAAGTTGATTTCTAAGGGTTCTTCATCTTCTACAATGACTTGTGTGGTAAAGATCATATCAAAAATCAATCGGTCTACTGGTTTACCATTGATGACGATTTGTCTGGTGATTGCACCTAAACCACTTTCGTTCATTTCTTTAATTTGTGCGAGGTAATCTTCAACAACTGGAGGTAATGCAATCAAATCAGTACTATCTCCAGTCGATAAGGTTTCTTCATTTGAAAAGACACGTATGGTTACCACATCGGGGACATCTGCTAGAAATCCTGCAATAACGAGAATGGGTAATAGGAAAACAAACGCCATGACAAATCCACGAATACCACCCATGAATGCACCAAAGAATCTACCCAAGAAATTCTTTTGCAATTTCTTGGAAGGTACAAACTTCTTTTTGCCATGTGGGGATTCTTCAAACTTGGCAAGTGCTTTATCATTTTGTTTTTTAAGTAAGTTCTTCTTGATGCCATGTTTCCATATCGGTTTGAAAACAATAAGCGTGATGAAGAACTTGATGATTGGATAGAGTGTGATGAAACCAATGATACGTAAGACGAGATCGGCAAAAGCAAAAACGATCGCCACAATTTGGGGATCTTCAACATAAACTAAAAATTCGGCAGGAATAGCAAAACCAATCATGCCAGTGACCATTTCAATGGCTGATGTCAGTGTGAAACTTTCAGAAAAAATCAGATTGAAAGACAGAAGAGAAACAAGCCATAGTGATATGAACGTCGTGACAATACTCACGATCGAAAAATATGTGGACTTACTCGAACCTCTTAAAAACCCAAAGATGAAGTGTATGGCTACGAAGAAGCCGACAATACCCCACTGAATCACTAATAATGATGGCATACCGATTCCGCCTTTCTCATTCAATTGCTTGACTTCATTTTAACAAAAAAGACCCCTAAAGACAATAAAATATAACTACGTTTATATTTTTGCCTATATTGGGGTCAAAAAAGGTTGGTTTATGGTCGATGTGGGTTCACATGCACCATACAATGGATCACTTCAGGGAATTTTTCTTCAACTGTGTGATGAACAAGTTCAGCAATTTTATGTGCTGTTTGAAGGGTTAACGATGATTTGACTCCGATTTCAACATCGACATATTTTTGTGTCATATGCTTTCTCACTTTCAAATCATCTACCGCTAAAACACCATCAATCGATAGAATGAGATCATGAATATGTTGTACTTGATCGATCTCTGGAGATTGGTCAACCAGATACGAAATGGATTCTGATAAAATTTGGAGTGCTAATCTTAAGATGAAGATGGCGATGATGATGGATGCAATATAGTCAAAGATGACAAGATTAAACTGAGCAAGTCCCAGTCCGATGACCGAAAACAAAGTTGCCCAAGCATCTAAAAGATGATTTTTTGCATCCGCTTTGATCGTAGCAGCATCATATTTTTTACCCGATGTTTGATAGAACTTGTATAAGAAAAATTTAATGATGAGTGCGACGATTGAAATGATCAGTGTGAAGATATGTGGTGTTTCTGCAGTTTCTGGTGCTGCAATATAGTCGATGATCGAATGAATTGAAGCATATCCTATCATGGTTGCAGTAAATAAGAAAATGATACCAAGGACGAAATACGCTAGTCCTTCATATTTTTCATGACCATAAGGATGATCGTGATCAGGTTTTTTTGTTGATAATTTCAGTACGAGTAGTAACATGATGCTGATGAAGACATCCGATAGTGAATTCAGTCCATCAGAAATAAGTGCTTGTGCATTACCCCAAAAACCAAAAGTGAGTTTGAGTATGGTTAAAAGAATATTGACAGATAAGCCAATGGCTACAATGGATAAAATTTCTTGTCGTTTGGTTTTGATCATGGTGTTGTATTGACTTTCCGTATGCCTTCAATCACATAGGAAGTCTGTCCTTTATACGTATTCGTTTTCAATTTAAAAATCAAGACATCTGATTCTAACCATTGAGTATATTTTTGATATGTTTCTGTAAAAAGAGTTGCCTCAAGTTGTGTGGTTCCATCATCTAAGACGACAAAAGCCATTAACTGTCCTGACTTTGTTTTGATCTCGCGTTTCTTGATGATGAATGCGAGTGCTTCAATCTCTTGAGAGGCTTCGAGTTCAGCAAGTGGCTTCAATCGTTCTTTTTGAATGATTTCGCTGTAAGCTCTCAATGGATGATAGTTCAAATTGAATCCTAAAGCTTCTTTTTCATATTGCGCTTTCAGGATAAATGCATAATCTTCAGTGGTTTTTAATTTGAAGTCTGTGATGTATTGTTCATATCCTGCACTATCCATGTGCTTGTGATATATCATTGTTTGATGGTTCAACCCAAATCCATCTAAGGCACCACTATGAATGAGCATTTCTAGATTCTTATCATTTACATCTTTTTTCATGCGATACTTGAAGTTTTGATAATCTGTGAAAGGTCCATTTAATTTTCGTTCATCCATGATTCGAATGACTGTCTGTCTACCGAAACTCTTGATGGATAACAAAGGCAATCGAATACCTTCAGAGTCATACGCATAACTATCTGTTGAAAGATTGATATCAGGTGCTAATATCGGAATGTTTTTCTTTCTGATTTCTTGAAGATACTCCGCTGTTAGTCCTTCATTTCCGGTCACAGAAGATAATAAAATCGTCATGAAAATGCCAAAGTAATTGGCCTTTAAATATGCCATTTGATAAGCAATCAAAGCATAGGCAACACTATGGCTGCGATTAAATCCATAGTCTGCAAACTTGACAATATAATCATAGATTTCAATCGCCAGTGACTCTGGATACTGCTTGGATTGACACTTGACTTTGAATCGTTCACGTTCTATTTCTAGTGTATGTTTGTCCTTTTTAGAGATTGCTCGTCTGAGCAAATCCGCCTCAGCAAGCGTGTATCCTGCGAATTCAGATGCGATTCTCATGACTTGTTCTTGATAAACAATGATCCCGTAAGTCGATTCTAAAATTGGCTTTAAGTTTGTGTGTAAATAAGTAAATGTTTTACCATTTCTACGTTTGATAAACTCATCGATATTATCCATCGGTCCTGGTCTAAATAATGCATTGATCGCAACAATATCTTCAAAGGCTCTGGGTTTCAGTTTTCTCAGTGCATTCCTCATCCCCATCGATTCCAGCTGGAAGATTCCGCTGGTATCTGCATGTTCGAGAATCTTGAAAGTATTGGCATCATCAAGGGGTATTGAAACCAGTGAAAACGGCTTATTAAAGCGATGAATAGCTTTTACAACATCATCAATCACTGCAAGGTTTCTAATCCCTAAAAAGTCCATCTTTAATAGACCCATTTGTTCAAGTTCGCTTGCTTCGAGTTGAGACTGATAGAAGTCGTTAATGCCTTTGGTCAAGGGTATATATGTAGATAAATCCTGATGCGCTAGTATCATCCCAGCAGCATGTGTTCCGGTATGTCGTGGCAGTCCTTCGATGGATTTTGCAACCCTCAACAGTCGTTCAGTTTCATGATCGGTAGGATCTACTTTTTCATTGATTACTGCCTGAATGATACCATTGACTCTCGAGGTATCAATCTTCATCACACGTGCGATATCTCTAATTGAAGAACGCAACGCAAATGTACCAAATGTCACAATCGATACGACATGAAAATCTCCATATTTCTTTCTCACATAAGCTAGTACTTCATCTCTTTTATTATCTGGAAAATCCATATCGATATCTGGCATGGTAATGCGTGCAGGGTTTAAGAATCTCTCAAATAATAAACCATATTCAATAGGGTCAACATCTGTAATTCCTAGACAATATGCAACCAGAGATCCAGCTGATGATCCTCTACCTGGACCTACCAAAATGTCGTGTGTTTTTGCATATTTGACAAAATCATAGACGATGAGAAAGTATGCATCAAAACCCATTTGATGAATGACAGAAAGTTCAAAATTTAAGCGTTCTTGATAGACAGAAACATTTGGATCTTGAGTTTTCTTGAGTCTTTTTTGAAGTCCTACAGTCGCAAGCGACTTAAGATATACACCTACATCTCCTTGTGGAACTTCGTAATGTGGCATTTCAAAAATTGGTGTCTTCCATTCGAAATTCACTTGTGAAATCACTTTAGATAACGTATCAAAAACATAGGGATAATCCATGAAAAGGTGCTCAACATCTACACGATTCATGAAAGCAAAATTGGCATCTTTTGGCATCTCGTTTTGATCATGATCAATCTTAATCAATGCTTCATATGCTTCTTTATCAATCGGTAACAAATAAGATGTTCGGTGAAGCGGAAGCATCTGTATGCCTGTTTGTTCAGAAATCTGACGCATGATTGGAGCAACCTTCATTTCTGCATCAAATGTATCTAAAGATAATCCCAAATAAAGATCTAGTATACTTTTTTCGTATTCTATGGCAATCCTCTTTGCCATATCATAATCTTCTGAACGAATGTATGTATCAATGGCTGAATCCATGCCTGAAGTGACAAAGAAAAGACCTTCTTGATAAAGAGATAAGTCTTCTAACGTCAATGATCTTTCTGATTTTAGCATATTCAGTTTTAAAAGGTGTTGATATCCGGTTTGGTTTTTGACAAAGACCAAAAAGCCCGACTCCTCCAAGCCTGTTGTCACATGGAGTTTGAGCCCGAGCACTGGTTTAATGCCATGCTTTTTCGCTTCACGAAATAAAGACATCATGCCATAAAGATGCTCATCCGATAACGCGATGAAATCATACCCCGAGGATTTTGCTGTTTCAATCAACTTTTCCAGCGGAATGGTATTTTTCAACATGCTATATGCACTTTGTAAATCAAGTACTCCAAACATCAGAAATCACCTTAGTCTTATTATATCAACTTATGACAACTCATTTTAAAAAAAAATGCTTTTGCAAGCATTTTGATGAAACTAGAATGTCGCGAAACCTGTGCCAAACGCCACACATTGTTCTTCTTCTTCAGTACTTGGTGTGGAATTGACTTTGAAACCTTCCTGATAAAGGATAGCGCCTGTAGCAATGGTTCTTTCTTGCCATGCATCCATCCATTCGCCTTCGCCCCAACCATAAGATCCAAACAATGCTACTTTTTTACCAGATAAACTGCCTTCTACTGCGGTGAAGAATGGTTCAAATTCATCTTCTTCGAGTGTTTCAACACCCATTGAAGGACAACCAAATGCGATTTTATCATATTGATTGACTTCACTTGGATCGATTTGTTCGACAGACTTAAAGACAACAGTTGTGCCTGCACTTTCCAAACCTTCCTTGATTTTGTCAGCCATGATTTCGGTATTACCAGTACCTGACCAGTACACCAAAAGTACGTTTGCCATATTGATATTCTCCTTGTGTTTTTTGTCTTATACGTCAACATTATAGTCGATAGATGCCCATTTGTCAAAAGATACGGGTTAAGACATTTTTCGGTATACGAGATAAAGACTTGCTACGCCTAACGTTGTTAGAACCATCAATGGTATGAATGATTGAACAGAATACGATTGAGCCACTTCAATGACCGTCACGAGTCTTTCTGTTATGGTATAGTTTCCTCGTTCGTCGATGGCTGTGTATACCAAAACATAAGTTCCTGGAATGCTCGTATCAATCTGTTCGGGAGATATGAGAATCGTGATTGATCCTTCTTGATCAAAGGCTTCAACACCTTGTAAAGGATCAAAGTGCTGATGTTGCATGATCTCGATTGAATGCGTCGTGATGATTGGAGGGGTTAAATCATCAACAATGACTGTGAGTATTTCATTTCTTTGATTGAATGAATGATCAAAAGCAGTGTATGTGACAACATATCTTCCTGGTGTTTGATAATCAATGTTTGAATGGATTAAAACCATGGAATTGTCTACTATATCATAGTTATCAGAAACTGATTCAATGAAAGAGATGAGATTTAAAGGTTCTTGATTGAGTTCAACAAGGACAACATTTGTCTTGAGCATCAATATGGGTTCCTCGATATCAGCAACAATCAAATATGTTTCCAGACAGTTGATATTTCCTGATGTATCTTTTGCACATGCATAGAATGTATACTCACCAATCGTTTGATAATCAACATCTTGATCCTCTATCCAAGTGAGTAATTCTGATGATTCATTATACTGATCACTGAATGTAAAAAAATGAACGAGTGACTTACGTGCAAAGTCTGTGATGACGATGTCGTTGTTTTGTATGACGATGGGAGCTATTCTATCGATGATTTCTACATAAGTCCGAATGGTTTCTGTATTCCCAGAAGGATCGGTTGCTGTAAACGTGACTGGATAAAGTCCAGTGACATGCATTTTGAATGTTCCAGTGACTTTGAGAACAACAGAACTCACGGATGCATGGTTGTCTGTCACTTCAATCATAGATAAGAGATGAGGTTCCACTGAAAATACATCAAAGATCAAGGGTGCTGTGAAGGTCATCTTCGGAGGTTCAATGTCCTTGACATAAACGTTGAGTTTCAGTGATGTTACATTGTTGGATTGATCACTGACTGTATAGTAAACTGCATAGGTACCGATTGCATTAAAGTCGATATCGTGCATCACTTCAATGTCTGAAAAATCAATGAAGTCGACATCATCTCTAACAGATAGTACATAATCAAGTAGTTTTTCTCTCTCATAGATTTGATGAACCGGAATGATTTTTGGTTGAGATTTAAAGATAATTTCAGGAGGTTTTGTATCGATGATGGTAAGTACTTCGTTGATTGTAGTGGATAAACCACTTTGATCGGTTGCTTTCAGTGACATGGGATAACTCCCTAGTTTTTGATAATTGACGGCTTGATCATTCAATTCTATGTCTAATACTAAATCATAATTATCCTTAATTGTAAAATAATCTGTATATCTGAAAGTTTCTCCAAAACTGAGGATGAGTGCTTTTTTGATGGTAATTTCAGGTGCTAAATGATCATAAACTTCAATATATCCAAAAGTGACTGACATATTGCCTGAAACATCCGTCACTTGATAACGAACAGGATATAAACCCACTCGATTCAATAGAACTTCACTCGATTGAATCGATAACACAAGTTTCTCAACTGCATCATAATTATCAGAGTAAACCAAGCCTTCTTTTAAATCTGGCATTTTTGATCCTAAGGGGATTCTAAAATAAGGTGTTTTGGTGATGGTTGGATAGATGTGGTCATCAACTTGAAAAATGATGGACTTGGTCGATGAAATGTTAAAGGTCGGAAAATGCACTCTATATTTGATGGTATAACTTCTAACGACAGCTGTATTCACAGTTGAAATGAATGTGCGCTCTACACCATTTCGCTCATAATACATCAAAGGATCATCAACCTTGATGCCATTGATCCATAAACTCGCTTCCGGCAAAAAACGATAATCATCGACATTATCATTCAAAGACATATACAACACATCATTTTTCCAACGAATCTCAGTATTCATTACTGTCATCATTGCAACTAAAGATAATAAAAAGGACATGATTTCACCTCTATCCTATGATAGGGTTTTTCATATCCTTTTTCTTGATTAAAGTTTTTGTTCGAGTTCTAATCCTTTTTCTTTAAAGAATTGATTTCTGTAAAGTTCAAAATATGCACCACGCTGTTGAAGCAATTCTTCATGTGAGCCCATTTCAATGATCTTACCCATATCAAGCATCACAATCAAATCCGCATTCACAATCGTAGACAACCGGTGTGCAACAATGAAACTGGTTCGATCTGATAATAATAAATCTGTAGCATGTTGAATGATTTCTTCAGATTCTGAGTCAATCGATGAAGTTGCTTCATCCAAAATCAATATTCTTGGATCTGCTAAGACGGCTCTTGCGAACGAAATCAACTGTTTCTGTCCAACAGAAAGCATATTTCCACCTTCGCCAACGAATGTTTCATACTTCTTTTCTAATCCATCAACGAAACGATTGACACCCACCATTTCAGCAGCATAGATGACTTCAGAGTCTGTTGCATCTAACTTGCCATACCGGATGTTTTCCATGATGGTCGTTGAAAATAAATGGGGTGATTGAAGCACATAACCGAGTCTCTTATGTAACCAGTGAATGCTTCTTTCTCTGTAATCTTTGCCATCAATCAAGATTGAACCGGATTTGGGTTCATAAAATCTTGCAAGCAAATTTACCAACGTTGTTTTTCCTGATCCTGTATGTCCGACCAAGGCAACACTACTACCGGCTTTGACTTTCAAATTAAACTGATCCAAAATCACTTCGTTGTCATTATAGAAGAACGTTACATCTTTAAACTCAACATCACCTTTTAAATCTTCCCAATTCTCTTTTTTATCGATGAATAATGTTCCATATTGTGCTTCAACTTCCTTGGTATCGACAAGTTTGGACTCAGTTTCAATCAAACCAACGATACGTTCAGCAGATGCTTGTGCATTTTGAAAATCGGAAATGATTCTTGAAATGGCCATGATGGGTTCAAAAAAGTTGACTGTGTAGTTGATGAACATCGCGAGTGTGCCTACAGTAATAATGGTTTCAAGCACATAAAGAGATCCTTGATACATCGTGAGTGTTACGCCAAGATAAGCCAGTATCAAAATCACGGATGAGAATACCGCTGAAGTGATGACCGCTTTGATGCTAGCACGTTTCAGTTTGAATGCAGTATCCTTGAATTCATCGAAATTGGAATCTTCAATCGATAAACTCTTGGTTGTCTTCGCACCTTGGAATCCTTCATTATATTGAGCAGTGAGTTGCGAGTTATGTTTTCTAGCTTCTCGATATTGCTTAAGCATGATGTTTTTAAATACCCATGCCACAAGAAGCATGATCGGAACGATGATGGTCACAATCAGTGCAAGTGCAGGGAATGTCGAATAAAGAACAATCATGATGACAATCATGGATAATGTCGCCCAAACGAAATCAACGATTCCCCATGAAATAATCAAAGATAATCTTCTAGCATCCGATGTCATGCGTGCCATGATCCATCCTTGAGGTGTTTGGTCAAAATAGGAAAATGATAGTCTTTGTAAATTCTTGAATGCTTGTCTTCTTAGTTCATAACTGGTTTGGGCTTCGATAATACCAGCCTGATAGATGAATCCCCAAACTGAAAGAGCGAACCCAGCTGCAAGTCCTAAATTGGCAATGATGTATTGTGGCCAGGTTGTAAAATCACCTGCAATGAAAAATGTATCAATGGCATAACGGTTAAATAACGGTATAATGCCGTCTAAAATGGCGATTAGACCTGAGAAAAAAATCAGAAGGATCACACGTTTTGGAGATTGGAATACGATTTTAATGATCTTCTTCCATGTTCCGAGATGAACCTTATAGCCAATATCTTGAGAATCATCATGCATGGGATTCACCTTCTTTCAGCATGGTTTCAAATTCACGCTCAAGTTTACCCTGAATGTCCCAAAGTTTTTTATATAATCCTGGTTTCTTAGATAGGACATCATGAGTGCCGATGGCTTCAATCTGACCTTGATCAAGGACAATGATTTGATCGGCTTCTTTCGCTGTGGTAATGCGATGTGTAATGATGATGGTTGTATGTTGATAACTCTTGTGCAGCAGTGCTTCACGAATCATCATATCTGTTTTGGTATCAACAGCTGATAGTGCATCATCAAAAATCAAAATTGGTTTATCGGATACGAGCACTCTCGCGATGGCGACACGTTGTTTCTGACCACCGGATAATGTCGTTCCTTTTTCGCCAACAATGGTTTCATAACCTTGTTTGAATGTCTTGATATCTTTTTCAAGTGCCGCTGTCACTGTAGCACGATAAACACGGTCTTTATCCGCATTTTTGTGTGCAATTGCAATATTTTCATACACTGTCTTAGAGTATAAGAACGGGTCTTGTAATACAACACCAATTCGATTTCTGATGTGCTTCTTTTCGATGTCTTTTAATGGAATACCATCGATTAAAATATCACCATCTGCATAATCATACATTCTAAGTAACAAATTAATGATTGTTGATTTACCGCTACCGGTTCTACCGATGACAGCAACCGTTTGACCTGCTTTGATTTTAAAATTGACTTTCTTCAGTAAATGTTCTTGTGTATCTGAAAACTTGAAGGAAACATCTTTAAACTCGATATCACCTTTGATATCAGGTGCTAATGTTCCATTATTCAAATATTCACTTGGCTTATCCAATATTTCATTGATCCGGTCAGATGCAACCAGTGCCTTACCAAAATCATTGATGATTCTACCTAAACCACGGATTGGCCAAATGAGCATACCAACGAGTGCAAGTGATGCTGCTACACCTGCTGCATCCATCGTGCCAAGTTGCACAAATCGAACACCAACTGCGATGATGATTAAATACTGACTGATACCGATAAAATCCATCACTGCCCAATAAATGGCAATGATTTTGTTCGCTTTCGTCAGTGCATTACGGTATTCAGAGTTTTTCTTTTCCATCTTTTCAATTTCAAAGGCTTCGTTTGCAAAAGCTCTAACGACTCTGGAACCTGATAAGTTTTCTTGAACGACAGTCATCATGTTGGATTCTGTCTTTTCGATATTCATGAAAATTTTGTCGATCTTTACGAAATATATGACTGATGAGGTTGCGATGATTGGCATGATGGCAAATGTAATCCAAACCATTGTTGCGTTGATTTGAATGAGTTGATATGCTCCAAAAATGAGCGTTGCCAACAAATGAACCGCATCAAGCATTCTGCCTGTTAAAAATCCGGTTGTGGTTTCAACATCTGAGGTAACTCTTTGGATTAAATCACCACTATCAGATTTGTTATGAAATTCATAATTGAGATCTTGAATATGCCCATAGAGTCTAACACGCATGCTTTCAGCCATACGTTCTTGAAGTGCACCTCTGAGCCACATTTCAAAGAAACGCAGTGTGAAACGCAGGACTTGCAAGATCATCAGGGATACTGCAACACGAATGATGATGTTGATGACAATATCATCAATCTCAAAAAACGCAATCAAGAATTGCGGTAGATTGACACTTCCGATCGGCTCCATACCTGCACCAATGCCGGGTTGAGAAAGGAGTGTCTTCAATAAAAATTGTGTGAACAGGGGAACATTCGAGTAGGTCCACTGGTGGAAAGCTGTTAAGAATGCAGCAACCAAAAAGAGTAACAAGAAGCCCTTGGCCAAGCGAAATAATTTGATAAATCTCATGATGTGTTCCCTCCTTAGCCAATATTAAGTATATCTTAAAATGAATCTAATAGTCAATTTTATCAGATGTTATACATCATTATGCCAACGAAATGTAAAAAAAGACCAGATTTTGAAATCTAGTCTGCTGGTATGAGTCGATGTTGTGCCATTTTTAGTGCTCCAATGTGTTGTGTAAATTTGAATGTCACTTGAGTCGATTCTTTATAGTGTTGATATTTAGAAAATAGGTTGGATGCATCTTTCATCAAGAACGCTATGATTAAGTAATCATCAGGCAGTGCTCTGATTCCTAAAATCTCTCGTCTGAGATAAGCGAGGGTTTCTAATCTATCTGGATGATGCTTATAGTAAAGATGCGTTCTTACTCTTTTCAATCCATCGGTTAATTCGATTTTCTCAGGCATCGATGCAATGGTTTGAATCAGTTTAGTGACTTCACCCAATTCATCTAAAGCAAGCAAATATAGAATCATGAACGTCGGTGACTTAGATAGATAAGGCATAGTGATTGATAAAACATCTTGATATCGTGCACTGCCATAATAAGTTAATGCTTTAATATAATCTTTTTCGTCTTCTCTCATTGAGGACATGGCTTGCATGGTTTTTTCCATATGCGTTGGATCAGCATACATCGCGCATAAACCATAATATTCTTTCTTGACTTCACTCATCATCAAATAATAGTGCAAATGCATCGCTTGTTGCATGAATGGATTCATTTGATCAATCACATCGATGAAGCGGTGCATACGCATGGATGCGATTAATTGAATGCGTTTGAGTAACATCGTTAATTCGATGCTTAAAAGTGAATCTTCTGGTGCCATGCTTGTTATACTGGCTGCATCCTGATATTTTTCAACCGATATGAAATACGTACCCAATACGACAAGTGTCAATGCAAGTTCATGATGACTCATGTTTGGAATGAATATTTTCAATTGATCGAAACATCGATTTCTGAGTTCTGTTTTGTTTGTCAGGTGATAAATCACGAATCCAATGAGATAGGATTGATGATCTTCTCGATGTTGGTATTTACTTAAGATCTCAAGACTCGGTGTTTCCCCATGAATCATGGATTTGATCAAAAGTCGCAGATGATGTTGATACAATTCGTCATTGGTTTCTGGTTGTGGCTTCATTTGAAATCTTTCCATCAATTGATCCATAAACTGATCAGATAGTTCAATCATATTATTTTCAATTTTGGATAAATATGAAATACTACAAATACCTTCAGCACCTTCCTCGAGTGTCATGTTCATTGACTTTCTCTTGAGTCGGATTGCTGAGCCAATCGGTTTCATTTCGTATAATTTTTGTTCTTTTCGCTTCTTGATCCATTTATGAATCAAAGGCATGTTGACATTCATGTTTTCTCCCCTTCATCGTTGTCTATCATGATTATAAAGAAGAACGCATTTCAAATCAAAAAATTTTTGAAAAATAAAAAAGGAACAATCATTTGTTCCGATTTTGATGTTTTTTAGGATAAGTGCAGATGTCAAAGAGTGGACATTCTTCACATTTAGGTTGTTTTGCAAGACAATGATATCTGCCAAAAAAGATGAGTTGATGGTGTAATTTTGTCCAAGTATTTTCTGGGAAATGATTCATCAATTTGTTTTCGATCGTGATTACATCATCCGATTCCTGTGCAAGACCAAGTCTCACAGAAACTCTAGCCACATGAGTATCTACTGCTAGAGCAGGGATACCGAATGCATTACTTAAAACCACATTGGCTGTTTTTCTACCAACACCAGGTAATGCTTCGAGTTCAAGTCTACTTGAAGGGACCACGCCTTGATGTTTTTCAACAATGACTTTAGAAAGCATTTGAAGATGTTTTGCTTTATTGTGAAATAGACCAATCGATTGGATATGAGATTCTATATCTTTTAAATCCGCATGCATCATTTTTTCAGGTGTTGGATAGGCTTTAAATAAGCCAGGTGTGACTTTGTTCACACTGATGTCTGTGGTTTGGGCAGATAAAACGACTGCAACTAGTAACTCAAAATGATTGTGGTGATTGAGTTCAACATGTGCATCAGGAAACATGATATCTAAGGTAGAAAGAATGCGTTTTGAATCCATCATTTGATTTTCTTGAAGATTTCATCAAGCACATTCTCAACTTCTTCATCGATTTCAATCGGTTCTGGAATGCTTTGATTCAATACTTTTTCAACATATTTTACACTCACTCGATCTTGAGCGGTTGTGATGGCTTTGATGATTTTATCATGAGAAAACAGGTGATCTTCATACCATCTTCTCACCGTTTCAAGTTCGTAAGGTAACAATTGACGACCCATACCCTGTTCGAATAATCTAAGAGTTGCTGCAACCTCAGATTCAGTCTGTTGTTTCACTTTATCAATTTCATCTTGAGCAAATAAGTCTTCAATCTTCTTAAATGTTTGATCTAGGTCAAAAACTTCGCGTTCTTTGCCTTCTTTATTCTCTAGTGATATAATCAAAAATCCTCGATCGATCAACATCTCAACAGATGCTCCAATTTGATCTGCTGTATAGTCAATTCTCTTCGATAACGCTGCTAACGTAAATGTTCTTCTTTTCTTATATATTGAAAAAAGTGCAAGCAGCACATGTGCATCCTGCATGGATAGTTTGAGTCTTTTATACTCTTTGATTAAAATGCGTTCGATGGACACATCGTATTCTTCATAGAGTCTCTTTAAGATCATAGTTACCCTTCTTCAGCGCATCATGCGCTGCATTCTGTTCAGCTTCTTTTTTCGTCTTTCCACGTCCTACACCGAGTGTGATGACGTTATCCAAACGGACAGCAGCTTCAAACTCTTTATCATGAGATGGTCCAACTTCTTTAATGATGTGATAAGAGATATTACGCTTATCACCACTTTGAATATATTCCTGTAGTGTTGACTTAAAGTCTTTAATGTTCCATACCAAATTTAAATGAGGTACAATGATTTTTTTAAACATATCAAAAGCAGTTTTAAATCCCAAATCTAAGTAGACAGCACCAAAAAGTGCTTCAAACGCATCTGCAACCATGGCATCGTTTGCACCTTTGACCAATTCACCTTTACCGAGCAAGATATAATCTTTTAATCCCAGTTTATTGGCATATTTCACTAAGGCTTCTTCGCAAACAGCCTGTGCACGACGTTTAGTCATCGTTCCTTCATCTGCTAAATCTTCTTTATAAAGATAATCACTCATCATGAGTTCAATGACGGCATCGCCTAGAAATTCAAGTTTTTCATTGTTGTCTGTTTGATTTTCATAAGCGTATGACGCATGTGTCAATGCTTTGACATAAAGAGATTCATCCTTATATGGAAGATTCAGCATGGCTAATAATGCTTTCATGCTTTAATCTCTTCCTTTTTCTTGAGTGTTTCAGTCACAAGTCCAATGACATTGGCTTCAACCATTTCTTTGGCTTGACGAATGCCGTTATAAAATCCTTTTTCTTTTGAAGAACCTTGAGCTTTGATCACGACTTGATTAAATCCCATCAGTAATGCTCCACCAATTTCAGATGCATCCAAGGATTTTTTGAAGCGTTTAAGTGCATTTCTCATGAACAGTGCACCAATCATCGCAAACACAGATGATTTGATTTCTCTCTTTAAAACGAGTCCTAATCCTTTTGCAGTACCTTCAACAGTTTTCATGACAATATTTGCAGTGAATCCATCTGAGATCATGATATCTGCTTCAGTGGTCATGACTTCTTTGGGTTCCATGTTACCAATGAAATTGAGATCAGGAGAATTTTTAAATAATGCAAATGTTTCTTTATCGAAATCTCTACCTTTACTATCTTCAGTACCGATATTGATGAGAGCAATCTTAGGTTGATTGCGTTTCAAGACTTTTTCAGCCATGATGGTTGCGAACACAGCAAAATCTAAAAGATGTTCAGGTTTGAAATCAACATTAGCGCCAGCATCTAACAATATACGACCTCTACCATCATATGAAGGCATGAATGGAGCAATCGCAACCCGTTTCATTTCTGGCATTCTGCGAATGATGAAATGACCACCAACGACCAATGCTTGTGTGGGTCCTGCTGAAACCACTGCATCTGATAAACCATCTTTGACATGTTGCATTGCCATAAACATGGAAAGTTCCTTATTGGTTCTATATTGATGAATCGGATCTTTTTCTGCCATGGATAAATAGTGTGGTGTATGCACCACATGAAGTCTTGGATGTTGTTTTAAGAAAGGTGCCATTTTGGCTTCGTCACCGAAGAGTGTAATTTCGATATTATCAAACTTTTCAAGCGCCATCATGGTGCCTTTGACAATCGGCTCTGGTGCGTAGTCGCCACCCATGCCATCTACTGCAATTTTGATCATGATATCCCTTCTTTCGTATTCATTATTATATCATACATTGACTTTCTCTGTGATGGTTCGATTCAAATATTTATAAGCTGGATTGGTTTTGAAATCTGGACGTTTCAAAATGTCTTTAACGTTCTTCTGGGCTTCAATCAAGATGGCTGAATCTTTTAAGATATCTAAAAACTTGAATTTGAGGTATCCGCTTTGTTCAGCACCTAGAAAGTCTCCTGGTCCTCGCTCAATCAAATCATATTCTGCAAGTTTGAATCCATCATTGATTTTGGATAATAAATGAAGACGTTCGATGTCATCTTTTTCAGAGACGAGATAACATGTTGAATGCAATTGACCTCTACCGATGCGACCTCTTAATTGATGGAGTTGTGATAGACCAAAGTTTTCTGCTGCATAGATGCCCATGAGGGTTGCTGTTGGAATATCAATACCAACTTCAATCATGGTGGTAGAAATGAGGATACTTCCCGATGTGTAGATAAAGTTTTCCATCATGTTTGTTTTCTCATCATCAGATAACTTCCCATGAAGGATAAAGATGGGAGCACTCACTGCCGATTTGATATCTTCATAGACAGATTCGATATTGTCTGTGACTTTGGTCGACGTGATCCCAGGTACCACTAAGAAGACGTGTTCTTTTCGATTGACAGTATCTCTGATGGCATCATAGAGTGTTTTGATTTCTGACTTTTGTAAGTAGATGGTATCCACTGGCAATCTATTCTTCGGTTTAGATTGAATCACGCTCACGTGTGAATTTCCGAAGATGATGGAAGCGAGTGTTCTTGGAATCGGCGTTGCAGTTAAATAAAGCACATCTTTAGACTTAGATTTTTTGATGAGTTCTTCCCGTGTACTCACACCAAACTTATGTTGTTCATCAATAACAATTAAACCAAGTTGATCGAATAGAACATCCTCTTCAATCAATGCGTGAGTCCCGATCACTAAATCATATTGATGCTTTTTGATGGCTTCCTTCATGTCATCCTTATGTTTCGTTTTCCCTGTCAACAATGCGATTTTAACGTCTTTTAAGTATGTCTGAAATACTTGGTAGTGTTGGTTCGCTAAGAGCTCTGTAGGTGCCATGAATGCTACCTGTTCACCTGCTGTGATGATTGCATATGAAGCTATTAAAGAAACCAACGTTTTACCAGATCCGACATCACCTTGAATCAGACGATAACTGGCAAATTCTCTCTTAAAATCTCTGAAGATATCATTGGTTGCTTCTTTTTGATCAAGCGTCAGTTCATAGGGTAGTGAATCAATCAGTGATCTTACACAATCGATTTGATAATTCTTTGGAGGTCTTTTTGATTGACTGGGTTGATGTGCAATCACTTGAAGCTGTAAAAAGAATGCTTCTTCATATTTGAATCGACGCTCTGCAGCATAGATTTCTTTCATTTCACTTGGTAAATGAAGCATCTTGAATGCCTCTTTTCGATCAATCAAACGATATTGCTGAATCAAATGGGAAGGTATCGTTTCATAGATATCAACTTGATTGGATTCAAAAATGTTAGAAATGATACCCGAGAGTGTTCGATCGTAAATCCCTTCAATACCATAGATGGGTTTGATGGGTATGCTTAAGTCTCTTTTCACGATTGAAGATGCATTGATTTTTCGTAAATAGAGATCAAATGTTCCTTTGATGACAACATCAAGACCAACCGTTAAAGTCTTGACATAATACCCTCTGCCAAACACCACGACTTCAATCGTTTCTTCGTTCAGTTTGACATCAAAGACCACACGATCTGCCTTCACACTTCGAATGAGTTTCGGTGCTGAACTGATGATGCCTGATACAGTAATGACTTCTTTATGATGTGCACGATCAAGCGAGGTGATGGAAAATGTCTCATAAGATTTGGGCACACGACAAATCAAGTCATACGTTGACCATATGCCTTCATTTCTCAGTATGCGTAATATGCTGGGTCCAACACCTTTAATGGTATCGAGTTTGTATTCCATAACGTCACCTATTTCCATTATAGCAAAGAAAAAGCCGGAATTTGATTTCCGACTTACTGTCTGTCTTTAAAGATGCGCATCGCATTCATCACTGCAAGGAGTGAAACACCAACATCAGCAAAAATGGCCATCCACATGGTTGCAATCCCAAATGCGCCCAAGAGGAGGACAACGATTTTGATACCAAGCGCCATCACGATGTTTTGAATCACGATATCCATCGTCATTTTGGAGATGATGAGTCCTGAAATCAAAGTATCTGGATTCTCATTCATGATGACTGCATCGGAGGCTTCAATCGCAGCATCACTACCAATGCCTCCCATGGCTACACCGAGTGTTGCTTCTGTGAGCACGGGTGCATCATTGATACCATCACCTAAGAAAAGAACTTTTTCGGTTTTCGCCAAATCTTTGACAATACGCACTTTATCATTCGGTAAACAGTTGGAATGAACATGATCGATACCTAGTTCTTGTGCAACTTCTAATCCAACAGAAGCTTGATCTCCAGTGATGAGTGTCGTATTTTTACCCATTGCCTTTAAGTAATCAATAAGTAGTTTTGAAGTTTTCTTCATCCGGTCTTTAATGATGATGGTACCAATCCATTGGCGATCGATTGCAACATAGATAATCGTTCCAACTTCACTAGTCTTCGAGTAAAGTATACGATTTTCTTCCATCCATAGATGATTACCAACCAACACTTTTTGATTTTGATAATACCCTTCGACACCTTTGCCAAATGATTCTTGAACATCCTTGATTTTCGTCGTATCAATCTTTTTACCATAAGCGGAAACGATTGATTTTGCTATCGGATGATTGGAATAAAATTCAATATGTGCTGCAATTTCAAGTGTTAGTTCTTGTTTTGCAGAAATGATTCTTGAGACTTCAAAAACACCTTTGGTTAACGTTCCCGTTTTATCGAAGACAAAGTGATCAATCGAATTTAATATTTCTAAATCACTGCCACTTTTAAAGAGCATTCCTTTTTTAGATGATGCCCCAATCCCTGCAAAAAATGATAGAGGAACGGATAATACAAGCGCACAAGGACAACTGATGACGAGAAAGATTAACGCGCGATGTATATAAATCGGTAAGAGGTCTATGTATGGGTTGCCATTCACAAGTGATAAGATTGCTGGAATCATCAATGCTAAGAGTAGTGATAAACCAACAACAATTGGCGTATAAATGTTTGCAAATTTCGTGATGAATTGTTCTGTCTTCGCCTTTTTTGCACTATTGGATTCCACAAACTGCAATATCTTAGCAACCGTTGAATCTTGATAGGTATGATCGACTCTTACTTTGATTAAACCAGAAAGATTCACCGATCCAGAGATGACTTCATCATTCTTTTTGACATCTTTAGGCATGGATTCACCCGTGAGGTGTCTGATATCTAGTGTCGTTTGTCCTTCAAGTATATGACCATCTACAGGAATTTTTTCACCAGGTTTTACAACGATACAGTCTCCTTCAAGTAACAATTCAGGGCTGATATCTTTTTCACCATCTCTCATGATGAGATGCGCAATGGTGGGTTTAATATCCATGAGTGCTTTGATGTTTTTACGTGATTTTCTCACTGAACGATATTGAAGATATTCACCAACTCTATAGAATAACATCACTGAGATTGCTTCAATGGGTTCACCAATCGCGAACGCTCCAAGTGTTGCAATCGTCATGAGAAAATGCTCATCGAGTAACGAGCCCTTGATGATATTTTTAATTGCACGATAGATGACCTTATATCCAATCAATAGATAAGATAAAACATAGAGGATGAGAATCCATTGTGGCCTTGTAAAGTCAAATATCAAATAATCGATCAAGAACCCACCGATGAGAATAATGGTTCCGATGATGTTTAAGATGAGTTCAATGATGGAATGTTGATGTGTCATATCATCTTGGTCAATCTCTAAAACAGTGACCTGACTTTCAATCGATTTTGCGATACGATTGAGTTGTAAAGTATCAATATTTTCAAGTTGACCTTCAATGAAAATACGTTCCTTTGCCAAATCAACTTTTGCATGGGTGACGCCATCGATTGCTGAAATCTGATTCTGTATTTTGAGTGCGCAATTCGCACAATCTAGATTTGTGATTTTATAAGTTTTCTTCATGGCGTTCTCTCCTCGCTGACATGATCTAATGCCTGACTAAACATGACATGTATGTGCTCATCGGCTAGTGCGTAGAAAATCGATTTTCCTACTCTTCTTGTTCTCACTAAGTCATGATCTCTTAATATCTTAAGTTGATGAGAGATAGCGGATTGCGACATTTCTAATATTCTACTAATCTCACATACACATAATTCATGTTTTTTAAGTGCAAATAAAATGCGTATCCGAGTAGGGTCGGATAACGCTTTGAACAAGAAACTGACATCCTCAATTTTTTCCTGATTGGGGACATGCGGTATAACTTCATGCATCAGTTCTTCAGATGATTTGTTTTCACAACAACACGTCTTCATAAACTCTCCTCATATGAGCAAGTGTTCATATGTATTCTCATCATACATGATTTTTGAGGTTCTGTCAATGAAAAATCAAAAAGCATATCAGTGACGATATGCTTTATACATTAAGTATTGATCTGCTAAAACAATGGCGAGTACATTTTCTAAAACGATACCTGCTCTTCGTGCAATACAAACATCATGTCTACCGTTGACTTCAAGTTTTTCAACTTCATGTGTTCCAAAATGATAGGTTTCCTGAGGTTTCCGAATGGAGGAAGTTGGTTTAACCATTACTTTCACTATGAGATCATTACCATTTGAAATTCCACCTGTAATCCCACCACTGTGATTGGTTTTTGTATGTCCTTGTTCATCGATGATTTCATCGTTGAATTGACTACCCAACCACGTAGAACCTTCAAATCCTGTACCGATTTCGACACCTTTAACAGCGGGAATCGATAACATCATCTTTCCAATTTCTGCATCTAGTTTATTGAAGAACGGTTCACCAATACCAACCATCATCTGTGTTGCCTTCACTTGAATGGTACCGCCCACAGAATCGCCTTGTAAAGCAATTCCTTCTAGATATTCATCCATCTTCGAAAGATCTTTAAGTGTTCCTACTGAGATAATTTCATGTGATAACTGAAAGGGAATCGTCATCTTGGCGATTGCTCCAGCAGCAACCAAAGCAGCCGTGAGTCTACCAGAAAATCTTCCGCCACCTCGATGATCTTGAAACCCACCATATTTCACTTCTGCAACAAAATCAGCATGACCGGGTCTTGGTTGTTTTTTCAAGTGATCATAATCTTGAGACCTGATATTGTGATTATGAATCATCAGGTGAATCGGAGATCCTGTTGATCTGCCATTGAATACACCCGATGTGATGACAACCTCATCTTCTTCTTTTCTAGATGTTGTTCCAATTGCACCTGGTTGTCTTTTTTTCATGTCCTTTTTGATTAAATCCAAATCGATTAAAATCCCAGAAGGCATACCATCAATGACAACACCAATGGAAGGTTGATGGGATTCACCATACAATGTGATTTTAAACAATGTTCCGTATGAATTCATTTGAGTACAACCTCCTTCAATTCATCTAATAATGCTTTGGTAATGTCATGCTTGATTTCAAACCAGATCTCTTCACTTTTCAGTGCTTGAATGAGTAGCATATAGATTCCACCAATCCCTACTTTTGCATCCTTCATGATTTGAGTCACTTCTGGATTGTACACAAGATCAATGACGGTGTGGTCTTTAACATATGTTGCATCAATGACGGATTCAGTGATATTCGGAAATGTGCCAATCGGTGTAGCCTGAACATAGAGATCAACTAATTCGGGATTGAGTTTTTGGAAACTTGTGACATGTTGGAAAAGTGGATCTAAATCATGGGTATGTCTGGATACGACGACAACATGTGCACCTAAATCTTGTAGCACGCAGTATGCAGCCTTTGCTGCACCACCAGCACCAAGCATATAAACATTTTTATCCTTCACTTGAATTTGATGCTTTAATAAAAGTCCCATGAATCCATCATAATCTGTATTATCACCAATCAGTTTACCGTTTTTATAATAAATGGTATTGACTGCCTTGATACGGTTTGCCTTGGGTGTTAATTGATCGACATACTTCATCACAGTTTGTTTATAAGGAATGGTCACATTGATGCCTTTGATTGTTTGATTCCGAATCAATTTCATCAGCGCTGGTATGTCACTTTCTTCGACATCGAATAAATCATATCGAATATCTAAACCTAGTTTTTGTGCCATATATTGATGAATCTTAGGTGACTTGGCATATCCTATTTGTTTACCGAGTAAACCATATCTATCCATGGCTACTGAATCTCCTTTGACAATCTGATGATTTCTTTGAGCAATGATTCATAGTATGGCCATAGTGTTTCATCATGAAAAGAGACTCTTCTTTGGGCTAAGAGTTCAAGTTCGCGTTTAGGATCTAAAATCGGTAACTGATGTTCCTTCTTATACACTCCGATTTGTTTGGAGATTGCCATACGCTTTTTGAATAAATCTTGCATTAATAGATCAATCTGATCAATTTGTGCTCTCAGTTCATCAAGACTCATGGATGATACCTCCTAATTTGACATAATCTTTAAAGAAATTTGGATATGATTTGGATACGGATTCAGCGCCAGTAATCGTCAACGGTCCATCTGCACGAATCGCTGCAATCGCCATGGCCATCGCGATTCGGTGATCATGGAATGCATCCACACTTTGACTACCTTTGAAATGGGATTGACCCGTAATGGTTGCTACATCGCCATCAACAATCATCTTTACACCGAGCTTGGTTAAGTTCACTCTCATGGCTTCTAGTCGATCGGATTCTTTAATTCTCAGTCTGTTGCAACCTTCAAAAACCGTGGTTCCTGAAGATAATGCAGCTAAAACCATTAAAATTGGACCCAAATCAGGAATGTTTGATAATGAAATCTTAATCCCGTGTGTTTGTGATGGTTCAATCTTATAGTTCCGATTCACATGATCATAATGAATGTGACCCATCATCTCTTTGATGACATCAATTATTCTCATATCACCTTGTTTGGAGACAGGATTGAGTCCTGTCAGTTCAATCGTTTGTCCAATGAGTCCCGCAACCATGAAGTAAGCAGCTTGAGAATAATCGCCTTCAATCGACGCATTGATGGGATGATACTGCTGTCCACCTTTAATGTAGTAAAAAGGAGGTGTTGATAGAATGTGTATACCAAACGATTGTAGAACATCCAGTGTCAAATCGACATATCCTTTGGACTCGAGCGGTGTGGTGAGTTCGATGATGCTATCTTTTTTGAGTAACGGTAGTGCATAAAGTAAGCCTGTGATGAACTGAGAACTGACATTACCTTTCATTCGGTAATGTCCAGCTTTGAGCGGACCTTTGACATCCAGTGGCAAATATCCATTTTCAGGCTTATGATAATACATTTTCTTCTGATCAAATAATTCAAAATAGACATCGAGAGGTCGATCTTTCAATCGTCCTTGTCCTATGAAAGTTGCCATATCTTTTTGTAGCATGACGATGGGTATCATGAATCTCAGTGTTGAACCGGATTCCTGACAATCCAGAACTGGTTGTCTTAATTTGAGTGTACTTCCCGTAATGGTATCACCATCAAAAGTGACACCTAAATGAGATAGTATCGTTTTGGTTGCAGATAAGTCATCAGAATCTAAGACATTTGTGATGACACTTTTACCCAGTGATAGTCCTGAAGCAATCACATACCGATGAGATAAGGACTTGCTCGAAATGACTTTTAACGTACCACTCAGTGGTCTTGGTGTGATGGTGACATTCATGACCAATCACTTTCCTTCAATTTGATGATTTTTGCAACACCAACTCTAGGGACAATGATGTAATTTAAACCATCCGATAAGTATTTTTTGTCTGTTAAGATGGCATCTGCATAATGTAGGGGGTTGAGTAGAGGTTCTTTCACCAATTCAAGTCTTTTGAGTAATCCTTTAACCTCTTCGTAGAGTTCAGGCTTGGTTTCACCCAGTCTAATACCAATTTCAAGAGCAATCAGCATCCCATAACTGATGGCTTCTCCGTGTTTATAAGTTTGATATTGATGCTTCTTTTCAATGGCATGTCCAAATGTATGACCAAAGTTTAAATACATGCGTTCTTTTTGATCAAACGGATCGATCAATACAAGATCACGCTTGACGGCAATCGCTTGAGCAATTTCCTTTTCAGTCACTTTATCATAGGATAATAGATGTTGATATAGATGTTTATCTCCAATTAAACCTACTTTAATCATTTCAGCCAAACCGTTGTTGTATTCTCTTCGATCGAGGGTAGAAAGGAATAAAGGATCAATCATCACCAATTTCGGATCATAAAATGAACCGATTAAATTCTTACCTTGTGGTAAATCTATACCTACTTTTCCTCCAATGCTGCTATCAACTTGTGCAAGGAGTGTTGTTGGAATTTGAATATAGGAAACACCGCGGAACAGTGTCGATGCGACAAATCCTGTGAGATCACCTACAACGCCACCCCCTAAAGCAACAAGCAGATGATTTCTTTTCATCCCAAGTTCAATCAATTTAGAAATAACTTCTTGATAAGATGACATCGATTTGGATAATTCACCAGGTTCAATCACTACAAAAGAAAGTATAAAATCAGGTAATGCATCGATGAGTGTTTGGTGATACAGATGAAAAACATTCTTGTCTGTTACAACAAACACATTGGGTAACGTATAGATTTCATGAATCCATTTTCCAAGTGATTTGATACCACCTGTTTCAATCACGATTTCATAATTTTGCATTTTAATGAACATCAAAAGTCTTCCTCTTTTCTTTAGCTATTTTGAGGTAAGTTTGAAGTGTTTCCTTATCGTTTGATTCGATCAAGTCTTTAACGTGATCGAGTTCGTCTTTAAAATGGTTGATTTTATCGATGAGTGCTTGTTTATTTTCAAGAAACAGTTCACTCCACATGACTTCATTGATTTTCGCAATTCTCGTTAAATCACGAAATGAGTCACCGGTTGCTTCCTTGGTTTCTTTAAATGTATCCGCATGCATGAGTGCAACCGCAAGCACATGTGTGAGTTGTGAGGTAAACGCAATCAATTCATCATGTGTTTTGGCATCTACTACTGTTATTTTACCAAATTGGAGGTCGTTTGCAATTTTTCTTAAGATCGTTTCATCTTTTGAGCCACTGCGTTGTCCTTTGATGATGATATAGTTTGCTTGCTTAAAAATGCGAGCATCTTTGGCTATATATCCTGATATCTCTTTACCTGCCATGGGATGTGTCGATGTATAGTTCACACCTTTTGGCAGTATCTGTTCAAGTTCATGCATCATCCATACTTTTGTACCACTGACATCGGTGATGAGTTGACCTGGTTTCAATAAATGTTTATATTTCTCTATGAATTCAATATTGTGTTTTGGATATAAAGCCAAAATGATCAGATCGGAATCACTCATCTGATCGATATGACTATGCTTTTGAATGATGCCTTCTTCTTCAGCCATGAGCATGACATCATGCGAACGATTGTATGCATAGACTGTATGGCCTGATCGAGTCAATCCCTCCGCATAAGAAGCCCCAATCAATCCAAGTCCTACAATGAAGATCTTCATCTCAATTTGATTTCAAGCACATCTGCAACTTTTTCAAGTTGATCCATCATGGCATCAAATTTTTTAAGTTTTAACGATTGTGCGCCATCGGATAAGGCATGTTCAGGATCATGATGTACTTCAACAATCAAACCATGAGCACCAACTGCTATACTTGCAAGTGATAGTTTTTCAATCATGTTCCATCTTCCTGCGGCATGTGATGGATCGATGATGACAGGCAAGTGTGATAACTCTTTGACAGCGAGAACTGCGGATATGTCAAGGGTATTTCTCGTGTATTTTTCAAAAGTTCTGATGCCACGTTCACACAATATAACCTGTTCATTTCCTCCAGCCATGATATACTCAGCTGACATCAACCACTCTTCAATGGTTGCTGATAAACCTCTTTTCAGTAAAATCGGTTTTGTCGATTTACCGAGTGCTTTCATCAAATGAAAGTTTTGCATGTTTCTGGCACCAACCTGAATGATATCGACATATTGCTCAAAAACAGGTAAAAGATCCGCTGAAGGAATTTCAGTGACGATTTTGAGTCCGGTTTCATCACCAATTTTGCGAAGTAGCTTCAATCCTTCAAGTTCAAGACCTTGAAATGCATACGGTGATGTTCTTGGCTTATAAGCGCCACCTCTTAAAAACTGTGCGCCACTCTTCTTCACTGCTTTGGCAATCGTTCTCAGTTGTTCTTCATTTTCGACTGAACAAGGACCTGCCATCACAACAAACTGATTAGATCCAATTTCAACACCGTTATCAAATTTGATGATGGTATCTAATTTCTTAAAACTGCGACTTGCCTTCTTAAAGGGGGTTGATACTCTCGTGACTTCTTTAACACCTTCAAAAGCATATAAATCTGATGGATCAATCGATGAGGTATCTCCAATGATACCAAAAACACGTACTTCATCCGAACTTGCATCGATAATCTCTAAATGTTTAGACTTTAAGAAATCAACAATCTTTTCATATTCTCTTTTGGTGTGGCCTTTTTTCATCTGTACAATCATGGTTCTTCTCCTTGTGTTTAAAAAATAAAAATCCCTGAGGAACCCCAAGGATGAACGTTAGTCATGGTTTGGCTGTTCCCTTCAACATCTGAAAAAGGAATGCCTGGCAGTCCTTTTTTTAATGATATCCGTAATAATACACAGCCATAGAATTTGTAAACATCGGAATCACCCTTCTTTGTTTGAAACTATCGTATCATATAACCTTAGAAAAGACAAGATATCACCACTCTAAAAAAGAATTTCATTTTTTTAATTTTAGGTATTGTGTTTTGCACAGTACAGTGGTAAGATGGTAGTGTGCAAGACACAGTAAGGAGGCACAACATGAACACTCAGTTCAAAAAGGGAATCCTCGAGATGTGCATCTTGTCCATCATCCACGAAAGGGACATGTATGGTTTTGAAGTCATCGATACACTGGCCAGAGAAATCGATGTCAATGATAATACCGTCTATCCCATCTTGAGAAGATTGACAGGACAGGGACTGTTTGATACTTATGAAAAACAGACCAATGTCGGGGCACCACGAAAGTATTACAAGATCACATCAACAGGGGAGAAAAAGTTAAAGGAATACGAATCAGAATGGCGGACATTCTTGCAGGGTGTATTCAAATTATTAGGAGGAATAACACATGAAAACGAATTATCTTAGAAAATTAAGAGGGGAACTTGAAGAATTTCAAGCCAGAGATAGTGAGATTGAAGATATCATCAACGATTACAGTCAACTCTATGATGATGCAAAATCAACTGGTAAAACCGATGAAGAAGTCATCGAAATGCTTGGGGATCCCAAGCAAATCGCATATGATCTTTTAGACACACTGAAATTAAAGAAAGAAAAAGGTGTCAAGCAAAAGATCATCGCGCTAACCCCGTTCTTATCTGTTATCATCTTCATGATACTTGGTGTTAGTTATGACTTATGGCATCCAGGTTGGCTCGTATTCCTGATGATTCCAGTGACTGCAATTTTATTTACAAAGAGACTTAAAGATGGCATCATCGCACTTTCTCCATTCGTATCCGTTGTTATTTACATGATTCTTGGTTTCGGGTTCCAGTTATGGCATCCAGGTTGGTTGATTTTCTTTTTAATCCCTGTGACAGCCATTCTACTTTCAACCAGAGGAAAAGAAATTCCGGTTGCGATCAGCCCATTTGTTGCTGTGACAGCATTCATCATCATGGGTACCTACTATGATTTATGGAACCCAGGTTGGCTCGTTTTCTTAGCCATTCCGATGATTGGTATTTTATATGGTAACAATGTATGGAAAATCATCATCTTTGAATTATCCTTTATCACCGCGATTCTTTTCTATCTCTACATGGGTTATATTCAAGGTTCATGGACTTATGGTGCTTTAGGATTCATGCTTCCGGTTGTCGTCGGTATCGCCTTTGGCGAAATCACCATCACCGGATGGGACGGTTTTAAAGGTAAACACGGTAAAAAAGCATTCATCATGTTTTCTACCATCATTCTAGCCATTGCAGCATTCCTCACTTTAGGATTTGCGCTCAATGGTTGGGCATGGGCATGGCAGGTTTTCCTAGCCATTCCAGTGATGGGTATCGTGATCTCAGGTAAATTCAAATTTACCGCGATCAGCCCATTTGTTGCAGTCGTTCTCTTCTTCTCCATCGGATATTTCTTTAATGCATTCCAGCTCTCATGGTTAGCATTCCTAATCATACCGATGGCAGGCATCATCGAAAACGCATAATCTAAAAAGATAGCAGTTCAGCGCACGCTGAACTGCTTTTTGATTTTTTCTAAGTTCTTGATACTTTGCTTGATATCTGGTATAGGATGCTTTGAATTCTGTTCAATGACCTGATACGCTTTGTGATGCTTCAGAAAACTATTGATTTCTCTAAAATCAATGATTCCTTTACCCAATATCGTATCTTTTCTTCGATTCTTGCTGATATCTCTCAAATGCACCCCAAGCAATCTTTTTCCGATCTTTTGTAAGACTTCAATCGGTTTATATCCGGCTTTTTTGGTCCAATAGGTATCAGATACAATCCCAATCGATGAGTGCGTGAGTGATAACAGTAGGTCAAGCTTCGTTTTTCCATCAATTCTTTTAAATTCATAAGCATGATGATGAAATCCCAATTGAAAACCTTTCGAATCATAGCGTTGACCCAGCAAATTGAGATGATAGGAAAACTTTTCGATCGATTTCTTTCCAAATAGAATGGATTTCATTGGCAATACCGATACAACAACGGTATGACAATTCACTTTTTTTGCAAATGTGATGATTTCATCAAAATCATTCGATAGTTTTGAAAAAGTGGCTTGAATGGCAGAAACCTTTAAACCAGTTTCTTGAATCGCCTGTATCGTTTTTTCATCCAAAGCAACATAGGCAAGTTCAATGTGATTGAAACCCAATGACTTCAAAGTCTTGAAAGTCCCTAATACATCCTTTTGAGCTTCTCTTCTGACAGTAAACGTCTGTAGACCGATATCCATCTTAATTCACAACGCTTCTTTGAAGCATCTGATAATTGAGTGTCAATGCTTTGCCATTGAATGCATATCGGATGACTTCATCTTTTCTTTGAATCTTCCCATCAGGATGATACATACTTTCATATCTCTGATAATTCATATCCATGGATAATCCACCGACTTTGAAATGGGTGTCATATCTAGCATCCATGATGGTTTCTGTAACATCACCATTCAAGATGGTTGTATACGAAAGTTCACGTTTAGAATCCTCATAGAGTACACTATTATCAGTCATTCTTGAAACAAATGACGCGAATGTTTCACGATCACTTGAAGAGAGTTCGATGACAAAATAATGATCTCCAGTACCTGTTTGAACCAAATCGTAGTCATCAGTTAAGGTTTCATTCACACTGCCTCTAACGAGCATATCATCACGATTTCCTTCTTGATTACTCACTTCAAAAGGTACGAAAGATAATGCATATCGTGATTTGATTCCAATCATTGCATCTCCGGATCGACCAAAAATGTAACCTTCACTTAATCTTGATAAATCAACTTCATCAAAAAGTTGTTTCGGGAAAAAGACATGGGTTGTTTCTTCGATAATCATCGGTTCCATGAATCCAACCTTGGTTGGAGGTTGATAGATCTGAAGACTGACATTCTTTTCTTGAACCAAGTATCCTTGTCTGCCGTTACCTGTCCAGTAGGTCGGTGTTCCACTCCGGCGTGGAATTTTAGCAGGTTGTGTTGTAAACACAGAAATGTCGTTCGATAAATTGATCTGATTGACTGCTTGTTGATCTGCATATTCTCCTGGTTGATGTGCCATTGCTGTATGCATGCTATAGTTTTCAGTTTTATAAGTATAGACATTCGCTCTTTCAATCGCAACCCCATTGGTAGAGGGTTGTAATACTGTACTGACCATTCCTAACAAATTAAACACTCTCAATGGCCATAAATTAACCAGTTTGAAATCATTTAAATATTCATTTCTAAACATGTTGTTTTGAGACATGTAATTGATTGTGTTTTGAACCACAGGAGGATTGCTGAAGGCTTCCATGTTCCATTGCATCATGATTTGATGATCTTCAAGACCTAAAAGTCCTTCACCCTCTAATTCTTCAACATCGAGTGATTGACTAGATTTGATAATCTTTTCTGATGCAGGATCATTAAAGATTTCTTTGATGACTTCTGGCACTTCATAGAAGGGCTCATCCTGTTCATCTTTAGCTTCCATCATCTGTTTAAATGCATTGAAGAATCCATTGGCAGAATGATACCAACTGGACTCAAAATCTTTGGTTTCATCTTTTTGCATGACAAAATCGATGAAGTTTCTCATCCGATTGCCATGATCATCTGAAGCACGATTATCAGAATACATTCTACCCGATGATGACATGAATACATAATAGGTTCTAGGATCAAGTGATGTTTCATCAATTCCTTCATACTTAAAACTTTGTGTAGCCATATCAAACCAGATGATATCCATGATCATTTTCATACGTAAAATCATGTCTGGATCATCTGCGAATTGGATGAAATTTGCCATCGGTCCTATATCTTCTGGATAATAGTTATTGGAATACCATTCTGTAAAACCGTATAAGTAACGTTGTTCCATCCAGTGATTGATACGGTTTTTTGCCATCAATTGATGTTCTCTTCCTGTTTTTCCATCGACAGTAAAGACTTCATCAGGAAACGCTTGTCCAACTAAATATTCTTCAACAGCAAACAAGATTTGATGGTTTTCTGACCAGAATACCATCGAATCTTCACCACCTTGATCCATCCAATACTTAAAATTGAGTAAGACTTCTTTGATATCCACAATCGTATCAGGATGCATCATATCCTGGTGATCATAATAAAGTCTCACCAAGGCATTGACTCTAAAGTCAGCAACATCATATCTGCCATTCACATACTCAAAAGTGCCTTCAAGTTCACTATTGATGAAAGCATCTGTTAATACAATACCTTCAGGCAGATCTTCACCTTTTTTGGCTTTATCAAAATAATAAAGCAAACGATCGCTACCCCCTGAATTGATGGATTCGCTCGGTCGAGAGGGAATCGGATCAATGCCCATATTGATGGCAAACTGAATGCCAATGCTTGCAATGAACAAAATCAATATGAGTAGTATAGACAAGATTATTTTTTTCATGTGTGACTCCTATCAGTGTGGCTTCTTCTTTATTATACGACGTTTTTTCGTATGATGTCCAATATCATTTGCATCGCTTCAATCAAATCTTTTGATGAAATCCCTGAATATCCTATCACAAGCGTAGGGGATACTTGATCGGGACTTATCTGTTGATAATATGACGATAATCCAGAAACGAATATCCCTTTCGACTTCATTTCAGAAACAATCTTCGTTTCATTCATGTATGAAGGAAGTTTGATCAGGAAGTGCAACCCTGCTTCATATCCCACAATCGAAACATGTGGGCATGCTGACAATAAGTGAATGACTTGATCAATTTTTTCTCGGTAATGATTTCTCATGCGGTTGATGTGCCTTTCGAAATAGCCATCATGCATGAATTTACATAGAATGAATTGTTCAAAGTTTGGGACGGTACACCCATGATATGAAGACATTTCAAGATAAGGAGAAAGTAAATGCTTGGGTAACACCATATAACTCATGCGAAATGAAGGAGCGAGTGTCTTTGTGAATGTGTTCATATAAATCACACGATCATGAATGTCAAGTCCTTGCAAGGCTGGAATCGGCTTACCTTGATATCTAAATTCACTATCATAGTCATCTTCGATGATATAACGATTTGAGGTTTCAGAAACCCAGTTTAGAAGTTCATTTCTGCGTTGAATTGGCATCACGATGCCCATTGGAAATTGATGCGATGGCGTGATATGCACGACATCAATTTTCTTTTGTTTTAAAACATCGACAGATAATCCCGAATCATCGAGTGCTATCAAGGATAAGTCAACATCGTTACCTTGAAATAAATGATATATCTTGGCATACCCAGGATCCTCAATGGCATATTTTTTTTGTCTTCCAAGCAACTCAACAAGCATGCCAATCAATGAAGTACTACCTGACCCAATGATGATTTGACTTTCATGAACTCTCATACCTCGATAGAGTTCAAGATATCGAGCAATTTCTCTTCTTAACCTGTAGAGACCTTGAGGATCCAAATCATTCAGCATTTCGTGATGATTTTCAGAAAGTACTTCTCTAGCTAACTTTGCCCATGTTGCATTGGGGAATAGTGTTGTATCCACGACATTGGTTTTGAGTTCATACTGATATTTAACGATGGGTTCTTTTTCTTCGACTTCAAGTTTTGTGATTGTTTCAGTCTTCTTCTTTAAGAGTTCCACCCGTTTTCCAACATAATACCCACTTTTTTCAATGGAGTATACATAACCTTCAGCAATCAGTTGCTGGTATGCAGCATCAACTGTGAGTGGACTGATCTTTAGTGAAGCAGCCAGTTTACGTTTGGAAGGTAATTTTTGATGTTCATTATACTTACCATCATGAATCATCGTTTTGAATTGCTCATAAAGTTCAACATAAAGACTTTGATTGTGTTTTGGATTCAGTTGCATACCTTCACCTCAATCTGGTATGTTTATATTTTCTTAATCTGAATATTTATCTATACCAGTTTTTATTATACAATGAATATGTCAAAAAGTCACAGGAGGATTCTCATCATGAACAATGATCGTTATCAACTCAATAAAGAACTCGCCCAAATGCTCAAGGGTGGTGTCATTATGGATGTTTCAAACGCAGAGCAAGCGCGTATCGCAGAAGCTGCAGGAGCGGTTGCTGTGATGGCTTTAGAGCGTATCCCTGCTGATATTCGTGCAGCCGGTGGTGTTTCAAGAATGTCAGATCCAAAAATGATCCAAGAAATTCAAAATGCTGTTTCAATTCCTGTCATGGCAAAGGTCCGTATCGGTCATTTTGTTGAAGCACAAATTTTAGAAGCGATTGAAATCGACTATATCGATGAAAGTGAAGTATTATCACCTGCTGATGATCTACATCACATCAATAAAAACGAATTCAAGGTTCCCTTTGTGTGTGGTGCTAAAGATTTAGGCGAAGCGCTTAGACGAATCTCTGAGGGTGCATCCATGATCAGAACCAAGGGTGAACCTGGTACAGGTGATGTCATCCAAGCAGTCAGACATATGCGTGCGATTCAAAAGGAAATCAGACATATCCAATCTTTAAGAATTGATGAACTCTATGTGCTTCAAAAACAAATGGGTGTATCACTCGATTTGATTTTGTATGTGCATGAACACGGAAAACTACCTGTTGTCAATTTCGCAGCTGGCGGAATTGCAACCCCAGCTGATGCTGCACTCATGATGCAGCTTGGTGCTGAAGGTGTCTTTGTCGGATCTGGTATCTTCAAATCCGGAAATCCAAAGAAACGTGCTGAAGCCATCGTGAAAGCTGTCACGAACTTTAATGATCCAAAAATACTTGCTGAAGTATCCAGAGATTTGGGTGAAGCCATGGTCGGTATCAACGAATCAGAAATTGAACTTTTAATGGCGGAACGAGGCAAATAAACATGACGATTGGCATCCTTGCAGTTCAAGGCGCTTTCGTCGAACATCAAAACATGTTGAACAAGCTTGGTGTCAATCATTTTGAAATCAGACAACCTAAAGATTTACTCATTCCAATGGATGGATTGATTCTACCTGGCGGTGAATCAACAGCCATGAGGAAATTATTAGATGATTTAGGTATGTTTTCAACACTGAAAGCAATGATTGCTCAAGGTTTACCAACACTTGGTACGTGTGCGGGTATGATTTTACTGGCAAAGCATTTAACCAATCAGGAACAATCGCACATGCAGTTGATGGATATCGATGTGAAACGAAACGCGTATGGAAGACAGTTAGGCAGTTTTTTCACAACCAATACTTTTGCAGATCGTATGATTCCCATGACATTCATTAGAGCACCTTTCATCAATCGAGTGGGTCAAGATGTCCACATTCTCTCAACGGTTGATGGACATGTTGTTGCAGCTAGACAAAAACATATGCTTGCAACAGCATTTCATCCCGAACTCACAGGTAGTACCTATGTCCATGAGTACTTTTTACAGATGATTGGACATGGTTCTATATAAAAAGAAAGCCACATGCTGTATCCCCCCCACGGCATGTGGCTTTCTGATTTAATCAGTTAATTCTAATTTAAATAATACAATGTACATAACGTGTTATTTGGCTACCAAACCAACAATGATATTATGATTTTAATTGTTTTTCTAAGAGTTTCTTGATGTCAGTTAATAGCTCTTCAACTGTAGGTTCTTTAACCTTGAGTGCATCAGCTTCTGCTTTTGCTTTTTCTTCTAGTGCTTTTTGTTCAAGTTCTGCTGCACGTAATTTAGCTTGTGCAACTTCACTGACTTTTGCAAAGATTCTCACAATTAAGAAAACGACAAATGCAATAATGAGAAAATCAATGACATTTTGAATGAATAGACCATAATAGATAGCGTTTTCTGCAACACCTGCATCAACATCTGCAGCTGTAATGACATACTTGTAGTTGTCAAAACCTTGTTCTCCAACCAATAAACTGATCACTGGCATCAAAACATCTTTCACTAAGCTACCAATAATCTTACCAAATGCGCCACCAATAATGACTGCAACCGCTAAATCAAGCACATTGCCTTTTGTAATAAATTTCTTGAAATCACCAAAGAATTTTTTCATATAGATTCTCCTTTTTATACCTTTATGATAGCACAGCACATGACAAAAAGAATAAAAAAGTCACACGCAATGTGTGACTTCATGCATTTATAGTTTGATATAGCCAATACCGATACCCTTGGGTCCTGTATGTGCTCCAACGACGGGTGTTAAATAGGCAACAACAATTTCTCTTTCAGGGAATACTTTTTTAATTTCTGTTTTAAACCATTCGACATATTCATCAGCATGCGCATGTGAAATATAGGTCAATACATTTAATCCTTGTGTATCTTCAATATACTTTTCCAAGACACGTTGATGTGCTTTATGTGTGGTTCTAATCTTTTCCAAGGTTTGAACTTTACCATCATCACCCAATACCAAGAGAGGTTTCAGTTGTAACATCGTACCTAGTGTGCCTGAAAGCTTAGAAAGTCTTCCGTTTTTAACCAAATAAAGCAGTGTATCCACAGCAAAATAAACACAGTCATTATCTCTAATTTTTTCAAGATGAGGAATGATCTCAGCTACTGATTTGCCTTCTTTAGCCAATCTATGTGCTTCAAGCACCATGTAAGCTTCTCCGTATGCAAGTGTGAGTGAATCGAATGCAGTGACCTTGATCTTGACTTCGCTTGCGGTTCTTTTCACGGCTTCATAAAGGCCTGAAAGTTGTGATGAGATGGTGATGACTAATGCTTCTTCATAACCTTCTTTTTCAAGCTTTTCAAAAAACTCAATCATTCTTCCAATCGATACATACGATGTCTTTGGAATGTCATTTGGATCTTTTAAGATACGTTCATAAAACGTCTTGGCATCCATTTCAACGAAATCGTCATAACTTTCATCTGTGCCAAAATGAATGACCGATCTTAAGATGGTAATATCCTTTGGGTATTCTAAATAATCAAGACCGGCGTTACTACATGTCAGAATTGCAACTTTGCTCATGTGGTTCTCCTTTGATTGAATCGATGTTTTCATTTATATTCTACCAATTAATTCACGAAAATCACTGATATTTTGACATTTTTGCAGTCTCGATGGGTGTTGATGACCTTTGTTGAATAAAATGATACCAATCCCAAGTTCTTTGGCGACTTCAGCGTCATGCAATGTATCACCAATCATCACGACTTCCTTAGGATTGATGTGGTGAGATGTCATGAATGCTTTACCCACTTCGATTTTACTTTTGGCATAAATATCAGATGTTCCTAAAACATGTGTAAATAGATGATCGATACCATAATGTTTCAACTGCTCATGCAGATTTTTCGTTTCTGAAGCAGAAAGGAGAATATTGATTTTCCCTTCTTTTTCAAAATGCTTGATGACTTCAATGATGTGATCGTGAAGTTTTAAGTCAAGACTTCTCGGTTGATAACGATCAATGAACCTGTGCGCTAATACAGAAAACGGTGTTTTGTTTAAATCATATACTTTTGCATAATATGCTTGAACAGGAAATGTGAAGATCATCAAATACTCTTCAAATGTGACCAAAGGACGTTCTTCTTCTTTAAGCATTTCGATTAATATGTCATAACATAATCTGGCATCATCCAGAACAGTGCCATTAAAATCCCAAAAGATATATTTCATCATAACCTCACTTATGATAAGGATGATTTTTCATGATCATCCAAGCACGATAGATTTGTTCGATTAATATCAAACGCATCAACTGATGCGGAAACGTCATTTTTGAAAATGAAACCAAGAGATTTGCTCTCTTTTTTACAGAATCACTTACACCATATGAACCCCCGATGACAAAGACAATATCACCAGAACCATATGTATTCATGTGATTGATTTGATTTGCAAATGATTGACTATCCATCATCTGACCTTCAATCGCGAGTAAAACGACCTGATCAAGCTCTTTGATCTTGGATAAAATGCGTTCGCCTTCTAATGATTTACCGGTTATATCAGCTTCATCAGCGACTTCAACCCATTCAACTTTAGAAGGGATTTGTTTTTGATAGTATTGAATACCTTCAGCTAAGTATTTTTGATTCAATTTCCCGACGACAATGATTTTCATCATAGTTCAATCACCGGTAAACCTTCTTGACTGGCATAAAGCACTGTAACTTTGGTGGGATCATCAAACATCTTGACGATGGCTTCATCAATATCATCAATCGAATTACAATCCTCAGAGATATGTGCAACCACCCAAATGCTTGGTTTAGTCTTGATCAATTGATTCATCAACCGAGCAGCATCTTCATTGGAAAGATGCCCTTTTTCTCCAACAATTCTCTTCTTTAATAAGAAAGGTCTTGCTGATTGAAACAATGTGAATGGATTATGATTTGCTTCTACGATGTATAAATCAGCGTCTGTGAGTAAGGGAAAATATGATTGATCCACATACCCAGTATCCGTGAGTAAGACCATTTTGTGCACATGATTGGAAATGACAAACCCAACAGGTTCCGCAGCATCATGAGAAAGCATGAACGGCATGATGTTTGCTTCACCAATCGAAAAAGGTTCATCTGCAACGATGAAATGTGTATTTGGAAATAATTCAACAACATCCGTTGCCAATTTTTTATAGGTTCCTTTGGTCAGGTACACATCTTCAATGGCACCTTGCTTCAGTAACATCTTGAGTCCAACGATATGATCATGGTGTTCGTGTGTGATGAGAAGGGTCTTCACATCAAATAAGTTTTCACCATACTCTTGCATCTTTGATTTGATTTTTTGATAGCTAATTCCGGCATCGATGAAGAATCTCATATGACCTACTTTTAAGTAGGTTATATTCCCTTTCGATCCACTGGCTAAAACATAGACTTCCACTGTATCACCTTCTTTCATCATAACATGAAACTATGTGAGATTAACAAATAAAATGAAAGTGGTTGCATAGTGGTCTAAAAAATGCTATATTATATTTGCTTGTATGAAATACATGAAGGAGTGAACACAATGAATCAAATGAAAAACTTAAGGAAGCTTGCGTTACTGGTGCTCGTATTGGCAAGTGTACTTACGTTGGCTGCTTGCAAAAGCACTGACAAAACACCTTACGGCGATCTATCCGACGATGTCTATGTCACTGTAGGCGGCATCACTGTAACAGAAAAGGAACTCTACGACCAATTACGTTTGCAAGGCGCATCCATTCTCGCAACGATGGTTGATGAAACCATTTTCGCTGACGATATTGTTACCGTCAGAGCACTACTTGTAGGTGGTGACGAAGATGCAAACGACTATCTTGATGAAACCATCAATACTGCAATCCATGGCACATCAGATGAAGATGATCTTGAAGATATCTACAATGATTATCCCGAAAGATGGATTAGAAATATTGAAAGATTTGCAGACTCGCTATATCTTTTAGACAATTCTTCTAGCGTTGCAAACACCATTGCAGCCATTCAGAATTTACTAGGTAAATACACTGGTTATGCAAGTATTGAAATTTTACTTGACAACTACTTACTGCGTGTAACTCAAAGACATTATGCTAAGGGTATTCTTGCTGAAGAAGTCATTGACGAAGACAATGCGAATTACATTTCAGAACAAAATTTAGTCACTTATTACAAAGCTAACAACGAAGGCAGATATGATGTCGAAGCACTCATCGTTCGTTTCATTAACTTAAATGAAGCAAACGCAGCTTTATATCAAGCTTCCATCAAATCAGACTCTAAAGGTCTTTGGTACAGAGTACCTGATATTCGTATCAGCAATCCTTTGGATCCAGGTTATGTTGACTTAACCGATGAAACTCAGACAGGTTTCGGTCATGTCAAGACCATCTTGAGTGACTTAGGACTCCTTGGTAAGCTCGGTGCAGGTTATGCTGACAGAAGCCAAATCAGTGTCCTTGATTATGAAAACTATTATAAGAAATACACCATCAGTACAACAAGAACGACAGGTCGTGAAGATGTTGCTTTGACTACAGCACAGGTCAAGGAAGAATTCGTCAAGATCTATAACATCTTAAACCCAGCATCTGAAGTAGAAATCGCAATCGACGGCACCATTGTTGGTAAAGCAGGTTCTACATTTGATGCCACTCAAACGTATGAAGATATCAACGAGATCAACACTTCATTAAGAAGCCATTTATACACCACACTGGTTGCTGAAGCTTCTATGGATGATCCTGAAGATGTCACAGATGGCAAACCATATTCTTCAAGAGTACAGACATTTGGTTCTTCAAGATACTTAGTCTTTAAGTTATCTGATGACAAGGCTTCTGAAGAAGGTATCTTGATTGAAGATCCTGAAGATGAAGACAAAGAAATCTTTGGAAGCACTGTTGAAGCAACAGCAATCAAAGATGAAATGTTTGATGATCTTTTCAATGGCAAATTGACTGCACAATATATTTCCGGTAAAGTCACTGAGCTTTATGAAGATTTAGATTTAAACATCTATGACAAAGTCGTTAGAATCTTCTACGAACAACAATATGGTTATGAAGGTTCAACAGATAACAAGAGTGGTGATGTAGTTGCATCCATCGATGACAATGATATCACTGTTGCTGAATTCTTTAGCCGTCTAGAACAATCTTATGGCATTAACTTATCACTCGACGTTGCATTCAATAAGATGCTTCTTGAAAGTGATGAATACACCATCACTGAAGAAGAAAGAGAAACTTTCCAGACTCAGTTCGAAGACATCATTTCCCAGTTCTCTGCAGACAATTTCGCATCTTCTGGTTATCCAGCAAGCATGGGTAGAGAAAAGTTCTTACTTCTTGCGTTTGGTGCAACCACCAATACTGAAGCAGTGAACCAACTCTATGTTTACCCAGAACTCAGACAAGCATACATCAATGATTTAGAAGCACATTACAGTGCAACTGGTTATTCTGTGTATGAAAAACTTGCTGATCTTGCTGAACTACAATACAACAACTTCAAATCCATCACAGTCAGTCACTTACTGATCTATATCGACCAAAACGGCGATGGTACACCTGATGATCCTCAAGATTATTTAGACACATTGTCACCTGCTGGTGCACAAGAAGTTAAAGATGGACTTGTTGAACTCGTTGAAACCATTTATGAAATCGTGGGTCAATATAAGGGATTTGCTGAAGGTTTATCTGCTATCGCAACCGAATTCAACAATTCCGGTCGTATCGAACGTGGCAGCAGAATTGCTCCAATCGACTATCAGATCGAACTCAAGTGGTCAGAATACAGACAACTCGGTTTCTACCTCAAGTTTGAAAATATTTCAACTCCAATCACTAACACATCCAATTTCATCACTGGACAATCTGTATTAGATCCAGTCTTCTATGACAGAGCAATGGTACTTCAAGCTGAACTCGAAAACATCTTAGATGATGATGCTAAATTCCCATTGTTAGACCTTTATGGTGATGTCATCACTGAAGCAGCAATGGATGATGTTCAATCATCATTCGGTTGGCATTTGATTTTGGCAACCAGCGAAACATCTAAGGTCAGTGCAATCTTCACAGAAGCTGATGATGAAGATGGTAAGTATGTTTCTGAAGATGAAACGATGAATGCTTACAACAATGATTCTGAAACACTCACTGCATCACAGATCGAATACTACCTCACTGAATCACAATCCGATGAAGGCGTTGTACTTCCATCATCATTGCAACAAGCAGTCACAAACTACTTAGCACCAGTACTCACTCGTTATCAGGGTACATACATGCAAAGAGAACTTGTGTTCATGCTTCTTGAAGATGCAGTCTTCGCATCACCAACCGGTGCTGCAAGATTTACTGCAGTCCGCCAGATCAACATTAACCAACTCAATGAATACCTGCTTTCAACCACAGGATTCTTCGATGACAATTATGATGATCTCTATGGAACATGGTTCACAGTATTACGTTCAGGTTTATAATCGAAATGTTAAAAGCGACTTGCAAAAGTCGCTTTTTCTTTCGTCAACGAATGAAAAAACCTTCCGAAATGGAAGGTTTTAGTTCTTTTATTTTACGGTGTGTTTGTAAAACTTCATTTTATCCATCACAGAAATCATCTGTGTGAATGCACCTTCCGCGGTTTCATCCAAAGTTTCTCCAAGGACAGTAAACTTAGAATCAATCGTATCGATGAACCATAGTAACAATGCTTCACCGGTTTGTGGCTTTTTAGGAGATCCGAAATTGAATTGACCGTGATGACTGATGATCATGTGTTTGAGCATCAATACTTCTTCTGATTTTTGTACACCTAAATCTTTCGCAACTTGATCAATTTCAATCGTCTGCATGACCAAGTGACCAATCAAATGACCTTCTTTGGTATAATCGCCATCGACACCACTGATTTCACTGATTTTTGACATATCATGAAGGATGGTTCCTGCATAAAGCAAATCACGGTTTAGATAAGGATACACCAAAATGAATGGATCGATGAGTTTTAGCATCGTGAGTGTATGATAACTCAAGCCACCTACATAGGCATGATGAAATTTGGTTGCTGCTGGATGAAGGAAAAATGCTTTTTCATTTTTCTTATAGATGATGTTTGTGATTTGTTTTAAAATGTTATTTTGAATCTTTGAAAGATATCCTTCGATACCTTTTTTGATTTCAAGCATCGGAATTGGCGCATAGACATAAAATCTGTCTAAGGCAATTGCCATTTCTTCATCGGTTAAAACATCTTCAGCAGGTGTGATGCCAATGCATTTTAAAACGAGTTCATCTTCAATCTTAACAATTGCAAGCGCTTGGAATTGATAGACTTTACCCATACCTAAGTAGGGTAACTGATCAAAGTCAAGTTTCAAATTGATGTGTTCGCCATCAGTGGTTAATACAGTTGTATTACAAAAGTGTACCCCTTGATTGATGGATTCTACTTTTGCAACCACGGTATAGGTCTGATTTACAGATAGTTCCATGGTGATTCTCCTATTCTTTAACGCGCTTGAGCACATAGGCTTCAAGTTCGGATTTCTCATTCTTGAGTCTTTGATTCAAGACCTCGACAACCATTTCGGTTTGTAGTTTTTTAACCCATGCACCAGCTTTTTTATCTGCAATCCGAATGATATCTGTTGCCCGGAGTTTTAAATCGAGGTCACTTTGAATGGGAAGATTGTTGAAATCTTCTTCAATCTTATTTTTCATGTTTTTAACTCGTCCAAGCATGTGGCTAACACGATTGGCAAGCAGACATAAATCCAGTCCATAGGTGTAAAGCACATAAGGATCAAACGTCTTATATGTATTGGCGAGCATCATGGCTGTTTCATAGCGATGACGATGCTTGTTTGAAAATGGCCATGATTCAGGAATCGATCCATTTAAGATGAAACAAAGGATAAAAAATGGATCAATGAAGGGAATCTCTTCCATTTTTTGAATGTAGAGAATACCTTTTTCCAGTCCAGGTAAGACTTCGTGTACTTTGGTATGCACCATGGTTTGAAGTGCACGTCTAACATGATCTCCTTTAAGCATCTTGAGCATTTCATTCATGATGCGTTCCATGGCGATGTCTTTAAGTTTGAAGCGGTATGATTCAATCGCGATTTGAGTGGTTTTATCGATTTGAAATCCTAATTTCGCTTGAAAATAGAACGCACGCATGATGCGAAGTGAATCTTCATTAAAACGGTCTGATGGATTCCCAATGGTTCTAATGATTCTAGCGCGTAAATCAAGTTGTCCATCGACATAATCGATGACTTCTCCAGTTTCAGTCATCAATAGACCATTGATGGTGAAATCTCTTCTCTTAACATCTTCTTCTGCAGTGACAGCGAATGTAACTTCTTCTGGATGTCTACCATCTAAGTAATCACCATCGATTCGATATGTGGTTACTTCATAGGTTTCATCATGCATGATGATGGTCACAGTTCCGTATTTTAATCCTGTAGGTTTGGTTGTAAAAAGTTTTGCAACCTGATGTGGTTTTGCATTCGTTGTGATATCCACATCGGTTAAAGGTATTCTTAAAAGGTGGTCCCTAACGGCTCCACCGACGATATATCCTTCATATCCTGATTTTTTAAGTACTTCGATTATTTTCCGTGCACCTTTGAGTGTTCCCATTTCATCACCATAACCATTATATCAAGAGATGGCGTTTTTTGAAAACCTAAAGTGTCTTTTATCCATAAGGTGTAACAATTGTGATAAGATATCTGCGAGGTGATTTCATGAGAAAAGTAATACTCTATATCGCAATGACTTTAGATGGTATGATTGCAGATTTAAACGACGGTTTTTCATTTCTTGAACCTTATGATGGTGTGAATTTAGTTAAAGAAAGTTATGATGCTTTATTGAAATCAGTCGATACCATTCTGATGGGAAGACGCACCTATGAAGTGATCACATCACATAATATTCCTTGGCCATATCATGGCTTTAAAAGTTATGTTTATGGTTCAAAAATGATAGAATCAAAAGATGCAACCATCATTCATGATGATGTTTCACGCCATGTCTTAGATCTCAAAGAACAGACAGGAAAAGATATTTGGCTCGTTGGTGGTGGAAAACTGGTGCAAGCACTGCTCGAATCTGATTTGATTGATCAGATGATCATCACCATCATCCCTGTGATTCTTGGGTCAGGTATTCCCCTTTTCTTACACGTATCACGTATTCATTATTTTGATCTAACTGATGTTCAAACTGAAGCAGGACTTTCCATGTTGACTTACCACAAACATCGTTAACGCTTTTGTGTTATACTGTTTTTGGTGATATCATGCGTTATATCAATGAGTCTTTACCCATCAGCATCGAGATTGAAAAGTCTATCTTCATTGGACAACTTTTTCCAGTATCTTCTTTACAAGATATCCAGGAAGTCATCCAAACACTCAAAACCGAGCACCCCAAAGCATACCATTTTTGCTACGCTTCGATGTACGGAGAAGATGGTCAGTATGCGAATTCCTCAGATGACGGTGAACCTTCACGAACAGCCGGTATCCCGATACTTGAAGTCTTGAAACATCACAATGTGACCAATGTTTTATGTGTTGTGATCAGGTATTTTGGCGGAATCAAACTAGGTGCAAGTGGTTTGGTGCGTGCATATACAAAAGCTGCAGCAGAAAGTTTAAAGCACGCCCAGTTTTACATCAAAAAAACAGTACCTGCTTATGAGATATCTTTTCCATATTCAATGATTGGTCCAATCGATCGCTATTTAGAAGAAAAGGCGACGATTCTCGAGAAAATCTATCTCGAAAACGTCACCTATCGTTTGTATATTCATGATGATTCAAATGTCATGGATGAGATTCATCATCTCTGTCTCATTATCAAAGATTTACAGCCCATCACCATCGATATCAACCTATAAGCCTTCGGGCTTTTTTTGATCAAAACTGACCATTCCGATACGAGTTTGTATCGACTGCATGATAAAGCCAGACCGAACGTGAAGATAAGTAATTCGTCACATAGTTAACCTGTTCCTCATGTGTTGTTAAAGTCCAGACCTCCCATGGATTGGGCCAAACATAACTACCCATGATATCCCATTTGGAAAAGTTGATTTGTGCAAGTGGCTCAATCGATTCACCAAGTACAGGAATCAATTCAAAGATTTCTGGCAAAATAGTGTCATAAAAATCACGATATCTCACTGCAAACTGGGTTCTGATTTCAGGAATATCCATCATCAGTTTGAATAAACGGTTTTTATATTGTCTCATACCATAAAAGTTTTCTGGTCCATAATCAATATAATCTGCATTTCCAATGGCAAGGTCAAAATCCCAAAGTGGGCCATACTTCAAAGGTCCATCTTTTTCTTTATACATGAATACAGAACTCCAACCAACGTCAACATTCTTAACGAGTTCATGGATGATGAAATGATCAATCCAGTTATTGACATCAATCAATCCTTCATATCCTGATTTGGCAATCAATGCATTTTCAACTTCAATCATATATTCGAAAATATATGTAGCATGATTGGCTGTATAGAGTGCATCTTCAGGATCTGGTTCCTTGATTTCATAGGGAATACTTCTGACAACAATCCAGTCAAATCCAGGTTCCCTGTTCTGATCATAGAAGCGTTGATCCATTTCAAGAAAATAGCCTGTGTTTAATATGCCTGGTGTTGACTCAATCGTGAACTTATTCTTGTGTACTTCCACTTGTTCAGTCAAAACATACAAACCACGATATTCTTCATTGACATAGAGTTCAACATATCGAACTTCTAAGGCATACGGTAAATGTTCCATCAGTGAAACCATTTTTTGAACAACGGTATTTCTAATGAATGATTTGTCTGAATGATCTGCCAAAAGCACATAATTTTTCGCAGTTCTCATCCCTAAAATCGAAGTATTGTTATCAAAACGAAGCCGATATGGCTTCTTATCAGCAAGCCACCATGTCGAATTACCGCGACCTCTAAGTTTCGCTTCACTCGTTTCAAGTTCAGTGATGACCAAACCATTTTGAACGGTTTCAACCTTCACTTCTGCATCGACATAGTCTTCCTTATTCACTTGACCTAGTGAAACAGGTAGTGTCAAATAGATTTTATTAAAATTATGTCCTGATTCAGGTGAAACCAACGTAAATTCATGCTCAAAAGAAAGCTCTGTTTTCCCTTTTTTAATGGTGAATTCGAGAACTTTTTCCTGATCATAAAACGGTCTTTCATAGACAATTCGATCTTCAATCTCTACATCATCCATTTTCCATGTGATATTGAAACCATCATGTTCAGGCAAAACATAATCCATATTCACCATGAGTGGTAAATCATCTTCTAATGTTTCACTCAACTCTAAAATGACATCTGTATAATCTGTATTGTCTAAAAACCCCTCACAGCCTGAAAGTAGGAATAAGGAAAGGAAAACCAACATTAAAACATTTAATTTCTTCACGTGTACCTCCTATGAAAAAGCATAGGTTGCCCTATGCACTTAATTCCATACGTTCAATAATCCTGAGAGTTTAACCATGATTTCTGCAAGCATATGTGCAGCAATCAACGCGAGCAGAAAATATGCAGCCTTGATCTCCCATAACTTCATTTTTTCAAATTTTTCTTCGATGTGCAATGCTTTAAGAATTCTTAACACAATCGCGAAAAAGATGATGAGTGACATGAAATAAATGATTGAGTCCATGTGCACCTCCTACGATAATGAACCAGCCTTACTTTTCATGATGTTTTCCTTCAAATCTTTTTCAGTTTTGAAGAAATCAATGTTTTCACGCTTGGTCATTTCTAGCTTTTCTTTTTTCATGTTGTCAAATGCATGTCTAGCTTTATCCAAAGTAGCTCCCATCTGCGCTTCAAGTGCGAGGATGGATAACACGTTATCTTTGAATTCAATGACACCTTGTTCAACAACCAAGTAGTTTTCAGCCTTTTCCCTGACGAGTTTCAAATAACCTTCACGAATCTGGAGAATGATTGGCGTATGGTCATTCAAGATACCGAGCTCACCATCTTCATTTTTGATGATGGCAAAATCAATCTCGTCGGAATACGATTTGCCCTGTTGGGTCAAGACTTTGAAGATCATAAGGATTGTGCCTTCTTGATGGCATCATCGATCGTTCCAACCATGAGGAATGCTTCTTCTGGGAGGTGATCGTGTTTACCTTCGATGATTTCTTTGAATCCACGAATGGTTTCCTTCAGTGGTACAAACGATCCAGGAACACCCGTGAATTGTTCTGCAACATGTGTATTTTGAGATAAGAATACTTGTAACCGTCTTGCACGGTGTACGAGTTGTTTATCTTCATCGGTTAATTCATCCATACCAAGAATCGCAATAATATCCAACAGTTCATGATAACGTTGAATCATCTTCTGAACGGTTCTTGCAGTCTCATAGTGTTCTTTACCCACGATGTGTGGTGCTAGTGCTCTAGAGGTTGATGCAAGTGGGTCTACTGCAGGATAAATACCAATTTCTGTGAGTTTTCTGGATAGGTTTGTTGTCGCATCCAAATGTGAGAAGACTGTCGCTGGTGCTGGGTCTGTATAGTCATCGGCAGGGACATAAATCGCTTGGATGGATGTGATCGATCCATGTTTGGTGGATGTGATTCTTTCTTGCAATCTTCCCATTTCAGTCGCAAGCGTTGGTTGATAACCAACGGCTGATGGCATTCTGCCTAAGAGTGCGGATACTTCACTACCTGCTTGAATGAAACGGAAAATGTTATCGATGAATAAGAGTACATCTTGTTTTTGAGTGTCTCTGAAATACTCAGCCATGGTGAGTCCTGTGAGTGCAACTCTCATTCTGGCACCTGGAGATTCGTTCATTTGACCGAAAACTAAAGCGGTCTTATCCAAAACGCCTGATGCTTGCATTTCTTGATAAAGTTCATAACCTTCTCTGGTTCTTTCACCGACACCGGCAAAGACAGAGATCCCTTCTCTTTCTTGAGCGATGTTATGAATGAGTTCCTGAATCAAAACGGTTTTACCGACACCGGCACCTCCGAATAGACCAATCTTACCACCTTTAATATACGGGGCAAGCAAATCGATGACTTTGATTCCGGTTTCAAGTAATTCAACTTCAGAGGATAACTCGTGGAATGGGGGTGATTGACGGTGAATGCTCATTCTGGGTGCATCTGTGAGGGGTTTTCCTTCGTCAATCGGTTCTCCTAAGACATTAAAGATTCTGCCAAGCACATCTTTTCCGACAGGAACCTGAAGGGAACTTCCGGTGGCTTCAACAACAAGATCTCGCTTCAACCCTTCTGTTGGTTCAAGCGCAATCGTGCGAACGATATGGTCCCCGAGATGGAGTGCAACCTCAAGTGTGATGGTTTTACCATCGGTGAGTTGGACTTTCAGCGCATCATAAATGGCTGGTAGTGTGCCTTCGAATGTACAGTCAACGACTGGACCGATGATTTGTGTGATTTTACCTTGCATCTTGTTTCTCCTTCCTTAGACATTGGAACCATTGATAACATCAATGATTTCACTCGTGATTTCTTGTTGTCTAGCACGATGATACATGAGATGGAGTCTTTCGACAATCTCGTTGGCATTATCTGTTGCGTTTTTCATCGCAATCATGCGTGATGCATGCTCAGAGAGTTTTGCATCCGCTAATGATTTGAAAATTGATGATTCGATGTAAATATTGGTCACCTGATCCAAAACGATTTCTGGTTTTGTGTCATAAATGTAAGGTTCTCGGTATGATTCCGATTGTTCAAAGACCAGTGGAAGAATGGTTTCCTTCTTCACGATTTGAGTTCCTGTGTTGATGAAATGATTGTGATAAAGAATCACTTCATCAATCAAACCTTCCATGAACACATCTTTGATGATTTTTGCATACTGTCTGAAATACATGGTTGATAAATCATCTCGATTAAAAATCACTTCTTCGTTGATCATCGGTAGTTTCCGTTTTTGTGCAAAATAGAAACCTTTTTTACCTAAGGCAAAGATTCGATAACCATCATAGGGTAAATCTTTAATCTCTTCTAAGAAAGCCTTAAACAGTTGATTGTGATAACTGCCTGCAAGACCACGGTCCGAAGTGACGAGGATGAAGAGTTTGGTTTTCCCTTCATTTTGCATCGTGATCCGGTTGGGCTCTTCTAGGTTTCGGCTTGAAAACTTGAGAATTTCTTCGAGTTTGTTCACAAATGACGCCGAATTCTGGAGCAGCTCTTGAGACCGTTTGATCTTGGACAGCGCAATGTTATGCATGGCTTGTGTGATGGAGGCAGTCTTCTTGATTGCCTGCATTCTGATCTTGATCTCTTTTAGTCCCATCAGATCAACCTCTTGAGACCCATGATGAATTCTTTGAGTTCTTTGGTATCGGGAAGAGATTTGGTATCAACTAAGTGTTTGTTAATCTTTTGGCCTTGATCGGTCATGATGAGTGCTTGAGCGATTTCATATTCAAGTGCTTTTACACGATCGACTGGAACATCATCCATTAAGCCTTCAGAAAGTGCAAACACTGTTACAATCTGCGTAGGCATTTGAACCAGTTCATGGACATCCTGCTTTAAAAGTTCAACAGTTTTACGACCGCGTTCAAGACGCTTTTTAGCGCTTGTATCAAGGTCAGAACCAAATTGAGCAAATGCTTCAAGTTCACGGTAACTTGCTAAGTTCACACGCAGTGTACCAGCAACTTTTTTCATACCCTTCCACTGTGCAGCACCGCCAACACGGGAAACTGATAGACCAGCATTGATTGCTGGACGAATGCCTGAATAGAATAATTCAGCTTCTAAGAAAATTTGACCGTCAGTGATGGAAATGACGTTTGTTGAAATGTATGCGGAAATGTCTCCAGCTTTGGTTTCAATGATGGGAAGTGCCGTAATCGAACCTCCACCCAATTTGTCATTGAGTCTTGCTGAACGTTCAAGTAATCTTGAATGTAGATAGAAGACATCCCCTGGATAAGCTTCTCTTCCAGGTGGTCTACGTAGGAGGAGTGATAATTCACGATATGCCACGGCATGTTTCGATAAATCATCATAAATGATTAAGACATCTTTGCCTTGTTCCATGAAGAATTCACCCATGGTGACACCGGCAAATGGTGCAAGATATAAGAGAGTGCCTTCTTTAGAAGCACCGGCAGAAACAACGATGGTATATTCCATCGCTTGATGTTCTCTAAATAACTGAACAAGTGTTGCAACCGTTGATTCTTTTTGTCCAATGGCTACATAAATACAAATTGTATTCTTACCTTTTTGGTTCAAAATCGTGTCAACTGCAAGTGTCGTCTTCCCTGTTTGTCTGTCACCGATGATGAGTTCTCTTTGACCACGTCCAATCGGAACCAGTGCATCAATGACTTTGATCCCTGTTTCCATGGAACTGTTGATCGAACCACGTTGCATGACGCCTTGTGCTTTACGTTCAACTGGTAAGAAATGTTTGGCATCAATCGGTCCACCTGCATCGAGGGGTTGTCCTAGAGGATTCACGACTCTACCTAAGAGTTCGGGTCCAACAGGCACTTCAAAGATACGTTTGGTGGTCTTGACTAAATCGCCTTCTTTAATTTTGTCTGATTCTCCAAGCAAAATGACACCAACACTGTGCTCTTCTAGGTTGAAGACTAAGCCCTTGACGTTATTTGGGAACTCCAAAAGTTCGCCCATCATGGCTTGTTGCAGACCGTAAACGATTGCGATTCCATCGCCTACGCTTAATACTTTACCGATATTTTCGAGTTTGACGTCCTGTTCGAATGACTGAATCTGTTTTTTAATGACTTGAGTCATTTCTTGGACTTTAATTTTTGACAATGTCTACACCACCTTATATGATTGTATATAATTCTTGAATTTCACGAGCAATCGAACGATCTAAAGATTGACCTTGATACACGATTTTCATACCACCCAGTAGACTTTCATCTACCGTGATGTGCAGTGAAATCGTTCGTCCCGGAAATCGAGGTTGAATGATTTTTTTAAGTGATTCTTCAAGATGTTTGGAAACTGGTTTTGCTGAATAGATATGAAGATGTGCAATTTTTTGATGAATTCTTGATAACTTAGTCCACTCATCGTGAATTTCAACAAGTTGATACATCAGATTTTTATGTGCTAGCATCTTTAAGAAAGCCAAAAATGACGCATCATAATCGAGGGCGTCAATCATATTCTCTTTCTCTTTAAAATCTACCATCGGAGAATCCATCACAGACATCCATTCAGGATGCGCATCAAGGATGAGTTTTAAATCATCAAAATGATACGTGATGACATCGATTTTAGATGCTTCCAAAGAGAGTTCGAAGAGTGCTTTGGCATAATTTGAAATACTCATGACTGACCATTCTCCTCAAGAATTGAATCGATGATGTCCTGATGGACACTTTCGTCAATTTCTCGTTTAACAATCTTTTCAGCAGCAAGAAAAGCGATCTCTTTGATCGACTGTTTGATCTCCTCATTGGCCTGTGCAATTTCAAATTGGATATCCAATTCGGTTTGCTCCAGACGACGCTGTGCTTCCTTCTTCGCAGAAAGAATGAGTTCTTCCTGTTGACGGTAGGCATCTTGAGTGAGTTTTTCTTTCAGTTGTCTGGTTTCTTCCTTCATCTTTTCGTAATCCTTAGATGACTTTGCTTGAAGTTCTTGTGCTCTGGTGCGTTCTTGATCCGCAGTTTCCATCGCTTCCATCAACGCCTTCTCACGAAGATCAATGAATTTGGTTACTTTTTCCCACAAGAATTTTTTGACAAAGAACATCAGCACGATGAATGCAAGAATGTTCAAAAGCACGAGGGACGGATGGTTGATGATGGAATAGAGTCCATCTTCAATCCCCTGAACAACCTCGTCAAATATTTGACTTAAGTTCACTTGGAATCAATCCTTTTTTATGGTTTTGCAGTCAGAATGAACGCAATGATCAAACCGTAAATACCTGTGGTTTCAGCAACCGCTTGACCAATCAACATGGTGACTGTGATCTTACCGGATGCTTCTGGTTGACGTGAAACGGCTTCAACAGCTTTTGCAGCAGCCATACCTTGTCCAATACCTGTACCAAATCCAGTGAAAACGGCGATGCCTGCACCAATGTAACCGAGACCGGCTGCGAAAAATTCATTGTACTCTGCAGCAGCTGCAAGGATGTTTGGTAAAATCTGTGTTAAGAAATTCAACATAAGTGTTCTCCTTTTAGTTTATATTCTCAAAATCCGCTTCATCCACTTTCATGGACGCGAATATGATGGTGAGCAAGACGATGACAAGCGTTTGAATCATGCCAAATCCGATATCGAAAATCAGATGAAAGGCTGGTGTGACCAGAGGCGATAACCATCCAGTCAATTTATAAATTAAAGTTAACAATAGAGCACCTGATGAAATGTTACCAAACAAACGAAGTGCCATGGAAATGATGGGGACAATATCGCCAACGATATTGAGTGGTGCCATCGGTGCAAGCGGTTTAAAAATGCCTAGAAAGTGTCTCCAACCCTGACTGACAATACCTGTCGATTGAACCACGAAGAAGGCAATCAATGACATTGAAAATGTGATTGCTGTATATTTCGTTGGTGAATCAAGTGCAATTACGCCAGAAATATTCGAAATGAAAACATAGAGTGCCATCGTCAGGACAAAGGGCATGACATATTTCCAGTGTTTTCCAACATAGGATTTTACAAACCCATTGAAACCGCCAATCCCTAAAATGACAACCGTCATGAAGCGACCTGGTTTTTGTCTAACATCCATCTTTTGAATCTTCAAACCAATGATGATGGATAGAAGTGCAATGAATGCCATCAATGCAAGCGATGTGATGAAAAATGGTTGTTTAACATCATTTAGGATCTGATTGATGATTGTCTGAAGCATCCTGAGTCACCTCGATTTCTTTAGGTTTCTTGATGATTGGCATATGATAGACAAACACGCCAATCTTGATGGAGAAAATACCTAATAACATGAAGATATACGAATAAATCATATGAAGTCTACCAAGTTCTCTCGTCTGAAGATACACATAGGCAATGATGATGAGATAGAAAACATAACGCTGGACCAAATGAGCGACCAGACGTTGTGCATTAAAATTGTTCTTTTTAGTGACTTGGATCATGAGGGAATGATTGAAGAGTGCAACTGCAGACCCTAAAATTGCCCATAACACATATTCATCGAAAAAAATCAGCGCAACAAGAGCCAGTAAGACAGAATAGATGAGTGCTATGATACTAATGACGTATACTTCTTTCATATCTTTCCTCGCTTTTGATCATCTGAATGAGTGTGACAAAACCAATGAATACACCGAGTCCAAGTCCCACTCCGGTTAATATAATATATAGATTGCTATCTGGATTGATGCGTTTACCAATAAAATAACCGAATAATGCTAATCCAGCAGCTGTGACAATGAACTGCATGACCATCATGTAGTTCATGAACATCCGTTTTGCTTTTCCAAAACTATTTCGTTCCAAATAATCTGTCCCCGCAGTCTCCAAGACCCGGTACAATGTATCCTACTTCGTTTAAGTGACTATCCATTGCTGCAAGATAAATACTCACATCTGGATGATCTTTCTGGAGTCTTGAAACGCCTTCAGGACATCCAACCAGACCCACATAACGGATATCGGTTGCACCATGGCTTTTTAAGATCTCGACAGCTTTAGATGCTGATCCTCCACTAGCAAGCATGGGGTCAACCACTAAAACAACACCACCGACAATCTCCTTGGGAAATTTTGAATAATAGACGTGAGGTTGCAGTGTTTCCTCATCACGATAAAGACCGATGTGTCCGATTTTTGCTGAAGGAATGATGTTGTGAATACCATCGACCATGCCTAGTCCTGCTCTGAGGATGGGAATGATGACGACCTGTTTTTCAAGTTCGTAACATGTGGTTTCACAGATCGGCGTTTCGATGATTTTAGGTTTGGTTGTGAAATCACGAGTGATCTCATAAGTAATCAAACCTCCGACTTCGGATACGCTCTCCCTGAACTCTTTGGTTCCGGTTCTTTTGTCTCTGATCTTGGTCATTTTGTGGTTGATCAGAGGGTGATTCAGAATCACGACTTTGCTCATTTCTACTCGTTCCCCTCTATGGTTTTTATTTTATCAATTCTCGTTTGATGTCTTGCCTCAAACGTTGAGTTCATGAAGGTTTCGATGATGGAAATTGCTTTTTCTCTGGTGGTTGTTCTTCCACCTAAAGCGATGATGTTGGCGTTATTATGTTCTTTTGCGAGTCTTGCTGTCGTTTCATCATAGACGAGCGCTGCTCTAATGCCTTTGACTTTGTTTGCAGCAATCGAGATGCCAATGCCTGTGCCACAGATGACGATACCAAAATCGTAATCATCTTTGAGAACGGCATGTCCGACTTTTTGTCCGTAATCCGGATAGTCAACAGAATCTTTGGTGTGTGTCCCCAAATCATCTAATGTAATCTTTTTCTCTGCAAGATATGACTTGATTTGCTCTTTAAGTTCAAACCCGCCATGATCGCTTCCAATGACAATTTTCATCGTTTCCCTCCTTTTCATAAACCTATTATATTATAACATAAAATCATGTTTTTCAAAGAAATTCGGTAACCTCAGCCAGTAAAAAAAGGATGAATATCATCCTTATTCTTGAGTTTCGTTATAATAGGTACGTTTTCTTTCATTGGCTTTGAGTACTGCTTTTCTTAAACGTATGGACTCTGGTGTAATTTCAATCAATTCATCATCGTTGATGAACGCCAAACATGCTTCCAAATTCATTGCTCTTGCTTTTTTCAGAACAACCGTGGAATCCTTAGAAGCTGATCTCATGTTAGTGAGCTGTTTTTCCATCGTGACATTGACAACAAGGTCTGTGTCCTTATTGGATTCACCAACAATCATGCCTTCATAGACAGAGACACGTGGTTCTAAAAACATCGTGCCACGATCTTCAAGTCTGCCAATCGCATATGCAGTTGTCATCGCTTGATTCATCGAAATGAGTGCACCTGAACGACGATTACCCACTGCTTCATAAACCATTGGACGATAATCCAAGAAGATATGAGATAAGATTCCATAACCTTTCGTTGCTGTCATGAATTGCGTCATGAAGCCAATTAAACCTCTAGATGGCATGATGTAGTGGATGCGTGAATAATCTCTTTGCTGATTCATTGAAACTAAATCACCTTTACGGTCACCAAGCATTTCAATGATGGTACCCATATATTCAGATGGGCAATCGATTTGAACATCTTCATACGGTTCATGTTTAACACCATCAATCATTTTGACAATGACACGAGGTCTTGAAACTTGGAATTCAAATCCTTCACGGCGCATATTTTCAACCAATATGCCCAAATGAAGTTCTCCTCTACCTGACACTGTCCAAGCTTCAGAAGTTTGGATGCGCTCAACACGAAGCGATACGTCTTTTTGGGTTTCGCGGAACAATCTATCATCGATTTTTGATGCTGTGACATGCTTGCCTTCTTTACCAGCAAAAGGTGAATTATTGGTCAAAAAAGTCATTTGAACAGTTGGTTCATCAATATGAAGGTGTGGTAGAGCATCTTCAAACCCAACTTCAGTGATGGTTTCACCGACATGGATATCAGGAAGTCCTGCTACAGATACAATATCTCCTGCATAAGCTTCAGCCACTTCAATTTTTTCCATGCCCATGCTTTGCAAGATTTTTTGAATTCTAAATTGCTGAATTCTACCATCCATCCGGATACAGGAAACTGTATCATTGGTTCTCATGGTTCCTTTATAGATTTTGCCGATCCCCATACGTCCAACATAATCGTTATAATCGATTAAAGCGGGTTGAAATTGAAGATGGTCATCTTGATTTTGATTGGGTTGTGGGATCGATCTGATGATGGTATCTAAAATGGGATCCATTTTGATGGATGCATCTAGTGAAGGTACATAATTGGCAAGGCCTTGAAGTCCCGATGCGTAAAGTACTGGGAAATCAAGTTGATGTTCATCAGCACCTAAGTCGATGAATAAGTCATAAACTTCGTTTACTGTTCTTTGAATGTCTGCGAATTTGCGGTCGATTTTGTTGACGACAACAATCGGAAGCAATTTCGCTTCGAGTGCTTTTTTAAGAACAAATCGAGTTTGTGGCATAACACCTTCATAAGCATCGACCAATAAAAGGACGCCATCCACCATGTACATGATCCGTTCAACTTCTCCACCAAAATCGGCATGGCCTGGTGTATCTAGAATGTTGATTCGGTAGTTTTTATAGATGATCGCTGTATTTTTCGCCAAAATGGTAATTCCGCGTTCTCTTTCGATATCGTTGGAATCCATAGCGCGTTCTTCGAGTTGTAAATGAGCATCAAATCGTTCGCTTTGTTTGAGTAATTGATTCACGAGTGTAGTTTTGCCGTGATCGACGTGTGCGATGATGGCAATATTTCTAATTTCCATAATTGTCCTTCTTTCTAACCTTGTCTATTATATACCATTTCTTATGAAATGAAACAAGGATGCATCATTTTCATTCGCTTCATGGAAAGAAAATGAATAACTTGTAATTTGTTTTGAACTCATAAAAAATTGCATGATTGACATGCAATGGTTTATGGTTTTAAAACATCTAAAGTTCCAATGAATGTGAATCTGTCTTTTCCAGCCAAATCTTTCTCTTGAATGATGTTTCCATCACCAAAATGATGTTTGGCAAATCCTAAGATGATTTCTCTTTGTTGATAGCCATGTTCAAAGGCAATGAGTCCTCTAGGCTTTAAATACTTCTTTGCTTGAGATAAAATTTGATCATAGAAGTCAACACCGAGTGAACCGCCATATAAAGCCACACTCGGCTCTTTTTCAACAATGTCTTGAACGACTTCAGAATCCGGAATATAGGGTGGATTGGATACGATGATATCAAATGTGCCTAGAATATTCTTAAACAAATCTGATAAGATGATTTGAGCATTGGATCCTAAGTTTTTTTGATTGATCGCAGCAACCTTCAATGCTTCTTCACTGATATCTGAAATGGTAATATCCATGTTGTGTTCTTCCAAAGATAGGGTCAGTCCAATGCATCCTGAACCCGTTCCAAGATCGAGAACTCTAACTTTCTGATGCTCAAAATATTGGTCATAGTAGTAGAGCACATGTTCAACCAATTGTTCAGTTTCACTTCGAGGAATTAAGACGTCTTGGTTGACTTTAAACTGGTATCCATAGAAATAAGCATGACCAATGATATGTTGAACAGGTTGATTGTCTTTCAAATATAACATCAATTTTTCTAAGAAATCATCAGCAAATCCCGGTTTGACTTCTGTTTTCAAATTGAGATAAAATTGATGCTGATCTTGACCAGAAAGTTCCATTAGAAGTAATTTTGTTGCTTCTTCTTCCTTCTGATAAGTCTTCGTTTTTTGATACGCTAGTTTGAGTAATTGTTCGTAAGTCACTTGGTTTCTCCAAGCAGTTGACGCTTTTGAAATTCATCTAATAGAGGTTCTAAAATGAGTTCAAGTCTGCCTTCCATGATGACATCAAGGCGTTGTAATGTCAGACCAATTCGGTGATCAGATACTCTGTTTTGTGGGTAATTGTATGTTCTAATCTTTTCACTGCGATCGCCACGACCGACTAAAGCCTTTCGTTCTTCGCCTTCTTTGGCAAGACGTTCATTCATGATGTTATCAAAAATTCTTGCTTTTAAAAGACGATAAGCCGATGCTTTATTTTCATGTTGGCTCTTTCCAACCTGACAGTCGACGACCATTCCAGTGGGTATATGTGTCAGTCTTACAGCGGACTTTGTCGTGTTGACCGATTGACCACCAGGACCTGAAGAGTTGAATGTATCGACACGAATATCATCCCACTTCACATCAACTTCAAGTTCTTCTGCTTCTGGTAAAACCAAGACAGTTGCTGTTGAAGTATGTACACGACCCATGGATTCTGTTTCTGGAACACGTTGAACACGATGTACACCAGACTCATATTTCATGAATGAATACACGAGTTTACCAGACACTAAAAATTCAATTGATGTATAGCCACCCATTGCACCTTCGGTTGCTGAAAGTATTTCTATTTTCCAATGCTTGGATTCTGCGAATCTTGAATACATACGGAAAAGGTCACCTGCAAAAATGTTACCTTCATCACCACCTGCAGCACCTTTGATTTCAATGATGACATTCTTTTCATCATTTGGGTCTTTCGGCAACAACAAGATTTTAAGTTGCTTCTCTGTTTTTTCTAACAATTCATCGATTGCAGCAATTTCCATTTTGGTCATTTCAATCATGTCTTGATCCGTTTCAAGTTCAAGCATCGATTCCAATTCAGATCGTTCAGTTTGTTTCTCTTTATATGCTCGATATGCAGTGACAACATCAAAAAGCGCTGCTGAATCTTTCAGCAAGCGTGTCATCTCCTTCACATCGAGAGTTCCTGTAGACAGCTTATCTTGCATGTCTTGATATTGTTGTTCCATAATTTCTAATCGTTCAAACATTTTATCACCTGAATCATATTACCACATTTCAGATACTTTTTCCATCATTATTGACAATCTAAGTCATTTCAAGCTCTAGGCTTCATTCCTGTTCATTTTCGTCTATCCATGATATAATGAAACTAGAATTATAAAGAAAGGAAACGTTACACATATGGAAAAACTTTATCAAGGCTTAAACAAGCAAGTTGCAAATTTGAGTGTGCTATTCACGAAATTGCACCATTTCCACTGGTATGTATCCGGTCCAAACTTTTATCCGCTACATGCTAAATTTGAAGAGTTCTATGATGAAATCAATGAACTTTATGATGCTGTTGCAGAAAGATTGCTCATGATTGGTGGAAATCCAGTCTCTAATTTGAAGGGTTATCTTGCGATTACTTCTCTTAAAGAAGCAACTGGTACAGAAAAAGCTGAAGAAATGATTAAACATGTTTTAGATGATTTCAAGGTTTTAGATCTTGAATTCAAAGAAGTATTGAAGATTGCTCAAGAATTAGGCGATGAAGCAACTGCTGATTTATTGATTGGCTCAATTGCTAGTTTCGAAAAGCACATTTGGATGCTCTCATTTACTTTGAAGTAACCTTAAGTTTCATTCATTAAACAAAAAAGGACCCGTTCATTTGAACTGGGTCCCTTTTTTATGGTTTATTCTTTAGGTTCTTCTTTTGAAGTTAACTTGCCGGTTGCAAATCCTGCAAGAAGACTCGCAAGGTCAAGTCCTGTAGCTTCTTTAATGGACTCCAGTACTTTGGTGGATGAATTGACAATATCACCCATCAATTTCGTGTTATTACCATCGCCATACATGACAATCTTATCCACTTGTGTGAGTGGCTCAGCAGCTGCTCTCACAATATTGGGTAATACTTCAGATTTTAAGACGAGTTCAAGAACCGCTGCAGCTTCCATTCTCTTCATCGCTTCTGCTTTCTTTTCAATCGCTTCAGCTTCTGCAAGACCAACAGCTTGGATACCGATTGCTCTTTGTTCTTGAGCATATTTTTCTGCTTCTGCTTGGAGTTTGAGTGCTTTAGCATTCTTTTCTTCTTCTTGAAGTCTTGCTTCAGCTTCCTTAGTTCTCACGTAAAGTTCAGCATCTGCTTTTTGTTCTCTTGCATAACGTTCTGCTTCAGCAGATTTCTTGATGCGTGCTTCGAGTGTTTTTTCTTCGACTTCAACTTCTTTGGAGCGAAGTTCAATTTCTTTATCTCTACGTGCAATTTCTGCATTCTGCTTAGAAATATTGATGGTTTTCGCTTCATTTGCATATTGAATTTCATAAGAAGCATCTGCAGTCGCTTTCGCAATGTCAGCTTTTTGTTTGAGATCTGCTTGTCTTAATGCGAGTGAGTTATTTTGTAACTCGATTTCAAGTTCAGCTTTAATTCTTGCATCATTCGCCAATTCTTTAGCTTTAGAAATCGCAATTTCGACTTCTTTTTCTGAGTTTGCTCTAGCAATGGATGCATCTTTACGAATCTGTGCAATGTTATCGACCCCAAGATCGTCAATGACACCATTCTTATCTGTAAAATTCTGAATGGTAATGTTGACAATATCAAGACCCATCTTCTTCATATCCGCTAATGCTGATAATTTGACTTGCTCAGCAAACTTATCGCGATTTTGTACAAGTTCGCGTAATTTCATTTGACCAATGATTTCACGCATGTTACCTTCTAATACTTCTTTTGCAATCTGCTTAACATCTTCTAATGAACGTGTTAAAAAGATTTCACCAGCCAAACGAATCGATCCTTCATCCGATTGAATCTTGATGTTTGCAACACCATCAACAAAGATATTGATGAATTCATTGGTGGGTACTGCTGATGAAGTGCGAATATCGACTTGAATCAAATCAAGTGGTAAGTAGTCTATTCTTTGAATGAATGGAATACGAATGGTCGCTTTACCGGTGACAATTCTAGAACCTTTTGGTCCAGTGATGATGACTGCCTTGTCTGGGCGAATCTTCACGTAAGACGCGATAAATAAAAGTATTAATAGTACAAGAAAAATAACTAATCCTAATACGAGTTCTGGCATTTTTGTTCTCCCCTTTTTTTTGATTTAATTATAGAGCATATTCTCATAAATAACAATGATAATGACAAAATATGTATGAATATGTAATGGATACCTTTCCATGTAGATAGATAGGTATCTAAATCAAACGTTTTTCAACCAATTACAGAAAAATTAAAAATAAAACCTGGTTCTAAACATCAAAAAATCCCTAGTTTCCGAAGGAATCTAGGGATATCATGAATTTATGATTTAGTCTCTATTAAAATTATCTTCTTCTCGTTCGGTTTGTGCAGTGAATCTTGAGAATTCAGTATCAAATCTGTATCTCAGTGTAATCCCTGCCATACCTTGTCTGTTCTTTGCGATGGATAACTCGACTTCATTGGTCTTATTTTCACCTTTGCGTTCATAATAGTCTTGTCTAAATAAGAACATAACAATATCCGCATCTTGTTCAATCGATCCTGATTCTCTTAAGTCTGCAAGCACAGGACGTTTGTCTTCTCTCTTTTCAACATCACGTGATAATTGTGAAAGTGCAAGAATCGGTATTTTGAGTTCTCTTGCCATTTGTTTCAAGCTTCTCGAAATTTTAGCAACTTCTTCTTGACGATTACCTGATCTATCATCACCTTTGATGAGTTGCAAATAGTCAATCACGACAAAATCAAGTCTGCCTTCTTGTGCAAGTTTTCTACATTTTGCTCTAATATCTGCAACAGATACTGCAGATGAATCATCAAAAACAATTTTTAATCTTGATAAAGACTGCATCCCACCTTCTAGATACTGCCACTCTTTGGATGTCAAATGCCCAGTCTTAATCTTATTATTTTCAATATTGGATTCTGAAGATAGCATACGTGCTGCGAGTTGTTCGTTACTCATTTCGAGTGAAAAAATCGCAACTCCTGCTTGTCCATCTTGATTTCTTTTAGCAACATTGATCGCAAGATTCATCGCGAACGCTGATTTACCCATGGAAGGACGTGCAGCTAGGATGATGAGTTCTTCGGGTTGGAGGCCTGCAGTGAGTTCATCCATATTGGAGAAACCCGTTCTGAGCCCTGTAATACCACCCTTTTTATCTCTATTCTTCTCAGTCTTTTCTTTAACGTCACGCATGACATCAGAAAGTTCTGCAAATTCCGATGTTTTGCGTTTTTGAGCAAGTGCAAACACTGCCTCTTCAGCAAACGTCACATAATCGTTTGCATCATCTTCACCTTGATATCCACGTTCTAAGATATCACCTGCTAGTTTAATGACTTGACGTTTTAAAGATCCATCTCTCACCAGTGCGATGTAGGTTTCTAGATGTTTTACAGATGGCACTGTTTCAGATAGCTGATAGAGATATTTTGATCCCCCTGCTTTTTGAAGGTCTTGTGTGCGTTCCAAACGAGATGCTACAGAGGCATAGTCAATTTGAAGTTGCTCATTGTATAAGTCTTTCATCGCCTGATAAATCAGAATATGGCTTTGGTCGAAGAAATCTTCATTATTCAATTGATCGATGACACCTGCAATCTGTTTGGGATCTAGAAAAATAGAACCTAAAACGGATTGTTCGGCTTCATGGTGATGCGGTAAACTCTTAGCCATGGATTTGAAACCTACTTTTCAACGATATGAACTTCGAATTGAGCCTTGATATCTTTGTGTAATTGAACGGTTGCTGTGTAGATGCCAACAGAATTGATATCTGATGATAATTCTACTTTCTTTCTGTCGATTAAAATATGGTGTGCTGTTTCAAATGCTTCAACAATTTGTTTGGTCGTAACACTTCCAAATAATTTGCCATCTTGTCCAATCTGTATGCCTAAAGTCACTTTTTTGTTGTCAATTTCTGATTTCAGTTTTTTCATCAGTTCTAGATGACGCTGTTGTGCTAAGAAAGCTTCTTCTTTCGCTTGATTGAGAGCCTTCAAATTATCTTCAGTTGCGAGCATTGCTTTTTTCTGTGTCACGAGGAACTGACCAAATCCGGATGCGACTTCAATCACATCATCCTTCTTGCCTTTTCCTTTGACGTCTTCCATCAATATGATTTTCACGAGTTCTCCTCCTCCGCCGTATTCGAGTTCGATGTATGTTTTGAGTTGATCATACACTTCGTTGACAGATTGGTTTTCAATTTGTGCTGCAGCACTGTTCAAATGCCCGCCACCACCGAATGCTTCCATCAAGACCTGTACGTTGATTGCATTATAACTTCTTGCTGATATCGCTACTTTGTTGGTACCTAGTCGACAAATCATAAATGATGCATCAATACCATTGATCTGAAGTAACGCTTCAGCAACTTGTGCCAATAAAATTCTATCATCATAAATATCTGGTGTTTTAACAAACGCGAAGCGGTCCAAGAAAATTTCAACTTGACCGAGCAAATTGTTGATCTCCAACGTACGCATCAAATCACGTCTTAACCATAATTTCACTTCGATGATATCGGCACCTAAATCTTTCAATTTCGATGCAACTTCGAATGTTCTAGAACCTGTACGATAACTGAAATTATTGGTATCCACGACAAGTCCTGCATACATTGCTGTTGCTTCCAATGGAGAAATTTTAATTTCTTCTTCCATGTTGTAAAAAGATAATAACTCCATCACAAGTTCAATCGTGGATGATGCATAAGGTTCAATGAATGAAAACATCGCGTCAAATGAATCTTCACCGACTCTGTGATGGTCGATGACAATCAGTTTCTTGGATGTTTCCAAGAGCTCTGGTGCCATGACGATTCTTGGTGATTGACTATCAACAACAATGAGTAAACTTTCATCCGTGATGGTTTTCATTGCATTTTCAATCGATATACAATTATCAAAAAATGGTGGCATTTCAGATTTAAAGATGCCCAATACCTTGTTGACTGTTAAATCAAACTTGGATTCATCTAGAACCATGAAAGCGGGTTTCTTCGATGCTTTTGCCATATGGTAAACAGCAATCATCGAACCAAACGCGTCCATATCCGATTGGTCATGTCCCATGATGAAAACATTGGTAGACTTATCGATAAAATCACGAATGGTTTGCGCGTTGATTCTAACACCAACTCTTGAGCTCTTGGCTGCAGCGTTGTTTTTCGCACCAAAATAGATGATCTTTTGGTCCTGAATATTGACAACGACCTGGTCACCACCACGCTTTTCAGCGAGTTCAACAGCATTTTGTGCGTATATTCCTAATTCCTCATAATCAACATCCCAGGAAGCAACCCCCATGGATATGGAGACTCTGACTTGATTTTGCGTCGATATCTGTCTGATTTTATCCAAGATATCAAATTTATCTTGAATCATTCGTGTCAGTTGTTTACGGTATAGAACCGTGATGAGACGCTCATCACCATAAGGTTTCAAGAATCCATCATATTTGTTTGCCCAGTCTGCAATCGCAGCCAAATATTCACCCTTTAACGATGACTGCAAAGAGACATCCATCGAAGCAAGTGCTTCATCCAAATTATCCAAATAAATGATGCCAAGTGCTGGAATATGATCTTGATAACGCTGCTTAACGATTTCACGTTCAGTAACATTAAAGAGATAGAAAAACTTAAATTCCGAACGATACGTGACATCGTATGTATCATTCTTGATTTGGATGGCAAATTGAATCTTATTATTCATTGCAGCCAAATGAAGCTGTGGATGCACATCTTTTAAGTTCTTCCCTGCAATTTTGGCATCAAAGATGGTTTTTGCATGAGGGTTTGCCCATTTGATTTCAAAATCTTCATCGAGTGCAATGATTCCAATCGGTAGTTCGTTGAATACTTCATCACCAACTTGATTCACGTGATAAGAAAGTTTTGTCCACATGGATAATCGGTTTTGAAGAGTTTTTACTTTTTGATTGTTTTGTTGATTAAAAACAAGGTATACTGCTGCAAAGATCAGGAAGACACCTAAAAAGAGCGCAATAAAAAGGATGAGTTGTCTAACAGATTCAAATTGGAAATACGGTATATAGAGGTAAATAGCGCTTGCCAAGATGATTAGCGCAACCAAAAGAAAGAGCCAACGCTTCATGTCTTCACCTACTTTAAAGTTATTATATCACGTTAGACGCACAAGATAAAGATTTTATCTTGAATCTAAGGAAATAAAAACCCATACCTAGGCATGGGCTCTGATGGTCAATTTGACTAGTCCTTAACGAACGGAATCAATGCCATGTGACGTGCTCTTTTGATTGCAACTGCAAGCGGACGCTGCCATTTGGCAGATGTTCCAGTCACACGTCTTGGCAAAATCTTGCCGCGGTCGGTGATGAAACGCTTGAGTAGTTCAACATCTTTGAAATCGATGTTTTCAACCTTATTCTGAGTGAAGTAGCAGACTTTCTTACGTTTCTTAAATCCGCCACCACGTTTTTGGTTTTGCATGATGTTTCCTCCTTAAAATGGTAGGTCTTCTTCTGCTGCGAGTTGTTTACTGGTTTCGTAAAACTCATCATTATCTGCAGAAGATCGACGTTCTTCTTTATAGGTTGTCTGCGGTGCTTCCGGAGCACTTGTACTATCACCCTTGGATTCAAGGAACTGAACGGAATCACAGACAACTTCTGTCACATATCTGGTGCCATTATCAGCCTCGTATTGACGAGTCTGGATACGGCCTTCGATACCTAAGAGTGCACCTTTTTTTACAAAGCGTGCCAAATTCTCCGCTTGCTTGCGCCAGACAACACACTGAATGAAATCGGCTTGCTTTTCTCCGGACTGATCCGAAAATTGGCGATTGACTGCAAGCGTAAAGCTTACGACGGGAATATTAGACTGTGTCGATTTGATTTCTGGATCTTTGGTAATTCTACCAACCAGAATAACGCGATTGATCATATTATTCGCCTTCCTTTACGACAATGAAGCGAAGCACTTCTTCAGTAATTCTGACAACACGGTTAAATTCGGCAATTGCTTCTGGAGTCGCTTGTACCAACAGCCAAACGTAATAGCCTTTTTTATGATGTTCGATCTCGTAAGCTAATTCTTTTAGCCCCAACTCTTTAAGCTCGACAACTTGGCTATTGTAATTCACAAAAATCTCATTAAAGTGATTTACAATTTGCTTAATGCTCTCGCTTTCAACAGTTGGACGGATGATATACATAATTTCGTATTTTCTCATCTGTTCCACCTCCTTCTGGTCTATGGTCTTATATAAGACAAGGAATATCTTATGCTGTTAAATTATATCATAGATGATATGATATTACAACGATTTTTTAATTTGAAATTTGTGAAAGCAATTGGTCAATTTGTTGATAGACAACTTGAGTCACATGCTTGATTGCTTTCACTCTTGTGTACTTCAAAAGATCGATTCGTTCATGAATGATTTGATCCTGATAGACGATTGCAATGAAAGCTTCTAACGCATGAGATCCTTCTTGCAAAGTGGGTCCTGCATTACCCGTAATACCCACGCCAATATCCGCATTCAAAATTTTTTGTATGGATTTCGCCATCTCAATTGCGACTTCTTTTGAGACTGATGAGAGCGTTGAAATCAGCAAAGGATCGAGTCCTAAAAGATGTACTTTTTCATGATCAGAATAGGCAATGATACTACCTTTGATGACTCTTGATGCACCCGGATTTTGAATCAATTGGTACGTGGAAAAACCACCGGTCATGCTTTCCGCAAACCCGATGGTTAAGCCATTCTTGAGTAGTTTTTGAAACACTTTATAAGTCATTATGATAAGATGATGGTCACAGTGAATTGTTGGAATTCAGTGCCAACTTTACGCATCACTTTGAGGACATGCGAATCACCAAATTCAGCATCTGCAAGCTGGGCTGCAAGATCTGCAATGGATGTGATTGCAACGCCATTCATTTCAACAATTAGATCGTAAAGTTCCATTTGTTCATGTGCGTTTCTCGTCATATCAAATCCGATGACAACAACGCCTACTGGATTAGCAGGTAGTAATGAAGGATCATTGGTTTCTAGGAAGGTAGCAACCTCTTGAACTGTGACACCAAGTCTTGGTCTTCTTACAACTGCAGTATAGCTTTCTTCTGAAAATCCACTGACAATCGGAGCAATCTTATTTATCGACAATGAGTAGTTCAGTCCTTCTGCAGGAATCGAACCATCAGAGGTTTGTACGTTTGCTACTTTAGCCACGTTGATTCCAATCAAATCACCATTCAAATTGAACAGTGGTCCACCTGAGTTTCCAGGGTTTAATTCAGCATCATGCATCAATGTTAAACCTGGAATATTGTTATACGCAAATGAAACCATCGAGACAACACCTTGAGTCACATAATTGAATTTCTTGATGTCTTGAGGTGTTCCAATGGCATAAACGTCTTGGCCAGTCACGATTTCTGTGATGGTATTATCATTGATGGGACCAACTGGATGCACTCGGAGTACACGATCCGTTTCAAAACGAACGACTGCGATATCATAGAGTTCATAACTTGCATAATCTCTCACGTTGATGTCTTCTTCACCAGCACCAAAGTGGACTTTCATCTCTCCGCCATCTTCAACCACGTGATGATTGGTCATCACATAATAAAGTGTCAGTGTTGATTCAGCAATGGGCTCACTCTTATAAATGATGCCTGATCCATGACCAGTTTCTGTCTTCACCACAACAACAGATTGACTGACTTCAGCAATCATGTTGATTCTTAATTCTTCATAAGGATGTGGGGATACATAAGGTACTTCAGCTCTGAGTTGTAATGAACATCCTGCCAAAGTGAAGATGAATAATACGGATAGTAATGCGCCTAATAATCTTTTGTTCATCGTGTAATGCCTCCTAATTTAAATAGACGGATGGCGTTTTGAGTCGTGATTTCTTTCACTTCTTCTACGGTCATCTCTTTGATTTCTGCAATTTTTTCTACAACGAAACGCACATAACTGGGTTCATTTCGTTTCCCGCGAAATGGATGAGGTGTCATATAAGGAGAATCGGTTTCAACCAGTATATGAGATAAATCAATTTCAGTAATGAGTTCATGTAAGATCTTGTTGTTTTTGAATGTCACGGGTCCGTCAATACCAATCATAAATCCTAACTGAATGGCGCGCTTTGCATCCTCAAGATCTGATGAGAAGCAGTGAAATACGCCAGTCACTTTGCCTTGATATGGCAATAAACACTGATAAGCTTCCTCAAATGAATTTCTAGTGTGAATGATCAGTGGCAATCCAGTTTCAACGGATAATTGAATATGCTCGTTGAATACCTTGATTTGAAGGTCTTTATTATTGGTTTCCCAATAAAAATCAAGACCACACTCACCGATTGCAACCACTTTGTCTTTCTTCAGTAAATCTTTCACATGATCCGTGGTTGCGGTTTCTACATATCCAGGATGAACACCAACTGTTGCATATAACATATCATTTTCACGTGCTAATTCGATTGCTCTATGATTTGAAGGTTCATCCATACCAATCACAAGAATATGTCCTACATCATGATTTTTCGCTCTTTCAAGGACATCAAAGAGATCATCTTTGAATTCATCCATATTCAAATGTGAATGTGTGTCAATGATCATCATCATTTCCCCTTTGATTACTATCATTTTATCATAGATAATCTAAAAAAATCCTTCTAAAAGATTGTCGCAAAACCATGTGAAAAAAAAAGAGGCTTTCGCCTCTGATTTAAAAACTATTCAAGAATTTTAACAACTGAACCTGCACCAACGGTACGGCCACCTTCACGAATAGAGAACTTAGTTCCTTCTTCGATTGCGATTGGGTGGATAAGGTCAACGATCATGACGGTGTTATCACCTGGCATCACCATTTCAGTACCTTCTTTTAGAGTGATGACGCCAGTGACGTCAGTCGTTCTGAAATAGAACTGTGGGCGGTAGTTGGAGAAGAATGCAGTGTGACGTCCGCCTTCTTCTTTTGAAAGGACGTAAACCTGTGCTTCAAACTTGAAGTGTGGGTTAACGGATTTGGGTTTAGCAATAACCTGGCCTCTTTCGACCTGGTCACGTGTGATACCACGGAGCAATGCACCGATGTTGTCGCCAGCTTCTGCATAGTCGAGCAACTTTCTGAACATTTCAACGCCAGTAACAACAGTATTCTTCGTTTCAGTGATACCTACGATTTCAACTGCATCGCCGACTTTGACTTGACCACGTTCAACACGTCCTGTAGCAACAGTACCACGACCTGTGATGGTGAAGACGTCTTCAACTGGCATCAAGAATGGTTTGTCTGTCTGTCTAACTGGAAGGTCAATGTATGAGTCAACTGCGTCCATGAGTGCTTGAACGGTTGCTTCCCATTTAGGTTCGCCATTCATTGCACCGAGTGCAGATCCACGGATGATGGGAATTTCATCACCTGGGAAGTTGTATTCTGAAAGCAGTTCTCTGACTTCCATTTCAACTAAATCAAGTAATTCTTCATCGTCAACCATGTCGGATTTGTTTAAGAATACGACAAGCTTGGGCACACCAACCTGACGGGAGAGCAGAATGTGTTCTCTAGTCTGTGGCATTGGGCCGTCCGCTGCGGAAACAACTAAGATACCGCCGTCCATTTGTGCTGCACCTGTGATCATGTTCTTGACATAGTCAGCATGGCCTGGGCAGTCTACGTGAGCATAGTGACGAGCTTTCGTGCTATATTCAACGTGTGCTGTGTTGATGGTAATACCGCGTTCTCTTTCTTCTGGAGCGCTGTCGATGGATGCATAGTCTTTAATGGTTGCAAGACCCTGCTTTGCTAGGATCATGGTGATTGCGGCAGTCAGTGTAGTCTTGCCATGGTCAACGTGTCCGATGGTGCCGATGTTGACATGCGGCTTTGTTCTTTCAAACTTTTGTTTTGCCATTGTTTTGTTCCTCCTATAATGAGTGTTTTTTTGTGTTTTTTTGATTAACCATACTTATTGTATATTAAAATATACCTTTTTGCAAGCGGATTAGTTGGATCCGCGTTTTTTCATAACTTCTTCCATAATGGATTTCGGGCATCTTTCATAGCGTGCAAATTGCATCATGAAGACCGCTCTACCTTGCGTATTGGAACGAAGTGATGTTGCATAACCAAACATTTCAGCCAGTGGAACGTGTGCACGGATTGCAACTGCGTTACCACGGCTTTCCTGTGACTCTAAACGTCCTCTTCTGGAAGTGAGATCGCCGATGACGTTACCGACATAATCGTTAGGTACAACAACTTCGACGTCCATGATGGGTTCGAGCAATACAGGGTTCGCTTTGGTCTTACATTCCTTAAGCGCCATCGATGCAGCAATCTTAAATGCCATTTCAGAGGAGTCAACATCATGGTATGATCCATAATGTAGTGTCGCCTTGATGTCAATTAAAGGATAGCCAGCGATGATACCATTGGGTAATGCTTCTTCAAGTCCTTTTAAAACTGCGGGAATGTATTCTCTTGGAATGACACCACCAACAACTTTGTCAACGAACTCAAAGCCTTTACCAGGATTTGGTTCAAATTTGATGACAACGTGACCGTATTGTCCTCTACCACCGGATTGACGAACGAATTTACCTTCGTTATCAGCTTCTCCGGCAATCGTTTCTCTGTAAGATACTTGAGGTTCAGCAACGTTTGCTTCAACTTTGAATTCTCTCTTCATGCGGTCAACGATGATTTCCAAGTGGAGCTCACCCATACCCGCAATGATGGTTTGACCCGTTTCATGGTCAGTGAATGTTTTGAATGTTGGATCTTCTTCAGCAAGTTTTTGAAGTGCGACACCCATTTTTTCTTGGTCCTGTTTGGTCTTAGGTTCAATCGCAACGTTGATGACAGGATCTGGGAAATTCATGGATTCAAGGATGATGTCATCCTTTTCCAAAGCGAGGGTATCTCCGGTTGTGGTATCTTTCAATCCGACAACTGCAGCGATATCGCCTGCAAAGACTTCTTTGATTTCTTCTCTATGATTCGCATGCATCTGAAGGACGCGTCCGAATCTTTCTTTATTGCCTTTGTTCGTATTCATGACATAAGAGCCTGCAGAAATGGTTCCTGAATAAACTCTGAAGAATGTCAAGCGTCCGACATAGGGGTCAGTCATGACTTTGAATGCGAGTGCTGTAAATGGTTCTGAATCCGAAGGGTGACGAACAACTTCGTTACCATCAGAATCATGTCCGATCACAGAGTCGATATCGGTTGGTGCTGGTAGGTAATCAACAACTGCATCTAGGACGAGTTGGACACCCTTATTCTTGAATGATGATCCACAAACGACTGGGAAGAACTTGACTGCAAGTGTACCCTTACGAATTGCGGCTTTGATCTCAGGAATCGAAATCTCTTCACCTTCAAGATATTTCATCATTAATTCTTCATCGAAGTCTGCTACGGCTTCAACGAGTTGTTCTCTTTTTAATTCAACAACGTCAACGAGGTGCGCTGGAATCGGTACGAGTTTCTTAGCTTCATCAGCAGATCCATCATAGATGTAAGCTTTTCTTTCAATGATATCAATGATACCTTTGAAATCGGATTCAGCGCCAATTGGCCACTGGATCGCATAGGCTTTGACACCCAAGCGGTTGTGCATGGTTTGGATGGCACGTGCAAAATCTGCACCAATCTTGTCCATCTTATTGACATAAACGACTCTTGGAACCTTATATTCGGTGGCTTGTCTCCAGACTGTTTCTGTCTGAGGCTCTACCCCTGCTTGTGCATCGAGTACGGCAACAGCGCCGTCCAATACGCGAAGTGAACGAGATACTTCAACCGTGAAATCAACGTGACCTGGGGTGTCAATGATATTGATGCGGTAATCTTTCCAGTAAGCTGTGGTTGCAGCTGACGTGATTGTGATTCCGCGCTCTTGCTCTTGCTCCATCCAGTCCATTGTTGCAGCACCATCGTGAACTTCACCAATCTTGTGAATTTTACCAGTATGGAATAAAATTCGTTCAGTTGTCGTCGTTTTACCAGCATCGATGTGAGCCATGATACCGATATTACGTGTTTTTTCTAATGGGAATACACGAGGCATGATTTAATCTCCTTGTTACCAGCGATAGTGAGCAAATGCTTTATTTGCTTCAGCCATGCGGTGTACATCTTCGCGTTTCTTCACTGCTGCACCTTGTCCTTGTGATGCATCGATGATTTCTTTCGCTAATTTTTCTTCCATGGTTTTGTCATTACGCAGACGTGCGTAATTGATTAACCATCTCAAACCCAATGCTGTCTTTCTTGCAGGTCTAACTTCGGTTGGTACCTGATAGTTTTGTCCACCAATTCTGCGTGAACGAACTTCGATGATTGGCATAATATTGTTCAAAGCTTCATTAAAGACGTCGATTGGTTCGCGTCCTGTCTGTTCTTTGACACGGTTGAATGCTCCGTATAAAATACTCTGAGCAGTTCCCTTTTTACCGTCTTCCATGATGGTGTTGACAATACGTGTCACCAATTTGGATTGGTAAATCGGATCGGGTAAAACATCGCGTTTTACAATGTGTCCCTTGCGTGGCATGAGTTCACCTTCTTCCTTTCTTTCTGATCGAATTATCGAATAGTTTTTGTGTTGTTAATGTTTATTTCTTACCGGCTGGTTTAGCTGCTACGCCTGGTTTGGAACCTGGCTTGCCGACAACTGCCTTTGGACGCTTAGCGCCATACTTGGAACGAGCCTGCTTGCGGTTAGCAACTCCGGATGCGTCTAGTGTACCTCTAACGATGTGGTAACGAACTCCTGGAAGGTCCTTAACACGACCGCCTCTAATGAGTACGACGCTATGTTCCTGAAGCGAATGTCCGACGCCGGGAATGTATGCGGTAACTTCAGTCTGGTTCGAAAGACGAACGCGGGCATACTTACGCAGTGCAGAATTTGGTTTCTTCGGTGTCATTGTGGTTACACGTGTGCAAACCCCGCGCTTCTGTGGTGACGTATAATCGGATACTTCCTTTTTCTTGCTGTTGAAACCATATCCGAGTGCTGGGGATTTGGACTTGTAGTTTTTGTCCGTTCTACCTGTTTTGACGAGCTGTGATACTGTTGGCATTGTAGATCTCCTTTCTTCTAACACATATCCATGTGTTTCTTTTTTCTGTTTTTGAAACGTTGATAGCCTTATGAAGCCATCAATGAATGATCTAATGACGCGTATTTCACGCAGCGTTTTAATTATATAATGTTTCGGTGTGTAAGTCAATGATTTTGGCTGAAATAAAGGCATTAAATATTAATTTGGAACGCCTGGTTACGTGTCTTGATGGTGATACAAAAAAACACCACATGATGGTGCTTTTGAATTAATGTTTAACTTGAGGTGTTAATTTGGTTTCCGCGATATTTAAGACAATACCACCAATCGCATTACCGATGATCCAGATGGAAACATAGAGTAAACCTTTGGCTGAAAATGTTGTACTGATTGCTAGATAGAGCATATTGGCAATACTATGTTCAAATTTTGCCAAGATGAAGATGACTACTGCGAAGATGACAATGAGTATTTTCATCAAAGGAATTTCCATTTTTCGATATCCTTCAACCCCCGACATACATCATCATGCCGCAAAATATCGATAAGATGAGCGTTTCATACCAGAGATTGGATAATTTACTGGTTAATATGGTGTTTGCTTGTTCAATGACAGTATCCATTCCTGAGAATCGAAATAGAACTCCAACCGTGACAATACCAAGTATATTGCCTAAAAGTGTTTTGAGTAGGATAACGAAATATCCTTTTTCATAGGGTACTGCATATCCGACTTTACCTGTGTAAAGATAGTATCCTTTGGTAACAACCATCAGAAGTCCGAAACTAAATAAAATGGCTCCAAGCACTTTGTTATCAACTGAAAGATAAATGAGTCCTGCAATACCGATGAAAACACCTGCCATGATGGCTTTGATGAACACATGTTGATGATTCATGTCATTTGTCCTTTTTGAATGCGTAGATGGCTCCGACAATGCGATTTGCGAGTCCAGAGGGTAATAATTTAGCGAGTAGTACGATGACTTTATACTTAAACCCGATAGTTTTGTAGAGTGGGATACGTCTTTTGTTCACGAGACGATGGACGGTTTTGGCAGCAATTTCAGGATCCATGCCATTTTGTTCATCTTTTTCCATCACACCGACACTTTTCTCGACGCGTTCACCGTAATGTTCTGAAATCGTTGCATTCTTCTTCCGGTTTTTGGTGAACCCGGTTTTGATATCCCCTGGCATTAATGCGCAAACTTGAATCTTAAAGGGTTCTACTTCGTTTGCGAGTGCTTCAGAGAATGCATTGATTGCAGCTTTGGAACTCGAATAAAATGCTTGGAATGGAATCGAGAGTCTTGCAGCAACGGAACTCATATTGAGTATTTTCCCGCCACCTGATGATCTCATGAATGGAATCGCGGCTTTGGTTGAATTGAAGACACCCATGAAGTTGACATTCATCAAATAAGACGCATCTTCAAAAGATGTATCTTCGATGCTTCCCGAAATCCCCATGCCTGCGTTATTCACAAGCACATCGATTCTGCCTTCAATATCATAGATTTCTTGATAAACCGCTTTTAATGCGTCAAACTGGGTAACATCGGCTTGAATGCTACGGATACTTTTATCAAAATGCTTGGATCTGGAAATACCATAGACACGGTGTCCTTTGTTTCCAAGATACTGAGCAATCGATAATCCGATACCGGATGATGCCCCTGTGACAATAATGACTTTCATATTATTCCTCAAAATTCTCCAAAGCGGACAATACTGAAGCAATCTTTTCAATCGCAATGTCCATTTGTTCTCTGGTATGTGTTGCTGTATAACTGGTACGAATCAAACATTCGCCAATGGGTGTTGCTGGAGGTAATACCGGATTGACATAAACTCCATGTTCAAACAACTGATTGCATGCAATCATTGTACGAAGTGGCATGTATGTGAAAATGGGGATGATTGGTGTTCTTGAATCTCTGATTTTCAATCCTTTAGCTTTTAATCCTTGTCTCATGTATTCTGAGATGTCGTGAAGTGCGTGAACACGTTCAGGTTCTCTTTTTAAGACTCTGAGTGCAGCAAGTGCAGCTGCAGTGTTGGAGGGTGGAATGGCTGCTGAGAAAATATAGGGTCTTGAATTATGGCGGATATAATCCACAACATCGCGTTCAGCAGCAACATAACCACCGAGTGATGCTAGTGATTTTGAGAATGTTCCCATGATGATATCGACTTCTTTTTCAAGTCCAAAATGTTCTGCAGTGCCTCGACCTGTAGGTCCCATAACACCAAAACCATGTGCATCATCAACCATGACACGTGCGCCGTATTGTTTGGCAAGTGCGCAGATTTCTGGAAGCTTGGCAATATCGCCACTCATGGAAAACACACCATCTGTGATGATGAGTTTACCTTTAGTATCTGGAGCTTTCGCTAGTTTTTCTTCTAAATCTTTCATATCGGCATGTTCGAAACGAATAACTTCTGCATAACTCAATCTCGTACCATCGTAGATGGACGCATGATTTTCTTTATCGGAGAAGATGATGTCATTTCTGCCAGCAATGGCGGAAATGATGCCTAAATTGGATTGGAATCCTGTAGAGAAGATGGTGCAGTCTTCTTTATTTAAGAATGCTGCCAATTCACCTTCAAGTTCTTTATGCAAATTGAGTGTGCCATTCAAAAAGCGGGAACCAGAAACACCAGTTCCATATTTGAGTGTTGCATCGACTGCTGCCTGAATCACTTCAGGATGAGATGTTAGACCGAGATAGTTGTTCGATCCAATCATAATCATCTCTTTGCCTTCCATATGAACAACTGTATCCTGTTTGCTAGTGAGTTCGTGGAAGTATGGATAATAGCCATCTTCTCTGGCTTTTTTTGCAGTATCATATTGGTAACACTTCTTAAATAAATCCATGTGTATGCCTCTTTTCAAAAACGTCTATTTCTATTATATTATATTTTTTAAAATATACACCTTTTAATCACACCTTTTCCTCGTCATAGCGGTTTCATTCAAGGATATATATATCCTTATTCATAAAGACGATGAATTGAACCTGATGTTGAAGAAACCTATACAGTTTGGGTGATATCGTATATAATGTAATCAAGCAGTAATAAGGTGGTTTTTCATGACACGTAACATGCTCAAGATGATTGCATTGATTTCAATGACCATTGATCACATCGGTCTTTTTTTGATTTCTTCGGATACAGCTCTTTACACTGTGATGCGAATCTTAGGAAGAATCGCATTTCCTTTATTTGCGTTCATGATTGCTGAAGGATTCTTGCACACGTCAAACTTAAAAAAATACATGTTGCGGTTACTCTTTCTTGGATTAACAACAGAAGTTATTTTTTTGGGTATCTATATGTTTACCGGATTCAATCTCACACATTTTTGGTTCTTAGAGGGTTCAGGATTTCGGATGAATATTGTTTGGACATTACTCCTTGGACTGATTGGACTTTCACTCATCAAAAAGTATGAACCTTTCACTATATTGATCTTGACTGTATTATTCATGGTTTCGCTTGTATTGCCTTATGGTTTTTATGGTTTTGGTCTCATCATGATTTTCGGGATGATTCAATCTCCTAAACAAAAGTGGGGATATGCAGTTGGTCTTTCAATCATTTACTGTCTCTATCCAGCTTTATCTTTAGGAATCGAGGGAATCAACTGGATTCAGTTGTTTGCACTCATGGCTATGCCTATACTCATGCTCTACCGTGGAGAGCGGGGTCATGCATCATTAAAGTTTGCTTATCTGTATTATCCACTCCATATTGTAGTCATTTATCTCATTCAACTTTGGACATGAAAAAGACATTACTCGTGAATGTCTTTTTTTATCTTTTGGGATTTAAATGGATGCGTATTCAACTGCGATGTCTGCAGCAAGTCTTGCATTATTATAGACCAATTGAATATTGGAGTCTAAACTTGATCCTTCAGTGAGATGCTTAACCTTTGATAACAAGAATGGTGTGACTTCTTGACCTTTAATCCCTTGTTCTTTTGCTTCTATTAATGCGGATTCAATGGCACTATTGATGATGCTTGCATCCATATCATAGGCTTCTGGTATCGGATTGGCGACAACTATCCCTCCAACCAATCCCAAAGACCATTTGGCATGCATGAGTTTTGCGATTTCAAGTGGTGTATCCATCCGGTAATTCACATTAAATCCAGATGTTCTTGTATAAAATGCTGGGAGCTCTTGGGTTTGATATCCAATGACTTCAACACCTTTGGTTTCTAAATACTCCAGTGTGAGACCTAAATCTAAAATGGATTTTGCACCTGCACAAACCACAGTGATGTTGGTAGTTGCGAGTTCCTCTAAATCTCTTGAAATATCGAATGTTTCTTGTGCACCCCGGTGCACACCACCGATTCCTCCGGTTGCAAACACTTTAATGCCTGCCATTTGTGCAACGAGTGATGTACCAGATACTGTTGTAGCACCTGTTTTACCTTGAGAAACCACATAAGCAATATCTCTTTTGCCCACTTTATAGACATTTTTTGCTGAGGCGAGCATTTCGATTTCACCCGCACTTAATCCTACCTTGATGATGCCATTCAAAATAGCAATTGTCGCTGGAATCGCTTTCTTTTGACGAATGATATCTTCAACGTTTTTTGCCATCTTGACATTTTCGGGATAAGGCATTCCATGACTGATGATGGTTGATTCCAGTGCAACTACAGGTTTTCCTGTTTTCAGTGCATCTTCAACTTCTTTTTGAATTTCAAATTTGATTGGCATTAGTCTATCTCCTTCGTGGTTTTCATCAAAAGATCTTCAGTAAGTTCACTTGAGACCGCTTGAAGTGATTCTAAATTAATCATGGCATTTGCCATAGCAACAGATAGGGGGTGTAAATCGTGTAAATGTGCGTAGATAGCCCCTGCAATAAAGGCATCACCTGCACCGTTTGAGTTTTTAACCTTAACAGACATTGCATTTTTAAACATGGCGTGATCCTGATCAGCATAATACGCACCGATACTACCTAAAGTGATGAGTACTTGCTTGACACCTGCTTGAATCAGAAAATCACCCATGTCATTCAAATCATCCATGGTCTCAAAAGTCATGCCTGTAAGCACTTCAGCTTCCATGGTGTTGAGTTTTAGGGTATGAATGTGCTGTAAATATTTCCTAATTTTAACGACTTTCTGTGTTGAGATTGCATCGACAAAAATGGGCTTTTGAATCATGTTGCACGCATAAGCGAATGTCTCTTCGGATAGATTGGTATCAATCACAACAAGATCTGCTGACTGAATGATTGGAAGACGCTTTTCGATTTCATTGTGTGTTAGGAGTTCGATTTCTTTCATGACAGCGACACTCACCAAATCTTCATTGTTTTCATCCATGACTGAATAATACATCGGCGTTTGATCCGATGAAATAATCTCAAGATGAAGTCCAATATCTTTTGAAGATTGTTTGATGGTTTGACCACCTTGATCAGAGCCTAAAACGGTGATGAGTGTGGTGTTGACCTTCAGTCTTGCAAGATTTTCAGCGATATTTCTGCCAACCCCTCCTAAAGACTGTTTCAAAAAACCCGGATTAGAGTCATGTAATATCATTTTCTTTTCCGGATATAAAAATACATCAATGACTGCACCACCTATGACAACAACTTTCTTCATCGATTCACCCTTTTCATTTTAAAACAATGATATGATCCATATGGCATAATACTCATTTAAGAGAAACCAAGACAAAGGAAATACACTCAAAGCAAGATAGATGCTGTGCTTAAGTGAAAAGTTTTTGACTAAATTCACACCATGAATAATCACACAAAATGGAGCCATGATATAAATCCCAATGTTCATCAACACGATGATTCGATTCAAATAACCAAAATCAATCATGGTGGACACAGCATAAAGAAAAACAGAGCATATCATCAACATATACGTCGCAATAACCATCCATTTTCCCGTGCTTTTTGATTTCATAGCAACCCCCAGATACTCCTATATTATAACACATAGCATAATTTATAATTTGTCTCTCACGTAAAAGATAACGCCATCAACCTTTGTGGGATGATGGCGATATTCATTAATAATCGAGTTCCTCTTCTTCAGTGAAGGTATTGGATCTGTCGTATTCAAACATTGACTCTCTCAAAATACCTGTTCCTGCAGGAATTAATCCACCGATGATGACATTTTCCTTCAAACCGTGAAGTTCGTCGGTCTTGCCCTTGATGGCTGCATCTGTTAAGATTCTAGTTGTTTCCTGGAAGGATGCTGCAGATAGGAATGAATCACTTCTCAGTGACGCTCTTGTGATACCAAGCAAGATCGGACGGCCGACAGCAGGACGCTTGAATGAAGCGAATGCTTTACGGTTTGCTCTCTTGAACTCAGAAACAGAGACTTCAGTGCCTGGGAGGAGTTCTGTATCACCTTCGGTGACCACAGCAATTCTTCTTAACATCTGACGAATGATGAGTTCGATATGCTTATCCGAAATTTCAACACCTTGCGCACGATAAACCTTCTGAACTTCTTCTAAGATATACATTTCTGCAGCTTCTGCGGAAACAACTCTTAAGAGTTCCTTAGGATTGATCGAACCTGGAGTGAGTTTTTGTCCAGCCTTAACGACTGCACCTTTTCTTACCAATGCTTCCACATTTGGATCGATGGTGTACTTAAATTCTTTGTCATGAATGTCTGTGACGGTGACAATCGAAACACCGCCTCTTTGACGATCAATCGACTTGACTTTGCCGTCGACTTCACTGATGACAGCTTTCCCTTTCGGGTTTCTAGCTTCAAACAATTCCTGAATACGTGGGAGACCTTGTGTGATATCCGATGCGGATGCGACCCCACCGGTATGGAATGTTCTCATGGTCAGCTGAGTGCCTGGTTCCCCAATGGACTGAGCTGCGACAACGCCAACTGCTTCACCGACTTCGACTCTGGTGTTGGTGGCAAGGTTTCTACCATAGCACTTCGCACAGACGCCGTTTTCGGAGTTACAGGTTAAATTACTTCTAATTTCGACACTCTTCAAGTCTGCAGTTAAAATATTGGCTGCAATCTCTTCAGTGATCAATTCATTACGTTTGACAAGTGGTTGCTTCGTCTTTGGATTGATGACATCTTTCGATGCAAATCGACCAACGATACGATCGTATAGTGGGACAACTTCTTTCGTATCATCCTTGACAGCTTCCATCACGACACCACGTTCAGTTCCGCAATCTTCATCAACAACGATGACATCTTGTGAAACGTCAACTAAACGACGGGTCAAGTAACCAGATTCTGCAGTCTTCAGTGCGGTATCTGTAGAACCTTTTCTGGCACCATGGGTGGAGATGAAGAATTCAGATACGGTTAAGCCTTCTCTGAATGACGCTTGAACTGGAACTTCGATGATTTCACCTTTAGGGTTATTCATGAGTCCGCGCATACCAGCGAGCTGAGCAAAGTTTGATGCATTACCACGGGCACCGGAGTCAGACATCATGTAGATGTTATTATCCTTATCGAACTCTTCCATGAGTCCTTTCTGGATATCGTCTCTCGCTTCTTGCCATTGTTTGATGACAAGTTCTCTTCTTTCTTTGCCAGTGAGCATACCTGCTTCAAAGTATCCTTGGATTTCATCGATATTGGTTCTAGTGAGTTCAAGGCGTTCTTGTTTCTTCGAATAGACATTGATATCAGCAAACGATACAGTGATCCCTGCGACTGTTGAATACTTGAAGCCTAAATCTTTCAGTCTGTCGAGCATCTTAGATGTTTCAGAAATTTGGAGTTGCTTGAAGACTTGTGCAATGATTTGTGATAAGAACTTCTTCTTGAATGGCGATGGTGTTGGAATTGACAGCATTGCATCTTTTGGATTGACACCTTTGGCCATGAAATACTTATCTGGAGTCTTCACTTCCAAGTTTTCAGTGGAGGGCTCGTTCAAATAAGGGAATGTTGGAGGTAAAATCCGATTGAAAATGAGTTTACCCAATGTCGTGACGAGATACATCTTCTTTTGTTCATCTGTGAATTTCTGGTTGATGGATTTTGGATCAATCACGATTCTGGTATGTAGACCAATGATATGATGTTGATATGCAAGGTATGCTTCATCATAAGAACTGAAGAATTTACCTTCGTATTGGTGTTTCTCATCATGCTCAGCCTGTCTGATTTCAGCGCGGTAACCTGTAAATATTCTTGCATGTTTTTCTTCAAGGGTTAAGTAATAGTTACCGAGTACCATGTCCTGTGAAGGGGTAACAACTGGTTTACCGTCTTTAGGGTTCAAAATGTTATTAGACGCAAGCATTAAGAGTCTTGCTTCTGCTTGTGCTTCATTAGAAAGTGGAACGTGAACCGCCATCTGGTCGCCATCAAAGTCAGCGTTGAACGCAGGTGTGACTAGTGGATGAAGACGAATCGCTTTACCATCAATCAATTTCGGTTCAAATGCTTGAATACCAAGGCGGTGAAGTGTTGGGGCACGGTTCAAAAGAACAGGATGTTCTCTAACAACCTTTTCTAAAGCTTGCCAAACATCATCATCCATCTTATCGTACTTCGCGTTTGCATTCTTCTTCGCATTCGCATCGTTTCCGGTCAGTTTTTGTAATTCTCTTAAGACGAATGGCTTGAACAAAATGATGGCCATTTCTCTAGGGATACCACATTGGTACATTTCAAGGTCTGGTCCGACGATGATGACAGAACGTCCAGAATAATCCACACGTTTACCGAGCAGATTTTGTCTGAAACGACCTTGCTTACCTCTCAGCATATCCGATAATGATTTTAAGTGTCTGTTGCGTTCAACAGCAGCTTTCTTACCACGTTTCGCATTGTCAAAGAGTGCGTCAACAGCCTCTTGAAGCATACGCTTTTCATTCTTCGTAATCAGACGGGGAGCCATCTGTTCTTTTTGTTTCTTCAAACGGTTGTTACGGTTTAAGATTCTTCTGTATAAGTCATTTAAGTCAGTCGTTGCGAAACGTCCGCCATCTAGGGCAACCATCGGACGTAAATCCGGTGGAATGACAGGAATGACATCCATGACCATCCATTCTGGCTTGTTATCGGAATTGTTGAACGCTTCAACGACTTCAAGTCTCTTGATGATCCGGTCTCTCTTCTGTTTAGAAGAAGTTTTGAGTTTCTTTCTCAGTGACTTCACTTCTTTATCCAAGTCGAGTTCCTGTAACAGTTTTTTTACTGCTTCAGCACCGGTTAAGGCGATGAACTTGGAACCATATTCTTCGGATAATGCGCTATAGTCCTGTTCGGATAGAATTTGTTTCTTCGATAAAGGTGCAGAACCTGGATCTGTTACGATATAAGATGCATGATACACCACTTCTTCAAGTGCTTTAGCTTTAATGCCTAGTAAGATAGCAAGGCGTGAAGGAGAGTTTTTCAAATACCATGTATGAACGACAGGTGCTTCGAGTTCGATATGACCCATGCGTTCTCTTCTGACCTTGGATTCTGTGATTTCAATACCGCACTTCTGGCAAATTTGTCCTTTGTTGCCGGATTGTTTTTTACCACATGCGCATTGATAATCTCTCGTTGGCCCGAAAATACGTTCACAAAACAATCCACCCTCTTCAGGTTTGGAGGTTCTGTAGTTGATCGTTTCATGGGTTTTTACTTCACCATAAGACCATTGTCTGATTTCATCTGGTGAAGCTAAACGAATCTTTAAATGTGAATATGTTCTAGAACCATATCCTTTACGGATGGGTTGAACATGACGATGAATACGTTCAGATAAATCAATATCCAAGACTGCACTAGCTTCAACTAGAGGGATTGCTGCTTCAGGAACATGATGTGCATGTTCTTTTAAAGCGTCAAAACCATAAAGTTCCAAAATGTTATTCACTTCAGCGCGAAGCAGGGCATCTTCCTCAAAGAGGTGATAGAGGGCATGACGATCATAATCAAGGAATTCCTTGAGATCAGTCATGTTAGCAGTTCTTAAAATGTCTGTGACTTCACTGCTTAAGTTTAAGTTATCAAGGTTTCTAGGAAGTGCATATCTGCGTAAAATCGTCTTGATTTCTTCAAATGAATCGCCTAAGAGCATGTTCAATTCTTTCAAATTGAATGTATTAAAGTCTTCGAGTTGGTCGATTCCAGAAAGTTTCAACGCTTTAAGCGCGTCTTCGGACAGTTTTAATGATTCGACATGTAATGTCAATTTTTCCTTAGCCATTAACGGAACCCTCCTCTAAACTTGCTCGGGCTGTTGTCGACAAGTGATTTTTCAGCTTCGTTTTCACCCGTTGTCGCATCAATCAGCTCAACATAAAGACCCAGAGCCTGCAATTCGCGGGTCAACACTCTAAATGATTCTGGAATGGATGCTTGGGGAACAGGTTTATCGTGTGTAATGGCACTATAGACTTTGTTTCTACCGAGCATGTCATCTGATTTAACGGTCAGCATTTCTTGAAGTGTGTGTGCTGCGCCATAAGCGTAAAGCGCCCAAACTTCCATTTCCCCGAAACGCTGTCCACCGTTTTGAGCTTTACCGCCCATTGGTTGTTGCGTCACAAGTGTGTATGGTCCAACAGAGCGTGCGTGCAATTTGTCATCAACCATGTGTGACAATTTGATCATATACATCACGCCAACAGAAATACGGTTTTCGTAAGGTTCTCCAGTACGTCCGTCATAAAGCACAGTCTTACCGTCTGGTGCGATACCAGCTTCCTTCATAATCGCCTTCAAGTCTTCATCATCGACACCATCAAAGACAGGTGTTGCAATCTTAACATTTAAGTTTTTAGCTGCAATACCCAAATGGATTTCTAAAATCTGACCGATGTTCATACGTGATGGAACCCCAAGTGGGTTTAACATGATGTCAACAGGTGTGCCATCTGCCATGTAAGGCATGTCTTCTCTTGGTAAAATCTTTGAGATAACACCCTTGTTACCATGACGTCCAGCCATTTTGTCCCCTTCAGAGATCTTTCTCTTCTTGGCAACATAGACTCTAACTTCTTCATTGACACCAGACATGAGCTGGTCGCCATTTTTCTTGGAGAAGTATTGAATGGATTGAACAACACCACCGCCACCATGAGGTACACGGAGTGATGAATCTCGATATTCTCTGGATTTTTCACCGATGACCGCGTGAATCAATTTTTCAGAAGGACTGGGTTCAAAAACACCTTTTGGTGTAATCTTACCAACTAAGATGTCGCCTTCTTTGACTTCAGATCCAGGAATGATGATGCCACGTTCGTCCAAATTCTTTAAAGCATCTAAGCCGGCATTTGGAACTTCGCGTGTGAATTCTTCTCTTCCAGATCCTGTTTTCAGTTCTCTGGTTTCGATTTCATATTCGTCAATGTGAATGGATGTGTATACGTCTTCTTTCACGAGGTCTTCGCTCATGATGATGGCATCTTCATAGTTGTAACCCTCCCAAGTCATGAACGCAACCGTGACATTTCTGCCAAGTGCAAGTTCACCCTTGTCTGTGGAAGGACCATCTGCTAGAATATCGCCTTTTTCAACATATTCACCAGTCGTCACAATCGGACGTTGTAAGATACAAGTATCTTGGTTCGATCTAAAGAAACGGATCAGGTTATACGTTACGGATTCACCCATGCCATAATCTTTCAAGACTTTGGCAATTTCATAAGTGAATGGTTTGTTTGGATCAAATAAAACATTGTTTCCAACCATGATTTTTTGTTCTGGTGCTTGTGTGATGATGACTTTGGTTGCATCCGCATAGGTCACATAACCAGAAACTTGAGAAACAATAACAGACCCAGAGTCTTTGGCTGCACGATATTCAATACCTGTTCCAACGATGGGTGATTCAGGTTTGAGTAGAGGTACAGCTTGACGTTGCATGTTCGCACCCATCAGGGCACGGGAGGCATCGTCATGTTCAAGGAATGGAATCGTGGATGTTGCAACTGAAACGATTTGCTTCGGTGAAACGTCCATGAACGTGACTTGTTCAGGTTCAAACATCGAGGTTTCACCCCGATAACGACCGATGACATTTTCAGATAAAATCTCACCCTCTAAAGAGAGTGTGGTTGCTGCTGAAGCGATGACTTCATCGTATTCTTCATCTGCTGTCAAGTACTTAAACTCTTCAGTTACAATGTGTTTGCCATCTTTTTGAATGACCATCAAATAAGGTGTCTGGATGAAACCATATTGGTCAACCTTACCATACGTTGCAAGTGAAGAAATGAGTCCGATTGAAGGACCTTCAGGTGTTTCAATTGGACAAATTCTGCCATAGTGGGAGTTATGAACGTCACGCACTTCAACACCAGCTCTGTCTCTTGCAAGACCGCCAGTACCTAGTGCAGAGACTCTACGCTTTTGTGTAAGTTCCGCAAGTGGATTGATTTGATCCATGAACTGTGACAACTGTGAACTTCCAAAGAAAGTCTTGATGGCTCCAGCAAGCGGAGTCATGTTAATGATGTTCGATGGTGTCGCATCAGCAAATGTGGTTGTAGACATCTTGTCTTTGATGTTCTTTTCAGCTCTAGCAAGACCAATTCTAAATTGATTTTTCAAGAGTTCGCCAATCAAGCGAAGACGACGATTACCGAGGTGATCGATATCATCTTCTTGTCCAATGCCTTCATAAAGGTTCAGATAGTAACTCATAGATGCGACGACATCAGAAAGTGTAATATATTCCTTGGTTTCTCTTTGGTCGTTACCAATGACCTTGACAGGATAGATACGATCTGTTTCCTTATCTTTGATGGTGACTTCAATCGATTCGACGATGACACCTTCACGGTCTTTTTCCTTTTGATAGATATCTTGGCCACCAAAGAAATACTTGATGACTTTTTCATCGAGTGATTGTCTGCTTCTGCGCAGAACTTGAATCACTTCATCTGTAATTTCAGTATTTTTAGGGACCAAAACTTCACC
>Ga0209835_1000032_pt1 | contig 89415 bp, 105 predicted proteins | sample LakKivwa52mmetaG_FD_184138 | JGI IMG/M metagenome (GOLD analysis project Ga0209835, IMG submission 184138) | Anoxic lake water microbial communities from Lake Kivu, Rwanda to study Microbial Dark Matter (Phase II) - Lake Kivu water 52m metaG... | ecosystem: Environmental > Aquatic > Freshwater...
TCTCTTTTGTGATTTTGGTTTTCTGAGGAATGACAACTTCACCTGTTTCAGGATCAATGATATCTGTTGAAGTGTATGTGCCTAAAAGACGTGCAGTTACGTCTAATTTTTTATTGAATTTGTAGCGACCAACAGATGCTAAATCATAGCGTCTGCGTTCGAATAGACGCATTCTGATGAACTCTCTTGCTGCATCAGCAGGTACTTTTTCACCCTGTCTGAGTTTGGAATAAAGATCAACAATCGCCTCATCAGCGTTTTTAGTTTCATCTTTTTCAAAAGTTGCATCCAAGTATTGGGACTTACCGAAAACTTCGATGATGTCCTTTTTCTTGGATAAACCAAGTGCACGCATCATGGTGGTCATTGGAACCTTCTTAGAACGGTCAAGTTTTGCATACATGATGTTCTTGGAACCAAGCTCATATTCAATCCAAGCACCACGTGTTGGAATGACTTGAGCCATGTATTTGACCTGATTCAATTTTTTGTCCAATTCGCTTGTGAAATATGCGCCAGCGGAACGAATGATCTGTGAAACAACAACACGTTCAGCACCGTTAATGACAAAAGTCCCCGAAGATGTCATGTAGGGGATTTCACACATCAGTACCACGTTTTCACGCACTTCACCGGTGACAGCATTCTCAAGTTTAACACGAGCAGAGAGTTGTTTAGCGTAGTTTGTATTGCGTAATTTGGATTCTTGTTCATCGTATTTGGGCTCTGCCAAATAGTGTTCCTCAAAATAAAGTTTGAGGTCGCCATTGTGTCCTTCAATCGGCGAAATATCTGTTAAAAGTTCCCGAATACCCTGATCGATAAACCACTTGAAAGACTTGGTTTGAATCTCAATCAGGTCTGGCAAATCAATGTCGTAGTTCATTCGAGAATAATTTCTGCGACTTGCTTTTTTGCCATAATTGACGCTCCGATATCCCATAATCCACACTCCTATCGTATTTGGAAAATCACGTTAATGACTGGTATTTAATTAATTAAAAACAACATTATGCATTTTACTATATTAACACATGAGACTTCAATAGTCAATGATTCCTAAGACTTTCGTGCTAAAAGCACCCAATATCCCTTATCTCTGTCAATCATCTCACAATTCCCGAAAAGTTCAGTCAATTTGGAAACTGTTGAAGGTGCACCTTGTTTCTTCTGAATGACCGCATAGAAAAGACCGCCTGTATTCAAAGTTTTAAAGGCGTCTTCATACAATCTGAAGATGGTCATTTTACCTGCACGAATCGGTGGATTCGTGATGATGACATCGGCTTTCATGTTGACATGTTCAAAGAGAAACGACGTGGTAACGACCACGTTTTCAACCTTGTTCATGACTGCATTTTTCCGTGCTAAATCAACTGCTCTCTCATTGACATCATAGAGATAAACCTTCGTATCGGGATAAGTTTTAGCAACAACAATCCCAATCGGCCCATATCCACACCCCATATCAATGATGGTTTTTGCAGAACTCGGAATCTCGATCTTTTCAATCAAAAATCGAGTTCCAAAATCTATCGCATTTTTCGAAAATACCCCGAGATCCGTTTGAAAACGAAATGATGTATTTCTGATGAATACTTCGATGCCTTTGACTTGATGATCGAGATTTGAATCGTTTTGGAAGTAGTGACTCATTGGTCCCCCTGAAACAGCGAAAAAACCTGAGATGATTTCTCAGGTTAAACTTCGCTTCAATTAGAAACTATTTGACTTCAACAGTCGCACCGGCATCCATTAAGGATTTCTTGATTGCTTCTGCGTCTTCCTTCTTAATCTTTTCTTTGATGACTGCATTTGGTGTTTCAGTCAAAGTCTTCGCATCAGCAAGACCAAGTCCTGTGATTTCACGAACAACCTTGATGACCGCGATCTTGTTCGCGCCGAAAGTCTTCAAGATGACATTGAATTCTGTTTGTTCTTCAACAACGGCTGCTGCGGCTGCTGCTGGAGCTGCGGATACTGCAGTTGGGTCGATACCGAAAGATTCTTTCAGTCCGTCAACGAGTTCCTTGATTTCGAGTAAAGTCATTTCTTTGAGCGCTTCAATAAACGCTGCTTTTGTAAGTTTTGCCATTTTATAATTCCTCCTAATGTGATTTATTCTGCACTACTGATCATGTTCAGACCAACTGCGAGTTCGCGAATTGGAGTGAGCATACCGACTGCTAACATTGTTAACAGCGTTTCTCTTGATGGTAATGTTGCTAGTGCGCTAATTGCATCAACGCCCACGACTTTACCCTCGACAATACCTGAACCAATTTGTACAACTTTGTTTTCCTTTGCAAAATCATAGATGATCTTTGCAGGAGCAACAACATCCGAGTAGCTGATGGCAAGTGCTTTACCACCAATCAATTTTTCAGCAAGTTCGCTGAATCCAGCAGCGATTGATGCTCTTCTCGAAATATTGTTCTTATAGACTGTGACTTCACAGCCCGCTTCTCTCAACTGGGTACGTAGTTTTGTGAAATTTTCTACAGTTAAACCCGGATAGTCGAAGGATACAACAGTTGTAGCACGTCCAAGCTTTTCAGTCAGTTCGCGTACTGCTTGCGCCTTACGCTCCAAAATTGTTTTTTGCATGAAATGCCTCCTTCTGGAAAATAAAATCTCTCTCATGCCAAAAGACAAAAGAGAGAGAAATCGAATTCGATTCGTCACCTCGGTAGGACATTAAGCCTTTGGGCACCTACTGTCTTTGGCATCTTGAATGTATTAAGTTTATGCTTTAGCCTTCAGCGACTCTTCGTCGACATGAATGCCAGGACCCATACTTGAAGACACTGTAATGTTCTTCATGTAAGTACCCTTGACGGTTGTTGGCTTGATACGAGCTAATTGATCATACAGTGTGCGTAAGTTTTCACTTAGTTTTTCAACTGTGAAGGATACACGTCCGATGGGTGCATGAATGTTACCCACTTTGTCTGTACGATACTCGATCTTACCGTTTTTGATGTCCTTGACTGCTTTCGCAACATCAAGAGTCACAGTGCCGGTCTTTGGATTTGGCATTAAGCCTTTAGGGCCTAGGATGCGTCCTAGTTTACCGAGTTGTCCCATCATATCTGGGGTTGCAACCATCACATCAAACTCAAACCAGCCTTGGCTAATTTTTTGAATGAGTTCTGCTGCTCCAACATGATCTGCACCAGCTGCTTCAGCTTCTTTAGCTTTTTCACCTTGTGCAATGACAACAACTCTGGAAACTTTACCGGTTCCGTGTGGCAGGACTAGCGCGCCTCTTAAGTTTTGATCTGCTTTTCTTGGATCAACATTCAAACGGAATGCTGCTTCAACAGTTGCATCAAACTTAACAAACGAGGTTTTTTTAACTAGGTCCAACGCCTCACCTGCAGCATACTTTTTCGACTTATCGATCAGTTTGACTGCATCAAGGTATTTCTTTCCTCTTTTCATATTCTTCCTCCTAAAATGTGGTCTAGCGGGATATCCTCCCACAATTTAGATAGCTAGCATCTAAATTAGTCTACAACGGTGATTCCCATGTTACGTGCAGTACCTTCGATGATTTTCATTGCTGCTTCGACAGTGTACGCATTTAAGTCGGGCATCTTTCTTGTTGCAATTTCTCTTAACTGAGCAGTAGTGATGGTAGCAACCTTATCCTTCTTCGCATTTTTCGAACCGGATTTGATATTTGCTGCCTTCTTCAGTAAGTCACTTGCTGGTGGCGTTTTCGTCACAAACGTGAACGTACGGTCATCATAAACTGAGATGATGACAGGTACGACAAATCCCACCTGATCTTTGGTTGCTTCATTGAATTGAGAACAGAATGCGGGAATGTTAACCTGCGCCTGACCGAGTGCTGGACCTACGGGTGGAGCTGGATTCGCCTTACCTGCTGCAATTTGCAATTTAACAACTTTGACAACTTTCTTTGCCATGAGACACAACCTCCTTCTTTACATAAGTATGTGGTATGAATCAACTTCTTCCACTATGGTGTGCTTTCACACGCGATATCATTCTATCATTAAGGATGTCCTTTGTCAACAACAAACATTGTTTTAGCGGATTTTAGCACCGAATGGTAAAAGTGCCAATTTGGTCAGTTTAAGCCACTGAATTCCAAAGGGTATACCAATGATGGTAATCATGAAAAAAAGTGCTACACCAAGGTATCCAAGTGCCATTTCCCAACCCACAAAAATGAGCCATAAAATATTCGCAATCGGGTGTTGATCAAAGTTGATGTCGACTTCTTTCCCAAAGGGAAATAAAACTAAACCAGCAAATTTGAAGCACTGGGTTCCGAGTGGAATACCAATGATGGTGATGGATAATAGGATACCGAGTAAAAACCATAATAGCGCTGCAATGAGCCCTCCGAAAACAAACCAAATGATATTACCTAATAGATTCATAGATGATTCCTCCTATATCCATTGTAACAAAAAGATACCCATGACGGTATCCTTAGTTGTTTAATTCATATAAGTCAGATGTTGCGTTATATGACCATAGTGATGAGTTTGCGATATTTGGGTAATTGGTTGTCCACCACGCTGAAGTCATGGTTGTTGATCGGCTGACGATATAAACCGATGTGGAATATGTAGGTTTTTGACCTGTCATCTTATTGTAAAGTGTTGCTGAGTTGACAAGGACCGATGGATTATTGGCTCTTCGGTATAATCTGATTTGAGCACTTCTGATGTTGGATTGAGATGTAGGTGCATTGCCTACACCGACAGTCACTCCAGCTCTCATGGTGTAACTGGTGTTATTAGGGTTGGTGACGAATCCATCGATTTGGCCCGTCAGCATGAAATCAGTGATCGAAATGGATCCTTGGTTTCGACCAATCACACCACCTACAAAGACGTTGGTATCACTTGACCATGCACGGAATCTTTCATTGGCAAATACGACAGCGCGTGATACTGAAATCGTTGATCCAGCTAAAGATGCACCAATGATACCACCGACTGAACTGATGGCATTCGATATGATGGTGGCTTCCACATAAATATCTGACATCGTGATGTTAAACGCATTGACAGTTCCAATGACACCACCTGAACCGTAAGCGGCGTTGGCGAATGCACCAGTAATTGCAGTATTTTGGACTTTGATGTTAGACATGGTTGCAGTACCTGTACCAGATGTAGGTGAAGCAAATCCAATCACACCACCTGCTAAAATGGTGTTGGTCACACTGGAGTTTCGAATTCTGATATTTTCAATGACATTGCCTGTTCCTTGCATGCGACCGGCAAGAATACCAACTGTATAGTTATCAGCAAGCGTATAATTGATCGTGATGCCATCGAGTGTTAAATTTCTAATGGTTGCACCTTGAAGAATACCAAAAATGCCTCGATAATCTGTTAAGTTAACATTGGATATCGTTTTCCCGTTTCCGTCTAAAGATCCTAGGAATATGATGTCTTTCGTTTGTGTCCATTCAGGCGGTGTTATGTTTTGGAAATCAAGATCTCTAGCTAAAACATATGTATTTGAATTATTGGGGGTGGTGATGACTTGAATGAACTCATCTGTGGTGAAAATAGGGGTGCCATCATACCAATCGCCAAGGGTTAATGTACCATCACCCACATTTTGATTTCCAGAAATACCCGATGCCCAATAGGCAAAAGACATGCCCATTGAAAACAGCATGTTGATGACAACTAGGATGATAATGATGTGTTTTTTTGTTTTAGAAATCATCATGTGCCCTCATTTTAAACTTACAAAATACTTAATCAAAAGCATTTTAACATGTTTTGTTGTTGAATACAATCAAAATGTCAACGTATGAACAATATGTCAAATCATGGGTAAAACAGTCAAAAAACAGGTACTAAAAACGTAATTATTGCCATTTTTCATCCATTTCTGAAAAAAAATTATAGAATGAGGGAAAGAGGTGATGACATGTCAACGTATCATGATTCACAAACCATGCACATCCAAAGTGCTACATTACTCATCAAAGACTTGAAGCGCTCCATTGAGTTTTATCGAGATATCTTAGGATTTCAACTGATTTCAAGTGAGTCCGGGAAAGCGACATTTGGTGCAAGTCAAAAACATCCATTACTCTACTTGATTGAACACAGAGCAGCACTTCCCTATGATCTCACACTCGGTCTTTATCACATCGCTTATCTTGTACCAAGTCGGAGTGCACTTGCAGAAGTCATTCATCGATTAAAGCATCAAAGGTATCCTGTCACAGGTGCATCTGATCATGGTGTCTCAGAAGCACTCTATTTAGATGATCCAGATGGCAATGGCATTGAGATTTATCGAGATAGAGAAACAAGTGAATGGCCGATTGAAGATGGCAAAATGACCATGTATACAAAACCCATGGACATTTTGGATGTGATGAGACATTTGCCAGATCAACCATCACTTTCGATCCATCAAGATACCATCATTGGGCACATGCACTTCCATGTGAAGGATTTGAAAGATGCTGAATCATTTTATTGTGAGGTTCTGGGATTTCAACCTGTTTTAAATTATATGAAATCTGCATTATTCATCTCAGATCGAGGATATCATCATCACTTAGGATTGAATACTTGGAATGGTCCAGCACCGCTTCCAAAAGAAAAACAGGTCGGATTGAAATCCTATGAACTGTATGTACCAAAGGATCAATATCCATCACTGTTGAGAAGACTTGCACAACATCATATGCCTTTGATTGTCGAAGATGAATCAAGGTATATCACTGATATACTGAATCAAAAGATATTTTTCAATGTTGAATAAACAATAACGGGAACTCAGGCGAGTTCCCGTTTCTATTCATCTGATGAGATAAGGTCTTGTCCCTGAACTGGATTGAGTCCAGACCAGTGGATCTAGGTTACTGTAATATGTGTCCCACCACGTGGTTGGAACCGTGCTGTTGTTCGGTGGTACTACCGTTGACATTTGCCCTGTCCATCCTGTCACTGTATACGAAAGAATTCCACCGGTTGCTCTAAATCCAACTCTTGCATAAAACGCTCTCGTCAATGTAGATTGAGTAGAATCAAGTCCTGAAATTGTACCTACGTCTAAACGTCTAGTATCTGTTGAAGGGAATAAATTACCTGTATAATAAACATCTGTTAATAAAGACCTTGCAGATGCTGTCGCATGTCTTCCAAAGATACCGCCTAAATAACGAGCAGAATAGAGATTCGTATAAGGTGCAGCAGTGACTAATGTGTTTCGAAAGCTTGCTTCTACAACGGCTCTTTCAATGGTGATGTAACTATTGGATAGGGCATATCCAATCAATCCACCAACATATGATGTTGAACTGTAAGAATATGCTTCACCTTGAAAGTCGATATCATACATTTCAATGTAAGAACTCGCTGTGACTGTACCAATCAGACCGCCGGTACTCGTTGAATAGTTCCACGCTTTCAAATTGGTTGCTTTGATGTTATTCATGATGACTCTCGTGTTGGTGCCACTGACATATCCAACCAAGCCACCCACACCGTTTGTACTTCTTCCTTGAACGCCTGAGTCAATGATGGTTAGATAAGAAAGATTATTAGTCTTGCCATTATAGGCATCGCCTGAAATTAATCCACTTCGACGCGTTGATGATGATAAATAAGAAATGATTTGAATATTATCAAGGGTTAAGTTGGAGACTGTTGCTCCATCAATTCTAGGAAATATACCGGAATAAGCAATTGAACTCGAATTATAATTAATGGTTAAATTTGATATGGTTTTCCCATTACCATTGAGCGTTCCTCTGAAAATGCGTGTCGCTAGAACGGGAACCCAGGTGTAACTCGAGAAATCTAAATCGTTTGCTAGATAATATTTTTCTGTGGATACACTTGTGGTGCGATTGACAAAATCATAGAATTCAGATGTTGTGAAAATGGGTGTTCCCCAATCACCAATATCAAGGGTGCCAGTTCCGTCTTGAGAGCCACCCAAAATTTCAGATGCCCAGTAAGCGAATGTCATGCCCGCACTGAATACGATGTTGAGCAATAATAAAATCAGTATGAATTTTTTCTTGGTCATGCGAGCACCTCCCTTTATATCCTATGATAGCACAAATCATCTTACAAATAGTGATAAAAAAGAAGCAATCAGTGAGACTAAAATGATGATAGCGGTTTTAATTGCGTGACGCCATAAGAAATCAGAAAAATTAATCTTTTTACGTTGAGCTTGATTGAAGATGATAAACACAGAAAATATGGCAATCATCATGAAAGAAATGATGAGATATGATCTTGCAAGATAAGAAAAAACCATCATAACAACACTAAATGGTATGATGAATGCATATCGAAAATAAAGAACCTGATCAAAACTCAATGATAAGTATTTTTGATCAATATACGATGCTTTCCACTGAATCAAAAATGACACGATGAAGACGATGAGTACAATCCCTGTAAGTAACAAAAATGGATGATTAGATTGGGATATCCTAGAGATCATAAAAGTCAAAATCCACATGAGTGCGCTATCGAGTAAAATTGATACAATCCATATTTTTATCGTTTTTAAGTTCATTATTGGTTTCCTCCTTGCTTATTGAATAATTGATGTCGATTTACATATAACTCAGCATGATAACGATGAATGCGCATATTGAAAATATGATGACTTGCTTGAAAAACTGAAAGCGTGTGTGATTTCTCATTCTTATACGTTTGATGAGTATATATTGTATCAAAACAAACACACTAGCACACACTAGAAAAGTCATGACAAACAATAATGGGTTAATATCATCCCATGAACGAAAAAACCAAAACGAAAACAACGAGATCATTGTCATGTACTTGAGCGTAAATGACAATTTCGGAAACCATCTTTGTTGATATCGCATCAATAATTCTGCTATGCCGTGAAAAGCAAATCCAGAAATCAACAGAACTAAAAAAACCAATAATATTTTCGCAAGCACAGATGCATTCACCATGAATGCGCTGATGATGATTATAAAATAAGTGAATCGAATCAGCACATAGGATTCAATGACAAACAGCACCAAAATGATTGGAATCAAAGATACATAATCATTGATAATGAGTTGATTTTCCTCATTTTTTTGTTTTGGTCTAGACTTAAGTTCTTCATATAACGCTTGATAACTATCTTCTGTCTTGTTTAAAGCAGGTTGATCTTCATCGTTGATTCTCATCGTTTCCCTCCCATGACGAATCGTATAAAAATGTCTATTTGATATATATTGTATCATAAAATCATAAAAAAAGACGAGTTTCCTCGTCTATACTTCTTTGATATCGGTTGCTGCAAACTCTGTTGGAGTTCCTCTGCCGAAGAGATCCATGTTGACAACGACTTTTTCTTGGTCATCATCCACTGCAATGACTTCTCCTTTAAGACCTGTCCAAGTACCTTGGATAATTTCCACAGTTTTGCCAAGAAGATGCTTGAATGTGGGTTTGCTGATGACACCAATCTTTAATAAAATCTGGTTGATTTCATCGGGTGCTAGCGGAACTGGTTTTGTTCCACCACCAGAAGATCCTAAGAAACCAGTGACTCTTGGGGTATTTCTCACGACGAACCAAGATTCATCTGTGACCATCATTTCAACGAAGACATACCCAGGGAAGAGTTGCTTCACTTTCTCTTTTTCTTTACCGTCAGCCTTCTTTTCGATGACCGTTTCTTCCGGAACGATGATCCGAAAGATGTAATCGGACATGCCCATACTCTCAACGCGTCGCTGCAAGTCGCTCTTGACGGCATTTTCATAACCTGAATAGGTTTGAATGATGTACCATCTGACCGATTGACTCATAGAATTCTACCGACCAAAAGATTCGTAATCAAGATATTGAAGACGAGAATGACGCCAGCAAGAATGATCAAGAAAATAATGGTTCTGACAGCGTGATCAACGAATTTAGGGAATGTTGGCCATGTAATCTTTTTAAGTTCAGGAATTGCTGGTAAGAAGAATGGATAAATAACCAATGCCAATCCAAATAAGGAAATCGCAAAGAGTACCCATGCAAAGATGATGCCGTTGTTACCTTGACCTAAAATTGGGAAATCAGAATTGATGGTGAGTAGTGAATTCCCGCTGATGATCATGAGTGCGAGTGCACCAGAAAGTGTCGCGAGTATGCCTAAGAGCAGATTTTCCCATTTGTACTCTGTGGTCAAGACTTCGAGCAATTTGCTCTTTTGTTCAACTTCTTTTTGTTTGATTGCCATGTTGAATAGCCTCCTATTTGCTTTCCTTGTGAAGGGTATGCTTGTTGCATTTTGGACAATGCTTGTTGGTTTCAATTCTTGTTTTTTGTGTTGCTTTGTTCTTGGTTACTGTGTAATTTCTGCTCAAACACTCTGAACAGACCAGTATTACTTTCTCGCGCATTAAAAAACCACCTCATGTGGTCATTAGCAAGTGTATTTTAACACTTAACCATGACTTAGTCAACTACCACCGACATTATATCATAATTTTATATTTTTCCTTAATTCGGTAGACAGTGTTGTAGATTTGTTTCTTGGAATATCCTAAATCTTTGTGAATTTCACCTACCGTTTTTCGATGAATGAAATAATCTTGATAGATTTGATTTTCCATCTCTGACGATAAATCGAGCACCACGGGTTCTTCTTCAATATAACATGGTGTTTTGACAAAATCCGTATGATCAAAAAGCAAATGATGCGGTAGACTACGCTTCATATGATAAAACTGTCTTTTTAATATCAGTTCAAAATATCGGGTAAAACTTTTATTGTGTGCGGGTTCGAAGGTGTTGATTGCTTTAAAGAGCATCAATATGCCTTCCTGATGAAAATCATCGAGTTCTTTGCTATCAAGATTCAAGAGATGAACGTGTTTCCAGATGAATTTATGATACTTTTTAAACATGAAAGTTAAAGCCAAATCGTCATTTTCATGTCGGATGAGATAAATCAGTTCATAATCATTCATCACATAGAGCATTGCTTAGTCCATGGCTGCATACATCATGAGTGCAGCAGCAACGCTCACATTCAAGCTGTTGATTTTGCCTTTCATGGGGATTTTCACAAGCATATCACAATGACTTTTGACTAACGGTCTGATTCCTTCGCCTTCATTGCCTAAAACAATCGCAAGTGATCTGTTCTTGGGCATTTCAAGATAGGATGCTTTAGTATTACCATCGGTACCAATCACCCAAATGTCTTTTTTCTTCAAAGAAAGAATTGTTTGACTGATGTTTGTCACGAGACATACAGGCACATGCTCGATTGCGCCAGATGAGACTTTCGCAACCGTGGCATTTAAAGGAACTTGACCAGTTTTTGACATGATGATACCCGAAAGTCCAGTAGCTTCTGCAGTACGCATGATGGCACCTAGATTATGAGGATCTTCAATACCGTCAAGGATCAGAAATCTTTGAATTCGTGAAGTATCAATCAGTTCATCGAGTTCATGGTACTGATAACTTTCGACATCAGCAACCACACCTTGATGCACCGCATTGTCAGTGAGTCTGTTCAGTTCGCCCTTTGGACGTCTTTCGAATGGTATTTGCTTGTCTTTGAGAAAATTTTGAAAATGTTGATCTTGAAATTTGTCATCTAAATAGAGTTTAAAGATGGTGCGTTTGGCAAACACCGCTTCTCTGATGACGTTTTTTCCATATACAATCATGATTTATCCCTCCGGGACCATTATAGAGTTTATTCAATTTTAAATCGAAAAAAAGTTGATACATCTATTGAATAGAAAGGGCGCTCCCGCGCCCGTTTCATTTATTGCATGTCGGCAAGCTTGTTCAAGATGGAACTGATGAATGCCTTGGTCCATCCATAGAGGTTGGATAAGCTATAAATCATGGGGAATGTTGCTTGAATCAATACCACTAACAGTAGAATTTGTGAAACTGATAATGGATTATGCAAATTGACATCCTGGTTAAAGAATGGAGCAAAATCGAAGAAATGCGGAGTAAAGAGCACTGCAAACACGAAGAGTGTCACCATGAGGAAGAATAGCGTGCGACGCATCTTATTGAATGGTGTTGATACTCTGTAGAGCACGGTCATGGCAACTGCAGTAGCTGAAATGACAACGAGTGTTGAGACTTCGACTTGAGTCATATTGAGTGCACCTTCAAGTGCAAAGATGATGAGTGAGTTGATCATGACAACGAGTGCTCCAGGAATGGCTGCTTTCAAGATGTTCCACAAGAACTTACCCTTGACAAGTTTGTTATTGGCTTCAAGTGCAAGGAAGAATGATGGGATACCTGTTACAAGATAGTCAATCAAGACCAATTGATTGGTTTGAATGGGATAGACACCTTGACGCGCAATCGCAACCAGTGCGAGTAAGAATGAGAAGATTGTCTTGGTTAAGAATAGCGTTGATACGCGTTGAACGTTGTTGATGACACGTCTACCTTCAGAAACGACTTTAGGCATGGATGAGAAATTAGAATCTAGTAACACTAGGTGCGATACGTTTCTAGCTGCTTCTGAACCAGAAGCCATCGCAATTGAGGTGTCCGCTTCTTTAAGTGCTAAGATATCATTGACACCGTCACCGGTCATTGCAACCGTTCTACCGTTGTTTTTGAGTGATTCAATGAGCACTTTCTTCTGTTGTGGGGAAACGCGACCAAACACGGTGAATCTTGATGCGGCTCTCACAACATCTTTATCTGGCATACCTTCTAAAGACACATATTTATCGGCATTCGCGATTCCGGCACGTTGTGAAATTCTCGCAACTGTTGCAGGATTATCACCGGAGATGACTTTGACATCCACGTTATGGGATTTGAAATATTCAATCGTTTCGATCGCATCCGGTCTGATGGTATCTTCAATCATCACGAGTGCAAGTGGAGATATTTTACCTGAAATTTGAGTTTCGTTGATATCACCATCCGAGAATGCTACAACCAATACTCTATAACCTTCAGAAGCTTGTTTGTCGACTTCTTTGGCAATCAAACCAAAGTTTTCTTTAACCACAAATTCTGGTGCACCTAAGATGAATGTGCCATAACGATCGAATTGAACCGCTGAAAACTTACGGCTTGATGAAAATGGAATGAGGGCTTTATGTCTGATCCGTTTTCCGGTTCCAAATCGTTCTGCGAGTGCATCTGATGTTAAGTTTTGGTCATTTTGAGCATTGATCATCGCCGAGATGATGTTCTTTAAGGTAAGTCCAGTATCGTTTTTGTATTCAATGATGCTTTTCACTGTCATGGTGCCATCGGTGATGGTACCTGTCTTATCCAAGCAAAGGGTATCAACTCTGGCAAGCATTTCGATACAGTATAATTCTTGTACGAGTGTATTGTTTTGTGCAAGTCTAATGACACCAACAGCAAGTGCCATTGAAGTGAGTAAGAACAATCCTGAAGGAATCATCCCGATCATCGCACCAGTTGTACTTTTCACGATTTGTGCATATTCAGGTGATGTCAACTTGTCAGCTAGCGTCATGCCTGGTATCCATGCGGTATTGGTCCACATCAGATAGAACAGAACACCAGAAAGTGGTAGGATGATGGCTCCGACAGTAACAATGATTTTTTTCAATGATCCAAGCAAATCAGATTCTGGTTTCTTGTATTTCTTCGCTTGGTTGGTCAGTTTTTGAATGTAGATATCTTTACCAATCGCGGTAACTTGTGCATGACATGATCCTGATACAACGAAACTACCTGAATAAAGCGTGTCGCCCTTTTTCTTAATGATGGCATCCGATTCACCGGTGAGTAATGACTCATTGACTTCGATTGAACCTTGTCTAACCACAGCATCCGCAGGAATTTGTTTCCCTGATAAGAGGAATAAGATATCATCGATGACGACATCTTGTACGGCAATTTCGAATTCACTTGCATCACGAATCACAATCGCAGTTGGTGCAGAGAGTAAAGACAACTTATCAATCGTCTTTTTCGCTCTGATTTCCTGAATGATCCCAATCGTGATATTTGCAGTGATGACACCCATGAAGAATAGATGGCTGATGCCTGCATTGACAGATAATAGCCATGCAGCAATCGCGAAATTTAAGAAGTTAAAGAATGTGAATATATTTGTAACAATAATATTTGAAACAGATTTGGTACTTCCTGAATCTGAAATATTATAAAGTCCAGCCATTTGTCTTAATTCAACATCATTTGTGCTTAATCCGAGTGCAATTTCAGGATTATAGCGTTCAACAACGATATCATCTTTAGACTTCACACGTTCTTTAACATTGAATGTTTCTTTAGGCTCATCATCAAGTGGCACATGAAGTCCAAGAGGATCACCTTTCATGGTGATCATTTCATCTTTGATGACTGTCTTCGGACCTCTGGTCTTCTTTGGCTTTGCAGGAACTGCTTCCTGATCTTCATCCAGTAGCGCCTTCAAGTCGTCGTTATTCAGTTTTTTGTCTACTGTCTTTTCCATGAAGTGCTCCTTCCTCGATGCATCTGATGGCGAGTTTGATGATTTCATCTGCCCGATCTCTATTTTCAATGTAGAGTAAACCAATCATCGCTTCAAAACCGGTGGCGTAATGATATGCTTTTGCATCAATGTTTTTTCTACCGGGTCCACTTGCATTTCTGCCCCGTTTGAATGTTTCAATTTCAGCTTCACTGACCAATGCGTTTTCCATGAAATACTCCATGATTTTCGCTTGTGCAGTCCCTGAAGTGTATTTGATCGCTTGTTTATGGAGATCATTGACATTGGTTAATTTTTGTTCAATCAAATGCTTTCGAATCGATAATTCGTAATATGCGTCTCCAAGATAGGCGAGTGTTAGTCCGTTCAAAGTCTACATCCATCCTTTTTGGAAGAGTTGATCTCTGAGTCTATCAGCACGTTCGAAATCTTTATTGGATCTTGCTTCTTCCCAAAGCTTGTAAGTTACAAGCGTCTCATCCGAAAGTTCATAAAGCGGCATAATTCCTAAGACATCCAAAATCACTTTTGTCGTTTGATAGATGACAGAAAGACGTTTGGTATCTTTTTCTTTGTTCATTTGCTTTAAAAGATCATAAATCTGGGTAATGACATTCGGTGTATTGACATCATCATCCATCAGTTGTCTGAAGAGATCCAGTTGGACATGATCAGTTTCTAATGTATGTGCCTTGGCTAAAGTAATACTTAAGAAAGCTTTCTTCAAACTTCTCTTGATTTTATCATATTCTTTAGCATATTGGTCCATCAACTCATCAGAATAATTGATGGGTTGTCTATAGTGGTGTCCAATCATCATAAAGCGGAATGCGAGTGGATCAAATTGCTCGATGATTTCTTTAACAAGCACGAAATTATTGAGTGATTTACTCATCTTAATCTCGTTAATATCAAGTCTTGCGACATGCATCCAATATTTTGCAAGTCCGTGATGGTCGTGAACAATGGCTTGTGCACGTTCATTTTCATGATGCGGAAACTTTAAGTCCGTTCCACCACCATGAATATCGATTTCTGAACCAAAGATTTCATGATTCATGACAGCGCACTCGGTGTGCCATCCTGGTCTACCTTTGCCCCAAGGTGAATCATATGCAAGTCCGTCAGAGGTTAATTTCCAAATGGAGAAATCTCTTGGGTCTTCTTTATCATCGTCTAAGACAATTCTAACACCTTTGGATAACTCTTCAATGTTTTGTTTGGATAAAATACCATAATCGAGCACTTTGCTCACTCTAAAATAAACACCACCGGATCTGACATAGGCAAATCCTTTGTTGATCAATTCTTGGGTGTATTCAATCATATGCGTCACATAATCGGTAGCCTTTGGCATATGATCAGGGAGTGCACTACCAATCGCATTCGTCATATCAATGAAACGCTTTGTATAAATATGAGTAATCTCTTCTTCTTTAATTTTCAGTTCTTTCGCTTTATCAATGATGCGATCATCTACGTCGGTAATATTTGAGACGTAAACAACATCATAACCGATGAATCTCAAATAACGCTTCAAGACATCGAAAAAAATGACTGGTCTAGCGTTACCTAAGTGAATATCACCATAAACAGTCGGTCCACAAACATACATTGAAACCTTCTTGGGTTGAATGGATTGAAATGTCTCGATGCTCATTGAAAGTGTGTTGTATAGCTTCAACATATGGATGACCTCCTCTTTGTTTTATTATAAACAAATATTGATAAAATAACAACTCATGAAACTTAAATGACGATGTTTTGAGAGATTGGCTTCATGAAAGGTTTCCCCATGACTCCAATGAGATTGGAGATACCTTTTTAAATGGTTCTCAACTCTGAAAGTATTTCAACCATCGCCCAAGTGTCTTGCTTGCAATATTCCAAAAGTTCCTTGTATTTTTGTTGAAATGTTTCTGGATCCATGAGCGGAAATCTTGCATAGGTGACCAGTGCATCGGTACCATTGGCTATCCCCATGCCTTGATAATCTAAGTTAGAAAACAAGGGGAGAACTTTCTTGATCGAAAATGAACCATTCAGTTTATTGTGATAAAAATTGATGGTTTTACTCTCTTCCTCGGAAAAACCAAGGGGTGTGTATAACTTTTGATTACTCTTTAATAAATGCATCAAATCAAACAAACGATCGACAATATCCAACAGTCTTTCTCTGAATTCCGGAAATATTTCTGCCATTTCTTTGAGTCTGGTTTGTTCAAATGATTGATTATAGACGAGTACAGTACCACCATCTTTTTGGATCACTTTGAGCATATTTTCAATCAATTCTCTGCGTTTGTCGGCATGTGTGGTTGAAATGTAACTATCATTGTCTTTGTCTTTATCACAGACGCCTGGAGCATGTTCAATGTGGATCGAATACTGAAATAGTGACTGAGCATATGGTTTTTCACCTTTGAATCTTGGAATCGGACATGGAAATGTCTCGAAGTCTAAGTGATAGATGGGATACTTCAAAGTTTCAATGCCAGCTCTGATTTTTTGTGGGTGGAAATAGGGAATATCTGTTTCCATGACCTGTCTTTGGATGAGATTGTTGCCACGTTCAATCCAGTGAATGGGAATATCGAGTGCTGATACGATACCTTCGTTGATGAGATCAAAACGGTCGTGTTTTACACCGTGCTCATCTTTGAAACCATGATTGGAACCCATGTAAGTGAAGATATTGTTGTAGATAGGGATATGTTTGAAACAGATGGGATAAAACTTACATTGTCTAGAATCTTTTCTTTGACAATGTTTGCCCAAATCGACAGGATTTGCATTCATGACATTCAATCTACTCACAACAACATCGACATCATATTTCAAAGTTTCCATCATGTCCTTGGATAGTGATGTGACATCGATTAACTTAACAATCGAATCATCATAAATTGGTTCTCCTAACACATTGAAAAGACCTTCATGAATATATTCGCTGTTCAGAACTACTAAATAATACTTGATTATCTTATGAGATTTGATGATGTTTTCGAGAACAAATCGCTGATACGATATGTCATAGACATAACGACCTTCTTTGGTTAATCGATCTTTTAATCGAGATATCTTCTTCAAATAGGCATCATTGACATCTCCAAAAACATCTTGTTGAAGCATCAAAATACCTTCAGGAGAATCAATGAACACACCAACTTTTTCTTTGTTGTCATTGGTATAAGTCATGTCGATGAATTTCTTAGATGTGGTTGCTTTCACTTCGAAAATACGAATAGTTTCATCATCTTCTTGATAGCCATCTAAGAAACAATACAGTCTAAATCCTTCATATTCATACTCAAATCGCTTTTGATCATAGGTGTTTAATGCATAAATCACTTCTCCACCAAACCGTGATTTGATGGCTTTCCCAGCAAGCATTTCAATCTGATTGTAATAAGGCAACATGGTTTCCATTTGTTCATCTTTTTTGATGAGCAAATCTTCGCCTTCCTCGTCAATCATATCATCCAAAAGAAATGATACTTTTTCACGGTTTTCTTCACCCATTAAATCTTCGAGTTCAGGATCATCGGAAAACGAAACAACCGCACGATCTTGTTCTCTATGAATCTCATCAAGTGCGGCATATCGGTTACAGCGAATCAGATTGATAAATCTGGTTTTAGATATTTTCATCGTTTCACCCCACTGACATTATACACCGATTACGGTTAAAAAAACGATACCCACGAAGGATATCGTTATCTGTTTTAGCCATTCAAACTGTCGTATGCTTCTTGAATCCATTCACTCGTGAAGAAATCTGTGAGGTTTGGGAATACCGTTGAGGTATCTGAAAGTGTCTCTGAAACATCATTAACTAAGAGATGTGGCGTTCCAAAGATACCGACGTTTTGAACCACTGCGGATGCAGATTGTCCGAACGTCTGTGATGCTCTTAAAGTGACATCATCTGAGACATTAATGGTTGTTGTACCTTCAAGTTTCACAGTTGCTTGGGTTGTCTTATTTGAGTTATAGAAACCCATCAAACCACCGACATAGAATACTTTGCTGACAGCTGCTTCATTTTCGTTGGCTTCATGTTCAACATCAATGGTTCCTGCAAAGAATGCATTGAAGATGTTGTTGGATGATATACCGATTAAACCACCAACATAGACTGAATAATTTGCTGAAGTCGTATCTGCTGTTGTTCCGAAATTCAAGAGAACACTGATATCTCCAGTAGACATGATATTTTCGACTGCTCTTGACTTGTTGATGGCACGATTTTGTCCAATGACACCACCTAAGTTGATTTGAACTTCTCTATTTTTGAGTGCATTACCATTAAAATTGAGTGTCACATCAGCATCAGACTTGATGTTTCTTAAGATACCATCTTCTGCAATGAGTCCGACCACGCCACCCATTCTCACTTTTGCATAACCTTGAGCTTCGAGTGTAACGGATACGTTTTCCAATGTAACATTGGTCATAGAGCCTCTTAATTCACCAACAGCACCACCGACATAAATCAGTGATGAGGTTGAAGAGAATGTTGTTGAATAGTTGATGACAGAATTTTTAACTGTGACATTTTCAATGACACCTGTCGTCGATGAGACATAACCCGCAATGATACCAACTCTGGAAAGGGTTGCAATGGATAATGGTGCTTCAGCAGTCCCAATGGTGACATTTTCAATCACGACATCTTCGATTCTACCGGATGATACATAACCAAAGACACCTGTTTGTGTGACAAGGCCATCAAAATTGATGTTCTTCAAACTAAAACCTTGACCATCAAATGTGCCTGTGAAAATATAGGATGCATTGAATGGTGCAATGAAGGTTACGCCTGTAAAGTCAATATCATTTTTTAATACATAGTTTCCAATTTTATTATTTCTCATATTGAAGAATTCTTCAGGTGTTGAAATTTCAACGATTTGTGCAGATGCCAAATTGAAAGTCTTTGTAGCAATCATGACAGATTCACGGTCAATGGTCGCATACACTTTAATGGTATAGGTCATTTCATTTTTCAAATCACGATAAGTGATCCCTACTAGACCTGCTAAATCATCATAAGTGTTGTTTGAGACTGACTTATTGTCTTCATCAAACAGTGAAACTGTAACCGATCCCGTGATTTCATCTTCAGGATCTTCGATTTCAACGGTAAATACGATGCTTGTCAAATCAATTTCAACATCGATAAATTCAGCTTCTACTGCATATTGTTTTCCACATGCTGTCAAAATCAACAGAAATAGGATACTCACCACAATGCTCATCAAACGTTTCATGCTTCACCTCTAAGTTTTCTCATGGTTTGGTCAAGTCTATTCAATACGATATCTCTACCGAGGAGTGCAAGTGAAATCGGTAAAGAAGGGCCGTGCATATCTCCAGTGGTTGCAATTCTTAGACTCATGAAGAGTGGCTTGCCTTTGGTATTCGTATCTAATCCGGTTTGTTTGATCAAAGGTTCAATCGCTTCTTGCGAAAAATCACTTTGATTCAAATGATGACGGAATGTTTCTAATATTTTAAAACTTTGATTGTCGACAAGGAACTGGAATGCTTCAGGTTCCAAGTGAAATTCATGATGGAAGAATGCTTGATGTAATTTAACAATTTCTCCGATGTGGGTCATTCTGTCTTGTAAAATACCGACAAGTAGTTTCAACCAAGATTCAGATTGAATTTCAATGCCTGCCTTTTGTAAATATGGCTTACAACGTTCGGATAACTCATCGATCGACATCATTTTGATGTATTTGGAATTGATGAAAGCGAGTTTGTCTTTATCAAACATTGCAGGTGCTTTATTCAAGCGTGCTGGATCAAAACGTTCAATGATTTGATCTTTGGTCATGATTTCCTGATTATCGGAAGGAGACCAACCTAAGAGGGAAATGAAATTGAAAAGTGCTTCTGGTAGATATCCCATGTCCTTGTATTCAGCAATGAATTGAATGACATTCTTATCACGTTTGGATAATTTCTTCTTTTGTTCGTTGACAATGATGGTCATATGTCCAAACTGTGGTGTTTTCCATCCTAATGCTTGATAGAGTAAGATTTGTTTCGGGGTATTGGTGATGTGTTCTTCACCACGAAGTACGTGTGTAATTTCCATCAAATGGTCATCAATCACCACTGCAAAATTATAAGTTGGAATGCCATTGTCTTTGATCATGACCCAGTCTTCAACTTCTTTCGAATTGAACTTGAGTTCACCTCTGACAATATCCTTGAATGATAAGTCAACATCTGCTGGCACCTTGAAACGTACAGCATATTTTGTCGAGTCTTCTCTAAATTCTTTGTATGCTAATCCTTGTTCAAGTAATACATCTGCATATTTTTGATAGATATCCAGACGTTCGAGTTGACGGTAAGGTCCATAAGGTCCACCTTTGTCAGGAGACTCATTCCAATCAAGACCAAGCCATGACAAATTCGATAACTGTGACTGTTCGCCACCGATCACATTTCTAGCAACATCGGTATCTTCAATACGCACAATAAAATCGCCGCCAAAATGACGTGCGAATAGAAAATTAAATAAAGCACTTCTTGCGTTTCCGATATGTAACTGGCCCGTCGGACTCGGGGCGTATCTGACGCGAATTTTCTCCATCTTGATCCCATCCTTACATGCAAAATCATTATACGATAAAAAGTTTGTTTCTACAACCATTATATGAATTTATTCATATTTGAAAGAACCCTGATATCCAATCGATGTCAAGTGTCTATTCGCTTGTTTTCTATTCTTGAAAACGATGATTTTCTCTGGATACTGTTTTTGATATGCTTTCAATAAATCTTTGGTCTTCTTGGTACGACCTTCAAATAGAATCCACCAGATGAATGAAAAATTAAGTCGTTCCTTGCATCCATCAGCAATCGAATCGCGGTTTTGATTGTGATGTTTGATTCGTCTCACAATCGCGCCATAAAGGCATTTAAAGCGGTTAAAATCGAAGATATAGATTTGATCTGCAACTTCAAAACGTTCGGTTGCCATTTTCCGATATAAGCCATCGATGATCCACTCATCTTGTTTCATGAACTCACGAATTTCTGACTCTACAATAGACTTATCGCGTTCAACCCAGTTTGGTCCGAAAAAGATTCGATCAATGTGTAAAACGGGTATTTGATGGATGGTTGATAGCCGTTTTGCAAACGTTGATTTCCCTGAACTGGAATACCCAATCACCATGATTTTCATCCTCTATCCTCCTCAGATGCCAATACTTCATTAATGGTCTTAATTTTCTTAGACTCTCCGTGTTTCACAAAGAGCATCGCAATAAACGATAATGCGATGAAAAATGTTGCATATGGAAATAAAATCAATCTGCCATAGACGAGATTATCCATGAGATAACCCGATAAAATCGGAGTAATGATTTGTGCAGTCATCGAAGCAGAATAATAATATCCTGTATAGCGACCGACATCGGCACCTTTGGATAATTCGACAACCATGACATATAAGTTGACTGAAATCATCGTCCATCCCAATCCAGCAAGTGCGATGATCCCTGCAGTAAGCCAAGGTTGATTTTCTTTCAAAAAGACGACATTACCCAGGGCAACCATCAGGATCAAGATCCCAAGTAACACCGTTTTTTTACGTCCCATCCACATGGATAATAATCCAACTGGCAGAATGACAGCAACCACGATGGCTTGTGCAATGATGAACTGATAGTCAAAGAAATTCAAGTTCAAGACCTTAGGCAAATAATCAGCTAATTTGCTCATGACTGTATTATATCCTGTAAACATTAAGAATACAGCAGCTAGCAAAATATAAAGTGATAATCTGCGTTCAAACGTTGGGAGTACTCCATTTTTATTGGACTGTTGTTGCTCACCAGGAATCATGCCCATTTTGATTTCAAGTTGTTTTCTTTCTTCAACCATCTTGGGTTCTCTAACTTTCCATAAGAAGATGCCAAGAGCAATCAACATCACAATCCCAATGATGATGTAAACCAGTGAGTGATGATCATAAGCACTCTTATTCAAACCTGATAACATGATGATATAAACCGCGAGTATGCCACCAAAAGCACCCATCAGCGCGATGATTGAATTTGCCTTAGATCTTAAGGGTTTCAAGGTGACGTCAGGCATCAATGCAACCGCTGGTGAACGGTATATGGCCATCGAGACCAAAGCAACAAACAAGATACTCATGAAAATCGTGAGGTTATTAGGGTTTGCAGCCGTGACTTCCCACGCACGCTCGCTTAAATATTTATAATATAAGTCTTTGACAATGGATAAATCTCGATTGCTCATGGATTCTGGATTGGCATCTAGGATGCTTACAATCGGATCTTTGATATTATCTTCCCAAATCGTAAGTTTTCGATAGCTGATGAATCCGTCTTCATAACTTTGATTTCGTTCTTCAGACATATGATCAATTACAATATACCAGTGAGTGGTTTCTGAGGCATCGATTTCAGTTGAAAATGCTTCATTATAATGATATTCAACAATATCAGTTTCATTGATCAATAGTGTTTGATGATAGTCCGTATAGGATAATGCCATGAACGCGAATGCAGAAAGCACCGTACCCACAATGATGTATGGTGTTCTTCTACCCAGCTTAGCATTACTTCTGTCTGACAACGAACCAAAAAGAGGCAGTAAAATTACAGCCATGACATTATCAATCGCCATGACAACACCACTCCAAGTCTGATTCAACCCGTACTTGTCAATCAATGTACGAGCAATCATCATATCGTAGGTTTGCCAAAAAAGAGAAATTGTGAAGAATACTAAACCAATGTAAAATGTATTTCTGTAGTTGAGCTTCATGAAGTATCCCCTTGTCATTTCAACACCATTATAACACGATGAAAAAGAAAGGACCCAAACAAATGGGTCCCAACGAATTAACGTTTTGAGAACTGTGAAGCTTTTCTAGCTTTCTTGAGTCCGTACTTCTTACGTTCCTTAGAACGTGGGTCACGTGTAACAAGTCCAGCTGGTTTGAGTGTAGCACGAAGTTCTGGATTGAATTCCATGAGAGCGCGAGTGATACCGTGGCGGATTGCTCCTGCCTGACCGGTCAAACCGCCACCATAGACGTTGACAGTGATGTCAAACTTGCCTTCGGTTTCAGTCAAAACAAGTGGCTGTGTCACGTCGAGACGTGTTGCAGCGGATGGAATGTAATCTTCAAAGGTGCGACCATTGATTAAGAATACACCCTTACCATTGGTGAGGATAACTCTGGCAACTGAACTCTTACGACGTCCTGTACCTAAGTATTGTGCGTTAGCTTTTGCCATATCTTAGACCTCCAATGTTTCTGGCTGCTGAGCCTGGTGCTTATGTTCAGGTCCTGCATAAACAAACAGCTTATTTGCCATCTGTTCTCCTAAACGAGTGTGCGGCAGCATGCCAACGATTGCTTTTTCAACAATACGTGTTGGAAACTTGACCATAAGATCCTTCGCGACTGTTTCTTTAAGTCCACCGTTGTAACCAGAGTATTGGTAATACGTTTTCTGGTCCCATTTTTTGCCTGTTAATTGAATTTTGTCAGCATTGATGACGATCACATAATCACCGCAGTCTACATGTGGAGTGTAGTAGGGTTTATGCTTTCCTTTCAATACGGACGCGACTTCGGTCGCCATGCGACCCAGTGTCTTTCCTGCTGCATCGACGACATACCATTTTCTTGTGATGGTTTGTTCGTTTGCCATGAATGTTTTCATTGCGTTTCTCCTTATTGTCTCATTTTTTCCGAAATAAGGGCTTTAAAGTGGATAAAATGTACTGTACCTATGTAATGATACTATATTCACCATGAATTGTCAACATTTTCGAGCAAGAAATGAGGCTGAAAAATGATGGTTTTTAAAGAGATTGGAAAAGAAAAATAAGCAGCGTTAGCTACTTGTTTTCTTCTAAAAAAACACCCATATTTTTCAAGTCCACTATCACTTTTTCGTGTCTGCTGGTTGGTATGTTTTTCCCAATATAGTCTGCTCGAATCGGGAGTTCTCGATGTCCTCTATCAATCACGATGGCCAGTTGAATCTGTTTCGGTCTACCATGATCTGATAATGCATCCATGGCTGCTCTGACAGAACGTCCTGTATATAAAACATCATCAACCAAGATGACATTCTTATCGTGAATATCCATGTTTTGAAGGGTTGGTCTTGGTTTGTCTGATAAGTCATCCCGATAAGCTAAAATATCGATTGGAAAAATCGGAACATCGACATCCGCAAATCGTTTTAAGTTATCTTTCAAGACTGCTGCAACCGGAAAACCTTTTTTCATGATTCCGATCAGGACAATATCCGATAGATCCTGATTACGTTCTATAATTTCGTGTGTCATGCGCTTGAGGGTACGATTGAGTTGTTCTGCATTCATGATTTCTTTCATCTGATCACCACATCTATGATATCATTTTTTTTACAAATTTGGGGGTTGATTTCTTAAAAATACATGATATACTTGTAACAGTAAAGGTCCTTTAAGCTATGCCCGTGAGCATAATAAGGTATCATCATCACCATACCTGGAGCATATAGAGGACACCACTGGTGTCTTTTTTGTTAGAGGCCTTACACAAAATCAAAGGAGAGTATCTCATGGAAAAAAATGGTTTGATTGTAGGGATTCAGGAAAAGCCTAAATCACTAGCAAGCTGGTTAGTCTTAAGCTTGCAGCATGTATTCGCAATGTTTGGTGCAACCGTGCTTGTACCACTACTCACAGGTCTTGATGTTGGGGTTGCACTGGTTGCATCCGGTATTGGTACATTGATTTACATCGCATGCACCAAAGCTAAGGTTCCAGTCTACTTGGGATCAAGCTTTGCATACATCCCAGCGATTTCTGCAGCAGTCTTGTCAACAGCTGGTGTTGGAACTGCCTATGTAGGATTAATGGTTGTTGGCTTGATCTATGCATTAGTTGCAGTCATCATCCGTTTTGTAGGAAATAGTTGGTTGAAGAAGTTACTGCCACCTGTCGTCATCGGACCCATGATCATCATCATCGGGATGACACTTGCTCCGGTTGCAGTCGGTTCAGCAGGTCTTGATGGACAATCCGGTTGGGAAATACCAGTGGTTGCACTGATTACATTCCTTACAGTCATTGTCTTATCGATTAAAGCAAGAGGATTCTTAAAGATTGTCCCATTCTTAGTTGCAATCTTCGTCGGTTACATTGCAGCGGTTATCTTCGGATTGGTTGATCTTGGAACTGTATTTGAAGGTTACAGATTCTTGCAAGTACCCAATTTCACATTCTTAGGCACATATCCAATTGATTTCAGTGCAGTTCTTGTGTTTGCGCCACTTGCATTTGTGACGATTGCAGAACATATCGGTGACCATGTAGTCTTAGGTGAAATCACAGGTAACGACTTCTTAGCAGATCCAGGTCTACAAAATACACTCATGGGCGATGGTATTGCAACGTTTGTTGCAGCAGCCATCGGTGGACCTGCGAATACAACTTACGGTGAAAACACAGGTGTTGTTGCGATTACAAAAGTAGGTTCAGTTTATGTTACAGGCTTAGCAGCGATATTTGCAATCTTCCTTGGATTCTTTGGATGGATTCAAGCATTCATCAACAGCATTCCATGGGCAGTTATCGGCGGTATGACAATTGTACTCTACGGTTTGATTGCAGCAAACGGTGTTAAAATCCTCATTAAAGATAAGACAGACTTAGGTAATATGAAGAACCTAATCATCGTATCCACGATGTTAGTCATCGGTCTTGGTGGTGCACTGTTCCAGTTGAACACTGCAAGCGCACTGTCTGGTATGAGTCTAGCAGCTATCGTAGGTATCTTACTCAACCAAGGTATCAACCTACTTGAAAAAGTCGGTAAAAAGGCTTAATAAAGAGATAAATAAAGGGATTCGCTTGTTCTAGCGAATCCCTTTTTTCGTTTTTATTTTTCGTGGATGAACTGCCAGTATATTCCAAATCGATCCATCAAGTAACCATACCCCTCACTGAAGAATGATGGTTGAAAATCTGTCAACACTTTGGATTCACCTGCCATCAACTGCCAAGCTTCTTTCAATTTTAAGAGATCATCTGATACGATCGCTAATGAGAAATTAGACCCTTGAACCAAATCATATCCGAAACCATCTGGTGTATCAGAGATCATGACTCTTGAATCAAAGACATGAATTTCTGCATGAATGATCAGATGTTTGATGTGATCAGGAGGTTGGTAATTCGGATCATGAAAATCTGCATAGGTCATGATTTCTGGTTTTGGACCTTTGAAAATACTTTGGTAATACAGGATTGCTTCTCTCGCATTTCCTCTAAAATTGACATAACATAGCGTTGCCATAAGACACCTTCTTTCACGTCCATTATAGGATGAAGAAAGAAAGATGACAAATCATATACTTTGAAAACTAGTGACTTTCGATGGCTTTCAGTCTTTCTGACATCGGTGGATGAGAATAATACAGGAGCACTGCAAGTGGATGTGGATTCAAATTGGATAACCCAACACGATATAAAACCTTGAGTGCAGATGCCATATGTGCTTTATCCGTTTGAAGCACTGCAAAATGATCTGCTTTGTATTCTGCTTTTCTCGATAAGTACGATAATGGAATGCCTAGTAACAAATCAAAAGGAGACATGAGAATTCCAAATAGAATCAACCCAAACCCAAAATGTATACCTGATAATCCAAAAGGTGTCATGAGTGATGCGCTTTGTAAGATGATTCCAATGAGTCCAGCATATAACCCTAAGACCAAAATTTGTTGAAATAACATTCTCGTTGTATCTTTATGTACAGCGTGACCGAGTTCATGCGCAAGAACAGCAAGCACTTCATCATTAGACATTTTTTCAATCAACGTATCATATAACACAACTTCTCTTGTTTTTCCAAGTCCTGAGAAAAATGCATTCAGCTTACTTGTTCTCTTGGAAGCATCCATCACATAAAGTGCTTTTAAGTTAAATCCAACTTGAGATGCAAGTGCGAAAATCCGGTCTCTGAGTTCACCCTCAGGCAGTGGTGTGAACTTATTGAAAGCACGCATGATCAAACGATTGATAAACATGAAAATCATGATCATGATCAATGCGATACCGAGCCAAGCGAGTAAAATGAATCCCCAAAGGTTTCCTGTGGTATTCTGATAAATGGTTTCAAGACCAAAGACTGTCCATCCTCCAAAGAATAACATGAGTAATAAGCCTTTGATGATATCTTTGACGAATGTCTTTTTCGTTGACTTGTTAAAACCATAACGTGCTTCAATGACAAACTGAGCATGATATCGGAATGGGATACCTAAAAGTGTTGTAAACACCATATAGACGCCTAGGAAGTATAACGTTTGAAGCCTTACAGCATCTGTCCATGTGGAGACAGTTTCTTCTAGCCAACCAAATGCACCAGACAGTAACAACACAAGCAATATCACGAGATTAAATCCTCGCTTAATCATTGAAAAGCGATGTTGGTCGAGTGAATAACTCAACCAATTTTGATACTTTTCAGCATCATAGACATCTTGAATATTCTCTGGAATCGGATTGAGACGATGACGATTATTCAAAATAGAAACAATGAGTTCAATCACATAAACAACTAAGATTACACCAATGACAAGATAAATCATGAGACACCTCCCTGTTTATGATGATTATACCATAATGAAAAAGGACTGCCATATAACAGTCCTTTTTACTCCAAGATATAATCAAGAAGAAAATCAAAATTGATCATTTATATAGTGAAGCCTATTTTAAATCTACAATTTAATCATGGATTGAAAATAATAACTACTTGTTGAATGACTGAGTCCATAATCAATCAACCGCTGGTGTTGATCATAAACATGGTTGGTTGAAGAAATGGAAGGCGCACCCTCTTGTTCATTTAAATATTTAGCAATATGACTGGGTAGATTAACGGCTTTGGTTACACGATGTGAATCTTTGGCATATAGACCATAATGTTCTAAAATGAATGCATTGAGTGGTTCTGTGCCTACAAATACTTGATCGATATCAGTGAAAATATCCATCGGCAAGTAGTTCTCTAGTATGATAAGTGGACGATTATTGCCTTTATAAAGTCGGTTGATGTGCAAAAACTTTCTAGATTCTTTAAATCCGAGCGCTTGTGCTTCATGCTCTGAAAGTGTGATCACTTTCTGATCAATACATTCAATAGATGGCATCAATCCGAGCGCTTTGATAGCATCATAAATGGCAGTATTCCGATCGAAGAAATAGTTCGTGAGTTCTAGATAAGTAACTTCAAACCCGCGTTCTGTTTTTTTGATGAAACTCTCTTTCATCAACAAACGATAGGCTGAATTCACCCATTCCTTATCAATTAAAAGTAACAGAGCTAGATCTTTAGCTTCCGGTAAAAGATCTTGATAATAAAATGTCTGATCTAAGATTAACGCTTTGATTCTATCTTTGATTTGAATGTCGTAAGGACGTTTTTCTCTTCGGTCAATCGATATGAGTTCCAAAATCTTATGGTCTAGCATGGACTGTCACCTCGAATTCTGTAAATTCTCCGGGGAAATAATTCACCACATAACCAATGATGTTTTGATTTGCACCGATGAAAAGACTGCGAATGAGATAAATGGCTTCATTCGGAAGAATATTGAGTAATTGAGCTTCTGAAGAAGATGCTTTAATCGGACTGTATGTATTTTGGATTTGTACGATTTCTTTCTGATAGACATCTGAAATCAATGTTAGAACACCAATTCCTTTTTGATACTTTTTCTTAAATTGTGGATACATATGCTCTGGCAAATAGATAGATTGATAGACAACTGGTAAGTTATTTTGTTTGACGACACGTTGAATGACATAAAATGATTCGTGACGTTCTAGTTTAAGCATGCGTTGGATAATGTAGGCATCATCTACACAGTCAAAAAGCAAATCAGTGACTTGATAGAGGTTTGGATTCTTTTCGAAAGCATATAGATTCGAAAACTCCTGATGATAGACATGTCGATTGGTAACAAATGTCCCTCTGCCTTTCACTCGTTTGATTTGTTCTTGATTGATGAGCTGTTGATATGCCATCTTCACTGCGGTTTGGCTCACATCAAAAACATCACAAATTTCCTTCTCAGTCGGAAGACGATCATTGTAGGTGAGTCTTCCGGACTCAATGGCTTGTGAAATACATGAAGCGATTTGTTTGTAGATCGATGTTTTGATGGTTTTATCAATGAAAATATAGTCCATAGAAGTATAACCCCCACTATAGTTGAACTTAATTTCATCATAACATACTATGATATTTTTTTACTCATCTTTAGATACACCGAGTTGCTCTAACAAGATACCCACCCGGCTTGGACGATCTGCAACCTTTGCACCTGCGTGTTCAAGCACTTCAATCTTATGCTGAACTGAGCCTTTTCCACCGGTGATGATGGCACCTGCATGGCCCATCTTCTGTCCTTTAGGTGCTGTACGTCCACCTAAGAAAGCAACCAGAGGTTTCGTGAATTTGTGTTTGAGGATCATATCGGCGACTTCTTCTTCCATGGTTCCACCGAGTTCGCCAATAATGACAACCGCCTTGGTCTGTGGATCTGCTTCAAAAAGTGGTAAGAATTCAGCGAAACGTGCTCCAGGAACTGGATCACCACCCACACCAATTAAAGAAGAAACCCCATATCCTGATTTCACAATCATGGCTGTGACTTCATTGGTTAATGAACCACTTCTGGTCATCACTCCAATGGAGCCTTTCTTATAGACACGTTCAATCCAATGTGGAAAACTACCCATCATTGCTTCATGGGGTGAAATCACTCCAGATGTATTGCCACCGACAACAAAGGCATGTTCGTCCAATGCACGTGTTCTGATGATCATCATGTCATGCAATGGAATACCATCTGCAATCGTTACAATCTTTTTAATACCTGCATCCAGTGCTTCAAAAACAGCATCTTTGTTTAATTTCGGTGGAACAAATAACATTGTTGCATCAATCGCATGATGCTTAAGTGCATTTTTAATAGAATGATAAACCGGTACACCTTGTATGGTCTGACCTTCTTTTCCTGGAGTCACCCCACAAACAACGTTTGTCCCTAAGTTTTTCATATGTTCAGTCCAAAAGCTACCTTCAGATCCGGTAATCCCTTGAACACAGACTCTCGTGGTACGATCAATGAAAATGCTCATAGTTTCCCTCCTTTTGCGAGTTTGCACGCCATTTTGACTGCTTCTTCGGTATCAAATAATGGCGTTAAACCTGCACTTTTGAGGATATTCACTGCTTCAATTTCATTGGTGCCTCTGATACATGTGACAATCGGGCGATCAGGATTCAATTTTTCAATTGCATCGACAATACCTTGAGCCATCACGTCTGCTCTTGCAATCGTTCCAAATGTCACGATCAAAATGACTTTAGAGGGTACTTTCAGACAGATTTCCATGGCTTTAACTGCTTTTTTATAATTGGGACCACCAAATTCGAGATAGTTTGCTACAGTTCCGCCTTCATAATGAATCAGATCATAAACAGTTGTCGTGAGACCGGCTCCTGCGCACATTAATCCGATATCACCATCGAACTGGATGAATGGGATGCCCTCTAAGCTTGCTTCATATGCGGCTTCGGATGAATAATCAGCTTCCGTTTGTGCAAATCTGGTTTGTCTAAACAGAGAGTTATCATCAATCATGATTTTCCCATCGCCTGCAACGAGTTGATCTGATTTTGTGAGAAACAGTGGATTGATTTCAACCAATTCCGCATCATACTTGATAAAAATGTCATAAAGTTTTATGATGATTTGAATCATTTCTTTGGTTGTTTGTGTAGATAAATGCATTTGATACGCCATATGTCTTGCTTGATGTGGCAAAAGACCATATCTCAAGTCGATATGCTCTTTAATGATTTTCTCTGGATGTTCTACTGCGAGTGTTTCAATCTCTACACCACCTGACTCACTGGCCAGGATGACTGCTTGTCCAGATGGAGCATCGACAGTGATGGATATATAGATTTCTTGACTGATTGATATGGCTTCTTCAATGAGCACATATTTCATTGAAGGTTCAGCATCAAAAATACGCTTCATTTCAGAACCAGCGCTCTTCTCATCTTTCACCAAAGCAATCAGACCTCGTTTTCCTCTGCCACCTGAAAGCACTTGAGCTTTGATGACGCAAGGATATCCGATATCATCTAAAGATACATCGATTTGGTCTTTCGAAACGAGTTTGCTCTTCGGAGTAACAATACCAAACTCTTGAAACACTGATTTTGCTTGAAATTCATAGAGTTTCATTTTTTGATGTCTCCTAAGTAACTTCCAAAAATCTCTTGATCTGTGGGTCTCTTGGGTGTGAAGTATTCCGAAACCCATGTCACATTGATGAAATGCTTGAATGTGATATTTTCAGATGTGATGTTTCCACCCCATGAACCGCATCCAAGGGAAACAGTGGATGGCATACCATTGAAAAAGGCACCGCCATTACCTGCAGCTTGAGCTTGATTCACCATGATACGACTGCTCTTCATGTTAGATCCCAAATATTCGACATACGATGGGTTAAACGTATGAATACCACATGAGTGGCCTGTTCCATAATGATCGGTTAAACGTTTGAGTATTGCATAGCCTTCTTTAAATTGTGTATATTTGAATACTGTCAATACAGGTGACAATTTTTCTTGTGAGAATAAGTCATGCTCAAGGTCTTCTTTTCCCTCTACCATCAATACCTTCGTATGTTCGGGAACAAGGATCATTGCACCTGAAGCAATTTTTTGTGAAGACTGAGCAATGATTTCAGGATTAATCGAGCGATAACCCTTGGCATTCAAAATCCACATATGTTCTTCAAGTTTTTTCCGTTCATCTTTGACAAAATAACTGCCTAATCGCGTCATTTCAGCGATGAACCGGTCATAAATTGACGCATGGACAATGACAGAATTTTCACTAGAACATGACGTTGCATAGTCAAAAGACTTACTTGAAAATACTTTGCGCGCAGCATCAATAACATCAGCATCTTCTGCGATGATCTGAACTGAGTTTCCAGGTCCAACACCATATGCAGGAGTTCCTGATGAATAGGCAGCTTTGACCATTGGCCCGCCACCAGTTGCAAGGACGACATTGACTTGTTTCATCAGTTCGCCAGTGACTTCTAACGATGGTTCTTCGATGATTTGAATCAAATCAAGCGGTGTTCCCACTTTTTTTAATCCTTGTCTCATAAAGTCTACTGCCATTTTAGATGATATTTTTGCTTTTGGATGCGGTGCAAAAATAACTGCATTTCTACCTTTAAGAATCGTAATCGCATTGCTTGCTGGTGTAGCAGTTGGATTGGTGACTGGTGTGAGTGCACCAACAACACCAACCGGTTTAGCATACTTCTTAATTTTTTTAACATCATCTACTTCAATTAAGCCAACCGATTTTGCACCTTTGATATCCGCAAGAACACCAAGCACTTTATTTTTATGCTTGGTGATTTTGTCAAGAACATTGCCCATACCGGTTTCTTCGACGGCTTTTTCTGCAAGTAATTTGATTTGATCATCGACATACACTTCCCAACCGATGGCAACACATACACGATCGATTTCTTCTTGTGTATAGTTTTCAATCGCTTGTTGTGCGATTTTAGCACGATTGACATATTCAAAAATCATTTCTTTAGGATTCATGATCATCTACTCCTTTATACGAGAATGCCTACAAGTCCCAGTAACCATAAGAAGACTGAAACAAATGCAAGCGAAATGAATGCGTAAGTAAATAACTCTCTAAACAAAATTTTACGATCCACGAAATCTGGTGCACTGGCAATCGCAAGTGCGCCCATGGTTGAAAATGGACTAATGGTCACAAAATGACTACCGATTGCAATGACAATTGTAATAACAGCTGGTGTGACTGTATGATTGAGTTTTTCAGAGAGTTCAACTGCTGTAGGAATGAGTGTTGGCATGACAACACCGACTGCGGATGAGAACATCGACATCACTCCAGAAAGGATGGTCATGATTGGAATGGCTGTCGTTTTCGTCATGAAACTCGATAAAATGGATGTGAGTAGCGATACACCACCGAGTTCACTAACGACACTGATGAGCACTGCAGTACCGCAAATCAACGTAATCGCAGTCCATGAAACGCTATGAATGGCGTCTTTTTGATCAGCGGTTTTAATAATGAGTAGGAATGTTGCAAGTACTATACTCGCAAATCCAACATTAACCTTGAATAGTAAAACCCAAAGAATCAAAATTGCGATACAAATGAGTGTAATGGTTTGATGACGATTGAAAGGTTGTGGCTTTTCAATTTCAATACGATTACCCTTTAGCTTGGCACCACCAAGCATGAAAAATAAAACGAAAGAAAGAGTCATCATGCTGATCACATGAGTGATATAAATGCGGAAGCCCAAATCACCAACGCCATGTTCACTTGCTAAAGTGAGTGCAACAATACCATTCGGTGCAATCGGAGATAACCCGCCTGCAATCGCACCATTGATGATGATGATTGCCATGAGGGCTGTTGGGATTTTTGCCTGATGGGCAAGTGCTAATCCAATAGGGAGTAATAGTGCGCCAGTTGAAATATTGCCTGGTCCTATAGAAGCAAGTATCAGTGCAAGAAAAAAGAATACGATGATGATGAGAACCGTTTTACCACGGCTTTGAAAAATCATGAATTTTGAAACTTTTTCGAGTGTGCCATTCAGTTTTGTGATTCCAAACAGAAGTGTCACTCCAAACGTTGTGAAAAATAGTTTCAGTGGCCAATATCCAATGATGGTATCAATCGGAATACCACCGATGTAGTAGCCTAGAAACAATGAGAATACAAGGGCAATCAACCCGACATTGATGTTTTTCCAAAATCCTATGGCAATCGCGATGACGATTGCCACCAATGATATGATCTCGATGAACATTTTAAGTTACCCTTTTGGGTGAAAACTTTCATGCTCGATGGCTTTGACGACAACTCTTGCTTTTTCAAGATTTCTAGCGCGCCAATCTTCAAGATTTTGCGTGAATGCTGTATTTAAAAACACTTTGGTCATTTCAACGCCCATGATAGGAGCAATGATCCATCCGCCCATGCATAAAATATTCGCATCATTGATTGCACGTGCTTTTTCAGCTGCATAAACAGATTCGCATGCTGCTGCATAAACACCTTCATGCTTATTGGCAACCACAGACATACCCATCCCTGTACCACAAATCAAGATGCCTTGTTCATAGGTTTTACTTTGAATGAGTTTCGCTCCTTTTTGTGAAACATCAAAAAATGGATAAGGTGCATTTTCATCGGTTGTACCGATATCTTCAACTGTATAGTTTTGTTCAACTAAATAACTTTTAATGGCTTCTTTAAGGGCAAATCCGGATTTATCGGATCCGATGAATATTTTTTTCATGATGATTGTTCTCTTTTCTTATTTTTCTTTTTTAGCAATGACCCGGTGGACCGCATCAACGATGTTTTTAGCTTTCAATCCGAATTTTTCCATGAGGAAATCTTTCTTACCCACTTCACCAAAATGATCCATCACGCCAACGCGTTCCATGATGACAGGATAATGTTCACAGAGCACTTCAGCAACCGCACTACCTAAACCATTGATGATGTTATGATTTTCTGCAACCACAACAGCATGCGTTTTCTTCGCCTCATTGATAATCGCTTCTTGGTCAATTGGTTTAATGGTGTGAATGTTCACAACACTTGCAGAAATGCCTTCAGAACGTAAAATCTTCTCAGCATCGACTGCTTCTTTAACCATAATTCCTGTTGCAAAGATAGAAACATCTTGACCACTTGTGATGGTTGTAGCTTTTCCCAAAGTGAATTGTTGACCCAGTTCATAGATAGGATCAAATTCCTGACGGAGCAAACGAATATATACAGGACCTTGATGATTCAGAATTTGTGGGAACAACTGTTCAAGTTGTACACCATCAACGGGTTCAACTATGGTCATACCTGGAACATTTCTCATCAATCCAACATCTTCGAGTGACATATGGGTTCCACCATTGAGTTGTGCCATGATGCCTGGGTCAGAACCACACATTTTGACATTCAGTTTTGAATATGCGATGGACAATGTGACTTGGTCAAATACACGTCTGGTAGCAAACGGCGTGAATGTATGTGTAAACGGTAGCTTACCCATATTAGCCAGTCCAGCAGCAACCCCAATCATATTGGCTTCTGCTACGCCGACATTAATGGCGCGATCTGGAAAACGTTCAGCAAACAACGTTGTTTTCAAAGCTTTCATCAAATCTGCTTCTACGATGACGATATTGGGGTTTATCTCCGCATAATGAATGAGTAAATCAACATAAATATCACGTAATTGTCTTTTGAATAGTTCCATGATTTACACCAATCCTTTCATGGCTTCGATCGCCATGTCTTTGGTGACTGGCATGTTGTGTGAGCCGACTTTACCTTCACAGAATGATGCACCTTTTCCTTTAATGGTATTCATGATGATCATTGAAGGTTTACCATGATACGCTTGGGCATTCAAAATCGCCTGACGGATGGCCATGACATCATGTCCATCAATGACTTGAACATGCCAATTGAATGCTTCCCACTTTTTATCCAGTGGTGAAACATCATTGATCAAACCCACTTCACCGTCGATTTGCATTTTGTTATAATCTGTAAATGCGATTAAATGATCTAATTTTCTTGAACCCGCAAGCATAGCTGCTTCCCAAATCTGACCTTCTTGTGATTCACCATCACCAATCAGCGTATAGATTTTAAATGGTGCATGATCAATTTGTGCAGAAATCGCCATACCGACTGCTGCTGAGAATCCTTGAGCGAGTGATCCTGTGGTCATATCAACACCCACGGTTTTATTCATATCCGTATGTGATGGTAAGTTTGTATTAGAAACATTCAAGGTATCCAATAAATCCATTGGAAAATAACCCTTCAGAGCAAGCGTTGCATACACTGCTGGTCCGCCGTGTCCTTTGGATAGAACAAACCGATCTCTCATTGGCCACTTTGGATTTTTGGGGTCAATGTTCATCTGATCAAAATAAAGTACCGCCAATGCATCAACAATCGAGAGTGATCCTCCGATATGACCAACACCGAGTGTAGCAATCGTGTGAATGGTGTACTTTCTAATTTCTTTTGCATACATTTCTAAAGATTGTCTGAGATCCATATATTCTCCTAGTATTGATATGTTTCGATGTTGAGTAACTTACCCAACAACATGATTTCTTGTTTGACATTGCCATAAATAATGACGTAATGCGGTTCCCAACCTTCTTCGATCATCTTTGTAATCATAGGATGAACATCGTGTTTCACCTTAACGACAACGGATGTCCCTAGAAATTGTTGGGGTTTATCTAAGATCACACCTTCTGATACAAAGAATCTAAATGTTCCATTAGGCAAACGTCCGATTCTAAAGATTGTCGCTTCAGGATGTGGTCTTAAACCGAATTCCATGGTCGGTCCAATTTTTCGATTAGGATGCACACCTGTCTGTGCTCCAGTTTCTTTTCTGGCGAGTGAGCATGCTGCTGTTCCGCAATGCCAGAATGTAATCGTGTTTTCGACTTCATCGATGGAGACAGGATCTCCTAAATAGGTTGGAGTTTGTGTTAATTCTTGTCCAACATACATGGAAAGTGCACCATAAGCGTCCGCTTCACATGCTGCAGCAATCTTTCTGTCATTGAGTAATCCTAGAACACCGCACACAGGGGTTTTATATTCCGTGAAGAAATCTGGCCAGCAACGAGATGCGATGGCGCTAATGTGATTGCTATCGATATAGTCCTGGTATGCTTTGAATAATCTGATGAAATCCTTTTGATTATGTTCTTCGATTTGATCAAGCCCAAGCATTTTTTGATGCGCAATCGCATGTTCCTTCTGAGTGTCATCATCTTTGAATTGCTTGGCAATATTCATGAATTCTCTAGCTTCAATCGATTTCAATGTCACACCAAATGTGCTTGCCATATCTAAGTCCAATGCTCTACCAAAGCCAAATCCTTCTGGAGTATGACCAACGACGAGTAAACTCATACTTCTCATCTTCATTTTGATTGAAAGTGCACTGATGATCTCTTTCAATTGACGCTTGATGATATCTTCATCAGGTGATCCAATCAAAGTCAACAGGTTCTTCCCTCTCATTTGCTGATACGCATAACCTGAAGAAAAAGCTCCTGTGAGAGAATTTAATCTGAGTCTTCCACCGTCAATCACAGGTTCTCTCAAAGTCCATAACACAATTGGGGCATTTGTTTGTTTGAGTATTTCTGTCATGTATGCAGAATTGGCAAATGTAACATGTTGGACAATGACCATATCAACTTCTTGATGCATCATAAAAGTAGAAAGATCAGATACACTGAGTAACATCACTTTTGGGGCGATGAGATCAATATCCATTGAACTGAATAACGATATGGATGAATCAAACATGGATTGTGCAGATGGCATATGAAACGTCGGTACACCAATGGGCAAATACATGATCTTAACTTTTTGCATGTTCCTCTTCCTTTCAACTGATCCATTGCTTAATCAATCACTTTGCAGTCATTGACTAAACAATGCATGAAATCATTCAATGAAATGGTGCTGTCCGTTGTGGACAGCACCCCATTCACCGATGATTGCTTTAGTCCATAATTCCTTTTAATTCAGTTTCTAATTCTGTGAGTAATTGTAAAGCTGTCTTCGTATTGTTAGGATCTGCTGCATTTTGGACGAGTAAGTTGATGATTGGATACATACCTGGAATCATGACTTGATTGAGCCAGTCAGTGATATACATGTTATCTGTATTCGCGATTTCATCTAGGAACACATTGTATTGTTCAGCAAATGGTCCATAATTTACTTCTGCACCAAGTCTTGGAGTCAAATAAGGAACGCCATTGGTGAATTGGTCATGGTTAACACCTTCGGATAGCCATGCAATAAAGTCTTTCGCTTCATCTTCAGCACCACTACCATCAAATGCAGCCATGGATTTACCACCAAGGATTGTTGCACGATTATCGCCTTTTGGCATTGGAACGACTGTCCAGTCGAATGTCAAATTCTGATAAGCACTTACGTTCCAGTTACCAGACATATGGAATCCATAAGTTCCCTTACGGAATTCAGCTGCTGAGTTCTTAACAACGTATGTTTGGTCACTTAAGAAACCATTGTCATACCAGTCCATCAATTTTTGAAGTGTTGCAACTGCCTTTGCAGACTTCAAATTGGAATCTGTGTAAGGTGTATTCCAAAGTTCAACGCCGTTTTGATAGAACAAGGGCATGAAACGATGTGCCTGATGATCGAAGATACCAGGAGCTGTTACATCTTCTTTGTCTCTGAGTTTGTTCATTTCTGTTTCAAACTCTGTCCAAGTCCAAACTGTGTCACCAAGTTCTGGATAGTTTACGCCATATTTGTCAAGTAAATCAAGGTTAACAAATAATCCGTTTGCGGTAATATCCATTGGTAACGCAATGACATCGCCATCTGCATTAAAGAATAAGTTCTTGAATTCATCTGCTTCGAACACGCCGTCAAGACTTAAAATTTGTTCTTGGAAGTTGTTCAGATGTCCTTCAGTAACTCTTGCAAGATGAGGTGCCTGTCCACCACTAATCATGGTTGCTAAGCGCTGTTCATACTCATTGTATGGGGTTGAAACGAGTGTAATGGTTACACCGGTTTCTTGCTCATAGCGGTTAAGTAAGGTCTGCATGACAAATCCTTCAGTACCATCACTCCACCATAGCATGGTCAACTCTTTTTCACCCTTGTCGTCACAGCCAAACATGAAGAATGCTGCAAACACTGTAACTAAGATTAAAAACAGTTTTTTCATATGTTTCTCCTTTTTTCTATATAATATCTGTTCCTGACAGATCATTATCCTTTCATACCTGATTCCACAGTACCTTGAACAAATTGTTTCTGGAAAATAATGAAGATGATGAGCATTGGAATCATTGAAAATACTGAGATTGCCAGTGCTGATGTATAATCCGTACCAAACTCACCGGTTAGATTGGCGATTGCCAATTGAAGTGTGTATTTTTCAGGTGAATAAATGGCAATGAGTGGCCAAATGTAATCGTTCCAACGCCACATGAACGAGAATATTGCAAGTGTCGCGATTGCTGGTTTGGCATTCGGTAAAATGATTCTAGTAAATATTTGCCATTCTGATGCTCCATCAATTCTGGCTGAGCAAATGATATCATCTGGAATTGTGAGTAGGTACTGACGCATCAAGAAGATTCCAGTTGGTGTTGCAGCCGGTGGGATGATGATTGCCCATAAGGAATCATACATACCAAAGAATGTGATGATTTTAAAGATCGGTGCCATGAAGATTTCAAGCGGTAACATGATGGTAGATAAAATAACAATCATGATGACCGTTGAACCTTTGAACTTGAATTTTGCTAAAGCATATCCACTCATGGTATTGATGACAATGGCAATGATGGTTGATGTGGTTGCAACAATGAGTGAATTTAAGATGTATCTGCCATATCTTCCAGTAGAGAGCACATGGATGTAATTCGCTAATGTCCACTGTCTTGGGAAGAATGTGGGGGCAGTTGAAAATAATTCTGCCATGCCTTTGAAAGACGATAAAATCGTGTAAAGCACTGGAACTAAGAAGATGACAACGACTAACGTTGAAATCGTCTGAGCAATGATGACTTGTCTTTTATTTCTCATTGATTTTCACCTCGCTTTGAAGTGAAGAAAATCAATCCTGAGAATGTTGTAACGATGATGAGCATCACCACGGACATCGCACTCGCAAAGCCGACTTGATAGTGTCTAAATGCCATTTCATAAATATATTGCACTGTAAACTCAGTTGCTCTAAAGGGACCGCCACCTGTGAATGTGACAACGAGTGGATAGATTTTGAAGATTTCCATAGTCACAAGGATGAGCACCATGACACGTGCTGCTTTTAAACAAGGGAATGTCACAAATAGAAATTTTTGGAGTGGATTTGCTCCATCCATTTCAGCTGCTTCATAAAGTGTCTCTGGAATACTGAGTAGTGCCGCTAAGAAAATGATCATGTAATATCCAGATCTTGACCAAATGATGGCGAATACGACTGAAACCCAGGCAAATCTTGCATCAGAGAGTGTTGGTGAACTTTCAAAATCACCTGATACAACACCTAATGAAGACAATAATTTGTGAATCGAATCCAATGTCGTATTGAATAGGCTATAGTTACCTGCTAAAATCCATTGCCAGATGATCCCAACAACAATCGCAGAAATCATGACTGGCCAATAATAGACTGAACGATAGAATCCTACCAGTTTAATGGGTTGCTTGAGTAATGTTGCCAATGCCAAGGCAATGACAAACATTAAAGGCACAGTTACTGCAACCAAACCAATGGTGTTTTTCAGTGCTTTGATGAAAAACTCATCTTTAAACACATTCACGTAGTTTTCGAGACCGATGAAGTTGGCAGATCCAAACGTAAATAACGTCCGATCTGTAAATGAATAGAGAATACCGATGATCGCAGGTAAGATGATAAAAACAGAAAAGATAATCAAATTGGGTGTTAAAAATATGTAGGGTATCACTTTCTGCTTAAACCTATAATTGCGATACGTTTGAACTTTTGTCGTCATTCAGACTCCTTAGGCGTATGTCTTGGTTATACTCTGAAATAGATAGGCAAATGATGATTTTTTTAAATAGAACACGGGGGGAAAACCGATTTTACAGTCTACAGTTACTTCTGTTCCACCTTGATACTCTTGACCAGTCCATAGATGAACCCATTGATCCTTTGGTAAATAAACATTCATGGTCGTTTGATGTTCGGTCACTACAGGTTTGATGAGCATATCTTTTCCAAACAAATATTGGTATTGTAGTTGATAAGCTAATTCATCTTGTTCATAGTGGAAGAATAAAGGTCGTTGAACTGGAAATCCACGGAGTGATGCTTCGTGAAACAAGTGTTTAATGTAGGGTTTTAATTGTACTCTAATGGATGTCATACGTGCCATATGATGCATGGTGTCGCTATCGTTATAGAATTGAAAATTATCTTTGGGGCGATTGCCTTCATGTGTACGCATGTATGATGTGAACACATTCATTTCACACCAACGATCAAATAACTCTTTGGTACGTATATTACCGTGAAGCGAGGTGTACCCACCAATGTCGCTATGTGTATAAGGATTGCCAATGATTCCAACAGATAGTGCTGCAGGAATCACAGAAGCAATGCCATCATGTGTTTCCCAATTGACACTTTGATCTCCTGCCCAAATCGATGTGGCATAACGCTGTGAACCAAAACCTCCAGCACGCATGAAATAAAACACTTTTCCAAGATTATTGGTTTCTTTGACTGCTTCGTAATTACATTTAGCCCATAGCACTGGCCATTCGTTATGCATTAATACAGCATCAACGCCATTATGCAATTTGCAATCAATCGGTAGGTATTCACCAAAATCTGCCATCCATCCCTTGATACCAAGTTTGATGAGATTGTTTTTGATGACTTCTTTGTACCAATCATAGGCAAGTGGATTAGTCAAATCGACAATGCCACAATAGAACTCGCCAAAATCTTCTTTGTATGTTTCATCTTTCTGATTGAGTACTAGAAATCCTTGACGTTCAGCTTCGAGAAAAAGTGATTCATTTTCGAGTAGAAACGGACAGATATACGATAGAAAATGGACACGATCAGACTCTAGTTCTTGAATCACATTGGGTAAGTTAGGATATAACTTTTCATTAAGTTTCCAATTCCAGTAGAGTCGTTTGCCAAATGTTGTGAAACGGTATCCTGCCCAATCCTGACACCATAAGCCGCTCACCTTGATTTTGTGTTCTTTGGCTTTATTCAGATAAGCTAAGACTTGATCAAGTCCGCCCTGTACGCCAAGAATCATTCCATCAAGCAAGTATTCGGGGAGTAGAGGAGGTCTCCCTGTATACTCGGTGACATCGGGTAACAACTCTACATAGTGGTCTTTTTTGGAGATGATGAAACCCTTTGGAATCTCCCATGACATAAATTCATGAAATTCTCTATGTCTAAAGTCAAATACAGAGTAGGCATAGGTATCCAAATGAAAGTAATATTTTCTGCTGCTAACAAAACTGGTTTCAGGGTAATACGTGGTAAAGAAACTGCCACCCGCTTTATCCACTTTATTTGCATAAAAGGTTGTTAAACTGTGTGGGTCTCTACCAACACCAGATTCGCTAGTGAATAGTGGTACTGATTGACCTCTCATGTTGAAGAAAGATGCTTGTTCTCCACAACCATAGACATATTCATCTTTGGTTGCATGAAGTCTAAACCAAAACCGGTTCAAGGGTTGATTGATATGGAATTTTCCAATCAGTCGTCCATGTTCTACAGAAAGACTGAGGGTGAGTTCTATCTTTTGATTGGAGAACGTGATGGTTTGATCGCAACAAGTAGCACGATTTAAAGGGATCCGTTCACTGATGTAATCATCAATATTGAAATTGCCCCGATAACTATCGATGGTTTCAATGCCTTTTCCCACATAAAATGCTGGAAGCTCTTCTGAGTGTACAAGAATGGTTTCATTCTTAAATTGGACGATGATTCGATTGTTCTCTTGAATGATATTTAGCATATGTCTCTCATTTGTACTGTATTTTAATGTTTTCACCAATCAAACCTGGAAATGCTCCAAGATTGACGAGTGTTGAATTTTCGGGATGTGCGATTAAACATTTGTTCGTTTTAAAGAGGAGCGGTTCATTAGAATTCATCTTTTCTTCATTTGAAACGAAAGCTATGTTCGTTCCGTAAGGGAGTATCACACCACATTTAAATCCTTGATCATTGACTTTACATGGTGAGAAATGAAGTGTTGTTGGATTGAGGATAACTGCAACATTGGCCGGGATGTAAAATGCCTTTAATCGTTTGACATCATAGTACTTGTCTTGAATATCCTGAGTTAAGCCTAACATTAACACTAGTGGCGTTAAGGCAAGATTGATTTCATAAGAAGGATGAAATTCCAACGCGTTTAAACTTGAGTTGTTGCCATTGACATATCCGAACTGCAATTTTGTTTCACCAAATATAGAATGTAAATCGAATTGATTTTCACAAGCATTCCATAATTTTTGATCATGTGCAATGTATTGATTCATTGTTTCAGGAACGACAGTTTGAGTATCTAGATAATGGAAATAATCCGCAAATGGTTGAGCATCGATGACTCTACCATAGGCAGAAAATGATGCGTCGGTAATATCTTTAATCTCGATGTTTGGATTCAGTTCTTGTAATTGTTTTAGGTTCATAGGTGTAAGCGCTTTCTTATATCGTCAAAAAAAATGTTTTTTTCAAAAGAAATAGAACAGAAAATGTCATTGGTTTATTCTCTCTCATCTCTTTTATTGGATTAACTTTGTTGTCATGCCTGGTAATTTATCTCTATCTTACCATCATCAAATGGAATTAACAACCCTTTTTTAATATTTTTATGCGCATATATATACTTTTTTTATCTTTTTATAGAGGATTTGTTGTTTATGCTGATTTCATGATAAAATGTGCCAAAATCACAACAGTATCGATGCTAAAATCAATCATAAAACGATTTATATGATTGAATAAGTTATGATTGTGTTTTGAGTGAATATCAAGAAAAAAGACGGCAATCCTGAAGGATCACCGTCTTGATGAAATTAACCTTGATGAAACGATTATGGCCAGAATGGATAAGAATAAATACCGTTGTAGTAAATGATCAAGTTAATGAGGAATAGAGCACCTAAGATATACACAACAATGCTTGTTTCTTTTCTCTTCTTGGAGAATGCAGTCATTGCTGCAAAGCTGATGAATCCAAATGCGATACCTTCAGAAATAGAGAAGGAGAGAATCATCATGACGATGGTAATGAATGAGGATGCAGAAATGATTGGATCATTCCATTCGATATCCTTCAAAGGACGAACCATCAAGACACCAACAAACACAAGCGCCATGGCTGTTGCTGGTGAATAGAAAATTGGAGCTCCGAATACATCAACATAACCACTATTGATACCACCTACGATACCAAATAAAGGATATACAAGGAGTGCAAGCAAGAATAATACGCCAGTAGTCACTGAAGCTAAACCAGTTCTAGCACCGGACTTAATACCTGTAGTGGACTCAATGTAAGAAGTTACGGTTGAGGTACCTAAGATTGCACCCGCAACTGTACCGACTGCGTCCACTAGAAGCGCTTGATTACCACCAACGAGTTTACCTTCGTTATCGAGTAAACCTGCTTCATGACCGACTGCAACGAGTGTACCTGCTGTGTCAAAGAAGTCAATGAATAAGAATGTGAAGATGACTGCGTATGCCATTGGGTTCGATAATAGAGAAGGAATCGCGCCGAATGCTTGTCCGAAGAGTAAGCCAATGTCAGAGACACCGCCGACTGCTGCGCCAGAGAATGATGGCATGAATGCAGTTAAACCCGGGAAAATGAGGCCAAGGAGACCGCCGAGAATACCGGTACCAAGGATTGAGATGATGATTGCAAAACGTGAAATTTTCTTATTGAGTGCAAACAGAACAAGAATCAAAATGATACCGAACAGTCCTAGCAATACTGTTGGGTGTGCGAAATTACCGAGACGAACGAATGTTGCAGGGTCAGCAATGACAATACCTGCATTCTTCAAGCCAATGAATGCGATGAAGAATCCGATACCAGCGCCAATCGCAAGTTTCAAACTCTTTGGAATGGCATTGATGACGATTTCTCTTAATCCTGTGAGTGAAATGATCACAAACAGAATACCAGAAATCAAAACAGCTGCAAGTGCTTCTTGCCAAGTAAAACCGAGTCCGAAGACTACTGTGAAGGTGAAGAACGCATTCACGCCCATACCTGAAGCAAGTGCGACAGGAACCTTACCAACGATACCCATTAAGATGGTTGCAAATGCTGCTGCAATCGCAGTTGCTGCAAACACACCACCGAAGCTCATGCCAGTTTGGCTGAGCATGCCGGCGTTAACAGGCAAAATGTAAACCATGGCGAGGAATGTGACGAGACCGCCAAGCAGTTCTAAACCAACACTACTTCCTCTTTCTTCAATCTTGAAAAACTTTTTAATTCTTTCCACTTTTTGTTTCTCCTTTTTGTTTTTTTGTATTCACATGTATTTTTCAAAAATAAAAAAACCACGTCTGCTAGATTGTGGTTTCTACATATGAAAACAAACAAAAAAGTTGTTCTCATATCGTAGTCGCGAATTTTACGGAATCGCGGTAGAAACTTGACCTCCACATCAGGTCGATTATACGATACATTGAATACTCTCCCATTATAGCAAAAGCCCAACTGGCTTGTAAAGGTCTACTGGTGTAAAATCGAATGAAAACGTATTGCTTTTCAATCTATCATCAAATGAAAAAATCCCAGCCGTTAGCTGGGAAATATGTGTACACCTTTAATTCATGGTATAGATCAATTCTAATACTTCACTTTTTGTTTTCGCTTCCTTGAGTTGATCCCTGAAATCTTCATGCATCAATCTTCTGGAAAGCATGGCAAGCACTTTTAAATGACTATTGATGCCTTCTTCAGGCATCGCTATCATGAAGAATAACTTTGAGATATCACCATCCATCGAATCATAGACAATTCCTTCATCACTTCTACCAAACACTAAGGAAGGCACTTTAACATGAACTGATTTGGCATGGGGGATTGCAATTTGAAAGCCAATACCCGTTGAACAAATGGATTCTCGTTCGTATATGTCATCGATGAATCCTTCTAAATTATAAAGAAGATGGTTTTGATCTAACATGCCTGCAAGTTCATGAATGACGGTATCTTTGGTTGTGGCTTTAAGTTCGAGGTTAATCAAATCGAGATGTATCAATTCCTTGATATTCATAAATTCTCCCTTGGTTTCATATTCATGACGATGATTACTTGACATCCATCGTGAATAGATGTGGTTATGTAATCCAGTATTGCATATGGTTATTCTTATTATACGATATAACATGGATTTACGAACAAAAAACAGCCCCGAAGGACTGTTTAGACTAAGCAATCGTTTTACGTTTGAAATTACCAAATACGTTCTTCACTGGCCTTGTCACAACAAATGCATTGGGATCTCTTTGTTTGACCAAACCAATCAAGGTATGGAGTTCATAGGAGGCAATCACGACATAAATCAATGTTTTTTCATGATGTGAGTATGCGCCTTCAACTTTCATCAATGTCACACCGCGATAAACCTTATTTAAGATTTGATCGACAATGATTTGAGGTGTTGAAGTGATGATATCAACCGATAAGAAGTGATAACTTGTATGTGTTCGATCTACCATGACGGTTGAAATGATGATTCTAATGATGGTATAAGACGCGATGACACCACCCGTGATGATTTCTCCAGATGGAGATTCATGATTACCAACAATAAGTCCACCTAAAATCGCGATACCTACATTCATGAGCATTGAAATGTATCCGACAGACTTACCTTTTTTCAATGATAAGTACTGAGCAATGATATCTAATCCACCCGTTGATGTCCCGTATTTTAATGCTAAACCACCACCAACACCAATGAGTAAGCCTCCAAGGACGCTTGCTGCGAGTGCATCACTTCTATCTGATAATCCCATATCGACCATAGGAATCCAGGACAAGATGAATGCTTGAAGTAAAACGGAAATGAGTGAGTGAATGGTGAAACGGTGTGAGACACCGAACCATCCAATCACTAAAATCGGTAAATTCATGATGATGACGAAGAGTCCAAGGAAGTTTGGTCCTAAATCTCTACCAAACCAGACATAAAATGCGTCTCTGATCAATTGTCCCAGTCCAGGAACTCCACCTGTATACAGTGGAACCTGTGAGGCTTCTAAAAACCAAGCGACACCAATACCATAAATGATGGTGGATACGATGACCCACATCGTTCGAGTAAATTCTGGATATACTTTTTGTTTGAAGGTTTCTGATTGAAACCATGCTTTGATCTTATTCATTGCGGTCTCTCAGAATTTCTTCAAGTTTCTTCGCTAAATCATAACGTTCAAACAGTACTTCAGGTTTGCCTAATGTCTGTTCTTTATATTGACCAAATGATGCTAAGGATTCAAATGATAAATCTTCGACTCCAATTTGTTTTGCAATTCTCAAGCTGGTTGCTGGTATGAAAGGTTGTAAAAGTACTGCAACAAATCTGATGGTTTCTAATAGTTGATATAAGACATGATTCAAAACTTCCTGCTTGTCAGGATTTTTGAATAATGCCCAAGGTTCTGAGACATCAATGTATTTATTAGCAAGTCTAGCAAGCTTCACAACTTCTTCCAGTGCATCAGATACACGCAAGGCATCCATCTGTTTCTTCATAACAGGCAATACTTCTAATGCTTTTTCCTTGAGTGATAATTCAAAGGGTTCATCTAAAATGACTTTCTTCACGAAACCTTCTCTATATTTATGAGCCATACCAATCGTGCGGTTCACAAGATTACCAATGGTATTGGCCAAATCGGAGTTGGAACGTTCAATTAAGAGCTCATACGTGATATTGCCATCTGCAGAAAAAGGAATTTCATGAAGTACATAATATCTCACCTGATCCACACCAAAGTATTTCACCAAATCATCTGTATACATGGTGTTACCCACAGATTTTGACATCTTGGATTTATTCACAAGCACCCAGGGATGACCAAACACCTGTTTTGGAAGTTCAACACCTAAAGCCATTAAAATGATTGGCCAGTAAATGGTGTGGAATCTCAAGATATCTTTACCAATCAGATGAACATCTGCTGGCCAATATTTCTTAAATTCGGGACTTAAAGGTTGGTTCGGATGATAGTTTAGTCCAGTGATATAATTGGATAATGCGTCAATCCATACATAAACAATATGTCCAGGATTGAACTCCACTGGAATACCCCATTTGAATGATGTTCTAGAAACAGAGAGATCTGGAAGTGGTTCTTTTAAGAAGTTTTGAATCATTTCGTTTCTTCTGGCTTCTGGTTCAATAAACTCTGGATGTGCCTCAATATGCTTCAAAAGTCTTTCTTGATAGTGGTGCAATCTTAAAAAATAAGCTGCTTCTTTCGTCCAGACAGGAATATCGCCATTCGGAGCTTTGCCATCAACAATATCTTTTTCCAAGATAAATGCTTCTTCAGCAACTGAATACCATCCTTCATATTCACCGAGATAAATATCGCCTTGGTCATACAATTTTTTAAAGATGGCTTGGACAGATTTGATGTGACGCTCATCGGTTGTTCTGACGAACTGATCATATGATACATGTACTTTATCATAGATGCGTTTGATTTCAGATGCAATTGTATCGACATATGTCTTGGGTGATAGTTCATTCGCAACCGCTTTGGATTCTATCTTTTGACCATGCTCATCCGTGCCAGTCTGAAAAAAGACATCGTAGCCTTCTAGTCTTTTAAATCTAACGATCGCATCCGCCAAGATGGCTTCATACACATTCCCGATGTGTGGAATACCTGATGCATATGCAATGGCTGTTGTGAGATAATACTTTTTGTTTTCCATGTGAAACACCTCCAAAAAAATATAAAAGTCGCCCTTGATCTAAGGACGACAATGTCGCGGTACCACCTTAGTTCCGGATTGCTCCGGCACTCTTTTCCTTAACGCGGATCTGACGTTTCAATCTACATATCGATTGAAAAGCTCGAAAACCATGTTCACCTTCTCATTGGATTCGCTTGCACCAACCGCGAACTCTCTAAACCTTTGATGAGGGTTACTCTTTTTCTCATAGCCTATGATACTCTTATTATATTATAAATCAATTAAAAATCAAGCGTAGAGAATCCGTTTTCAGAAAATATTCATTCTCTATTTTCACTTCATCTTGATCGTCTTATAAACATCATTTTTAGGCAGTTTTCTTGTCTTAGCCACAGTCTTGATGGCATCTTTTTCACTCACGCCAGCTTGAATAAGTTTCTTCACTTCATCTTGAACGGGAAGATCGGATCGACCCTCTTTTTGAATATACCCTTCAAGAATGATGACGTATTCGCCTTTGGTGTTATGTTCCATGGTTTGTGCATCACTAAGGTTAGTTCTGATGATGGTTTCAAACGTCTTCGTAAGTTCTCTTGCGAGAACGACTTGACGATTCCCATAGATTGAAAATAATGTTTTAATCGTAGTACTCATTCTCATTGGTGATTCATAGATGATGAGTGTTTCTGGACGCTCTTGGTAAGATGTCAACAGTTTCTTTTGATCACTTGCTTTTTTGGGTAAAAAACCGATGAATGTAAATGGCTGGATGACAAGACCCGAAACGACAAGAGATGCTAAAATCGCACTTGCTCCTGGGATGCTAACCACATGAAAATTGGAATCAATGACTTTCTTGATGATTTCATAACCAGGATCGTTAATCCCAGGTGTGCCTGCATCACTGATCAGTGCAAGATTTTTACCTTCTGATAGCATGGAAAGTATTTGATCTTCTTTTTCAAACTTATTGAACTCATGATAAGAAATGAGTGGTTTTTTGATTTGATAATGGTTTAAAAGCACAGAGGAAGTTCTTGTATCTTCACACAAAATAGCGTCCACTGAACTTAAGATTTCAATGGCACGATAGGTGATATCCGATAAATTCCCAATCGGTGTCGATACGACATAAAGGGTCGCTTTGATTTCTTTAAAACTACGTTGGATCAATGGCTGACCACTCTCTTCGCCCGTTCACGAAGATCTCTTTCGGCAAACACAAGATTCATGAGTTGTTTTTTCTTGGCTTCATCGATTTGGAAACGTTCACGAATTTCTTCTAAAAAGAAATGTTCAGTGGTGTTGTAAAAATCATCGGTCATCGCAACTTTCATCAAGTTGTAATAGACAATGTTTTTCACAGTTTTATTGGTGGATTCAAAGAATTCTAATGTCTCATTTAAATCTTTCGATAAGGCAAAATGATATTCTTGAACAATCCCGTCGCCAACTTCAGCAAGCAACATGTTCAAGAGTCTTTGTTCGACTGATGTCGGTTCTCCATCCACAGATACCATGTGCATGGCCATATCCAGAAATTTCAGTTTCTCTTTTCTAGAGAGCAGAGTTAACAGCATACGAGCGACCTCCATAGATTTCCACCAGTTCTCTGGTTGGAATGTGCTTTTCAACGTATAAAATGAGGGGTTTCTCCAACATCATGCCTGGAGATCCCTTTTTGACTGCTTCAATCAGTACATGATTTGCTTTATCATCAACATAGGGATGCACAAATCGTACACGCTTGATTTCCATGTGATAACGATTCATCACAGATACGATTTCAGCGAAACGGTCAGGTCTGTGAATCATCACAAAATAACCCGCATATTTCAGTATCCGCGACGCAGATTCAATCAATTCTTCTAAAGATAATGAAACTTCATGTCGTGCAATCGTATCATCGATTGAGTCATTGACATTTGATGTTTCATTGATTTTAAAGAATGGTGGATTGGTGACAATCACATCCACATCTTTCATCATCACGGTTTTGATATCCTGATGAATGACACTACACTGTGATTCTAAGTGATTCAGTTGAATGTTATGACTTGCCTGTAAAAAACGATCTTCTTGGATTTCGACACCGATGATTTTAGCCTTCGTTTTTTGAGATAAATAAAGCATGACAGGTCCAGCACCTGTTCCAATATCCAAAATGACCTTGGATCTGTAGGGGATTTTCACAAAATCCGATAACAAAATCGTGTCCAAATTGAACGCCGTTCTTGATTTTTGTTCAATCATCAATTGTGTTCCTAGCAAACTTCTAAGCATTGTCTCTATTCTTGACGTCCTTTAAAGTGATCCATTCCATCTGACCGTTTTCAACATAACGCACTCTGATTTTTTGTGCAATGATGTTCATATCGATGACCAAACCAAAACCTTTTTCAGTTTCAATCTTTTCATTCATATCCGGCATGATTTTCTTTAACTCTGTATAAGTCTCATCTTCATATTTGATGCAGCATAGCAATTTTCCACAGACACCACTGATCTTTTGAGGATTGAGTGCAATATTTTGGTTTTTTGCCATCTTGATTGAAACCGTATCAAATTCACCAATGAAGGTTGTGCAACATAAAATGAGTCCACACGGTCCAATACCGCCAATCATTTTGGCTGCATCTCTCGGACCAATTTGTCTAAGTTCAATTCTGGTGTGATAGATTTCAGAAAGATCTCTCACAAGATTTCTGAAATCAACACGATTTTCAGATTCAAAGTAGATGAGTAATCTTTTTCTGTCTAATGTATATTCTGCACCAAGCACTTTGATTTCAAGCTGATTTTCAATCGCCAAATGCTTCGCTTTATCGATGATTCCAGCTTCTAAAGTCTGATTATATTGGTCTTCTTTGACGTCTTGATCAGTTGCTTTTCGAATGATGGGTTTAAGCTCAGATGTTAAATCCGTTTCCTCGATTTCCTTAAACAAATAAACCTTGCCTATTTCAATCCCTCTGGAAGTTTCCACAACCACAAGGTCTTTTTCGATGATGTTAATACCCTGATAGGAAAAATAGTATTTCTTTCCTGCTTCTTTAAATTGGACAAGAGCAACGTTCATCACTTCACCTCTTTCTCTCTATGATGTAAGACAGACGGTCGAGTACTAAGTCCAAGTTGATGAAATAGGTTTGTTGTTCAAGCACGGTTTGAATTTCTTCAATCACGTCATTGATTTCTTTGATACTCATCAAATCACTCATATACTGAATCTGTTCTCTTAAAAATCGGTACGTAATATCCTGATGTGCTTTATAGTGCACAAGGTCTAAAAAATATAAGAGTAAAAGCTCTAAAAAGTTCTTGAAGAAGTCACGATCTTGGATGAGCAATCCACTTTTTTGTGTGAATAAGAGTGGATAAGAGACATCCTTTTTACCCCAAAGGGTCGCGATATCTTCAATGAACTGAACCATTTCCATGAAATTTGGGTTTTCAGATAGAACGGTTGCTTCTTCAATATTTTTGGTAATGTATGGCGCAAGTGTTGCGAGTTTCTCTTCGACACCAAGCGTGATCAATTCATGTTCCAAATCCTTTTCATCAATGGATTTCAAATGAATGATCTGACTTCTCGACTGAATGGTTCTTAAGACATCATCGATATTTTCAGTGAGTAAAAATCCATAGACGGTTGCTGATAAGGGCTCTTCCATGAATTTAAGGAGTGAGTTTGCTGCAGATACACTGATTTTCTCGACATTTTTGATCACATATAATCTCGGTCCTGAAACCAGTGAAGATTTAGAAAACTCTGATTGAAGTGCTAAAATCTGTTCTTTTTTGATGGTTAATCCATCGGGTTCGATGACCATCATGTTCGATACTTTTCGTTCTTTAATCTGCAATTTCAAATGTGGTGATTCAGGACGATTTTGATTTAATATCAAATACGACACGTCATCAACGAGTTGCGATTTTCCTGAACCTCTCGGACCACTGATCAGATAAAGATGTGCCAGACGATTTTTCATAATCGTCTGTTTGAAGAAGTAATACGCCCGTTTCATAAGACTTTTTCAATCCGATTCATGATTTCATCTAAGATGGAAGGTATGCTTTGATTGCCATTGATTTTAACGATACGATTTGGATACATGTCACAAACTTTCAAATATCCTTCACGGACTTTCGTGTGGAAACTGAACTTTTCTTGATCCAAACGGTCAAATTTATCCCGATGTGAAATTCTTGATAATCCGATTTCTGGGTCTAAATCAATATAAAATGTCAAATCAGGCATATTTCTTCTGGCATAATCATTAATCGCAAGCACAAAATCAAATCCAAGATCTCTTGCATGTGCCTGATATGCGAGTGATGAATCCAAATATCTGTCACATAAAACAATCTTATTTTCTTTTAATGCTGGCAAAATGACTTCATCCAAATGTTGTGCACGGGATGCTGCCAGTAATAGAGCTTCCGTATAGGGTGTCACACCTATATATTTTGGATTCAAGATGACATCCCTGATGGCTTCACAAATCAAGGATCCGCCAGGCTCACGCGTTGTGACAACATCAAAAGACACACGCAGTTTTGCTGCGATTTCTTTCATCAATGTTGTTTTACCCGTACCTTCTCCGCCTTCGAATGTGATGAACATGGACATCTCTCCTATAACATTATTATATCAAACTAGTAATAGATTCGAACCAGGAACAATCCTCTGGATTCTGCAGTTTTACCTGCAAGTGTGCGATCTTTACTTTCAAGAATTTCTTTGATCACTGAAACTTCTTTTCGACCCATCCCAATTTGAATGAGTGTTCCCATCATGGAACGGACCATATATTTCAAGAAACTCTTTCCGTGAAATGTGAAAATCAAGTGTTTCTTCGTTTCCTTCATGGTTGCTTTATAAATCGTTTTTTCAGTCGGTTTTCCAGGAACCAGTTGACAAAACCCTCTAAAATCGTGTGTGCCCACCAAGTCCTGCATGGCAAGATTCATTTTTTGATAATCCAAATCTTTCACATAGACTTCATAGTTTTTTGTAAATGCAGTCGATGGTTTTTTGGCAATCACATATTTGTATACTTTAGATTTTGCACTGTGTCTTGCATGAAAGTCTTTGTTCACAGGAACAACTTTTTTGAGTCTAATATCTAGAGGCATTCTATCATTCACACCTCTGACCCAAATATCAGATGGCAAATCGATATTGGAATCAAAATGGAACACTTGACCAATCGCGTGAACACCTTTATCGGTTCTTCCAGCACTATGAATTTTGATCTCCGTCTGAGTCATCAAACGGAATGCTTTTTCAATCATTTCTTGAATGCCTGTCCCATTATTTTGAGACTGGAACCCAGCATAATTGGTGCCATCATAGCTCACAATACCTTTGTATCTCATGAAATCACCTTGATATAGATGATCGATGCTAGAAACAATAAAACGATGAATAATGAGAAGATATCCACAAATCCGATTTTATAAAGATCGATTTTTGTACGCTTTTGACCAATCACATATCCTCTGACTTCCATAGCATTGCCCAAATCTTCACTACGCTTAAAGGAAATGACAAAAATCGGAATGAGTAAAGATATGACTTGGATGACTTTATCCTTGAACTTGGATTCTTTGAAATCTACGCCTCTTGAAGCTTGTGCTTTCATGATCTTTTCGGTTTCGCCCAAAAGTGTTGGAATGTATCTTAATGTTAAAGACAACATCATCGCAACCACATCCACGGGAAACTTAACAACTTTCAAGGGTCTAAGTAAAGATTCAATCCCATAGTTTAAATCGGTTGTCATCGTTGTAAATGTGAGGAGTGAGGTGATGATGATCACGTTTGCGATTCTTAAGAAAATGAATCCAGCTCTCAGTAAACCCTCATCATAGATGGCTAAGTTATAGGTATATAAATTAATATAAGGCAGAACTGCTTGCAAGAAAAAGACCATGAATGCAGCAAAGAAGAAATAAAGTATTCTCATCTTCACATACTTTTTCGTGAAGTTATAAAAGAAAATGAATAGGATGATTGCTGCAATCGATGAAACCGATAGATATAAATCATAACTGCCTAAAAGTGTTCCAGTTTGTACATAAAAGACTTGAATGACAAACGTGAAGGTGAGTAAGAATACAATGGGACGAAGTCCGTTGATGACTTTTTTCATCGGCACACCCGATGAATAGGTGAGTAAAAGCACACCGAATAAGATGACTACCATGGAAATCATTGGGATGATGTCTGAGGAGATGGGAATGATGAACGTTCCCGTGAGCATGATGACTAAAGATAATAACTTAATTCTCGGATCTAAACGGTGTAACCAAGAATCGCCAGGTATATACTGGCCAATCGTGATATTATTCATCTTTTAACCTCCTTAAGATATCTTAAGAGGCTATCAAAATCATAGTGAGGGCGATATGGAATGCCTAAGGTCTCTGATAAATGCTTCATGATCTTCAGTGGCGTTGGTAAATCCAAATGAAATTGATCAAACTCAGGATGTTCAAAGAGTGCTTCTTTGGGTCCATCAAATACAAGTTTACCTTCATCTAAGACTAAGACACGTTTGGCATGTTCAGAAACCAGATCCATGTCGTGAGAAATTAAGATGATGGTTTTTCCTTCTTCTTCATGAATCTTTTTGAAGATGGCCATCAAATCTCTTCTACCTTTCGGATCAAGACCTCGTGTAGGTTCATCGAGCACTAAAATTTCAGGCTCCATCGCAAGAATCCCTGCAACAGCGACTCTTCTCATCTGACCCCCTGAAATTCTAAAAGGGGATTGTTCATAAAGTGATTCATCAATCCCAACGGTTGCTGCAGCACGTTTCGCTTTTTCGAGTGCTTCAGCTTCTGTCGATTTAAAGTTTTTCGGTCCAAACATGATGTCTTTGATGATGTTTTCTTCAAAGAGTTGATATTCTGGAAATTGGAAAACAAGACCCACTTTTTGTCTTAAGTGATTGATCTTTTCTTTCTTCTTCGGTGGTAAATCCTGTCCAAAGACAGTCACAGTTCCTGAAGATGGCAAAAGGAGTGCATTCATGTGCTGAACAAGTGTCGACTTACCACTTCCGGTATGTCCGACAATCGCAATGAATTCACCTTTGGCCTGGATGCTTAAGTTGATATGCCCGATCGCGTCATAATTGACTTTAAGACCTCTGTAGGCATAACTTACATCTTTGAATTGAATGCCCATAGCGCCTCCAGGATCTTAAGATCGATGTGCTCATCTTTGGCTAACTCATTGTAAAGTGCTAGACCAAAGGGAAGTTCCAAATGTGAACTTTTCAGTAATGTTTCCTGACTAAAGACTTCTTTTGGCGTACCTTGAGTAATCACTTCACCATCTTTTAAGACAATCAATTGGTCACTTTCAGCAGCAAACGATAAATCATGGGTAATGGTAATGATGGTTTTCTTCAAGTCTTTATTTAATTTTTTGATGAGTTCAATGATTTCTCGTGTTCCTTCTGGATCAAGCATCGATGTCGCTTCATCAAGAATTAAAATATCTTGCTCCATTGCAAGTGCACCTGCAATGGCAACTCTTTGTTTCTGTCCACCGGATAACTGATGAGGTTCCTTGGCTAAAAAGTCTTCCATATTCACCAATTTGGCATAATGATTGATTTTCTCAACCATCTGATCATGAGGTAAACATTGATTTTCTAGACCAAAAGCGATATCGTGTTTGACAGTGACTCCGACAAATTGATTGTCAGGATTCTGAAAGACGATACCGATCTTTTGACGGATGGAAGGTAGATTTTCTTCCGATAGCAACAAGTTGTCAATATAGATTTCGCCCTTGCTTGGTGTCAGGAGTCCAACGAGTAATTTTGATAGTGTAGATTTACCTGAACCATTATGTCCTAAGATAGAAACCCAGGATCCTTTGGCGATGTCGAGTGTGACATGAGAGAGCGCTTCGTCATTTGCATTATATGAGAAGCTTAAATCGCGAACTTTAATCATGTATTTCACCTGCATTTCGTACTTATACATTATAGCATATCTATAGATATTTGGATATCTCGAAGTCCGATTTCAAAGAGATTATTCAAGTGATATCCATCAGACCCCTGCGAAAGATATCAAGTCATCTGACCGAAACATCAAAATCAATCGATGAAAGCGTATTGATTTGTGTTTCTATAGCAATTTTTATTATTTTTCTTTATAATATTGATGAATCATAAAAAGGCGGTATCCTCATGGTCATTCATTTAACAACAGAAAATTTTGAAAAAGAAGTTCTACAATCCAACATTCCAGTCCTCGTTGACTTTTGGGCTACTTGGTGTGGGCCTTGTCAACGTGTAGCTCCTATTCTTGAAGCACTCTCTAAAGAAGTCAGCGGTCATGCAAAAATTGCGAAACTCGATGTCGATGCAGAGTATCAAATCGCTGATCAGTTTGGCATCTTGAGCATTCCAACACTTGTCGTTTTTAAAAATGGCAAAGTTGAACAATCCACACTCGGTGTACAGACCAAAGAAACCTTAAAGGGTCTGCTCGGTTTATGAAGCAAGTCGCAATCATCGGATATGGCCCCGCAGGGATTACTGCGGGGATTTATTTGAAGAGAAACAACATCGATGCAATTATCATCGGAAAAGATCTTGGCGCGCTCGATGGTTATACTGATTTGGTTGAAAATTATTACGGATTTGCTGAACCGATTCCAGGTAAAGATTTAATCGCAAACGGTGTTAATCAAGCCAAGAGATTGGGTATTTCCGTCATCACAGACTCTGTCATTTCACTCAAAGAAATCGAAGGCGGTTTCCAAATCGGTACAGCAAAACACAAATATGAAGCTAAGACCGTATTACTCGCTACCGGAAAAACACGGACAACCATCAATAAACCTGGATTCATCAAATACAGAGGTAAAGGCATCAGTATGTGTGCAACCTGTGACGGTTATTTCTACAGAAGAAAAAAAATAGCTGTTGTCGGATGTGGCGCTTACATGATGCATGAACTCGAGTACTTAAACCGGATGAGTCCGGATGTCACCATCTTCACTGATGGTCATGTGCTTGAGGATGTTGTATCTAACAAAGTCATCACTGAACCGATTCTTTCTTTCAGCGGTACAGATAAAGTCACGCACATTGAAACTGAAAAAGGTAAATACGAAGTCGATGGTATCTTCATTGCACTGGGTACTCCTTCATCGATTGAGTTTGCTTCACAGCTCGGTGTTATTGTTGAAAAAAATAGTCTTCTCGTCAATGAAAACTATGAAACCAATGTCCCAGGATTATTTGCTGCTGGTGATATCATTGGAGGAAAACTCCAGATTGCTAAAGCAGTTTATGATGGTATGATGGTTGCAGATAGCATCTATAAATATTTGAATACGAAATAAATAAAAGCCCTGTGAATTCGCTTCACAGGGCTATTTTTATGATTGATAAGGTTGAACGTTATAAACACCATTGGCTTCTCTAGTAAACAGGAATGTTTTACTTTCAAAAGAGAATCTGAAACTATTCTCATCAATGGTATGAGGTACACAGTTTCTGCATACATCACGATACCAGGCAAATGTTTCTTCCCATGTCGTGACACCATAGGGCATGACATATAGTCTACCTTCAATTTGTCTTAAGTTTCTTCCAATCGATAAGGTAATGTTTCCATTATCTTCAAAAACCACATCAACAGCAAGACCGTTATTCAAGAACAATAAATACTCATTCTCGTGATCTCCATCGATGACATCAAAACGATCTTGAAGTAACCCCATGACAACATCTGTACTCCAAGGTTCTCCCATACGTTGCTTCAAAATAATTGAAGTCTGCATATTGGGATCTCTCCCGTTATCTGTATAATTTCGAGCAAGTTTTACTGGATCATCAAAAACAATGACAACAAATTCAGGCGGTAATGTGCCATATGTTTCAATGTAGCTTGCCATATCTTCTTCATTCAATTGTGTTGTATCATAGGATAAAATAATTCGGTCAGCAGTATATTGTTCACTCGCTGTACATCCTACTAAAATCCAAGCAAGACAGATTGTCATGATTATTTTTTTCATCATAAAACCCCCAGACATTGATGTCTTCGTTCAAGTTCATTATACATGAAATCATCCATCCATCAACATACAAAAATAGCCTTGTTCGCGAAAACAAGGCTATATGTTATTTACTCATGATATAGTTCACATATGCAGAAATGGCAATCAGTGCAATCATGATGTATCCTGCAAATGCTAAGAATGTACCTAAGAATGTAGCAAATATCATACCTGAAAATAACTGGATATTAGAGAAGATCGTCATCATCTGATCTTGTTTTTCTGTAACTTCATTCGCAATGATGATTCTTAAGAATAAGAAGACCATCCCAACTGCAGACAGTAAAATCAAAGCCATCAAGATGTTTCCGATGATCCAATACTCATTTAAGAATAATGCTCTAAACCCCATCACTGGTAATGCTTCATCACTTCTCCCATCTTTTAAGATGTCAAAGAAATAACTGATGATGATCAATGCTTGAGAAATGATGAACAGATTTTTCTTAAACATACCTATAACTTCGTATCGTCTACAGAATCAAGATATGCACGAATGGGTTTCACAATTTCCTTCACAGTGCCTTTAACGAATGGATTCTTCAGTTTCGCAGATTCGATCAATCCTAAGAAACTCTTTGAACCTCCCAAACGGCAAAGTGCTAAATAAGAATCTAAAGCTGCTTGACGATCGGATTGATGTTTGATCCAGTATTGGAATGCACAGACTTGAGCGAGTGTGTAATCAATATAATAGAAAGGTGCACCAAAGATATGACCTTGACGGAACCAGAAAGTTCCTTTTTCCATGAAGGAGTCATCACCATAATCTTTAAATGGCATGTACTTCTTCTCAGTCTTTCTCCACCATGCTTTACGTTCATCTGGTGTCATTTCAGGATGTTCGTAGATACCATGTTGGAATTCATCGACTAAAACACCATAGGGAAGGAATGATACTGCTCCAGCCAAGTGTGAGAATTTATATTTAGCAGTATCTTCTAAGAAGAATGAGTCAATCCATGGCCACGCTAAGAACTCCATGCTCATGGAATGAATTTCTGCAGCTTCCATGGTTGGCCATCTGTATTCAGGCAGTAAATCTCTGGATTGATAGACCTGGAAAGCATGACCCGCTTCGTGGGTCAATACATCGACGTCATGTGATGTACCGTTAAAGTTTGCAAAAATGAAAGGCGCTCTATATTCTGGTAGGTATGTGCAATAACCGCCACCTTGTTTACCCGCTTTAGCATCTAAATCTAAAAGATCATGATTGAGCATGAAATTGAAGAATTCTGATGTTTCAGGAGACATTTCATTATACATCTTCTTCGCACGTTCCACTTGCCATGCACGGTCACCTTTTGGTGTTGGGTTACCCGATAAGAAGGATAATGCTAAGTCATAAGACTTCGGATTTTCAATACCAAGTCTCTTTGCTTTACGTGATGTAAGTTCTGTGACTAAAGGAACGATATCTTCATAGATTTGATCGCGGTAGTTCTTCACATCTTTTGATGTATAGTCGGTACGACCAAAACGGTCGTAACCGAGTTGAACAAAGTTTTCATATCCGAGTTTCTTAGCAATCAAGTGACGCACTTTCACCATATCATCATAAATTCGATCGAATTGTGCTTCGTTTTCAGCAAAGAATTTTGAAACGACGAGTTGTGCTTGGTGTCTTGTTTCTCTATCTTTATTCTGTAAGAATGGTGCCATTTGAGATAGATTGTAAATACCGCCTTGGAATTCAATCTTAGCAGAAGAAATCAATTTGCCATATTCTGTGGATAACTTGTTTTCTTTTTGAAGATCTTCAATGATTTCTGGTTTGAAAGTCTTCTTCGCGAGTTCCCCTCTGATGAAGAAGAGTGAACCAAATTCCTTTTCTAAACCCGCTCGATGAGATGAATTTAAGAGTTTATCATTGAACTGATGTTGATATTCTTGCAAGATAGGTCCGTTTTCATCAAAGAATTCCTGTTCCTTTTCATAAAATGCATCTGTCGTATCAATGGAGTTACGAATCGATACTAAAGTTCCTAGTGTTCCAATACGATCGTTAATCGCAAATACTTCATAGACTGCCTTGATTTCTACATCAAGAGGTTGTCCAGATCCAATCAAAGCAATTTGTTTTTCGAGTTCTTTCTTAACGGCTTCTAGATCGGGTCTTTCATACTTGAATTCTGAAAATTTCATGTGTCTTCCCTCATCTTTCTATAGTATTTATTATACATTTAATGAGATTAAATGACAAGTTAATGAAAAGAGAGTCGGATTGACTCTCTTAAGTGGTTGATTTCTTGATGAAGATGTATCCAATCACGACATTGTTACCAGATTCTAGGGTGTATCCGATGACAAGTGTTTCTCTGGTGGGTTCACTGGTGAAGGCATTTTCGATGAATGTCTTTGAGATGGTCACAGTGTTGTTTGTGATGGTGTAGTCAGAAGCTGTGATGTTATTTCCGGATAATCCTGAGATAGAACCACCAAATAAATCGTAAAAGACGGTGACATCCGTTGAGAAATCGGTGAAGACTTCACTTTTAGACATCATATAAGGTTTAGATGTATCAAAGATATTGATATTAATTTGAAATGAACCGATCTTGGTTGTTACGGTTAAGATTTGTTCACCAATCGGAAGCGTCGTGAGATAAGTTGATTTTAGAGTTAAGAATCTGTTTTCAAATGTATAAGCAGTGGTTGAAATGGGTGAACCAGAATACGAAACTTGAGCAATTTCATTAGCTTCAGCAACAGATCCAACTGGAACATCGACGATGGATCGAATGCTATAGTTAAATGTGAAATCAGAAAATGGGTAAGATACAGTAAATGAGATTTCTTCAGTGTATAAAGAGTCTTGGTATCCTTCTCCTTGGGCTTTGACACGCACTATGTATGAACCAGGAATAGTCACTTCATAGAAGGTTTCAGTGATCGTGATTTTTTCATCGTTTAAATCGATGACGTATGCTGTCGCGTCATTGACAGCATCGAACAAAATCATATCCTCATATCTTAAGTTTTGGGGTGTTCCGATTCTTTCTAGCTTAGGTTCATCGCATCCGATGAGCACTAAAGCAAGCAGAATCATGACAAGTAGTTTTTTCATGTGTACCTCTAAGTCAAATCTTTGCACATCCATTATAACAAAACATTTGCAGTAATCCAAATGATGATATCTTCTTGAGAAACAAGAGGCGCTAGCACCTCATTGGTTGACTGAAAAATCAATCATTGCAACAAATTCTGGATAATCGATGAATGGATTACGGTTATGTTGATAACTGTAAATCACATCATTTCGATTTCTTTCAAAATCATCGACTGGATCATCAATATGCCACTGAATCAATATATCAAGCATCGCCATTTGATAAAGTGTCAGTGTTGAATCAATCAGTTCAAGATAGTCATACATGACGATCATGTAGAATAAGATTCTTGCAATATCACCTTTGACTTCATTTCTTGGAGCATATGAATCCGCTGTGGTCACATTCGCAAAGTATTTATTACTTCTGCTTGAGTTTGCACTTGGATTGGCTGGTTTGAGGTTATGAAGGTCAGAGCCAATATTACGTGATGTGTTGGACAGTGTTGTCGTCATCATGAGAGATTGTGGCCAAACGTGTTCTCTATTCCATGTAATACCATCATCCCATACTCCAGAAACTGAAGTTCCTAGGTAGAGAAGGATGACATTATTTGGGTTATTGGGATCACGATCAGTTTCATCAAGAATTTATCTTGAATCACCATAAGAAACTCTGGTTATGTCTGTATTGATACAGTTTTTGATCAAATGAACCAGTCTCAAAAGAGATTCGAGTGAACGTTTTTTGGTAACTGTCCAGAAGATCGTGATTCGTGATACAATAAGTCTATAGAAATATACTTGAACTGGGGTGATTGTCATTAAGAAGAATCCAACACGAGCTCGGCTTTATTCCAATCACAAACACTTAAAGATGCCGATCTTTTGGCTTTCTTTGCTCAATCTCATCATGAGCATGACGGCGATTTTTTTCGCATTCTTCTCTAAAGAAACAATCGATCTTGCTTTAGGAACTGACAATGTCAGATTTCTTTACAGTGCACTGATTCTAGCAGGCATACTCTTCATACAAATCATTGTCTCTGCCTTAACACCCTATCTCAAGGTCTATTTCACGGGGCAAACCAACATTAGACTCAAGCAGTCCTTATTCTCGAAACTGCTGAAATCTAAATCTAAGGAAACTTCTGTATACCATACAGGTTCATTGATGAATCATCTTTATAGTGATATCGATATTGTCTCAGATGGACTACTCGATGTCATTCCGAAATCAATCTTTTATGTCGGACGTTTTCTAGGTGCATTTGTTTTACTCTTTGTCTTAGATCCTATTTTTTCAGTTGCTTTAGTAGGCTTTGGCCTGTTTTTACTCCTCTTAAGTAGACTCATTTCAGGCTTATATAAAAAAAGACATCACGCACTCCAAAGTGCTGATTCCGAAGTTCGGAGCACGCTCCAGGAAAGTATCTCTAACATTTCAGTGATTAAGTCTTTTGAAGCTGAAGATCACATGTCTTCTCTACTGAAACAAAAACAAGATCATTTCTTTAAAGCACTCATGAAAAAACAGATGATTCAAACATTTTCTCAAACGGGCATGACTTTATTCTTTGCTGCTGGATACGGACTTGCGATTGTGATTGGAGCTATCCGTTTATCCGAAGGATTCATTACGTTTGGAGCACTGACTGCCATGATTCAATTGGTTTCCCATATACAGTCTCCATTTTCAGGATTATCCCATTTGGTGCCAAAATATTACTCGATGATTGCATCCGCTGAACGTTTGATGGTGCTTGAAGGATTGAATGAGGATGTTAAGGATCCTTATCCTATTCAGACCTTTGAAAAACTGGTATTAAAGAACTTGAATTTCAAGTATGATGATCGTATGGTGATTCACGACTTAACAACCACCATCACCAAAGGATCCATCATCCGAATTGTAGGCGATAGCGGAAAAGGTAAAACAACGCTTTTCAAACTTCTACTTGGATTGATCGAACCCAACTCAGGAGAAATCTATATCGTTTCTGGGAAGAAATACTATCCTATCAATGAACGATCAAGACATTTATTCAGTTATGTGCCACAAGGCAATTTCATATTATCTGGAACCATCCGAGAAAACTTATGTTTATATCAGGATGCTACCGAAGAACAATTGATTACAGCATGCCGTACAGCAGAAATTCTGACTGATATCTTGATGTTACAACAAGGATTTGGTACGGTATTGGGTGAACGCGGGGCAGGATTCTCTGAAGGTCAGATTCAAAGACTCGCGATTGCACGTGCACTGTTGAAAGATGCACCAATTCTACTGCTTGATGAGATATCATCAGCACTTGATCAAGAGACAGAAAAGAAGATATTTGATTCAATCAGACAGATGAAAGGTAAAACAGTACTCATCATCTCACATAGAGAACTCGATTCCAAGGTTTATGATTTATCATTACCCCTCACATAAGTTTAAAGTCCGCAAATGAAGATGCTTGCGGACTTTTTCTTTAAAAGATTCAATTGTAGTTATATCTAAAACTTAATACATAGAAGATCATTCGCTGACGCTCTCATCAAAAGCGCTATAGAGATGGATTGCCATCCTTCCCAAGTCATCCTCTAGGCCTACTTTCTTTGTTTCAGTCATAGCAATACAGTCGGCCAGACTGTACTTAACGCTAGCTTTCGCACACAACTAAGGCTGGCCCTAGATAAAAGATCTACCCGAGGTTTTTCGTTGTGATTTCTGCACGGAAGCATTATAGTCTTCTATGAATTTCGAAGACGTCAACCACAATTTGATGTTGGCTGCAGTTGCCCCAGTCTGCCACGACTTTGGGTCTGCTCAAACTGCTTTGCAGAATACTTTAGTAGCCTAAATGGTGAGTTCCGCATCATGGTCCTCCCGGATACGATCCAGTGTGAAGGTATTCCAACCTCGGCCATGATCACCTTATGTTCGCCATATACATTATTCGGTCATAAGCGCTTTTCAGGAGAACGTCAGCATTTCATTACACTTTCATTATATCAATCTATTTTAATTCAAACAATTCTCATTTTTTACTTGATTTGTGACCACCTTTTTTGACTATAGTCATTCTTTCAAAGATTATCCGATATTTATGACCACTTTTTGTGGTAATATTGGATTGAGGTGATTCAAGTGGAAGAAAAAATAAAGGTGAATATCAGTCGAAGTGTCTATGAAATCTTGCACAAAGACATGGAGCTCTTTGAGTTTTACAAATCCAACGGTACACTCAATCAAAACGCATTCTATACGTCTCTAATTACAAACTTCTATGAATCCTATCATGAGCAAGAAGAAAAGAGTATTAAAGACATCAGATTTAGAATTCAAGAAGCGATTCACTTGAAGGAACAAGTCGCCATCGATTTGTCTTTTGAACTGGCTCAAGATTTAAGCAGATCATTATTACTTTTAGATGATGAGAAATATGATCATGCGATCTCCATTAAACCTACAAAAAGCTCGAAGACTGTGATGATATACATCGAAAACTATCTTTTGAAACATCAATCACTTTCTAACTTCTATCGCATGCTATTCACATCATATGCCAGAAAACCTCAAGATCAAAGAGAACGCATCATCTTCAAACAGACGATTCAATTGATTGAACAAGCGATTCAATCAAAATCAATGGTATTTTTGACAACGGCCAAAGAAGACAGAAAGGATGAAGTAGCCCCTTATCTCATCCAGAATTCTAAGGAAGAACTCTTCAATTACGTGCTTGGAACCATCCAGGATCAACCTTATACATTCAGATTATCTCGGATCAAAACTGTTTCTATTCTGAGTAAACGAAGCGTATTCAGCGATTTAGCCATCAGTTCTTTAGAGCGCATGAGAAAAGCACCGCAATACTTCATCTCTCATGCTGAAACTGAAGATGTTTTTGTCGAATTAACCAGTAGGGGTGTTGAATTATTTAGAAGCATCTACATCCACAGACCCACGCCTGTTGAAATTGTTGATCAAACCTATAGATTTCAGTGTTCACATCAACAAATCTTCCAATATTTCACGAGATTCGGGCATCATGCCTTTGTGAAATCACCTGAATCTTTGTCAAAACAAATTGAAACTTACTATAGAATCGCACTGAAGCATTATACGAAGAAACATCAAAGTATCATCAAACCAGTATAACAAAAAAAGAGCAAATCCAAATTTGCCCTTTTGTTTTAAGATAGTGTTTGATAAACGGTGAGTGTTGTCTGCATGTAGATTGGAACGTAGACCAAACTGCTATTGGGCATCGTTTCTGGAAGTTCAGCACTCCAACCGATGAATACGTATCCTTCTCTTGCTGGTGCATCTGGTAAATCTAACTCAGATAAATCAGCACCTGCTGCATAACGTACACTTTGGATTTTATTACCTTCTGAATCTTCACAAGTGATGGAATAGATTTGAACGCTTTGTGCTTGTGCTTCTTGGAACATGAGAATATAAATGGATGCTACGAGTAGAACTGTCAGTGCTGTAATCATGATTTTCATGGCTCAAATCTCCCTTCTTCTATGCGTCAAATTCGAATTTACGCTTATAGTATAAGGAAAAGAGATTACTTGTCTATTTTGGTTTGATTACGAAATTCTTAATTCGCTCTGTTTATTCCCCAATTCCTAAAAAAATGAGATATTCATCCAAAGTTTTGAATCCATAGATTTCGTTTTCAACAATGGATGCATTTTGAATCATAAAAGTCAAATCTGATAAGGTTTTCACCCAAACGATTTCTTCTGATCCTGAAACAGGGCTTGTTTCAATGGATGCTACAACAGGTGCCATGTAGTTGATGAGTTGAACTCTAGAAATCTTTAAACCGCTGGGGAACATTGATGCAACCAGAAACGCATCTAAACTCATTTCGCTCTCCAAAACTTCTGTTCCGCTTACGGAAATGATGATGTCTTGATTGATTTCAATGCTGAATTCGAGCACAGAAATTGAAAAATCTACGATTTGATTCATCATTTCAATGAGCGAATCTTGCATATCACTTCTGAGTCGGTTATCCCATAGATATAATGTTTGAACATTCATCCCTTTGGAATCTGTGTGAAACTTCACTGCAAAAAGATATCCTTCTTCCTGTAATGGATCGATGACTAATTGCTCTTCTGTTGTTGGCGAAGAGCCTGCAGTGATGGCATAGTCATCCACTTCTTGTGTACAACTTGAAATCAGCAACATCAAGCAAAAAATAACCAACAATAATATTGTTTTTTTCATTTTAATCCCTCCCTATGTATTTTGTATTTTATGCTTTGTACGTTCTAAATACTTTCTCAGATTGTGATTTGATAACCCATATCGCAAATATTGATAGCACAATATTGAGTAAACCCATCAAGAGTAGAATCAAACTCATGCTGATCTCTCCAGATAACAGATAAAATCCAAGTCCATTCAAGGCCATCAATCCAAAACCACCGAAAACACCCAACAGTGCGCCAGCACTTTGTTTGATGACTTCAACATCATTGGTGTAGTTGAATTTAGGCATGTATAGATTGACAATACCATCAACGGTTGATGTGAGAATTGAAAATGCTGATGCTAAGACAATCAATAAAATTTGATTCACAAAACCAATTTGAATCGAAATACCAAACATTAAAATTGCGAATATCGAAATTGGCAATACCAATAAAATGTTGAATAAAATTTTAGAGAACATGATGGTTTCAGCTTTAATTGGCAAACTCTTTAAAATCCACAAGTTCTTTCCTTCCAAAGATAAGCTGATGGCTGATGTATAGGTCATGGAAATCGAAAAACCCAATAGCATGATGATCAGATATTCAATCGGTAGTTCTGCTCCTGCCATTTCAACGAGAATTGCTTCCAGTTCATTCATATAGAAAAGACTAGCGATGCTCGCAATCATCAGCAGTACAGGTCCTAAACCAGAATTGAGTGCATAAAGAGGAATCGAGAAAAACTTCTTGAATTCTTTCTTAACGATGGTCCAGCCAATCGGGCTGGATTGATAATTGACTTTTGAACCTGCTTTTCTAACAAAAGTTCTCACACCTCTTTGGTTTGTCTTTTGAACTAGACCTTGAATACCAACGATATAGACTACGAAAATCGAGCCATTGACTAAAATCAGATAGAGTAAATCCAAGATGGATCTTTCATGGATTGCATTCATGAACCATTGCAGTGGTGGATAGATTCTGATGATGCCTGCAAACAGTTCAATTTGACCAGTGAGTGGATTTTGTTCCACATCGTTCATAGAGAAAGAGAGCATAAAGATACCTAGGAAGAAAACAAACATCAAGATGATGGATATGATTTTACTGCCAGGAATCTTCGATGTGATGTATGCGATGAAGAGTGAAACAAATGATAATACAATGACAGGTACAAGTGGTAGAAAGATAAATCCAATGATGAGGAACAAGATGGAAAGGATATTAAAACCATTCCAGAAAAAGTAAGAAAACATGATGGGCAAAGAAATCAAGAAAGATGAAATATAGAGCATCACCATCATCACAGACATTTTAGCAAGCAATATGGTTCTGGGATGAATCGGCAGTGGTGCTAAAATTTCATAATCTTTATAGTGGAATAGATATCCATTGGATCTTAAGAGTACAAGCATCAATGAAATGCCTAATGTATACACAGACATGAATCCTAAAAGGATACGTTCTTGACCGATTTCATGTAGGATATTGCCCAAGTCATAAAATAAGAAACCAAAACCACCTAAAAACGCAACAGCGGCATACAGGATAGCTAAAGCAATCAGTATTGCTTTACCTTTATTGGCTTTAAGATCAAATCCCATCAGTCGCTTCAGGGAAAAGTTCTCCTTGAAAAAGAGTCTGACCAGTTTATTGTACATGTTATTCACTCTGGATTTCCATGAAGATATTTTCAAGCGACTTGTTCATGATGATATCCTGTGTATTGCCGGAAGCTACAATTTTTCCTTGTTTGATGATAGCGACTTTATTACATAACTTTTCAACGACTTCTAGCACATGTGTTGAAAAGAAAATGGCTGTGCCTTTAGCACACATATCTTTAAATATTTCTTTGAGTTGAAAACTTGCCTTAGGATCTAGACCGACAAAGGGTTCATCGAGTAAAAGTAGTTTGGGTTTGTGAATCAGTGCACCGATGATCACAAGTTTTTGTTTCATCCCATGTGAGTACGATGAAATCGGGTTGTTCAAAACACCGATGATTTCAAAAAGTGTTGCGTATTTTTCAACGAGTTGTTTGCGTTCAATCACATCAATCTTAAATACGTCTGCAATAAATTCAAGATATTGAATGCCTGATAATGATTCATAGATATCCGGATTATCTGGAATATAAGCAATCATTTGCTTCATCTTAAGCGGTTCCTTTTTGATGGATAATCCTTGGAATGTGATATCACCCTCATCAAAATCAATGATCCCTGAAATAGATTTTAATAACGTTGTTTTCCCTGCACCATTATGACCAACAAATCCGTATAAATCTCCTGCTTCTATGGTCAAACTGACATGGTCGCATGCGTTTTTCTTACCATCATAACTTTTCGTTACATTTTGAATGTTTAACATATGTTTCCCCTTGAATTGAATATATCATTTATTATTTTACACCTTTCAAACAAAAAAGGATATCTCGACTTGAGATATCCTTGATGATTACCATAAATGATGTACTGGGTCTTTGATATAGGTTTGATAGATTTCTTCAACAGATTTCATTTGTTTCTCTGTGAGTGGTGGTAATTCTGTAGCCTTCACGTTTTCAATGATTTGTTCTGGTTTGCTTGCTCCTGGAATCACAGTCGATACAGCATCAAACATCAAAATCCATCTCAGTGCAATCGGTGCGAGTGCTTCCGTATGAAACACTTTTTTGAGTTCATTGACTGCTTTAAGTCCTAAGTGATAATCAACCCCTGAAAATGTTTCACCTTTGTCAAACGCCTCACCATGCCTGTTATAAGTTCTGTGATCGTGTGCACTAAAGGTTGTTTTCTCGTGATACTTACCTGATAAAAGCCCTGATGCAAGCGGGACTCTCACGATGATACCTACCTGTTTCTTTTTCGCTTGTTCAAAGAATAATTCCATCGGACGAAGTCTGAACATGTTGAAGATGATTTCAATCGCTTCAACACCAGGATATTCGAGTGCTTTTAAGCCTTCTTCAATCCGTTCTACTGAAACCCCATAGTGCTTGATGAATCCTTCTTGTTTGAATTCATCCAAATACTGAAAGACTTCTGGCATATAGTAGACATCTGTAGGTGGACAATGGAGTAAAACCATATCGAGCGCATCGACTTGTAAATTCTTTCGACTATCATGGATGAATAAGGATAAGTTTTCTTGGGTATAACCATCTTTGGTTTGCTTTGGAAGTCTTCTGCCAACTTTCGTGATAACAACAGGTTTGTTTGATACCGTCTTTAAGAATTCCCCAATCGAGCGTTCAGACTGGCCACCTGAATAAACATCTGCAGTATCGAATGCATTAATCCCTAGCGATACAGCTGTTTTCAATGTTTCTTCTGCAACTTTTTCATTAAATGGGTCACCCCATTTAGATCCCAGTTGCCATGTCCCCAAAGATACTTCAGCGATTTTCAATCCTGTTTTTCCAAAGGTTCTATACTTCATCTTATCCTCCTTTTAAAACTGAATATAATCTCTTTTCAAAGAAGTGATATCCACTTCATAGGTGATGATCTCGATCACTTCAAAAGTTGGTTCGAACACAGGTGTAAAGAGTGCTTGATCATTCGATGTTTCTGATGTTGGAATTGTACCCCAAATACGTTCAGCAAATTCAGGATGATCGATGAATGGGTTACGATTGTTCTGATATCCATACAGTACATCATTACGATTGCGTTCAAAATCATCGACTGGATCTTCCATATGCCATCTCAGTAACATGTTAAGATCGCCTACTGAAGATGTATTGATGATCAAATTCCATCTAACATGCATATAAAGCACAATACGCGCAATGTCACCTTTATCCGCATCTCCAGGATAATAACCTCCTGAGACAACTTTGTTCGTTCCTGAACCGCTTGCATAGGGTAAATTACCTCTTGTACTGTTCACGCTTGGGTTACATGGCTTTAAGTTGTGAATGTCTGATTCTGATGCTGTACCTAATTTGGATTGTGGCCAAACGTGTTCTTTATTCCAAGTACTTCCGCCATCCCATGTACCAGAAACTATGGTTCTCGTATAAACAAGAATAATCTGACTTGAATTGTTAGGGTTACGATCAGAAACATTCAGCATGTTGCTTGTACTTGTGTATGTGAGTGTCGTCATTTGAGAGATGAGTATTCTCAGTGCAGTCTTCAAATTAGCATCTGTCACATTGTTGATGGAGCTGTAATAACCTGTATACTGCGCATCAGCAATCCAAACGGCAAATAATGTCACATCTGATGTTGCTGGATTTCCGAATGTATAAGGATTTTTTCCATCTGGTGTTGTGGACCAACCATCAAAGGTAAATCCTGACATGGATAAATCTGCAATTGCAGAAACGGTTTGTCCAAATTTGTATAAATCAAAATCAACTTGAACACCATCTGAATAATATTTGATTTCATAGACTTCACGATCAAAGTAAATATTTAACACAAGTGGAGTGATTGCTGATACAGTTCCTGTAACTGGACCTTGTTCGGTGTTTAATACAAATCCAGTGACTTCTTTGGTGCCATCATAAAGTGTTCCAACTTCGGCTTCGATGGTTAAAGTTTCTGTTAAAACGTAATCTTCTGTTGAAACGGATTCATAGTAATAATTCACAGTCACATCTGCAACCACTAAGACATCAAACTTAGCATATAAATGCAAATCTTCTGTGACTGCTTCCGTTAAAACAAATGGCATGGTCATGGCCTGGTCTTTGAACCATCCCATGAATTTATAACCAGACTTTTCAGGATCTTCTAGACCAGTGATGGTCTGTCCTGATAAGATTCTAAAGTCTGACATATCGTCACCGACATGGACACTCACATCATGATACACATTGGTACCCTTCACAGTCACAGTGAATGTTTTTGTATCTGATACACCATTTAATACAACCGTCAAAGTTAAAACGACTTGAACATCGTCAAGTGATCGATTCACAGTTCCGTATTCATCTAGGACTAATGGATTGCTGCTGGACCATGAAATGGCAGCATTCTTCATCAGTGGAGATTGAAGTGGTAGCCATACATGTGTAGTGATATGATCACTTTGATCATCTCCTGCATACACAAGATCCATGGCCTCAATGACTTCATCTAAGGTATATGTTTTTTCTTCACAGGCAAAAAGCCCTAGTGAAAGAATCGCTAAACCGATCAATAATAATAACTTCTTCATGTCATTCCTCATTTTTCGTTTTTTAAAGTGCATATCTATTGTATGATGATTGGAAACAAATGACAAGCATTTCAAGGTATAAGTTGAATAAATTGCATGATTTTGATCAATTTTCTATATAAAATATAGATAAGCCTCGGGAATTGATCCCAAGGCTTATCATTAACTGCCTGCTGATTCGTAGTGTTTTAATCCTTTTTGCCATACAAAGAGTCCAAGACTCATGAGTACAAAGAGCACAATTGTAAGATAGCTAAACACTTCAAAGAAGCTAATACGCCCAAAAACATAGAGGCCAGGATAATAACTTACGAGTGCGAATGGTATGACAAATGTCATCAATCCTTGAATCAGTTTTGGAAATATGCTTAAAGGATATTTGGTGAAATCTGAAATGTTGTATGTAATCTGCATGAGGGGATAACTATTTTTCAGCCAGAATGACGTTGATGAGGTGATGAGCTTCAGTGCTGTGAATAAGAAGATACCCATTCCTATGAAGAGCAAGACAGCTAAAACATTCCAAACTGAAAGTGATAAATCCATCCTGGTGGCTGTGGTAATCACCAAAGCTGAACCCAAGATGATTTCACCAAAGGCATCCGGTTGAAAACGTTCAATCAAGAATGTATACAGTGGATTCACAGGTCTCAGCAGATATCGATCCATCGTACCTTGTCTGACGATTCTTGGGAGTAACCACAAGTTATCAAAGAATAGGTGATCAATCCCTTTGGGAATCAGTGATAAACCATACATCAAAAGAATTTGATCAATCGAAAATCCTGCAAGATTGGAGATGTTTTGGAAGATGACGTATAAGAATAATAATCCAGCCGCTTGATTGAGCATGAATGCAAACATGCCAATCAAGAAATCGACACGATATTCCATCAAGCGTTTTAAATATTGTTTGAAAAAGATGAGGTAAATCTTACCGTATCGCATGATTTATCCTCCAAAGACAACCATTTTCTTGACCGAGAATCGGTACATGAAATGGTTGATGATCTTAAATACAATCACCCATAAGAAAAGAATTGCAAGTCCTATTAAAGCACTACTGTCTCCTATTTTTCCGAGAAGAATGAGGGGTGGATAGCTGATGTACTGAAATGGCACATAGAGGATGATGTTTTGTAAAAATGCAGGATATAAAGCAATGGGGATGAGTTGTCCTGAGACAATTCGGATGAAAACGCTCATGAAGATGACTAGACCAAACTCATTGTTGGTATAAATCACGAGTGTTCCAAAGAAAAACGCAAACTCAAACATCAGTAAGGTGATCAGTGGAATGAATAGAATTGAAATCAGTATATCCCATAGGGTAATGGTATAAACAATATCAAAAACAATCGTGATCACGACACCGGTTGCTAAAACTATGGGAAGTAGTAACACTAAGATGCCGATGGCACGTCCGAATACTTCAAAAACAAGACGCATCTTATACGAGATCGGCTTAACCATGTAAAGGCTAATTCGACCTTCCTTGATTTCTTCCGCCATAGCCCATACAGTTTCTAAATCTGTAAAAATAAAGAATAAATTAGTTGCGAGGAAATAAATCAGCATCTGATTGAATGAAAAACCACTGATGGTATCATTAAACTGATAGACAGATTTCCATAAGAAAATCATCATGACAAACTGATAGACGTCAACGAGAAGCCATAGCCAAATCGTTCCTCTATAGATGAACATCTGCATGATGGATGCCCTAAAGAAGGGTAGATATTTTTTGATTCTGTTCATTTTACACCATGCTTATAAATCGCTTTGATGATGTTTTCCAAAAGGTCATCTGAAATGTCGATATCAATCACTTCGGTTGCTGAAAGTACCTTATGGATGATATCTTTGATGTCTAGCTTCTGTTTGTTGAATGTGAGTGTGAGTTTATGGTCTTCAATGCTTCTTAAAAAATCTGGATCTTTTGCAAGAAATGAAGATGTATCAATTTTCTCTAATTCTTCTCTATTCTTCACTTCAAAGGTGATGATTTTCTTAGAACCGTAAGATGCCTTGATACGTTCTAAGTCTCCGTCATAAATGATTTTCCCTTGGTCAATTAAAAGAATTCGATCACACAGTGATTCGATATCTGATAGATCGTGGGTCGTCAGTATGACGGTGGTATTGTACTTCTAGTTCAAATCTTTGATGGTCTTTCGGATGTTTTCCTTAGCGATCACATCAAGACCGATCGTAGGTTCATCTAAAAAGAGTAGTTTCGGATTATGAAGCATGGATGCGACAATGTCTGCTTTCATACGTTGACCAAGCGAGAGTTGTCTCACAGGTTGTTTCATGTATTCGGAAAGTCCAAAAAGACCTTCAAAATAGGCCATGCGTTCTTGATAGTCTGTATCGCTAATTTGGTAAATTTCTTTTAAAACAGTGAAACTTTCATTCAGTGGTAAATCCCACCAAAGTTGTGTGCGTTGTCCAAAAACGACACCAATTTTTTTCGCATTTTGTGTACGTTTTTGATAGGGAATTAAGCCATCAACGATCACCTCACCACTGGTGGGGGTAAGAATGCCTGTCAGTATTTTTATGGTTGTAGATTTACCAGCCCCATTAGGTCCGATATAACCCACAATCTCACCTTGTTTGATTGAAAAACTGACATCGTCAACAGCAACTTTCTCAATGCGCTTGGCATTGAAAAAGCTCTTCATAACGCCCTTTAGTCCTGATTCCTTTTCATAAATAATAAATTTTTTTGTTAAGTGTTCCACACGGATGATGTCCATCTGGGATACCTCTTTTCTATGGTGTAATTATAATTTTTTTTGGGTGATCCTAGCATTCAATCCACATGTTCTCAATCCTTTTTTAGTTATTTCTTATAGTCAATTTGACTTAAATCAATTTTGAATCTACAGAGTGGATCACCCTTGAGTGCTGTGCTGATACACTCAATCGGAAGTTCCTGGTTTAAGGCAACCTCAAAAGGTAACTTCGTAAATCCAGCACTGCAATAGCACCATCCGGCATCAATGTTGATGCCACTCTCTAAAATGGATGCTTTAGCAAACGGACAATGGCATGCATGATAACTTCTCATTTGATCATTATCTGCTTTAATGTATTGGTTCGTGTCATAGGGAATCTTGGTGATGTATAACGCATCATCTTTGAGAACACCACTCATGATTTCTGGGTTTTCTCTCACAAAATCGATGACATCTCGTGTGATGATTTGTTCATACCAGACTCTGTCTTGTTCAAAAAATCGAGTAAGTTCCTCAACTTTACGCTGATGAAGATCTTTCAGATAGGCATCTAGTGATGGTGATGCTTCATAGATGATTCGCTCTTCTTTGAATGCATCTCTAGGAATCAAATGATGATTGTCTGTCAAAATTCGTTTCAGTTCAAGTTCTGTCGTTTGACGCTTCATTTCTTCCATCAGTTGTTCAGTGAACCGGTTGATCTCTACAATGTCAGTGCCCAAAACTGGAACTGGAAAATGCTTTTGAATGCCTTCTGCTCTTTCTTTTCCAAGCACCTTGTTCATTTTTCCATAGATGCTTTCAATGACATCCAATGCACCTGTGTATTGCGTCAGTCTGACAAAGATTTCATGTTGTTTCGTGACCCTAAAATAACGCATCATCGCAACAAAATGATCGACATTATTCTCATGTGAAAAGACCATCCGTGCGACCCAAGCATCCATCTCATCCACGTGAACTCGATCAATACCTTCAATGTTTCCATGATCTTTCAAATAACCATCCAATCTTAAAAGAAATGTCTTTGCCAACTGAAAAGAATCTTCACTCAAATGATTGGTTTCATAAAGATTTTGTAATAATTCTAGTTTCATACTCAGCACCTCGAATCTCATCAACCGACTTTAATTATACAAAATAGATTGGATTCTGTGATAGAAATGATGAAAAGACAAGAAAAAAACAGGCACGGATTGAAATAGTAAAGAGTTTGTAGACACTTTAAAACGCTTATGTATATACTTGCTCAATTCGATACTGAATTGGGCTTTTATATTTCAATGAATAGGCAGTGCGTATTTCGTTATAGTACTTTACATAATTGTTGATTAGCTTATGGATATCATCACACTTCTTTAAATTGAAGTCAAACATGAGTTCATCTTTGATCCATCCGTTGATCGATTCCATGACAGGATTGTCTGTTGGTGTTGCAATGCGCGACATTGACCGTTTTATGGTAGAATCTAAGTGAGCATTAAATGCTCTTGAGGTATATATGGCGCCTTGGTCCGAGTGCAGAATCGTAACCTGGCTCTTATATCCTCTTTTTTCTTTTTCTCTTAAAAACTTTTTCAGAGCTGCATAGTGATTTTGAACACCATGACCCGATTTACTCAATCTAAAATCATAGTTGATAATCTCTTTGTTAAAGAGGTCTAAATAGATATTCCAATCATATTTAATCCCTTTGTGATAGATGTTTGTTGTATCTGTGCATATCTTTTCAAATGGTCTAGATGCCTTGAAGTCTTGCCCGATGAGATTGGGATAGATGTCGTGCTCTTCACCCGGTGGGTTATAATGTTTTCGTGCGCTCGATCTGATTCCTGCTGCCTTGCAGCACTTGTGGGCTAGAAGGTCAGAAAACACCCATCCGGTCTCTTTTCTCACCTGATCTGCTATATGTCTATAACCCCAAGTCGAATGTTTCTCATGCACACCGACCAACAGAGCAGTAAGGTCCTTACGACTGACCTCGTATCGGTTCAACCTTCCATCTCTTGTTAGCCATTTATAATACCCAGACCGGGACAGTTTCATATGACTACACAGGCTCTCTATATTGTAGTCAAGGCTTAATAGGTTTATGATTTGGTATTCTTTTTGGATGACCTTCTTTGTCTTAGGGCCATCACCTCCTCGTTCGTGTATCCTTTTTTTAATCGCTCATTCTCGATTCTGAGTTTCATGTTTTCGTACTGAAGTTCTTCCATGGGTGAAAGCGACTTCCTGTTTTGATACTTTGATAGTGGATTACCCGGCTTCCGCTTGTTTTCTAATGCTTCCATACCTCCCTCCAAATAACGCTTTACCCAGCTTCTTAACATCCCAGATGATACGCCATTTAATCTACCAAGTTCATTACTGCTATGTTCTCCTGATACGATTAACTTCACATAGTCATATCTGTCTTCCTTGCTCCAGTAGCGATTTGGTTTCTTGCCTTTTGATCCTTTTGGTCTTCCCATAATTAATACCTCCTTTCAAATCTATTTAAACATGAAAAAAAGATGTTAGTAGCTTTTTTGTGTCTACTAACATCTTATCATTTCAACGGATGCCTGTTTTATGGGTTAAACGAATTCGATGATTGCCATTGGGGCAGCGTCGCCTCTTCTTGGCACCGTCTTAATCACTCTGGTGTATCCACCTTGTCTATCCTGATATCTAGGACCGATTTCAGTGAACAGCTTTTGGAGTGCATTCTGGCCTTCTTTGACAAATTCAAATCTCACAGTTTCAGCAGCCTGTCTTCTTGCAGCCAGGGAGCCGTCTTTCGCGAGTGTGACCATCTTGTCAGCCAGTTTCTTCAATTCCATCGCTTTCGCTTCTGTTGTCACGATACGTTCGTTGATGATGATATCAGTGACAAGGTCGCGGAGCAATGCTTTTCTCTGATCGCTGTTGCGTCTTAGTTTGCTGTAAGCCATGATTTACTCCTTCTCTTCATCGTCTAAATGAAATTTAGAATCTTTGTTGGAAGTGTTTTCGAATTCAAGACCATGTTCAGCCAGTTTTTCCTTCAATTCCTTAAAGGACTTTCTACCTAAACTTCTGAATCTCATGACATCTTCCTCGGTCAAGCGAATGATCTGAGCAACTGTGTAAATACCTGAACGTTTTAAACTGTTGAACAGACGTACTGATAAATCGAGTTGTTCGATCTTCATTTCAAGCTTCTTATTGGTTGGTTCTTCCTCTTGTTCAAAAATAAAGTCTGTCGATGCTGCCTGTTCGCTGATTTGAACGATGACGGAGAAATAGTCAATCAGCATCTTGGATGCAAGTGCTAATGCATCTTTTGCGCCGATGGCTCCGTTGGTTTCGATTTCAAGCTGAAGTTCATCTGCATCTCCTCTTGTCTTTTCGACATGATAGGAAACACGGGAAACTGGCGTAAAGATCGAGTCGATCGGAATAACGCTCTTCTCATTTTTGGAAAAAACCTTATTTTTTTCCGCATTGACGTAACCGACGCCACGGCGTACAGTCACTTCCATGGATAATCTTCCGGTATCGGAAAGGGTTGCGATCACTTGATCGGGGTTGATGATTTCAACACCGTCAACATGATTGAAATCTGCTGCAGTCACTTTACCGCCGCCAACAGCGTACAGTTCAAGTTTCTGTTCGAAATCTGGATCCTTGGACTCAACCTGGAAAATGACTTTCTTGAGGTTGAGGACGATGCCCATGATATCTTCATAGACGCCTTCCATGGTTGTAAATTCGTGTTCAACGCCATCAACTTTGATGTTCACGATCGCTGCACCGGGTAATGATGACAATAATACACGTCTAAGCGCGTTGCCTAGAGTGATACCATAGCCTCTTTCCAGTGGTTTAATCACGAAACGACCTTTATTGCCGTCAACGGATACTTCTTCTACTGCGGTTGGTTTTTCAAACTTTAACTCTTTCACAAGTGTCCCTCCTTGGCATTATCCACGTGGACGTTTTGGTGGTCTGCATCCATTGTGTGGAACGGGTGTAACGTCTTTGATTGCTGTAATTTCAAGACCTGCCGCCTGTAATGAACGGATGGCTGCTTCTCTACCTGGGCCTGGGCCTTTGACAGAAACTTCAACCTTGATCATGCCATTGTCCAATGCAGATTTAGCAACTGCTTCTGCGGACATCTGTGCAGCGAATGGGGTGGACTTTCTTGAACCCTTGAAGCCGAGTGCGCCTGCACTGCTCCAAGCAATCGCATTGCCGTCAACATCAGTGATGGTCACGATTGTGTTATTGAAAGTGGTATGAATATGTGCTACGCCGACGGGAATATTTTTTCTAACCTTACGTTTGGTTGTCTTTTTCTTAGCCATTGTCTATTCCCTCCTACTTCTTCTTGCCTGTAATCGCTTTGGGCTTGCCTTTTCTTGTACGGGCGTTATTTCTTGTGTTTTGACCACGTACTGGCAATCCTTTACGATGACGCATGCCACGATATGAACCGATTTCCATGAGACGCTTGATATTGAGTGTTACTTCTCTTCTCAAGTCACCTTCAGTGGTATATTTCTTGATTTCATCACGAATACGGTTCAATTCATCTTCTGATAATGCTTTAACACGTGATTCTTCACTCACGTTAGCATCCTTTAAAATCTGTTTTGACAACGGTAACCCGATGCCATAAATGTAAGTTAACGAAACCACGACGCGCTTATCGCGTGGAATGTCAACGCCTGCTATTCTTGCCATAGTTCCTCCAAATTAACCTTGTCTTTGATTATGTCTTTTGACTTTTTTGTTGATGACGTAAATACGTCCCTTGCGCTTGACGATGATGTCATCTTCACTGCGCTTTTTAACAGATGCTCTTACTTTCATGTCAATTTCTCCTTATTTGCGGCGGTAGGTGATTCTGCCGCGTGATAGATCGTATGGTGATAACTCTACCGTGACTTTATCACCAGGTAAAATGCGTATGTTATTCATGCGGATTTTACCGGATACATGAGCTAAGACGATATGCCCGTTTTGCAGAAGTTCAACTTTAAACTTCGTGTTAGGCAACACTTCGATGACCTTAGCCTCTACTTCAATTAAATCTTCTCTTGCCATAGATTCACTCCTTCTTTAGGGTTGTTAAAATTTCATATCCAGTTTCCGTAATCACGATCATATGTTCGAAATGTGCCGAAGGCTTTCGATCAGTCGTGACGGTTGTCCAATTGTCGGTCAGGACCTTGACCCTTTTGGTGCCCATATTGACCATGGGTTCCACACAGAAGGTCATGCCTGGCTTAAGAATCGGGCCTTGCTTCGGTTTCCCGAAGTTAGGTACATAAGGCTCTTCATGAAGATCTCTACCAATCCCGTGACCAGTGAATTCTTCGACGATGCCGTAGCCGTAGGGTCTGACAAAGGATTCGATGGCGTAACTGATATCCGAGACATGATTGCCTGGTTTGGCTTGTTCTAATCCGATGTAAAGCGATTCTTCAGTAATTTTGAGTAATTGCTCTAGTTCGGGTGAAACTTGACCAACCGGGTAGGTTGTCGCGGAATCCGCGTGATATCCTTTATAGTTGACACCAAAATCTAATGTAATAATGTCTCCTTCTTTGAGAATTTTCTCTTTCGAAGGAATACCATGAACGACGACTTCATTGACTGAAGTGCAAATGGATCCTGGAAAACCATGATAACCCTTAAACGATGGGGTCGCTCCAAGACTCAAGATGTGCGTTTCGGCGATGTGATCGAGTTGAAGCGTAGAGACGCCAGGTCTGATATGGGGTACCAGCAAACGTCGTGTTAACTCTAAGATGCGCCCAGCTTCACGCATCAACTCAATTTCACGTTGTGACTTGATTAGAATCAATTCATCTCACCTAATGCTTTCTTGATGATGGTATCTGTGGTTTGAATGGAATTTCTACCATCAATGTGCATCACAGATCCCTTGTTTTCATAATATCCAATGACAGGAGCAGTTTGGTCAAGGTAGATGCGTAAGCGTCTTTGAACCGTTTCTTCCATATCATCGGCACGTTGAATGAGTGTGCCGTGATCAATATCGCAAATGCCTTCTTTCAAAGGTTTCTTATTTTGGATATGATAGACTGCACCGCACGTGCTGCAGACTCTACGTCCGCTGATGCGTTCGATGATGACATGATCCGGTGCTTCGAAGTTGATGACAGCATTGAGATGCCATCCTCTTTCTTTAAGCAACTCGTCAAATGCCTCAGCCTGACGGATGTTTCTAGGATACCCATCGAATAAGAATCCCTTTTCCGTATCAGGTTGTAACAACCGGTGGCGAACAATCTCGTTGGTGATGTCATCAGGTACTAGTTCGCCCCTGTCGATATAAGACTTGGCAATTTTGCCAACGGTTGTATTGTCTTTGAACAACTCTCTGAAAATATTACCTGTCGAGATGTGTGGAATCTGGTAGTGTTTGACAAGTAATTCAGCCTCAGTCCCCTTGCCTACGCCTGGTGGACCCATTAGAATGATACGCATGATATCATTCCTCCGTTATTTGAAGATGCCGCTATACTCTGCTTGACTTGCGTCTGTTTCGACCTGTTGTGTAGTTTCAATCGCAACCCCAACAATGATGAGTAAGCTTGTTCCACCAAGTGTAATCGCTTGTGCTTCAGTTCCTGTGAAACCAAAGACGATTGATGTGAGCACGGGTAGAGAAGCAAGCACCACGAGATAGACAGTTCCGATGACTGTAATTTTGAATAACAGTTTCGCAACGAAGTCTTTCGTGTCAGCACCTGGACGAATGCCGGGTACATAAGCGTTCGACTTGGACAAATTGTCTGCAATCTTCGATGGATCGATCGTTAAGAACGAATAGAAGAATGAGAAGACGATGATTAAGAAAATGTAGAGAATGAATCCAATGGGTTCTTGTGAACTGAAGATGCTGTTGATCCAGCTTGTGAGTCCAGAAGATGCGGATCCACTGGCAAATCCAATGATCGTGAGCGGAATGGACAAAATGGTTTGTGCGAAGATGACTGGAATGACGCCCGCGCTGTTGATCTTCATTGGAATGTTGGAATCTGACTTGCCTTGACGGTTTGCATATTGAACTGGAATTTTGCGTGTCGCGATTTGAACATAGACAACGCCAAGCAATATCGCAAGATACAGCAGAACGATGAAAATGAAGATCACGATATCCCAGCCGCCACCACCATTGGTGATGTACTTAGACCATAAGGTTGTCATCATGGCAGGTAGTGAAGTCACGATACCAGCAGTAATCAGGATGGATGTACCATTTCCGATACCTTTTTTGGTGATGAGATCAGCAAGCCAAATGGTGAGTGCGGAACCCGCAGTCATCACAAGTGCCATGTAGATGTAGAAGAAATATCTGTAGTTTTCAACTAAGGATGCTTCAAGGCTCGGAATGAGCACGCTACCGTTATTGGAAATACCGATGATCAGTGCAAACGATTGAATGAATGCGAGAACAACAGAAATATATCTGGTGATCTGATTCATCTTTGCCTTACCGGTTTCCCCTTGTTCAGCCCACTCTTTGAATTGTGGGATGACCATTTGGAGAAGTTGGACAGCAATCGATGCAGTGATGTATGGGGAAATCCCCAGTGCCATGATGGAGAATCTTTCAAGTGCTTGACCGCTGAAGTTATTCAAGATTGCAACAAAGCTACCTGAAGAACGCATGAAATTAACGATTGCACGTGTATCAAACAGAGGTACAGTGATATGACTTGCAATTCTAACAACCAATAGAATGAACAAGGTAAATGCCAATCTGAGCATTACCGTTTTGTTACTTAGAATTCTCTTGATACGTAGCCACACTTCAGATCACCTCGACTGTTCCACCGGCTTGAACAATTGCTGCTTCCGCAGCCTTTGAAAATACATTTGCCTTCACGGTAAGTTTCTTTTCCAGCGTACCATTAGCAAGGATCTTGACACCAGACAGAGTCTTCTTCAAAATGTTTCTTGCAACCAGTACTTCAGGTGTGACGACTTCGCCGTCATTGAACAGATTGAGGTCGGATAAGTTAACCACTGCAAATTCCTTGCGGTTGACGTTTTTAAATCCTCTCTTAGGAAGTCTTTGGAAGAAAGGAATCTGTCCGCCTTCGAAGCCTGGGCGAGCACCGCCGCCTGCACGAGCGAGTTGACCTTTGGTACCTTTACCAGCAGTTTTGCCGGTTCCAGAACCTGGGCCTCTGCCAAGACGTTTGCGCGCTTTTCTGGCACCCTCAACGGGTCTTAATTCGTTTAACATTGGCTTTCCTCCTTACTCAACTTCAAGAACTTCAACTAAGTGTGCAATGGTTTTTACCATTCCGAGAATGGCTTCATTAGCCTCTTTCACGACAACCTGTTGAATTTTCTTGAGTCCAAGTGCATGTGCTGTTTTAATTTGATTTGGGTTTCTGCCAATCAAGCTTTTCGTGAGTTTAATTTGGAGTTTCATCTTACTTCAACCCCGCAATATCTACACCGCGAAGGGCTGCAACTGTTTCAGCAGTTCTCAAGTCCTTCAAGCCGGCAAATGTTGCACGCACCATGTTAATGGGTGTGCTTGAACCAATAGACTTAGACAGAATATCATTGATACCAGCAAGTTCGAATACAGCACGAACCGCCCCGCCGGCAATGATTCCAGTACCTTCGGATGCTGGCTTGAAGAATACTTGGCCTGCACCGTAGTGTCCAGTGATTTGATGAGGAATCGTACGTCCGTCAACTAGAGGGACGTTGATCATATTTGTTTTTGCATCTTCAACAGCTTTTTTAATCGCATCGGGTACTTCAGCAGCTTTACCTGTTCCGAAACCAACTTGACCTTGCTTGTTTCCGATCACAACTAAGGCAGCGAAACGGAAGCGGCGTCCACCTTTAACAACCTTGGTGACACGGTTGATGGAGACGACACGTTCTTCGAACTGGTTTTCAACTTGTTCTTCTTGCATGTATCTTTCTTTAGCCATTTCGTTTTCCTCCTTAGAATTGAAGTCCTGCTTCACGTGCAGCATCAGCAAGTGCCTTGATCCGTCCGTGATACAAGTATCCACCGCGGTCGAAGACGACTGATGTCACACCGATAGCAAGCGCTTTTTCGGCAATGAGTTTTCCAACTGCCTTCGCAGCTTCAATATTGGAGCTGTGAAGACCAAGTTCTTGTGTACGAGCACTGGTCAGTGTGGTTTGATTGACATCGTCAACAACCTGAACATAGATCGCTTTGTTCGAACGGTAGATGGATAGTCTTGGACGTTCCTGTGTACCGTCAACAATTTTTCTGATGCGCAGATGGCGCTTTTGTCTTGTGACATTACTTGATATTTTCTTAATCATATGAATGTCCTCCCTTACTTAGCAGTCTTTCCAGCTTTGCGTGGAACATACTCATCAACATAACGAATACCTTTACCAAGATATGGCTCTGGTTTTCTCGTACTTCTGATTTTTGCAGCGAATTCGCCTACAGCTTGTTTGTCGGCGCCTTCGATGATGATATCAGTGTTCTTTGGAATGGTGACGGTGAGTCCTGCTGGAATCTCGAGATCAATTGGGTGTGAATAACCCATGCTTAGGTTCACGGTTTTGCCTTGGAGCGCTGCTCTGTAGCCAACACCGCGAATTTCAAGTTGTTTCTTAAATCCGACGGAAACGCCTGTGATCATGTTTGCAAGCAATGCACGGGTTGTTCCATGGATTTTTCTGGTGAAAATGGCATCATCTGGACGAGAAATCTTAATTTCAGATCCCTTGTGTTCGATGGTTAAACTTGGGTTGAATTGGAATTCAAGTTTCCCTTTGGGACCCTTGACGATAGCGTAGTTATTTTCACTGATCGACACGGTAACACCGGCAGGAATATGAATCACTTTATTACCTATACGTGACATATTTTCCTCCTATTACCATATGTACGCGAGCACTTCGCCGCCCACTTGGGCAAGCCGTGCTTCACGGTCGGTCATGATGCCTTTGGATGTGGAGATCAGGGCGATCCCTAGACCATTCAACACCTTTGGCAAATTCTCTACTGCTGCATAGACGCGAAGTCCTGGTTTCGATATCCGTTTCAGTCCTTTGATGACACGTTCTTTCGTTTTTGTGTATTTCAAAGTGACAACAATTTTACCTTGAACTCCATCTTTAACGACTGCATAGTCGACGATGAAGCCCTCTCTTTTGAGCACTGATAGAACATCAGTCTTCAAACGGGATGCAGGCATTTCTACTTTTTCGTGACGCATTTGATTTGCGTTGCGAATACGTGTTAGCATATCCGCGATTGGATCAGTCATAACCATAGTTCTTCTCCTCCTTACCAGCTAGCTTTTTTGACACCAGGAATTTCACCCTTGTGTGCCAATTTGCGGAATGTTAAACGTGACAATCCAAATTTGCGCATATAGCCGCGTGGACGTCCGTCTAACGCATCGCGATTTCTCAGTCGCGTAGCGGAAGCGTTTCTTGGAAGTTTCGCAAGTCCTGCATAGTCGCCTTTTTCTTTCAGCTCTAAGCGGATTTCACGATATCTTTCAACGACTTGACGACGTTTTTCATTTTTAATGATCATCGATTTCTTAGCCATGATTCGCCTCCTACTTCTTAAACGGCATACCTAAGAGTGACAGCATAGCGCGTCCTTCTTGGTCTGTTTTAGCCGTTGTTACAATGACAATGTCCATACCACGAACTTTCTTGACTTTGTCCAAACTGATTTCTGGGAAAATGATTTGTTCTTTGATCCCTACAGTGTAGTTACCGCGACCATCGAATGCATTTTGGGAAATGCCTCTGAAGTCACGTACACGTGGAAGAGCAATGGAAATCAATTTGTCCAAGAAGAACCACATTCTGTCGCCACGAAGGGTAACCTTCGCACCGATGGGCATGCCTTCTCTGAGTTTGAAGTTAGAAATGGAAGCCTTGGCCTTGGTGACCAATGGTTTCTGACCAGTGATGGCTCTCAGTTCTTCAACTGCATCGTCTAAGACTTTTGCATTGAAGACTGCATCGCCAACACCCATGTTCACAACGATCTTTTCAATCTTTGGAACTTGCATGACTGTGGTATAATTGAATGCCTTAATCAGTTCGGGTTTGACAACATTTTCATATCTGTCTTTAATTACGCTCATTGTTCAAACTCCTTATTTATCAAGGCTTTCGCCTGATTTTTTCGCATAACGGACTTTTTTGCCGTCAACGATGCGATATCCAACGCGTGTCGGGGTTCCTGTTTTTGGATCCACGATCGCAACGTTTGATACATGAATGGGGGCTTCTTTTTCGACGATGCCGCCCTTGTCATTGGCCTGTGTTGGTCTTTGATGTTTCTTGACTTTGTTGATGCCTTCGACTAAAACACGGTCTGTTTTTGTGTATACTTTCAGGACACGGCCAGTCTTGCGCGTCGTCTTGCCTTTTTTATCAGTTACAAATTTGTCTTCTTTGCTGCCTGTAATGACTGTAACTGTATCTCCAGTTTTGATGTACATAGACGTGACCTCCTTATAGTACTTCAGGAGCGAGAGAAACAATCTTCATGAAGTTTTTGTCTCTGAGCTCTCTGGCAACGGGTCCGAAAATACGGGTCCCGCGTGGGTTTAAATCATCTTTAATAATGACAACGGCATTTTCATCAAACTTGATGTATGAGCCGTCGACACGACGAAGGCCTGAAACGGTACGAACGATGACTGCCTTAACGACATCACCTTTCTTAACCATACCAGCCGGGGTAGCTTTTTTCACTGTCACAACGACGACATCTCCGATGTTCGCATAGCGACGGCGGGTTCCACCCAGAACCTTAATCACAAGGACTTCTTTAGCGCCGCTGTTGTCAGCGACAACCAATCTGGTTTCTGCTTGAATCATAGTGTGTGTCCTCCCTATACGATGTCGGCTTTAGCAACGACTTCCAAGAGACGGAATCTCTTGATCTTGGAAAGCGGTCTAGTTTCCATAATGGTCACTGTATCGCCAACCTTTGCTAAGCCTTCTTCATCATGTGCGTGGAATTTCTTTGAAACTTTGACACGCTTGCCATATAATGGAGACTTCTTGTATGTGTCAACAACCACCGTAATTGTTTTGTCCATCTTGTCGGATACAACTGTTCCGGTATATACTTTTCTATTGTTACGTTCCATGGTATCCTCCTTATTCAGTACGTTCACTGATGATTGTCTTCATTTGTGCAATCGTCTTCTTAATCTGTCCAATACGTGCGGTATTTTCGAGCTGTCCTACTGCAAGCTGGAAGCGCAAGTTGAACAATTCTTGTTTGAGTTCGACGATTCTTTTTTCAAGATCAGTCGTACTGATCTTTCTGATGTCTGCCGCATTCATGCTTGCTCACCTCTCTTCACAATCTTGGTCTTAATTGGGAGTTTGTGAGATGCCAAACGGAGAGATTCTCTAGCAATTTCTTCAGAGACCCCGTTGATTTCAAACATGACTTTCCCTTCTTTGACAACCGCTACCCAGTGATCAGGAGCACCTTTACCGGAACCCATGCGCACTTCGAGTGGTTTCTTAGTCTTAGCCATGTGTGGGAATATGTTGATCCACACCATACCAAGTCTCTTCATATGTCTTGTCATCGCGATACGGGCAGCTTCAATTTGGCGGTTGGTAATCCAAGCGCCTTCAGAAGCGATCAAGGCAAATTCTCCATTGAGGATTTCATTTCTGCCTTTCGCCTTGCCTTCATAGCTCACGCGGTGAGGACGACGGAATTTTGTTCTTTTAGGCATTAACATGGTTATTTGCCTCCCTTGTTGTCGCGATTGTTATTGCGTCTTTCTCTGTCTGGACGGTCTGGGCGTGGTGCTCTTTCATCTTGTTTTTTCAAGTTGTCTTCTCTGGTTTGTCCTGGAAGAACTTCGCCATTGTAGATCCAAACCTTGACGCCGAGAATGCCATAAGTTGTGTTTGCTTCTGCAGTTGCATAGTCGATATCGCCACGAAGTGTATGAAGTGGAACTTGTCCTTCAGCATAACCTTCGCTTCTTGCGATTTCAGCACCACCAAGGCGGCCGGAAACGAGTGTCTTGACACCCTTAGCACCGGACTTCATGGCACGTTGCATAGCAATCTTTTGTACTCTTCTGAATGAAGCTCTGCTTTCGAGTTGTTCTGCGATGCTTTGGGCAACGAGTGTTGCAACTCTTTCTGGGCGTTTAACTTCAACGACATTGAATACGATTTCTTTCTTGGTGAACTTTTCAAGCCACAAGACAGCCTTTTTCTTCGTTTCAGCATCTCTACCAATCACGATACCTGGCTTCGCGGTGTGGAGTGTGACTTTCACACGGTCTTTACCGCCCTTACCCTTGATGCGTTCGATTTCAACGTGAGAAACAGCGGCTTTTTTGTAGAATGTATTCAGGTAATCGCGAATCAGTGCATCTTCCTTAACGAGTCCAGGAACTGCTGTTTTTTCAGCATACCATTTGGAATCCCATGTGCGGATGATGCCGAGACGCATACCTATTGGATTAACTTTTTGACCCATGTCTCTTCACCCCTACTCTTTATCTGCCACGATCACAGTGATGTGGCTGGTTCTCTTTTGAATGATGTCTCCCTGACCCTTAGCTCTTGGGAAGAGTCTCTTGAGTCTGACACCTTCATTGACATAAACTTCTTTGACAAATAGATTGTCGACGTTGGCATTGTTGTTGTGCTCAGCATTGGCAACAGCACTGTTCAGTACTTTTGCAATGATGGGCGAAGCGGCACGTGGTGTAAACATGAGGATAGCTCTTGCTTCCTTGATGTTTTTACCTCTGATCAAATCAATGACCAGTCTTGCCTTACGTGGAGTGATGCGAACGGTTTTTGCAATTGCTTTGGTTTCCATAGTCATTCTCCTCCGTTACTTCTTCTTAGCTTTCTTATCTTCTTTGCCGTGACCATGATAGGTTCTGGTCGGAGCAAATTCACCAAACTTGTGTCCAACCATATCTTC
>Ga0209835_1000033_pt1 | contig 89412 bp, 78 predicted proteins | sample LakKivwa52mmetaG_FD_184138 | JGI IMG/M metagenome (GOLD analysis project Ga0209835, IMG submission 184138) | Anoxic lake water microbial communities from Lake Kivu, Rwanda to study Microbial Dark Matter (Phase II) - Lake Kivu water 52m metaG... | ecosystem: Environmental > Aquatic > Freshwater >...
AGTAACGAGCATAAGGAACCAAGTATTCTCCAATATCCTGAAGGTAGATTTGTTTTTCCATGAACCCATTATATCATACCTCGTTCTTAAAATCAATAATATCTGTCGGAGTAGTATTAATTGTGCAATTTTCATAAATTTAGTCGTAGGGCAACCCTTTAGGGTTGCATCTGATGTCCTGCCAGCGGCAGGACTGAAACCTTTAAAAGAGGCGGAGAAACTCTGCTGGAGTTTCAATGACAAGGTCGGCTCCGGCATGGCGGAGAGACTCTTCTGTTTCCTTCCGATTAGTATGACTGCCAAGAAAACCGATCGCAAGCACGTTTGATTCTTTCCGGGCAGCCCTTGCTGCCCTCATATCATCTACGACATCGCCGACATACCCACATTGAGGGTTGGAAATGCCCATTTCCTCGATTACCTTCAGGAGGGAATAAGGGTGGGGTTTGGTCAGCTTCACCCTTTTGCCAGTGGCCTTGAGGGTCCGGCCTTCTTCCTCCTCGCATTCGTCAAGGGTGACAACGCTGTCAAAGTAAGGGGTGAGCCGGAATCGTTTCAGGGCAAGTTCTGCTTCGAATCTCGGCCGGCCGCTGGCGATTCCCAATTTCATCTTTTTTCGAAGAGATGAGAGAACCTTCCTCTCGATCAAGAGCTTTTCTCTGAGGTATAAACCCTTATCCCGGTAAAATAGAGGCTGAAGATGATAATGAGACGAAAACTTATTGCCCAGGTAGATTTCCTGAAAGATCCTTTTTACAAGGTTCTCTTGATTGATGTCTCCGGATCGGTATACCCAGCCATCCCACAATCCCTTCTGAACAGACTGGACTCCTTTCAATCCTCCTCCTGAGGCTTTAACCTGTTCCAGGAATGAGGAGAGATGAGTCCTTTTCAGGCAAAGAGCCTTTCTCTGATGGAAATTGGACAGGTGTTGTCGAAGATAGAGAACAGCCGCATCGAGGAAAGAAAACTTCTTCTGTTGTGGAAGAGGGGGGACCTTTGAAATGGAGAGAAGATAGAGAAGGAACCCCGAGGTTAGGTCCCAATCGTTATTAAACCCTCCTGCTGATTTAAAGAAGGAGATTTCCTCATTAGATACTAAATTGGCTCTCAAACCCAAGCAGTGTTTGAGATAGATATGAATGGTCTGCTGGATAGTCTTACGATAAGACCGTGACACATCGATGAGGACGCCATCCATATCGAAGATGAGAAGATCCATATAAGTACTCCGGATAATTAGGCTAAGGTAAAGGTGACGAAGCCCGTTTCGTTTATTGGTTACGGTAACGTAAAAAGAATTAAGATACGACAAACGTAGCCTTTTATTTACGACACGGGCATCCTTACCGTTACCTTTTAACGCTCTCCTTATTTTGGGTTATTATATTCCCCTGATCTCATCCATCACTACGTTCACAAGGCTTTCGACGTCGAGCCCTTGCATGCGATAGAGGTCATCCGGTTTTCCGGAACTTCCATATCGGGAGATCCCCATCTTGCGAAGACGAGCGGGAAAACCATGCTCTGCGATGACATTGGCGATGAGGCTTCCCAGACCTGTCTGGATATGGTGATCTTCATAGGTGATCACTCTACCGGTATTGGCCGCTTTAAGGATTGCCTCGTTATCCAGATCACTTAAACAGGAGATGTTGAGAACCTGCACCTCCACCCCTTTTTCTTTTAATTTCCTCCAGGCCTCAACCGCCCTGTAGACCATGCCTCCAGTGGTGATGATGGCTGCGTCTTTCCCGTTCCGGATCAAGTCGGCTTTTCCATACTGGAACTCATAGGGAGTGGCGAAGCAGGGGACTCCATCTTCGGTGAGGATGGCGGGGATTGGAGATCGGCCCATGGCCACGAGAAAGTTTCCCTCTGTCTTTGAGATATATCGAATGACGCGGTCGGTCTGGTTGGGATCCGCGGGGATGATGATCTTGTATCCGAAGAGATTTCTCATCAGGCCGACATAGTCGATACATTGGTGCGTTTTCCCGTCCTCGCCGACATCGAGGCCGTTATGGGTGCAGATGAGTTTGAGGTTGGTTTCGTTGATGTCGTTCAGGCGATGCTGGTTGTAGGTTTCGTCCACGCCGAAGACACCAAAGTCCGCAAAGAAGGAGAGAAGGCCAAGGGTGGAGATGGCTCCGGAAAGGGTGGCGGTATGGTGCTCCTGGATTCCTCCCTGGAAGAAATAACCTGGAAATTGCTTGGAGAAGGCGGTCGTCTTTGTTGAAGGGGCTAAATCACAATCAAAGACAACGATCGGGAGAGAGCCGTCCGGCTGAAGATTGGCTTTCGCAAGATCGACCAGTGCGTTTCCGAATGCGGAACGATTATCCGTCTTCTGATCCTTTCCATAATCTCTCGGACTCCCGGTCTGAATATGGAGGTTTGCTACAGGATATTTCCGGCCTCCATAGGGAAGGGCATTCTTCTCCCGTGTTTGACGGTGATGTTCCAAGTCGTCCTCCACTCCGAGTTCTTGAATCGCCTTCTTATACTCCTCCATATTAAGGGCTCTTCCGTGGAATTCCTCTTTTCCTTCCATGAAGGAGACTCCTTTACCCATGACCGTATGGGCAATGATGGCGGTGGGGTGTTTTGAGAAGACGGCTTCCCGATAGGCGCGGTAGATCTCGTGAAATTGATGGCCATCGACTTCGAGGACCCGCCATCCATCCGACTCAAAGTTTTTTGAGATGTTCTGGGGCATGATCTCTCCGGTAACACCACTGATCTGCCTTTTATTGTAATCGATGATCACCGTCAGGTTATCGAGGCCATATTTGATGGCAAACCGGCGGGCTTCGGTAATCTGTCCTTTTTGCTGTTCGCCGCATCCCATCGCAACAAAGACATGGAAATCCTTTTTTAGTACTTTTGCGCCCAGGGCAAAACCGCATCCGGCTGAGAGGCCCTGACCGAGATTGCCGGTGTCCCACTCCAGACCAGGAATCCCTTTTTCCACATGGCCCTCAAAGGGGCTTCCGGCTTTCCGAAAGGTAGCAGTGGCTGCTTCAATCGGAAAGAAACCGGTACGGCCAAGGGCGGCATAGACTCCCGGAGAGGTGTGGCCATGGCTGATGACGATCCTGTCCCTGTCCGGATCGTCGGGATTTTTAGGATCGATATTGGCATAGGAGTAGAGGATGAGATAGAAGTCGATGGATGACATGGACCCTCCGGGATGACCGGAGCCAGCCAGGGTTGTCATCTTTAAGATATCGCCCCGGGCCAGTTTCGAAAGTCCGGAGAGCCTTTTGAGGGAGACCTCATCCAATTTTTCCGCATTAAATCTTTTCACGCTCATCTCTAACCTCCGGTCCGGATGTATTGACACATAACTTTATAATAGAGATTGAATTGATTGCAAGTCTCTTTTAAGATAGGAGACAACCCCTCGGTTATGGGTTCAAGTAATACAAATGTGCCCTTATACCCCTCTTTGGCAAAGAGGGGGAGGGGAGATTTTCCAACCATAATTTTAAAATCCCCCTTTATCCCCCTTTGCCAAAGGGGGATAAAAACACCCATAAATAGGAGGGGCTACGATAGGGACATGAGCGATGGGTCGGAAGATAACAGGGATTGAATATCAAGGGACACGAATCCCATGCCGTCTGATCATCTTTGATAAAGACGGGACGCTGATTGACTTTACAGCGACCTGGGTTCCCCTGATTCGGAAGCGGGTTTCCTTCCTTTTAAAGAAAATGGGAAAGAATGGAGAATTAGAGGGGTTCCTCTTGAAATCATGGGGCATTGATCCCACAAGCGGAAAAGTTGACCCAAGAGGTCCCTGTCCTGTCTCACCCCGGTCGGATGAGATCATCATCGGGACCATGGCGCTTTACCAGCACGGGTATCATTGGGATGAATCGAAACAATGGGTGTCACAGGCCTTTGACGAAGCGGACGCAGACGGGGATTGGCGACAAAATGTTGTCCCCATCAAGGGAATTCAAACATTTCTCTCCGGGCTGAAAAGGGGCGGATTCTATACCGCCCTTGCAACCAATGACGAGAGAAAAGATACGGAAGCCATCCTCAATCATCTCGACATGGATGGCCTGTTTGATATGATCCTCTGCTGGGGAGAAGTAAGTCCGGCCAAACCTCACCCCGAAACCATTCTTACCATCTGCCGAAAGCTTTCAGTTCCTCCCGGTGAAACTGTGATGGTAGGGGATTCGGTAACAGATATGATGATGGGAAAAAGGGCCGAGGTCGCGTTGACCATTGGGATTCTTGAAGGGGGCGTGACCCCGAGAGAAGAATTGGAAAAGGTAGCGGACCTCGTCGTCAATTCGATACGGGATCTTAGGTTTTTCAGATAATGTTTTATCCTACTCCCCATCCCCCCATCTCCTTATATCCTTATCTCCCGATCACCCTTTCACCTTTTTATTCTCCGGGTCGTATAAAGGGTCTTTTTCGACGGTGGCTTCGTATCGTGTTGCGGCCACTTCAATTTGTAATCGGGTTCCGGGTTTTGAATAGTCGATGGGGAGATATCCATAAGCGATGGGTTTCTTAATGGTATGTCCAAAGCCTCCGCTCGTCACCAGACCGACCACTTTATCCCCATCGAGAATCGCTTCTTTACCAACAGGCATCAATGGGGCTGAATCAATGGTAAGACAGCAAAGCCTTCTGGTTAATCCTTTTTCTTTCTGAGTTAGGAGGGCTTCCCGGCCGATGAAATCGGCTTTATCCAACTTGACACAGAAATCAAGTCCGGCCTCAAAAGGCGTATGTTCCGGGGAGATGTCTCCGCTCCAGTAACGGTATCCCTTTTCCAGCCGCAGGGAGTCAATGCATCGGTAACCCGCATTGATCAGGCCGAAGGGTTTTCCCGCCTCCCATAAGACATCGTAAACATAGGGTCCATATTCCATTGGCATATGCAATTCATATCCGAGTTCACCCACATAAGTGATCCGGAGGGTAAGAACCGGAGCGTAGCCGATGGGAATCCCTTTAAAAGTCATATAGGGGAATCCCTCGTTGGAAAGATCATCGCCTGTCAATTGCCCCAAGATATTTCTCGCCTGGGGACCGCAGAGAGTGATACATGCCTTAGATGAGGTGACATCCGTGACCGAGATAGAGCCATCTCCTGGCAGGTGTTTTCGGATCCAGTGGAGGTCATGGTTGATGAAAGCCGTTCCTGTTACGAGATAGAAGTGATCTTCACCCAATCTGCACACCGTGAGGTCACACTCGATTCCACCTTTTTGATTCAGCATCTGAGTATAAGTGAGGAAACCAACCGGTTTGTTCATCTGATTATCAGTGATCTTTTGAAGAAACTGGAGCGAGCCAGGCCCTTTGATCTCGATCTTTCCGAAGGAGGTCTGATCGATGATGCCTGCTTTTGTCCTCACTGCTTCATGTTCTTTCCCGACATGCTCAAACCAGTTTGGAAGCCCCCATCCCAGCCTATCTTTCGGGGCCACCCCTTTTAGCGCAAACCAGTTAGGCCGTTCCCAGCCATATTTCTCTCCGAAGACCGCCCCCATCTTCTTCAGACGCTGATAAAGAGGGCTTGTTCGAAGAGGTCTTGCCGAGGTCATCTCTTCGTAGGGCCAGCTCATGGAGTAGTGATGGGCATAAACTTCAATCGCCCTGTGGATGGTATAGGTCTTGCTCCTGTGGTGAAGTCCGAGGCGCCGGATATCGAGACGCCACAGATCAAGACTCGGCTCCCCTTCGATAATCCATTCGGCCATCATCTTGCCCACTCCTCCGGCGGCTGCAATGCCATGGGCGCAGAAACCTGCGGCAACGAAGAAGTTCTTCACCTCCGTAGATTCCCCCATGATAAAATCGCCGTCCGATGTGAAGGCCTCCGGGCCGTTGAGAAGGGTGACGATTTCAGCATTGCCAATGGAGGGGACCCTCTTCATTGCGAGAAGTGAAAGGGGTTCGAAATGCTCATAGTTGGATTTTAGCAGTGTTTTAGTGAAGTCTCGCGGAATGCCATCCAAGGCCCATGGAATGGGATTGTGTTCATATCCTCCCATGATGAGCCCGCCCACTTCCTCGCGGAAATAGACGAGAAGATCAGGGTCCCGCATGGTGGGCATCCCCTTTTTCACCCCTTTGATGGGCTTCGTAATAATATATTGATGCTCCATGGGAATGAGAGGAATAGCGACACCCACCATCTTCCCTATCTCCGGAGCCCAGATTCCTGCCGCATTGACAACGATTTCAGCCTTGATGCTCCCTTTCTCGGTGATCACTTCGTCGATAGCTTCATCCTTCAATCTGATCCCTGTGACACGAGTATCGGTATAGATGGCGGCCCCTCTGTTTCTGGCTCCCTTGGCTAGGGCATAGGTCACGCCGCTTGGGTCGATCTGGCCATCCGTAGGAAGAATGGCGGCTCCGACGATTCCTTTTTTCGTCATCACTGGGAAGAGGTCATGTGCCTCTTTCGGACCAATCAGTTCCATGGGAAGCCCGAAAGTTTTTGCCATAGCCGCCGAGCGCCGTAACTCCTCCATACGGTCTTTTGAGGAAGCAATGCGAAGACCTCCCACGGGGCTCCATGCCGTATGCTGACCGGTCTCTTCTTCGAGTTTGGAGTAGAGTTCGACACTGTATTTGAGCATTTTGGTGATATTGACCGAGGCCCGGAGTTGACCGACTAAGCCTGCAGCATGAAAGGTCGCACCGCTGGTCAACTCTCCCTTATCAATGACAACCACATCCTTCCATCCCATCTTGGTGAGATGATAGGCGATGCTGCAGCCCGTGATTCCACCCCCAATGATGACCACACGCGCCTGATCTTTCATTCGTTCATTCCTCACGTAAACTTTTTTTTAAACCCAACCCTCTCCCTATCTCCGTGTCTCCCTATCTCCCTATCTTTTTCCTTACTACCTATGTAGACAGGATTAATTGAAAAATAGGTTTTTGTCAACCATTTGGAAATAGAAAAAGAAATAGAAAAAGATTGACAAAATAATTTGGTTTCGATATAAAGTTCCATATATTTAATAAGTCGTTAAAAAGTAAAGCCAATAGAAGAGGGGAGGTGAAATTTACGTATTAAAAAAGTTTTTTCCCTATATGTCACCCTGAACTCGTTTCAGGGTCTCATCGTAAGGGATTCTGAACCAATACTGAATCAAGTTCAGCACAAGGTTCAGAATGACACCCCCGCCCGGAGAGGTGGGGTATTTCACCCTGATTTTTATAAAAGGAGGATTAGCGTATGAAGAGAAAATGGTTGGCATTAATGGCCGGTTTTTTGATGGTGACATTTCTCTCAGGAGTTGTGCTGGCCCAGGAAAAGGTGGTTGTCTATACTTCGCTGGAAACGGATGAGGTTGCGGAGTATCTGAAGCTGGCCCGAAAAGAGTTGCCCACTCTTGATATCCATGTCATCCGGCTTTCCACAGGAGAACTGGGAGCCAGGATGTTAGCGGAGAGAGCCAACCCCCAGGCCGACCTGATCTGGGGATGGGCTGTCACGAACATGGAGGACTTCGTCAACAAAGGGATGTTAGAACCCTATAAGCCGAGAGGAGTTGAGAAATTAGAGAAGAGATTCGTTCATCCTGAATTTCAATATGTGGGAATCGATATGTATATTGCGGCATTCTGTGCCAATACGAAGGTGATGAAAGAAAAAGGATTGCCTATGCCCAAGGGATGGAATGATCTGCTCGATCCGAAGTTCAAGGGATTGATCGCCATGCCAAATCCTGCCGCATCAGGAACGGGGTTTCTGCAGATTTCAAGCATCCTCCAGATGTATGGAGCCAAAGAGGGAAAAGAGGATGGCTGGGAGTTTTTGAAAAAACTGGATAAAAATATGGGCCAGTATATTAAGAGCGGGTCAAGGCCGGCGAGAATGACCGCGGCAGGAGAATTTGCTGTGGGCGCCTCTTTCGACTTTGTGGTGGCAGAGCAGAAGAAGCAGGGATTTCCTGTGGAGTTCGTCTTCCCGATCGAGGGAGCGGGCTATGAAGTGGAAGCCAATGCCCTTCTGAAAGGTGTGAAGAATGTTGCAGCTGCAAAAAAATTCCTGGACTGGGCCATCAGCGAAAATGCGATGAAAGAATACTCCAAGTTTAAATACGGCGTGACTCTACCCGGGATTCCGACACGGCCCGACCTTCCCAAATTGTCTGAGATTAAACTTTATCCCATGGACTTTTCCTGGCAGGCAAAGAACCGGGATGATATTCTAAAAAAATGGGAGACCCTCTTCTTGAAATGAAAAGGGAGTTATACAGGGGCATCCTGCAGATGCGGGATGCCCTTTTTTGTTGACCCTGTGGAGTAATACCTTCATAGCCTAACCTGGGGAAGATCATAAGAACAGAATCGGATCAATGGTGTTCGTTATGTTTTATACTCCACAGGGTTGACATATTTTTTAAATTTGATTAAAAACCTTTATAGACAGGTAATCAGGTTTTGCCTTAAAATTAGGTGATTCTGGCTTTTGTGCGGCTGGTTTCCTCTTTTTAACCTCTCCACACCTCCCCTTAATGTAAGGGGAGGCTGGGTGGGGTTATGTGATAGAGAGGGAAGGGAGAGTTATAAGAGAGGCGGAGATAGAATATCTAAAGGCAGGATAAAACAATGAGCAGAAACCTCAGGTTGGAGAATCTCACCAAACGCTATGGAACGCTGACGGCTGTGGACCGGGTCAATCTTGAGATTGAAGAAGGAGAATTTATCTGTTTCCTCGGGCCAAGCGGCTGCGGAAAGACCACGGTCCTCAGGATGATCACCGGTTTTGAGACCGTGACAGAGGGAAAGGTCCTCTTCAATGGGAAGGTGATCAACCACCTTATCCCCCAGAAAAGGGAGTTTGGAATCGTCTTCCAGTCTTACGCCCTCTTTCCCAATATGACCGTAGAGGAGAATATCGCCTTCGGCCTGAGAATGAGAAAGATGAATCAACAGGCCATTGCCAAAAGGGTAGATCAGATGCTTGACCTCGTCGGGCTTCGGGACTGGAAAAAACTCCTCCCTGCCCAGCTCAGCGGGGGCCAGCAGCAGAGGGTGGCCCTGGTTCGGGCGTTAGCACCCGATCCTCAAGTACTTCTTTTGGATGAGCCCCTGAGCGCTCTCGATGCAAAGATCCGGGTTCGCCTCCGGGCAGAGGTGAAGCGGCTCCAGCAGGAGCTTAAAAAGACGATGATTTATGTCACCCATGATCAGGAAGAGGCCCTTTCGATTGCCGATCGGGTGGTGGTGATGGAAAAAGGACAGTTCCGGCAGGTGGGAAAACCCATCGATATTTATAAATGCCCGAGCTCCGATTTTGTAGCGGATTTTGTGGGGACATCCAATTTTTTTAAGGGCTTGCGGACGGATGATCGTGTAAAGACCGAACAGTGGGAATTTACGGTTGCTCAAGCAGGATCCTCTTACCGGGAAAAGGTGGTTCTTGCTATTCGACCGGAAAAGATCGAGGTCTTCAGGCCCGGAGAGCCGACACATCATCTCATTCGCTCCAACCTGATTCCCGGGAAGATCGATGTCGTCACCTTCCTGGGGGCGGCTGTTCGATTGGTCGTCAATATGGATGGGGAGGAAGTGATTTCCGATGTGATCGAGAAAGTATTCGAGCAGGGGGGATTCAAGCAAGGTGATGATATTCTCCTCTATTTTCCTCCTGAAAGTTTTCTCGTCTATCCGGAAGGCGAGGGTATGGCATGAACCGACCTGAAATCGACCGCATTTCCCCGGTTTCATCCTCTTTTTTATCGCGGGCCATCACCCCGGACAGATTGATCACAGGAGTGTCCTTTGCCTTCTTTCTGGCCATTCTTGTCTTTTTTCTGCTCTACCCTGTCGTGGATATCTGTCGGCTCAGTTTCTTAAAAGAGGGAACGATTACATTCGAAAACTATATATCCTATTTTTCCAGTCCAAGGATCTTCAGGTCCTTCACCAATAGCATCTATGTTTCCATTGTGACGATGATCATTACGACCGTGACCGCCTTCTTCTTTGCCTATGGGTTGACCCGGACAACGATACCAGGAAAGGGGATCTTCTACACCGTTTCGACCCTCCCCCTCATCGCTCCGACCATCATCCAGGCCCTGGCTCTCATCCTCCTCTTTGGCCGAAATGGTTTGATCACGCGATATCTATTAGGCACGGACTGGAATATCTATGGAGCCACGGGCATCATCATAGGAGAATGTCTCTACTGTTTTCCAAATGCCCTCTTCATCCTCTATACCACTCTCTCCGCGGTGGACACCCGGATGGATGAGGCGGCCCAGAGCCTGGGGGCCTCTGCCCTGAAGACCTTCTATAAGGTGACGCTTCCTTCAGCGAAATACGGAATTGCGAGCGCGGCCGCGCTGACGTTCAACCTCACGATCACCGATTTCGGGATTCCCGTGGTGATCGGCGGGAACTATTCGGTTCTCGCAACCGAGATCGTCTCGCAGGTCTTCGGGCTTCAGCGTTTCGACTTAGGGGCGACCATCAGCGTCATCCTCCTCGTTCCCTCCATCGGAGCCTTTGCCATCAACTATTACCTGACGAGAAAGAGCTATGCCCTGATCAGTGGCCAGGCCAGGCCTTTCCTGCAGCCTTCCAGACCTCTTAAGAAGTGGGGATTTACTCTCTATTGTGGACTGATCTGCCTCTCCATTCTCATTGTCTTTGCCACGGTCTTCCTTGGGTCGTTCGTAAAGACCTGGCCTTATGATTTTTCACTGACCCTCAAACATTTTGACTTCCCATCGCTTGGAGCCCATGCCCCTCTCTGGACAAACTTCTGGACCTCGGTCCTGCCCGAGAGCACCTTTCGAACGATGATCAGTTATAAATATGCGCCCATCTGGACCAGCCTTCTTGTCTCCATTGTCGTTGCCATTGCCGGCGCCTCCCTGACGCTCCTCGCTGGTTATATCATCGAGAAGAAAAAGCCGAAGGGAGAGCAGGTCCTCTACACATTGAGTGTTTTGCCGGCAGCCATCCCCGGGGTGGTGATGGGGCTGGGGTATGTGTTGGCTTTTAACAAGCCTTACTTCTTCATCTATGGAACGATCTGGATCATCATCATCAACATCGTCATCTGCAATTTCACCCTGGGTGTGCTGACCAGCATTGCCAATCTGAAACAGATCGACAAGTCGGTCGAGGAGGCGGCTGTGAGCCTCGGAGCCGGACCGATCTCGACTTTTACAAGGGTTGTTTTTCCCCTATCGAGAGTGGCCTTCTTCTCCACCGCCACCTTCTTCTTCATGAGAGCCATGACGACGATCAGCGCAGTCATCTTTCTCATTTCGGCAACGATCAAATTAGCGGCCATCGAAATCATCTTCCTCGATGTGGATGGCCGGACTGCCAGCGCCAATGCGATGTGCACGGTTGTGGTGGCCATTGTAATCGGGGCATTGCTGGTCATGCGCCTGGCGACCGGCCGCTCCGCTTTGGGCGGAATGGTTTCATCAAAGTAATTGCCCATAGTGAATAGGCCATTCCTGCCTACCGCAGGCAGGCACGGACTATGAAAATAGTCTGTGGGTAAGGGGTAAAAAGAAAATGGGTTACCGGTGACGATGCTGGTATCGAAGCAAGAAGCTCGGGAGACGAAGCTCGAGCATCCAGATTCTATTCACGAGCTTCGATACGAGCGTCGACAACGATAAACGTATTTTAACAGTTCAGACACCGTTGCCTTTACCGTTGAACGGGCTCCTTATTTTCTAACATAAAAGGAGATATCCGTGGCAGAGACATTCCATTTAGATCCGGGGGTTCCCAAGTATTTACAGATCAGCCACTGGCTGGCGGAGATGATTCAGAAGGGCCGCTATGCGGTGAACGATAAATTGCCTTCGGAGTCGAAATTAGCGGATCTTTTCAAGGTCAACAGGAACACCGTAAGGCAGGCGATCTCCGACCTGGTGACCAAAGGGATCGTCCAGAAGAAAAACGGCGTGGGATCATTTGTCATCGGCCGGACGATCCAGCCCGTCAAATATACCCTCCAGCACATCTCCAGTTTTACGGATGATATGATCCACATGGGGGTTTCCCCCAAGACCAGACTCCTCAGCAAGTCCGTGATCGAAGCGCCTGCTGATGTGGCCGAGAAGCTGATGCTGGGAAAGGAGAAACTGGTCATTCTCACGGAGCGGCTCCGTCTTGGAAACCGCATTCCTCTGGTCATCGAACGGAGTTACCTCCCCCACAAGGAGTATAAGGCCATTTTAAAGATGCGGCTGACCGGTTCCCTCTACCATCTCCTGACCAAGAAGTTCCGCGTGGAGCTTCACCGGTCGATCCAGACCTTCCGCGCCACCCTGCTTTCCGATGAAGATGCCAGGTTGTTAGGGGTTCCTCCCCGTTCTCCGGGAATCTTTCTCGAAAGCGTGATCTACGATTCCAAGAACATTCCCGTAGAGGTCCTCCATGCCTTCCACCGGGGAGACAAGTATATCTTCGAAGTGGAATCCGGGAAGTATCGGTACGATCTGAAGAGCTAAAAAGAGATCTTGAAAACTGCTTTCCGCTCTCTGATTACACAGATTTAAAAAAATGATTCCAAAGATTTTTTTCATTTACCGATGTATTTTTAATCTCTGTAATTGGCCTCTAATCGATGTAATCAGAGATTTCCAGGCTTTTCGGGAATCTCGTAAAAGGTCTTGACAAAAATTTTTTTCCTTGTTACCTGTATAGATAGGTAGTTAGGTCAAAAAAATGATCAGGTTAAGGTTGAGGCTAAAGCCAAGGCTGAGGTTAAGGTTAAGGTTGAAAGAATAAACCCCTAAACCTAAGCCTTAACCTAAACCTGTCGTTGAATTTTAAGTAGATGAGGAGGTTTTATGAGCGATTTGAAGCGTTATCTTGTGCCGTGGATTGATCATGTCAAACCCTATGATACCGAGGACCTGGTGGTCGCCTGGTCCAGACCGGAGCTCAAACGGATGATGATCAACGAGAATCCCCTTCCGCCTTCTGAGAAGGTCATTCAGGCCATCGTGGAGGCCGCCAAGGTGGGAAACCGGTATCCTGACAATGGGCCGCGCCTGCGGGCGAAGATTGCCAAACAGTACGACCTTGGGCCGGAGAATGTTTATCTCAGCCACGGCTCATCGGAGATCATCGATATGGTCATGAGGCTCTTTGTCACTCCCGGAGACGAAGTGCTCCTTCCCAATCCTACCTTCTCCCTTTATGGCATTCGGGCCAGAGCCGTGGGAGGAAGCGTGGTGACTGTGGACCTGACCCCTGAGCTTCAGTACGATATACCGGCCATGCTCCGGGCCGTCACCCCCCGAACCAAATTCATCATCATCTGCACCCCGAACAACCCCACAGGAGATTTCATCCCGGACGAAGACCTGATGAAGATTGTTGAGCTTGGGATTCCGACCATGATCGACGAGGCCTATCTGGAATATCATCCGGAACATGAATCAAAGGCTCCTTTGATCAGGCAGTTTAATCATATCATCGTCGCTCACACCTTCTCCAAGGCCTACGGGATGGCGGGAATTCGATTCGGATATGCCCTGGCCGATGAAACTCTGATCGGCTACTTCCGAAAGATGCAGGTGCCCTGGAACACGAGCCTTCTCTCCATTGCTGCGGCAGAAGCCGCCCTTGAAGAGGAGGAGGAGTTGAAGCGGAAGGCGGCTTACAACAATGCGGGCGTGGAATATGTGTGCAAGGAACTTTCTAAGATTCCGGGGGTCAAGCCTTATTTTTCCCACGGCAATTATGTGCTCATCGATGCCACGGATGCAGGAGTCACAGGCAAAGAGGTGGTTGATTATGTTTTTGACAGGGCAGGCGCCATGCTCAAATACTTTGCTCCCTTCCGGGGACGGAGCGGCTTCTTCCGCATCAGTCTGGGCACGCATGAGGAGAACTCCCTCTGCGTCCAGGCAATCAAACGGTTCTTTGATAACAGGAAGAAGGAGAAACGCGCATGAAGAAGAACCCCTTTGAAAGGTTGATGGAGACCCATCCCGGGCTGGAGATCTGGTGGGATTCTTCCCCTCTTGTTTACGATTCATGGGCGGAGGGAGTTTTGAAGAAAGCCGCTTCAGGCAAGACAGAAGAGATCCGGGAGCATCTAAAGAGGCTCTATGACCCCGAACATCCGGAGAAAACCCTCTTCCGCGGAGTGACGACCAATCCCCCTCTCTCTCTCGGCGTGATCAAAGCACGAGAGTCATTTGTGACCCAGATCATCGATAACCTGATTGAACAGAATCCATGCATCGACAAAGAATCCCTCTTCTGGATGACCTACAAGGTGATCGTTCAAAAAGGAGCGGAGATGTATCTGGAGATTTTTAAACGATCCGGATACCGTTACGGATACCTTTCCGGCCAGGTGGACCCCCGAAATCTAACCGATAAGGAGAAGATGATCTCACAGGCCCTCGAGCTGGCAAGCCTCAGCCCCAATGTGATGATCAAGGTCCCGGGAAGCAGGGAAGGGTATGAGGTCATCCGGTTTCTTACCTCCAAAGGAATTTCGACGAACAATACCCTCACCTTTGTTCTTTCCCAGTTAATGGCGTGTGCGAAAGCGGTCAAAGAAGGGCTGGAGATAGCGAAGCAGAACGGAGTCGATTTGACCCGGTGGAGGTCTGTTATCACCCATATGACCGCGCGCTATGGCGACCTGGGAGATCTTCGGAAAGAGGCGGACTCACTGAAAATCGACCTTTCCGAGGCGGATGTCCGGTGGGCAGAGATCGCCATCTTCAAAAAAGCCTATCGGCTTCTGAAGGAGAGGGGTTACCCGAGCAAGATGCTCATCTGCTCCATGAGGATGAGCCCGGAGATGGACGGTAAAAAACACTGCTGGCATTTAGAGAAATTAGCGGGCGGGGATATCGTTTTCACCTGCCCTCCCTCTTTTATCGAAGGGGCGTTCGAATATCTTGATGGAACGGAGTTTAAAGCTCAGATTGACGAGGAAATTCCAAAGGCTGTTCTCGATAGATTATTGCGAATTCCTTATTTCGAAAAGGGTTATGATGAGGATGGATTGACCCCTGACGAGTTTGTCTCTCATACCGCCATGATCGTCACTGCAAAGGAGTTTTCAAAAGCCACGGAAGAGATGGTTGATTTTATTGCGAAACGCTTGGCCGCCAAGTGTGGTTAACATTGGGGGATAAGATGATCATCGGAATTCCAAAAGAGATCAAAGCCGGAGAGAGAAGGGTGGCTATGACTCCCCAGGGAGTGGATGCCCTTGTCTCGCATCACCACAGAGTGCTGGTCGAAGAAGGCGCAGGAGCAGGAAGCGGTTTCTCTGATACAGAGTTTGAAAAAGCTGGGGCCACTCTCATCAAAATCGCCGGGGAGATATGGAATGAAGCTGATATGGTCGTCAAAGTAAAGGAGCCTCAGGAACAGGAGTTTCCTTTCCTGAAACCCGGAAAGATCCTGTTCACCTATCTCCACCTTGCGGCGAGCGAAGCTCTCACCCGGAGGTTACTGGAATCTCGCATCATCGGAATGGGTTATGAGACTGTGCAGGAACAGAACGGCTCGCTTCCTCTGCTCAGGCCGATGAGTGAGATCGCGGGAAGGGCTTCGGTCCTTGCCGGAGGCATGTGCCTGGAGGCGAAGTACGGGGGCAGGGGAGTCCTGCTCTGCGGGGCATCAGGCGTTCCTCCTGCGAAGGTGGTTATCTTTGGAGCAGGAGTGGCGGGGGCCAATGCCTGCAAAGTTGCCCTGGGCATGGGCGGCCGGGTCAGCATTTTTGATATCCAACCGGAAAGGCTCAGCTACCTCCACGACATTACACAGGGTCATATTACCACCTTCATTTCAAACCGGATGACAATTGCCGAGGAGATTACGGATGCGGATCTGGTCATTGGCGCCGTGCTCATTCCGGGGGCCCAGGCTCCCAAGCTGGTAAGCCGGGAAATGGTCAAAAGGATGCGTCCCGGCTCTGTTATTGTGGATATCTCCGTGGATCAGGGCGGTTGTTTCGAAACCACTCGACCTACCACCCATGAGAACCCCACCTATATCGAAGAAGGGGTGGTCCATTATTGCGTGGCCAATATTCCCGGGGCTTACCCGAGAACCTCGACCTTTGCCCTCACCAATGCCACCTTCCCCTATATCCTGCAGATCGCAGATCTCGGGCTTGAGAAGGCGCTGGCTGAGAGCGAACCCTTGAGGCAAGGACTCAACCTCATCGATGGAAAGATTGTATGCAGTGGAGTGGCTCAAAGTTTCGGCATGGCCTGCATTGTCAACCCGTTCTCTTCCCATCCTTGAAAATTGCCCCCCGATATGATAAACGAGACCTATCGTTAGTCGGTTAGTCTCATAGTCAAGTAGTCATGTAGTCTTTTCACTTAGACTATTCGACTATACGACCATAAGACTATAGGACTCATGATACATCAAAAGGGTCTCATAGCCGTAACCTAACCCACAGACAAAGGATAGAATTTTGGAAGATAAGAGATTGATCATCGCCATCGACGGGCCTTCCGGCGCTGGCAAGAGCACGGTCGGAAAAGAACTGGCAAAACGATTGGGTTATCTCTATATCGACACGGGAGCGATGTACCGCGCCGTGGCCCTGAAGATGAAAGAGAAGACCATCGAACCCGATGATGAAATGGCCCTCTCACAATTGGTCTCTTCGATCCATCTCTCTTTCATCACCGGCGGGAGAGAGAACCGTATTCTCTGCAATGGAGAGGACGTCACCCATGCCATCCGTTCCCCTGAGGTCAGCCGTTTCGCTTCGGATATTTCAAAGAGCGGGATCGTAAGAGAAGCCCTGGTCAGGATGCAGAGGGAGATGGGAAAGGAAGGAGGGGTGGTGCTGGAGGGGAGAGATATCGGAACGGTCGTCTTTCCTGATGCAGACTTAAAATTTTATTTAGATGCGGACCCGGAGGAAAGGGGAAGAAGGAGATTCAGAGAATTTTCGGAAAAGGGCGTGACGGTCGATTTCAAAGAGACGCTCAAGGAGGTGGTCGAGAGAGACCAAAACGATATGACACGATCTCTTTCTCCCCTTAAAAGGGCGGATGATGCGATCTTCGTTGATTCCACCTGCCGCTCAGTTGATGAGATCGTGGGAGAGATGTGCCGGATTGTTGCTGAGAAGAGGAGATGGGGTGAAATTGATTATCGCTAAATCGGCAGGATTTTGCTTTGGCGTCAAGCGGGCCATGGACATGGCCCGCTTGACGGCCCGAAAGTATCCTCACTCTCTTTATACGTTGGGGCCGCTCATCCATAATCCTCAAGCCGTAGAGCACTTAGAGGGGTTGGGGATCAGGGTGAAGGAGCGGGTAGAAGATATCTCCGGAGGGACGGTGATTCTCCGCTCCCACGGGGTTTCATTGAAAGATCTTGAGAAAGCAAAAAAGAGAGGACTCAAGATCATTGATGCCACCTGTCCCATCGTTAAGAAGGCCCATTTTTTTGCAAAGTTCCTCCGGCGGAGCGGTTATGCCCTGCTGATTGTTGGAGATGCGGATCATCCTGAGGTTGAAGCCATCCGGAGTTATCTTGACAGGGAGGTGGAGGTGGTTGAGAGGCCGGAAACTTTGAAACGACTGGGTCCATGGAAGAAGCTGGGAATCATTGCCCAGACCACACAGTCCTTTGAACTCTTTAAGGGGGTCGTGGCAGCCAGTTTGTCCAGGGCAAAAGAGGTAAGGGTGTTTAACACCATCTGTCATGCGACCACGATTCGACAGAAGGAAGCAGTGGAGATTGCGAAGAAGGTGGAGTGCATGATTGTTACGGGGGGCTACAATAGCGGAAATACTCAGAGATTAGCTGGGATCTGTCGCCAGATCCAACCCCAGACTCATCATATTGAAATAGCTCAGGAATTGGACCAAAAATGGTTGAGAAAAAAAGAGAAAATCGGGCTTACTGCCGGAGCTTCCACGCCTACTTGGATCATTAATGAGGTGGAGCGGGAGATCAGGCGGTTAAAAGGCCAGAAGACTTAAACCTAAATTGAGCGATTCATCCTATCTCACAAGGGGGGCAAAGATGCCTCAACCATTTTTAGAATGCGATACGTTATAAATTTAGGGAATGGGCCTCGAACTTTCACCCAACGGGTGATGATTGGGCAGGCCTCATGGTTGATTCATCCATCAAAGGTGACCGCTCTAAAAGGCTTTTCGGCCTCCCTGCCCCCCTTGTGAGGGATGAAAAGATCGCTCAATTTAGGTTAAGGGATTTGTAATTTCTTTATGAGTGTGGTATAAACTCTTGGATTGCTTGGAAAAGGGGGTTTTATTGGATGATTAAGAATGAATCAGCGCCTGCAATGGAAGAGCTAAAAGAAACTCCTCCCGGGGAAAGAGAGAGGGAAGAAGGAGCCAAGGATCTCCATCGCAGAGAAGAACCAGAGAGTTTTCAAACGCTTTATGAGGAGAGTTTTAAGGAGATAGCGGAGGGCCAGATCCTCAGGGGGACGGTCATCGAGATCACGCCGGATCATGTCACTGTGGACGTGGGCTATAAATGTGAAGGCCAGATCCCCATGGAGGAGTTCCTGAAGAGGAACAGGAAGCTGGATGTGAAGGTGGGTGACCGGGTTGACGTCCTCTTAGAAAAAAAGGATAGGGAGGGAGGGTTGCTCATCCTCTCAAAGGAGAAGGCAGATAAAGTCACTATCTGGAAAGATATCAGCCGATCCTCTCGTGAAGGCGAGGTGATTGAAGGAGAAATCGTTTCAAAAGTGAAAGGCGGGCTCTCCGTCGATATCGGCGGCATCCATGCCTTTCTTCCGGGATCTCAAATCGACTTGAAACCGGTTCACAATCTGGATGACCTGATCGGCCAGAGATTGACCTTTAAGGTAATCAAGTTCAACCGGAAGAGGAATAATATCGTCCTTTCCCGCCGGACTCTTCTCGAGGAGGGGAGAAAAGCTCAGAGGGGAGAGACGCTGAAGCAACTCAGAGAGGGAGAGATTGTTGAGGGGACGGTCAAGAACCTCACCGATTACGGAGCCTTCGTCGATTTAGGAGGACTGGATGGGCTTCTTCACATTACGGATATCAGTTGGGGAAGAGTCGGACATCCATCGGAGAAACTGACTGTGGGAGAGCGGATCAAGCTGAAAGTCCTTCACTTCGATCAGGAGAAGGAGAAGGTTTCGCTGGGATTGAAGCAGATCCTCCCGGACCCATGGAATTCCGCCCTTGAGGATTATCCAGTGGGGACGCGCATTCAGGGGAAAGTGGTCAATATCACGGATTATGGCGTCTTTGTCGAACTCGAGGAGGGAGTCGAAGGATTGGTTCATGTCTCTGAAATGACGTGGGGCAAAAAGATGAAACATCCTTCCAAGATCGTCCGGGCGGGCGACCTTGTGGAAGTCATGGTTCTTGATTGCGATCCTGTGAAACGCAGGATCTCCCTTGGGATGAAACAGGTCGAGCCCAATCCCTGGGACCTCATTGCTGAAAGGTATCCTCCCGGAATCCGGGTGACTGGAAGGGTGAAGACGATCACCGATTTTGGGATCTTCATCGGATTCGGAGAAGGCGTGGACGGACTGGTTCATGTGTCGGAAATGTCGTGGACAAAGAAGATCAAACATCCGGCCGAGCTTTTTAAGAAGGGGCAGGAAATCGAGGCCATTGTTTTAAGCATCGATCCGAAAAACGAGCGTTTCTCCCTCGGGATCAAACAGTTGACCCCGGACCCCTGGAAAGAGGTGGCCCGGCGATACCGGAAGGGAGAGATGGTCAATGGAAGGGTGACCAATGTGACCGATTTCGGCGCTTTCATTGAACTCGAAGAAGGAATCGAGGGACTGGTCCATGTGTCCGAGATCAGCAGAGAGAAGGTGGAGAAACCTTCGGATGTGTTGAAGCAGGGAGAGAGGGTCTCTGCCATGGTCCTTCATGTCGATTCACAGGAGCGAAGGATCGGGCTCAGCCTGAAGGGGTTGAAGGAGAAGATGGAAAAGTCGGAGATTGAAAAATATATGTCGAATCAGGGGTCCACTTCAAACAGCCTCGGAGCCCTCATCCAGGAGGAGATCGAACGCCGACGAGGAGAGAATTCCAATAAAAAAGAGGATGATTAATCCTTCCATGATCAATAGCTGAGGGAAAATTCGAAATCCGAATATCGAAATCCGAAGCAAATTCAAATTTTCAAAATACAAATGTCTTAAACTTTCATTTGTTTTGAACATTCGAAATTTAGTCATTTGATATTGTTTCGAATTGGTCCTGCTGGACGCTTCGCCCGGATTTCGTGCTTCGGATTTATTAACCGCTTAACCAAAGTTAACTTCGTTGCCATTTTGCACATAATTTATTTCCCCAAAGACTATACCTTCTTCACGTAGATATCCCTCACCACTTCCCCATCCAGAGCGAGTGTCGTTTCTCCGATCTGAAGCACATAGGAAGGGTTCTTCTGATGCATCCGGAGAATGCTTCCGGGAACGATTCCCAGGACGCTCAGCCGATCAAGCCGCTGATGAGATCGGGGAGCGATAAAGACGATCCGGCCCTCCTCACCCAGTCCCAGCTCCTCAAGGGGGGTCACGAGGGGTTTCATCTCCTTTTTGAATTTGGCGCAACACTCTCCCCTCGGGATTGGCTTTCCATGGATGCAAGTGGGAGGATGGCCGAGAAAGGTACAGACGCTCTCCGTCACCCCGGGGCTCAGGATATGCTCTAATTTGCATGCCTCTTGCTCCACTTCCTCTTCGGACATCTCAAATATTTCTGAGAGGAGCCTTTCGGTCAAACGGTGGCGACGGATGATCTCCCTGGCCTTCTCCTCCCCGCGTTCCTTAAGAATTACCTGGTTGCCTTCCACATCAAAGAGGTCATCCCTGATCATCACGCGGAGAATCGATTTTGCTTCCAGGTCCTTCCCCGCCTCAAGGAGCTGGTCGAGATCGGAGATCCCTCTCTCCCTCAATGTCCAGATAAGTTCGAGGATCTCATCGATCCGCTCCTCCTCAATCTCTTTTCCGCCACCCCATCTCATTTGATGGGGTCCTCCGGGCCATTCCGAATTCCGGTTCATGGTTTCACCTTCCTCCATAAAGATTTGAAAAAATCGACCAGGGCAGAGCGTTCCTTATAGGAATATCCGCAATGGGGGCAACAGAGGAGTCCGCAGTCCTTTGAGATGAGACAACCACTGCATTTCATCTCCGAATTGGAGAACTCTCCTCCGCAAAGAGGGCATTTAGAGTTAGGTTTCATTTTAATCCCAGCTTAGAATCAAATGTCAAAATCCAAATGTCAAATCAATGCCAAATGACTGAATGTCGAAAAATTCTTCATTTGAAATTTGAACTTCATTTGATGTTTGATCTTTGGCATTTGACATTTAAGTAAATCCGCTGAATTACAACCCTCCCCATTTATCGTTGCCTCAAAGCCTCATCCACCTAAGCAAAAAATTTAGCAAGCCTCCCATCCCAAAAGCAACGGGAAAGATTACGGCTGTGATCCAGAGGGTCTTTTTAAATCCTCTTTCTTTGATCATCATGAAGAACTGGGCAATGCAGGGGATGAAGAGAGTGATCGTCACCAGACTGACCAGAATCTGTCGGGGGTCGAGGAGCCCCTCCCTGGCGAGCATGAAGAGGCCGGCCGCTCCATAGTCTCTCCGGAGAAATCCGATGATGAACGCCTCTGTGGCTTTTGCAGGAAGCCCAAGGAAGTGGACGATCAGAGGGGTTGAAATCCGTTCGAGAAGAGCAAGCGCCTTTGTCTGATGCAGGATGAAGAGAAAGAGGGTGCCGAGGATGAAGAGGGGAACCGCCTCCTTAAGGTACCATTCGATCCGGGCAAGGGTTTTTACTACGATGTTTGAAATTTTTGGGATCCGCAGGGGTGGAAGTTCCAGGATGAAATCGGAACCCTCGCCGGGAAGGAGCCTGGCTGCCAAATATCCGACCATGACCAGAATGGCCGCGATGAAAAAAATCCAGGTAAGAAGATAAAAGATCGGAAGCCCTGAAAACATGCCGAGGATAACTCCAAGCTGGGCTGAGCAGGGCACTCCGAGCGCTAACAAAAGGGTGACGATGGTGCGATCCTTTTCGGTATCGAGGATCCGCGTCGTCATCGTAGCCATGGTATCGCAGCCGAGTCCAAGGACCATGGGCAGGACAGCCTTGCCATTCAGCCCCATCCTCTTAAAGATCTTATTGCTCATCACCGCCAGCCTCGGCAGATATCCCGAATCCTCCATCAATCCGAAGATGATGAAGAAGCAGCCCACAATGGGCAGGACGATGGCGATCGCATAGGTGAGGGCCATGGTGAGGATTCCGTAAGGGCCAACAAGGAGTTCCTGGAGGATGGGGATGGGAATGAATCGTTGGATGAGCCCGGTCAGGGGCGGAAGCAACCATTCTCCGAAGAGAGTTTCTTCCAGAAAATCGACGCTGATCTGGGCACCGAAGACCCCGACAAACTGATAGGTAAGAAAGAGGACGAGGAGAAGGATGGGAATCCCCCAGAATGGATGGATCGTCAGGTTTCCGAGAGAGGCGGAGAATGTCCTGGGAATCGCATCCGGAGATGTTTTCACCATGGAAAGAATTTCGTCCACCCTCCGGAGACGGGCCTGATTGATCAGGTATCCGATGGGATCCCGAAAGGAAGCCTGGACTTCCTGTCGAATATTTTCGATCCGGGCGATCTCCTCTTGGGGCAGGTTTTGGTGGAGCCATTGGGCGAGGCTTTCATCTCCTGAAAGAAGCATCAACGCAAGAGATCGTTTGGAAACGGGGGTCTCGGGTAAAGAGGAGGCGATTCGGGAAACGCCATCCTCAATCGTTTCCGGGTAGGTGAGATCAGAAAAAGATACGGAACAGGACTGGAGGTTTTCCTTGATCTTTTCCAGCCCTTTTTTCCGGGTGGCCACAGCCCTGAGGGCCGGCATTCCCAGATGCTCGGAGAGTTTTTTAAGGTTGATGTCAATCCCCCTGCTTTTGGCTTCATCCCACATGTTGAGGACAGCGAGAAAGGGGAGCCCCATTTCCAGAAGTTGAAGGGAGATGAGGAGTCCTCTTCGAAGGTTTTTGGTGTCGATCACCTGAACCAGATGGGCCGGAGGGCCATGGAGCAGGATGTCGCGCGTGACCTTCTCATCTTCCGATGTGGGGATAAGGGAATTGATGCCGGGGGTGTCAACAACCTGAAATTTTTTCCCTTTGGTGACCATGGCGCCGGTGGCTACTTCGACCGTTGTCCCGGGGTAATTGGAGACGACGACATATTTGCCCGTGAGATAATTGAAGATGACCGATTTTCCCACATTGGGATTCCCGATCAGGATGATCCTCTCGCCGTAAGAGTCTTTCGAGGTTGCCTCTCGTTTACAGGATTCCATCATCCCTTTCTCCTGTGGAAGGTTTTCTTATGAGCGCATGGGCCGCAGTAGCCATAAAGTTCCATCCGGTGATGAAAGATTTTGAAGCCATGGCCTCTTGCGATCCGGTCCTGAAGGGATTCGAGTCCATCGTCTTCAAATTCGACGATCTTCCCACAGCCCAGGCAGATGAGATGGTCATGGTGGGTTCCCTCGCGGGTGGGTTCGTACCGGGTCTCTCCATCGGCAAATTTTCGCTCGGCGGCCAGACCCAGGCGGGTGAGAAGCTTAAGGGTCCGATAGACCGTGGTGTAACCGATTTTCGGATCCATCCTGGCCACCCGGGCATGGATCTCCGCAAGGCTCTTATGGCCGGTGGAGTTGAGGAAGATGTCAAGGATCTCGGCCCTCTGCCGGGTGGACTTGAGCCCCTCTTCGGAGATCAGGGTTTTAAATCGGTCGGGTTCCATGGTTGTCCTCTTTTTGAAATTGAATTTCAATTTCATTTTAAGGGATGGGTCTCTCTTTGTCAATACCCCGGGCCATTGACCCTGCTGTTGCACTCTGTTATTTATAAGAAATCTTACGATAAAACCTTTGCGGGTTGATAAAACCTTTCCTGACTTTTGTTAAAGGGAGGAGTCATTTCCCTCTTTGGCAAAGAGGGGGGAGGGGAGATTTCCTTAATGTGTCTGTGTCATCTGACACCTTTATTGTGTATTGATTATGGAACAAGCATTCTCTTCGGCATCTCCAATCCAATTCGAAAAGATCGTCACCCACAATGATTTCGACGGTCTCGTGAGTGCGGCCATTTGCGCGCGGGCATTGGGCGTGGGAAAAATTCTTTTTGCAGGTCCCATGACGATCCTGCGGTCCCAGATCACCATTACCGAGAAGGACGTGGTCTGCGATCTTCCCTATCCCCTGCAATGCGGGCTCTGGTTCGACCACCACGAGGGAAACCTTCAGGAACTGGAATACCGGAAAATCGATCCACGATCAATCCAGGGGCGGTTCGGCCTGAAATTGAGCTGCAGCAGGGTTGTCTTTGAATATTTCTCCGAAAAAATGGAGCTTCCGCCTCACTTTTCACAGGCTGCTGATGAAGCCGATATTATTGATGGTTTCACCTATTCCTCCGTAGAGGACTGGCGGAGAGAGACCCCGGGGAAGATCATTGACCAGACCCTGAAGGGACACTTCCCATCCGCGGAGGAACAGACCTCGCATTTGAGAAATCTGGTCCGTGAGCTTCGGGACCGGCCAATCGGCGAGGTCTCTCAACTCGATTTTGTTCAGAGGAGGCTAAAACAGTACCGGGAGGAAGAGGGAAGGATGCTTAAGGTCATCCGGGATTGCTCCTATTTTATCGATCAGGATGAAAAGAGAGAAGTGATTGTCATCGACCTCACTTCTTATCAGCGGAGGCCTCTTCTCATCAAAAACCTGGCCCTTCTAGTCCATCCCGATGCGAAAGGAGTCTTAGAAGTTTACAACCTGACGGAGCGGGGAGTGAAAAGCAATAACCTCGGTTTCTCCATGTCTCTATCTATTAACGGAAACAGGCAGGATAAGAAGAAGAATATCGGCGAGATCATGAGAACGCTAAATATCGGAGACGGCCATCCCGGCGCTGCCGCCGGGCAGGTGCGGTGTAAATCGAAGCAGGAGATGCTAAAGAAGAAGAAAGAGGTGTTGAACCAGATGTTTAAGCTCTGGTCTTCCCAAGCGTGATTAGATCATCCGGGCTCACTTTTCAGTTTCTGCGAAAGAGGCAAAGAACGGGAAAGGCCGGTTTTGTGGTTAACCGATTGTAGGAATCTGGTCTTAGCGCAATGCATATTGACATACAACTAATCCCAGTTACTCCAGCCACTATTTCATCCACATCGGTTGTAGTGATCGATATTCTCAGGGCGACCTCTGTAATCGTCCATGCGATCTCACAAGGGGCTCTGGAGGTCATCCCTGTTCCCACAGTGGAAGAAGCCTTTCAATTTGCAAAGAAATTTCCCCGAGGCACCACCCTTCTGGGAGGAGAGCGCGGAAGTAAAAAGATCGAGGGGTTTGATCTGGGGAATTCACCGAGGGAATATTTCGCAGAAAAGGTAAAGGGGAAGAGATTAATCCTGACGACCACCAATGGGACAAAGGCGTTTCATTCTGTCTCATCCGGGAGAGAGGTAGCCGCTGGAAGTTTTTTTAACATCGGAGCAGTTGGAAGGCGATGCCTTGATCTGGGCCAGGACCTCCTGATTTTTCCTTCCGGAGATGAGGGAAGGTTTTCCCTCGAAGATACGGTTTGCGGGGGGATGCTCATTGACCGGATCTTAACAGAAGGGAAAAGGCTTGTTACCCTGACGGATGCAAGCCAATCGGCTCATGTTCTCTATCAGAGGTTTAAGGAAAACCTGATTGAGTCTTTCCGTCTCTCGACTCATGGAAGGGACCTGATTGAACGGGGATTCGAAGAGGATTTAGCCTACTGCGCTCAGGTAGATATCACAAACATTGTTCCAGTATTCCGTGAAGGAGTGATTCGAGGCCACCTCCTCCCATTCCTCTCCCTTGGTAGCACAGGCGTGACGCCTGTGGCCACCAGAGAGGGGAAGGGTGAGGGGGAATAGTGAGTAGAGACGATTGACAAGGGGTAGAAGGCGAAAAACAAGGGGGAAAAGGATGCGACGTCCGGAGAGGAAGATCGAAAACAAAAAAACAATAGCCGCCCTATTGGAACGGTCACCGCTTGGCAGGATGGCCACAGTTAACCCGAAGGGTTTTCCTGTGATTAAGCCTGTCAACTTTGTTTTCTGGAGCGGAAAGATCTACATCCATTCCTCCAAAAAAGGAGAAAAAATCAGGGATATCCGCAGAGGAAGCCCTGTCTGCTTCGAGCTGGATGAACCGATTGCCTATGCCCCTGCAAATGGGCCTGCCTGCATGGCCGGTTATTACTATCGAAGCGTGATCATTAAAGGAAGGGCCGATCTAATAAAAGACAGGGAGAGAAAATTGGAAATTCTCGAAAGATTGATGGAGAAATATCAGCCCGAGGGCGGGTATGACCCCATTTCGGAAGAAGTGATGAAGAAGACAGCGATTATCGAAATATCCATCCGGGAGATGACCGGAAAAGAGAGATTGGGATAGATGGAAGGATCTGTTTCCATTGTCAAATGCCAAACCTATGACGAAAAAGAAGTTCTAAAAGCACTCCGGCGATCCATTGATCTCATCGGAGGGATCAATTCGTTTGTAAAGAGGGGCGACCGTGTCCTTCTCAAGCCCAATCTCCTTTATGGAAAGAGCCCGGAGAAGGCAGTGACCACCCACCCTTCCATCATAAGAGGGATTATTCAGATTGTCAGGGAAAATGGGGGAATCCCAATTCTTGGCGATAGCCCGGGGCTGGGTAGCGCCCTAAGGGTTTCCGAGAAGTCCGGGATTAAAAGGGTCGCAGATGCGATGGATTGTCCGATTGTTGAATTTAACAGGCCTGTTTTGCCTCCGGAGAGCAAAGGAAGAATCTTTAAAAATATTGAGATCGATCAGGCCGTTTTCGAAGCCGATGTCATCATCAATCTTCCGAAGTGGAAAACTCACGCTCAGATGCTCCTCACCCTTGGCGTCAAAAATCTTTTCGGATGTGTCCCTGGACCGAGGAAGGCGCTTTGGCATCTCAAGGCCGGAGAAGACCATAAACTCTTCGCTCAGATGCTGGTAGATATTTATCATATGATTCAGCCGGCGCTTACTATTCTGGACGGGATCGTTGGAATGGAGGGAAGTGGCCCTAACAGTGGTCATCCCATTTCGCTTGGACTGTTATTAGCCAGCCCGGACCCACTCAATCTTGATCAGATTGTCTGTGATCTTCTTGGAATTCCACGAGAGTCTCTGTTGACGAATCAAGTGGCCTTTGAACAAGGGCTGGGAATGGATGGGATCATAGTGGTGGGGGAACATTTGGAGGATGTGAGAATCAGGCAGTTTAAGTTCCCCGGCTTATGGAGGATCGACTGGAATCTTCCGGGATTTATTAAGAAAGCTTTAAAAAACGCACTAAGCTCAAAGCCGGTTATTGAAAAAGAGGTGTGCAAGCTGTGCAATCAATGCGTAGAGATCTGTCCACCCAAGGTGCTCAAAGAAAATGAAAAAGGCTTGGAAATTGATTACGGTAAATGTATCCGGTGTTTCTGCTGTCAGGAGATATGCCCGGAAGGAGCCATCACTATCCAACAAGGATGGGCCTTGAAGTTGGTAACAAGAAGGCGGTGATGTGGCCTTTTATTTGACGTGGACTGAGAAATCCGAAGCACGAAATCCGAAATTCGAAACAAGCACGAATGTTCAAAATCCAAAGGATCAAAACGAGAATAGACGGTTTTAACTTTTGAAATTCGAATTTGGGATTTGTTTCGAATTGATCCCTTCGGGAAGCTTCGCCCGATATTCGAATTTCGGATTTATTCGGTGTGAGTGATGCGAACCATTAAACTTCTGATCGAATACGATGGAACACACTACCTGGGATGGCAGGTGCAAGCAAAGGGACTTACCCTCCAGGGAATGATCGAAGAGAAATTGAAACTTCTCACAGGCGAGGGTGTCTGTCTGATTGGATCAGGAAGGACGGATGCAGGAGCGCATGCCTTTGGGCAGGTGGCCCATTTTAAAGTCCAGAACAGAATGGATGCGGGGACAATCCAGAAAGCCCTTAACAGCCTACTTCCCCCCGATATTGTCATTAAAAAGGTGGAAGAAGTTGAAGAGAATTTCCATGCCCGGAAAAGTTGCATAAGCAAAGTCTATGAGTACCGGATCCTCAATACGCCCATCAGATCTGTATTTCATCGCGGATATGCCTGGCACATCCCGCAGAAGTTGGACTGGGAAGAGGTAAAGAAAGCAACTCAGAAACTGGTCGGTGAACATGACTTCTCGTCTTTTCGTTCAACAGGGACTCCAACGAAGACCGCTGTCCGGAAAGTATTCCGGGCTGAATGGAAGAGGGGAAGGGATGGCCTGATACGATTCGAAATCGAAGCCAGCGGTTTTCTGAAGCAGATGGTCAGGGCCATCGTTGGGACGCTGGTCGAAGCAGGAAAAGGGAAGATCGATGCGGATGAGTTTAAAAGGATTCTTGAATCAAAAGACAGAAAAAAAGCAGGCCCCACCGCCCCCGCCCACGGATTATTCTTGAAGGAAGTGAAGTATGAACTACCCACTGATTAGCACGAACTCCAATACTCAAAAGGTATAAGAAAGCGATAGAAAAAATAAAATGGTATGTTCACTCTTTCAAATAAACTTCCCCTATAAATGCGATCGCATTTATAGGAGAAGTTGTGGGGGGAGATGTGACAGAAATATTTAAGTAATGTTTTAAAGGAGATGGAAGATTGCTCGGAGTTGGGCTGTTCCTTCAATTTCCTGTGCCACAATAAAATTGACATAGGGTGAAACCTCAAACAGTTCCGAGATATAGTCGATTTCTGATTTGCAATCGAACGGGTGGATAAAACAGCTTTTTTGCAGTTGGAAGAATCCAAGTTGCTTCAGTTTGCTCCGGAGGACTTCTCTCGCCCGCTTCTTTCGTTCGGGAATATCGAACAGAACCACACGCCAATAGCCATCCCATTTCATCGGCCTTTTAATTACCATCCGGTCTAAATTAAATTGCAGGATGCGTTTTTTACCCTCTTCGGAGAGGGTTATTATCGGCTGACCATCTTTTTCAGCGATGGAAACCAATCGTCTTTTGTTAAGGAAGGAAAGCGATTTGATGAAGGTTTCATTCTTTGCTGTATGGCATCTTTTTGATAGCTGGCGAACCAGAGGTCGCATCGCTTTCGGCAAGACAGGCATGAGAAAGGATGCAGGAATGATGATGCCCTCATTGATCATTGATAGAATATCATCGGCCAATTGACCTCTCGAATGAGGCCGTAATTCAAAATGTTTAGAAGGATTCTTCCCGTCCAAATGCTCCTGCTTTCTTTTCATATAACCTCCCTTGAAACTTCTCCTATAAATGCGATCGCATTTATAGGAGAAGTTTGTGTTTAGAGCGGTTGGTTGGGGATCTTTTTGGCATTGGTTTGTTTGAGATCGGTTTTGAACTTTTGGGAGCGGTTTTATATTTTGATCAACTCGTAATCCCTGGTTCCCAGACCGATTTCTTCGGCATAACCGAGTTGAATATTCCAATCGACATCCGGGTAGAGGGCCCGGAATTTGTCTCCTCCCGTTTCCAGGTTCTTCGTCAGTTTCGAGGATCGGGTCCCCTCCTGCTGATTGACCAGGTCGACCGATGCCTGATCAATGGCAACGGGGTCGTTAGAGGCGAGCATTCCGATATCATTGACAATGGGTGTGTCGGAGAATCCGTAACAATCGCAGGCAGGGGAGATCTGTGTGAGGAAGTTGAGAAAGAGGGCCTTCCCTTTTTTCTTGTGAACGACTCCGTAGGCGTGCTCCACCATCTTCTTTTGAAAGAGGGGGATCGATTCATTCCACTGGATCTGGATGGCTCCGGCAGGGCAGGTGAGGATGCATTCTCCGCATCCGATGCATTTTTTTGAATCGATGAGAGCGACCGGTTGTTTGCCTTTGCCCTCCACTTCAGGTGGGATCATTGAAATGGCGTCTGAAGGGCACCAGGGAAGGCAGGTCTCGCACCCTTTGCACGACTTCGCTTTCACTTTGGGTGAGATGTTGGAATGCTGGCTCAACTTCCCCTCCCGGCTGGCGCATCCCATCCCGAGGTTCTTTAGCGTTCCTCCAAATCCCGATAGTTCATGCCCCTTAAAATGGGTCACGCCGAGCAGGGCATCCGCCATATGAATGGCGTGGGCAATGGAGACAGTTTTAAAAAGGGGTTTATCGATTTTGACCTTGACCGCGCTGTTTCCTCTCAAACCATCGGCGATCAGGACTGGGGCATTGACTGCGGATTCGGTGAAGCCGTGTTCATAGGCAGTGGTGAGATGGGAGACCGCCTCACTCCGGGTCCCAATATAGAGGGTATTCGTATCAGTCAGGAAGGGTTTTCCTTTGCAATCCCTGACCCGGTCCACGATTTTTCTTAAAAAGATGGGCCGGACATAGGCCGTGTTGCCTTTTTCGCCAAAGTGGAGCTTGATCGCAACCAGGTCTTTCTCTTTGATCTTTCCTTTCAGGTCGGTCCGCTCGAGAAGAATATCGATCTTATCGAAGAGCGTCTTTTTTGATTCCACTTTCAGGTCAGAGAAAAATACATTGCTTTTCATGGGTTAGCCTCCGTGGCGAAATTCTAAGAGAAACCCGGAGGTGTGTCAATGTTCGGAGGTAGGAATTGGTCATGCTTCACTGGGGTGTGCGTGAGAGCCGATAGGCGGGGCCTGCTGCAGGTCTAACCCCGCCTCCAACATAGGGGGGACAGGAATGTCTCGCCTACCGGGTATCATTCAGTTTTTATCAAGAATTTTGTTCCCCAAGTTGACGATGGATTTTCCTGTATCGTCTCCTAAAAGTTTCTTTCCAGGAAAAGAGACAAACCAGCAAGTTCTGCGGGTTGATTTTATTTTGGAAATAATGTAGTTAATATCATTGTTTGCATTCATATTTGGAGGAGAGGAGAAAGGAGAGAAGATGAAACGATTTGAACCGAACCACATCCGCAATATCGGGACGTTTGGACATGGCGGAGAGGGAAAAACCTCCCTGGTTGAGGCCATCCTCTTCAATACGGGGGAGAATACCCGCCTGGGAAGGGTGGATGATGGCTCCTCTTTGATGGATTTTGAACCAGAAGAGATCAACCGAAAGATCAGCATCAGCGCCTCGCTTGCCCATTTCGAATGGGACAAACACCGGTTTTATCTCATTGATACGCCCGGGTATGCCAACTTCATCGCAGAGGCAAAGGCCTCGATGAGGGTTGTGGATGGAGCAGTGATTGTTGTCGGCGGAAATTCGGAAGTGAAGGTCCAGACCGAGACGGTATGGGGGTATGCAAATGAGTTTCAGGTTCCCCGGATTCTCTATGTGAGCAAGATGGATACGGAGCGGGCCGATTTCTTGAAGGTGGTGGAGGATTTGAAGAAACGCTTTCCTTCTCAGTCTGCTGTTCCCGTCCAACTCCCCATCGGAGGAGAAAAGAGTTTCAGGGGAGTGGTCGATCTGATTGAGAAAAAAGCCTATCTCTACCGGGAGGACGGAAGCGGGCAGTTCGAATTGAAGGAGGTTCCCTCCGAATTGAAAGAAGAGGTGGACCGGCTTCGCGAAAAGATGATCGAAGCTGTGGTAGAAATGGACGATCAACTGATGGAAAAGTATCTCGAGTCAGGGGAGGTCTCCCATGAAGAGATCCTGCGGTGTCTCCGGAAGGGGACGATAGAGAAAAAGTTGGTGCCGGCCGTCTGCGGCTCCTCCACCCGAAATATTGGAAGCCAACTCCTTCTTGACCTGATGATTCGCTGTTTTCCTTCGCCTCAGGAGAGAGGAGCAGTTCAGGTTAAGGATGTGAAGACCGGAGAGGTTGCTTCGAGGGAACCGAAAGAAGATGGACCTCTCTCGGCTTTCATTTTTAAAACGATTGCCGATCCTTTTGCAGGGAAGTTGAGCCTCTTCAGGGTCTATTCCGGGAGCCTCAATGCCGATTCGACTGTTTACAATTCGAAAAGAGATGTCAAGGAGAGGATCGGCCAGATCTACCTGCTGGAAGGGAAGAAACAGAAACCTGTGGGATTCGCCGGCGTGGGGGATATCGTGGCCGTGGCTAAGTTGAAAGAGACAACTACCGGCGATACTTTCAGTGATGAAAAAAAACCTGTTGTTTTTGAAGAAACCAAATTGCCCCTTCCCATGATCTCCTATGCGCTTACCCCCAAGTCCAAAGGGGATGAAGAGAAGATTGCGGCCTCCCTTGCCCGGATTCATGAGGAAGACCCGACGACCATGGTGGGCAGAGATGAGCAGACCGGAGAGATTCTTCTTTCCGGAGTAGGACAGACGCATGTGGAGGTGGTGGTTGAGAAGTTGAAGAGGAAGTTTGGCGTTGAGGTGAACCTGAGCACTCCAAAGGTTCCCTATAAGGAGACGATCCGCGGATCGAAACAGGGAATCATCTATCGCCACAAAAAACAGACCGGCGGAAGAGGGCAGTTTGCCGAAGTCCATTTCGATGTCTCCTCTCTTCCCAGGGGAGGAGGATTCGAATTTGAGAACGGACTTGTGGGAATGAATGTGCCGAGAAACTTTGTTCCGGCCGTGGAAAAGGGGATTGCCGAGGCCATGCAGAGCGGCGTTCTTGCAGGTTTTCCCGTGGTTGATGTGAAAGTCCGGTTTTACGACGGAAAGTCCCATGAGGTCGATTCTTCGGAAATGGCCTTTAAGCTTGCGGCGATCATGTGCTTCAAAAATGGAGTCAAGGAAGCCAGTCCCGTATTGCTTGAGCCGATCATGAAGGTCGAGGTGACCGCCCCGGATGAGAACATCGGCGATGTGATCGGCGATCTGAACAGCCGCAGAGGGAGAGTCATCAAAGTGGATGCAAAGGGAAATTACCAGGCGATCCAGGCCAATGTCCCCATGTCCGAAATGCTTAAATATGCGCCGGACCTGAACTCCAAAACGGGCGGAAGAGGAACCTTTACCATGGAGTTCTCCCATTACGAGGAGGTGCCCGCTCAGATAGCCGAGAAGGTGATCGCCCAGGCTAAAAAAGATAAAGAGAAGGAAGATTGATCACGAAAAGATGAAATTTCAAATGTCAAAATCCAAATACCAAAGAAATGTCAAAATAGTTTAATGTTAAAAAACTCTTTGACATTTGGATTTTGGGCTTAATTTGAGCTTTGAACTTTGACATTTGGAATTTTGGTGCATCATGAGGGTTGTCGTCCAGAGAGTTAAGTCCGCTGAGGTTCTGGTGGATGGCCGTGTGTCCGGCAGGATTGGCAAAGGCCTTCTGGTTTTTGTCGGCGTGGCCAAGGGCGATGGCGAGAGCGATCTCTCCTTTCTCACTTCCAAAATACCTGAGCTCAGAATCTTCGAAGATCAATCCGAAAAATTCAACCTTTCCCTGAAAGAGATCGGAGGAGAAATATTGGTCGTCTCCCAGTTTACCCTCTATGGCGATTGCCGGAAGGGAAGAAGGCCCTCCTTCACAGAAGCAGAAGATCCCATTCTTGCAAGAAACCTCTATGAACGATTCATCCTTAGATTGAAGGAACAGAACATCCCGGTCCAGGCAGGGAAGTTCCAGGCCAGGATGGAGGTTTGCCTCGTCAATGACGGGCCTGTCACACTTATACTGGAGAGTAGAAAGTAGACCTTAACGTTGCAGTGAAAAGGGGGGTGGGCATGCTTCCAACCCTTTACAATTGCGGATTATTTATATGTTTTATGGGAAACATTCGATGTCACCTGATGTGGCCTATGAGGTATGCTTGAAACCTAAGCAGCAAAACTATTAAAGGTGCCGCTGTAAAGGCTCTCCAGCATACCCACCCCCCTTTTCGTGAAATTTTATGTAACTGTCAGGTAGGGAGTGGAGAGTGGAAGGTGAAAGGGCATATTATTACCCTCTGCTTAATCAGCTTTTTTATTCTGCCAACCCTCGTCTGTGAAGCCCAGACTCCGAGAGAGAGAAAGGAGGCGGGGATGCAAGAGGTCAGGGAGCCTGCGGTTTCAGGGATGTTCTATCCCGACAAACCGGATATCTTAGCCAGGGATGTTAAAAAATATTTGGAGAATGCAAAGAAAGAAAAGATTGACGGCGAGGTCATTGCGCTTGTCTCACCCCACGCAGGGTATATGTATTCGGGGCAGGTGGCAGCCCATGCTTATAAATTGATCGAGGGAAAGACCTTCGATTCGGTCGTGGTCGTTTCACCCAGCCACCGGGTTGACTTTAAAGGGGCCTCCCTCTATGACCGTGGAGGATACCGGACTCCACTGGGTGTTGTTCCCATCGATGTCGAATTGGCGAAGAAGATGATGGAGAGATGGAACGGGATCCGATATCTTCCGGAAGCCCACCGCCAGGAGCATTCCCTTGAGGTCCAGATTCCATTTCTTCAGGTCGTTTTAAAGTCGTTCAAACTCATCCCCATTGTGATGGAGCCCTACTGGAGCCGTGAAACCTGCCAGTTGCTTGCACAGGCCATCGCCGATACGATCAGAGGGAAGAATGTGTTGCTCATCGCCAGCACAGACCTCTCCCATTTCCACTCCTATGAAAAGGACGTGCAATTGGATAAAATTGTCCTCGGACATCTTGAACGGTTCGATGCGGAAGGTTTGAATCGTGATTTGAAAGAAGGCCGCTGTGAAGCCTGCGGCGGAGGGCCTGTCATTACGGTGATGTTAGCGGCAAAGGCATTGGGAGCAACACGGGGCAAGGTTCTCAAATATCTCAATTCAGGAGATGTGACAGGAGACCGGAGCCGCGTGGTGGGGTATGCGGCGGCCGTCTTTTATAAGACGGCAGGAGGAGAAGAGAAGATGAAAGGAGAAAAAAAAGCCGGTATTGATCTGGGATTGAGCGGGGAAGAGAAGAAGGCACTTCATCAGATTGCCAAGACGGTGATCGAGAATAAAACGAAAAAAAAGTCGATCCCAGAATTTAAGATCGACTCCCCTGTCTTGAAGGAGAATCGGGGAGCCTTCGTCTCCCTCCATAAGAAGGGGCAACTGAGGGGGTGTATCGGATACATCGAGGGCAGGGGACCCTTACACAAGACGATTGAAGAGATGGCTGAGGCGGCTGCTTTTCGCGACCCTCGTTTCACACCTGTCGTGGAAAGAGAGTTGGCCGACCTCGATATTGAGATCTCGGTCCTTACCCCTTTAAGAAAGATCAACGATGTCAACGAGATTGAGGTCGGAAAACATGGGATCTATATCAAGAAGGGGTGGATTGCCGGCCTTCTCCTTCCTCAGGTTGCCACGGAATATGGATGGGATCGGAAGACCTTTCTGGAACACACCTGCCAGAAAGCGGGCCTTCCCTCCGATTCCTGGAAGCATAAGGACATAGAGATCTATATCTTTTCCGCCGATATTTTTTGAATATCCATCGGATACCTCGACTCCAAAAACTTGCAAAAAGGTTTTTGTTTGATTAAAATCGCCTTAGTTCAACTCCATGTCACGATGGTCCTGTCAGAAGGGATTGTGGGCGAGACAGTCTGTCATGGGGTTTTTTCTGGAAGAAGAATTTAAGGAACAGATGAGAGGCAGACCAATGACAAAGACGTTGGGCGATATCACGAGCGAATTGACCGAAAGAATCCTTGCTCCAGCCAAAGCCGAATCAGAGCGACTGCTGCAGGAAGCCAAAGAGGAAGCCAGGAAGATCGTTGTCGAAGCTGAACGGGAAGCCTTGCGGATCCGGGAGAATGCCAAAAAAGAGGCGGAGGCGGCCATGAAGCAGATGGAAAGCGATATGAACACCGCCGCCCGAAACTTTATCCTCATGGTCCAGGAAAAGCTGGAGCAGACCATTGTTCAGCCTACCATTGAGGCGGAGCTTCAACCCCTCTTGAACCGGCCCGACTTTCTGGAAAAAGCCCTTGAAACGCTGTTTTCCGAGTTTTGCAGGCTGGAGAGAGAAGAGAGCAACCTCGAAGTCCTTCTACCGGAGAAGATGAGAGATCAATTGGGGCACTGGTTCATTGAAAAGTTCCGGCAGAAGGCGATCAGGCCCCTAATTGTGCATTTTACTGACAAAGTCTCTTTTGGGTTTAAAATCGGTGTGGAAGGAAGAGGAAGTCATTTCAACTTTGGGGATGGGTTGGTGGAGGCCTTTACCGAATTCTGTTCTCCCCGTTTTCGTAAACACTTTTTTGCAGGGAAAGAAGGTTGATCCCGGATGGGAAAGTATTACTGTTTAGTGAACCTCATTCCGCCCATGCCCACCCTCCTTGGAGAGAAGCTGCCTCTTCCTTTTACGGAGATTTCGAGAATCGTTCGGAGTCATATCGAGCCGGAGGATAGGCCGCTTGTCGAAAGCCAGCTCCTGGCGATCGATGTTGCCAATGTTGAAACCCTCCATCAGGGTCGGCCCCTTTTTATCGAAGGGGGAATTCTCTCCCCGGAAGCGCTCGAAAGAAAAACAGATCTTCCCCTGTTTATTCAGATTTTTTTAGAGGAAAAAGATCGGGGTGTTCGGCGCCCCTACCTTTTTGACGCCCTTTGGGAGGAGTATTATAAGTTCAGCTACAGACTCGCCCAGGAAAGGAACTGTCAGTTCCTGGTGAGTTATCTTTCATTGGAAATCGGATTGCGCAATCATCTGGCGATGATGAGGGCCAAGGAAAGAGGGATTGAGGGAGAGGATTACCTGATCCTGCCTCATCTAAGCAGCCAGGATCTCTCGGCCATCGCCGGCCAGGTGAGAAGTCAGAAGAATCCCCTGATGGCCGAGCGGTTGATTGACGAGGAGCGTCTCAAAGCAATTTTCCACTGCGAAGGGAGCGATCCTTTTTCGGTCGATGCCGTTCTCGCCATCCTCGCAAGGGCCAGCCTTTTTAGTCGCTGGGAGAAGATGGCGATTCCCTATGAGGTTGATGCGATCTTAGAGAGGAGGTAAGCGTTGGGAAGTTCAAAGGACAACCGAATCGTTGCCGTCAATGGTCCTTTAGTGACCGTAGAACTCTACAAGGATCAGGAAGTCATGATGAATGAAGTGGGTTATGCATTATGGAACGGCATTCCTCTCAAGTCCGAAATCATTCGAGTCCGCGGGCGTTTCATCGACATGCAAGTTTTTGAGAGCACTACCGGTCTTCGCGTCGGGGATCGTGTGGATTTTTCAGAAGAGCTTCTCTCGGTTACCCTGGGGCCCGGAATGTTAGGGATGATCTATGACGGATTACAAAATCCCCTGCGTGAACTGGAGAACTACCAAGGCTATTTTTTGAAGAGGGGACAGTATCTGGCGGCACTGAATGCGAAAACGGTCTGGGATTTTACACCCCTTGTGGGCCGGGGCGCCCGTGTCAAGGGAGGGCATTACCTCGGCAAGGTTCCAGAAGGAATTTTCGATCATTATATCATGGTCCCCTTATCGTTCCAGGGGGCGTGGGAAGTGGCCGATATCAGCCCTCCCGGGGCCTATACCGTAAACGATCCCATTACCGTCTTGAGACAAGAGGGTGGACGTGAAGTGACTCTCACGATGAAACAACAATGGCCGGTTAAAATACCCATCCGGACCTATCAGGAGAGACTTCTCCCCAACGTACAGTTTCTCACCCAGTGCCGGTTGATCGACATCTTCTTCCCGTTAGCGGAAGGTGGAACGGCATGTATTCCAGGACCTTTCGGAGCAGGGAAAACAGTGCTTCAGCAGATCATTTCGAGATATGCTGAAGCAGATATTGTGATCATTGTGGCTTGCGGGGAGAGAGCCGGAGAGGTTGTCGAGACCATTCGAGAATTCCCTGTGCTCGAAGATCCTAAGACGGGAAAATCCTTGATGAACCGGACCATCATCATTTGCAACACCTCTTCCATGCCGGTTGCTGCACGTGAAGCATCGATCTATACGGGGGTGACTCTTGGAGAATATTACCGTCAGATCGGGCTCAAGGTGCTTCTGCTCGCAGACAGCACGTCGAGATGGGCCCAGGCCCTCAGGGAATCCTCAGCCCGGATGGAGGAGATTCCAGGGGAAGAAGCCTTCCCGGCTTATCTTGAGAGCCGTATCGCAGCCCTGTATGAAAGGGCGGGCCTGGTGCGGCTTTACAACGGGTCGACGGGATCGTTGACCCTGGTGGGGAATGTCTCTCCTGCGGGAGGCAATTTCGAGGAGCCTGTGACGCAGAACACCCTTAAAGTGGTCGGCGCCTTTTATGGTCTTTCCAGGACAAGATCGGATCAGCGACGTTATCCTGCAATCGATCCACTCATCTCCTGGAGCCTCTATCTGAATCAGATGAAGGGATCTTTGAACAGCCGTCATCCCCATTGGGTCTCCTTGGTCGAAGAAGCCCAGAACCTCCTGTTCCGGGGGAATGAAATCCACCAGATGATGCTCGTCGTCGGTGAGGAAGGGGTGAGCGTGGAGGATCTGGTGATCTACCTTAAGTCGGAGATCATGGATGCGGTCTGTCTTCAGCAAGATTCGTTCGACCCCGTGGAGCGGGCTACGTCTTTGGAGAGACAGGTGTCCGATTTCCTTCTCTTAATGGATATGGTTCACCATTCTTTTTCCTTCCAGGACAAGGAAGAAGTACGAAAAGAGATGACGCATCTCCAGAACCTCTTCTTCCAATTGAAGTATTGTCCGTTCAGGGGGGAAGCCTACCAGAGATATCGAGGGGAAATCGAGTCCATTCTCAGAAAAGGAGTGATTTCCGGATGATCATCGAACACTCACAAATATCACGCATCCAAGGAGACATCATCTCCGTTCCAGCCACAGGGGTCCATTACGGTGAGCTCGCCGTGGTGAAGAGCCGACTCAGGACCTCCCTGGCGCAGGTCATCCGACTCAGGGGAGATGAAGTGTTTCTCCAGGTTTTTGCCGGTGCACGGGGGGTTGCCACAGGGGATCTCGTCCGTTTCCTCGGCCACCCCATGCAGGTCGCTTTTGGGGATGCCCTTCTCGGCAGAATATTCAATGGATCGGGAGAGCCGATTGACGGCGGTCCGGATTTAAAAGCCCTGCCCAGGCTGGAAATCGGCGGTCCATCGGTCAACCCCGTTTTGAGAGTGATTCCACGAGGATTTATTGAGACACGAGTCCCCATGATCGATGTGTTTAATCCCCTGGTCGAAAGCCAGAAGTTACCCATCTTCGCGGCGGCCGGAGAGCCTTACAATGAGCTTCTCGCCCGGGTCGGGATGAGGGCAAACGCCGATATTGTGGTTTTAGGGGGGATTGGCCTGAAATTCGACGAATACCTCAAGTTTCGATTCGCTTTTGAAGAGGCGGGGGTGCTGTCGAGAACAGTCATGTTTATACACACCGCTTCGGATCCTGTTGTGGAACGGCTTCTTGTCCCTGATATGGCCCTGGCCGTTGCCGAACAGTTCGGGGTGGCCGGAAAACGCGTGCTTGTTTTGCTGACGGACATGACGGCTTTTGCGGATGCCATGAAAGAAATTGCTATCTCCATGGATCAGGTTCCATCCAACCTGGGATACCCTGGGTCACTTTATAGCGATCTGGCTTCCCGGTATGAGAAGGCTGTTGACTTTGAAGGAGCAGGAAGCATTACCATCCTCGCCGTAACCTCCATGCCCGGAGATGATGTCACTCATCCCGTTCCGGACAATACGGGATATATCACCGAGGGTCAGTTCTATCTTCGGAAGGGGGTCATCGAACCCTTTGGCTCCCTCTCTCGTTTGAAACAGCTTGTGATCGGAAAAGTAACACGAAACGACCATGGGTATATCATGAACAGCATGATTCGGCTCTTCGCCAAAAGCCGCGAAGTGGAACAAAAACTGGCCATGGGGTTTGACAAGACAGCCGATGACGATCGGTATCTCCGTTACGGAGGGCTTTTTTACGACCGTTTCATGAATCTGAAGGTGGACATCGGACTGAACGAGGCACTCGATCTCGGCTGGAGGACGCTGTCCGAATGTTTCCATCCTGACGAAGTCGGAATCAAACAGGATGCGATCGACCAGTATTGGCCCAAACCATCCTGAGCGGAGACAGGACTCTTTCGATGGCTGAACGAATCAAGCTCAATAAGGTATCGCTCCGGGAGCAGAAACAGAAGTTAGCCATGTATGAACGCTTCCTTCCGGCCCTGGAGGCGAGAAAACAGCAGTTTTTGATGCAGCTGGCGGTTGTTCGAAAGGAGATTCAAGAACAGGAAGCGGTTTTGGATGAAAAGATAAATGCGATTTCCTTGTGGTCCTCCCTGTACTGGGATATGGAAGGGATACTTCCGTACGTTATTCACATACAGGAGGTCAAAACCATAGGGAAGAACGTGGCCGGATTGAGAGTCCCGGAGTTTCAATCCGTTATCTTTGAAGAGCCCCATTACAGTCTGTTCGCTACGCCCTACAGTTTCGACCAGGTCGTACAAAAAACCCGTGAAGTGATTTTCATCCGGGAGAAAACTTTGGTTCTCAAGCAGGAAGAACAGATCCTGTCAGAAGGGTTTCGGAAGACGAGCCAACGGATCAACCTCTACGAACAGAGGCTCATCCCGGGGTGCAGGGAGGCGATCCGTAAGATCGCGGTATACCTCCAGGACCAGCAGGCTGCGGCCGTGGGAGTCGCTAAGGTGGCCAAGGCCCTCAGTGAGGAGGCGTCTTATTATGCCCCTGCCCATTAACCAGAGACTTAAAAAGAGGTTTGGGACGATTCGGTTTATTTTATTAAGAGTCTCACAATAGAATAGGCATTCTTTGTCATAAACTTATGGTGTTGTTCCATCGATTAAATTGAGTCTGTCCATAAACTAACGGTTCCTAAAAAGGTCGTCATTCCGGCGAAAGCCGGAATCCAGTTCTTTCAAGGCTTTCTGGATGCCGGATCAAGTCCGGCATGACGTAACAAGGACATTTATAAACAGGCACTAAATAACTTCCCCTTCCCCCTCTCGGTTTCGAGTCGCAACGACTTAAATTAAGAGGGGGTATATCCCTCCCCTTAAAATAAGGGGAGGTTAGGTGGGGTTATGAGTCTTTGAGAGGATATTTTGGCATTAGCTAAGATGAAGAGGGTCTTTATTGTAGGCCCCTCCCACCGGAAAGAAACGACGTTAAGGCTCCTGCAGCAAATCGGGGTGATCCATGTCGAACCGGCGACCAAGATGACAGCGGATCTGGAGAAGAAGAATGCCTCCATCCTTCAGGAGGTTCGAAGGGTGAGACAGACCTATGAGGGAATCCTTAGATTTCGAAGTAGAAAAAAGAAGATTCCGGTTTCTGTACCGGATTCCGAATTTCTTCTGTTTTGTGAAGAGCGCCTAACCACGTTGCAGGAACTTCAGAATCGAAAACAGTCTCTCGTCAAACTGATTTCAGATCTTGAAATTTGGGGAGATTTTGACCCGGAAAGACTCAGAAATCTGGAGCGGGAAGGGGTTTTTATCCAGCGATTTCGGATGGATGGAAAAACAACGGCCCCCCTGAAGCTGCCCGAAGACACATTCGTGGAGATGGTGTCGGAAAAACCGGTTCCTCACTTTTTCACGATCCGACTCGATCGTCCAGTCGACATTCCACAGGCTACTCCACTCCGTCCTCCGGAAAAGGGGCTGTCGGAGGCCCGGAAAGAACTCGAGGGGGTCTTTGAAAAAGAAGAGAAGGTGATGGCTGAACTCGCCGGAGCAGGAGAACGGGTCGAGAGTCTTAAAAGGCAGTTTCTGGACACCCTCAATGAGGCCAGTTATACGGAACGCCTCGGGACGCTTTACTCAGAGGACATTCTATTCGGTGTTCAGGGTTGGGTGCCGGCAGACCTCGAAGAAACATTCATGGAACAATTGGAGAGATCGGGTCTTCCCCTGCTGGCGAGGACAAGAGATCCGCTCCCGGAAGAGATCCCTCCCACCTTATTAAAAAATAATTGGTTGATCCGCCGTATCGAGCCCCTTCTCAAGCTCTACGGGTTACCCTTGTATCGGAATCTCGATCCTTCCTACTTTTTTGCTCCCTTTATGATCCTTTTCTTCGGAATTTGTCTGGGAGATGCCGGTTATGGGCTTTTCTTCTTATTGGTCTCGACCTGGGTTAAGAAAAGATGGGGCCATCTTGCGAAGGAATTACCTCTCGCCATGAGCCTTTGCCAGGCGTTTTCCGTCTCCTCAATCCTCATCGGGGTCCTCACCGGGTCGGTTTTCGGCTATCAATTCCAAAACAGGGGATGGGTGCTGGTGGACCTTGACCTGGATGCCGGAAATCCCATGATTCTTTTTTACGGAAGCCTGGGGCTGGGGTTGCTTCATCTCACCCTTTCCTATTTTTTGGGGGTGTTGCAGGCAAAGGCACGGCATGAGAAGTTTCAGAAAGTCGGCCTGGTAGGAGTCCTCTGGGGAGGATCGTTCCTGGCGAGTCGGAATATCTTTTTCTCCGACCCCGCTTCAGCGGCAAATGTGTTCCTCCTGTATGCCGGATGGGGGTTGTTGGGCCTTGGGCTTTTTCTGACGTTTTGGTTTGCATCCGACAGTAAACAGTGGGCGGTCCGGATCGGACTCGGTTTTTGGAATCTTTATGGATTGACCGGACTGATGGGGGACCTGCTTTCCTATGCCCGCCTGTTCGGTTTAGGGATTGCGACCACTGCAATCGCAGCGGTCATGAATCGGCTTGCCGGAATGGTCTATGATGCGACGGGTCCGATAGTCGGATCAGGAATGGCCGTTCTTCTTCTGATCGTAGGCCATACCTTTAACCTGCTTCTTTCTATCCTGGGCAGCGCCATTCACTCGGCACGCCTCCATTTCGTTGAAGCCTTCAAAAACTTTTTTGAGGGAGGGGGCAATGAATTTAAACCATTTAAAGTGGAAAGGGGTTCTTGACATGAATAAGAAAGGGATCATGGTTGCAGGTCTTTTGATGGCGATGTTTTTGCTGATTGCCGTTTCTACCGCCTTCGCCCAGACGGCGGAAGGCCAGAAGGATTGGGGAATCCTGATAGCCAAAATGGTCATGGGTTTCAGCCTGTCTTTAGGTCTTGCAGGCTCGGCGGTTGGCCTCGGCATCTCCTTCTCAGCCCTTCTGGGGGGAGGCGCTGAGAATTATTTTAAGAACATCGCGGTTGCACTGATGCCATCCACCCAGGGAATCTATTCCATCGTCGTCCTGTTTGCCAACATGGGCGGTTTTGATATTGACCCTTATGCCGTTTCGGGGAAGGCGGCTGCCTTCGGTTTTACGATGTTTTTCAGCGCTTGGTATCAAGGGGTTGTCTGCGCCGCCGGAATCCGGAGCATCCTGGAAGGAAGGAATACCCTGGCGAACGCGATGGTGTCAGGAGCCATGCCTGAAACCTATGCCGTGTTCGCTCTGGTCATGACCTTCATCATCAAATAAGGTGACCGAAAGCTCAAGGGACCATTTATGAAGATTGTCATTGTCGGAGCTGGAGAAGTAGGATTCCATCTCGCTCAGCGACTTTCCCATGAAAAACACGACCTGGTCATCATTGACAGCGATCCGGAGAAATGCGCTCACGCCCAGGAGACGCTCGACGTCTCGGTGATCCAGGGAAATGCATCGAGTCAGAGCGTTCTGAAAGAGGCAGGCCTGGAATCAGCCGATATGCTGATAGCGGCATCGGGGGTTGACGAGATTAACCTGATCGCCTGTATGGTCGCCTCGAAGATGGGAGTGAAACGAAAGATTGCACGGGTAAGAAATCCGGATTACTACGAAACGTGGTCCATCCTGAAGCCCGAAGATCTCGGTGTGGACCTTTTCATCCATCCCGAAGAGGAGGTCATTGAAGAGATCACCCGGCTCCTCATGCGGGCCTCGGCCTCGGAAGTCATCGAGTTTGAAAACGGCAAGATTTTGGTGGTGGGGCTGAAGCTGGATGCGAGATGTCCCAATTTAAACAAACCCCTCAAAGAAGTCGGAAGCGAAGAGGAGAGAAGGAATGTCCGGGTGGTGGCCATGCTGAAAGGGGACAAGACGATCATTCCCACCGGAGAGGACTATTTCAGCAAAAATGACCAGCTCTTCGTAATCGCCAAAAAGGAAAGCCTTTCTCATGTTCTTTCCCTTACTGGCAAGACAGACCAGAAACTCGACCGGATCATGATCCTGGGAGGAGGAAAGATTGGCCGTGGATTAGCGGAAAAATTGGAGCGACAGATGGAGGTTACCCTCGTTGAGTCGAACCGGGAAAAGTCGGTGAAGATCGCATCCCAGCTCAAAAAAACGGCTGTGTATCAGGCGGATGGAACGGAGATCGATACCCTTGCGAGGGAGGGCCTCCTCAATATGGACGCCTTTATTGCGGTCACCTCTGATGATGAGAACAATATTCTCTCCTGCCTGCTCGCCAAGCATCTCGGAATCCATAAGACAATCGCCCTGGTCAATAAACAGACCTATCTTCCACTCCTGCCTGTCATCGGAGTCGATTCCACGGTCAATGTGCGACTCTCCACGGCAAACGCCATTTTGCGTTTTATCCGGAGAGGGACCATCCTGTCTGCAGCTACCTTTCATGGAATCGATGCAGAGGCCATCGAGTTTGAAGTCATGAGGTCGAGCCGGGTTATTGGCAAACCCCTGAAAGATTTGGGAATGCCAAAGGGGTCCCTGGTGGCGGCCGTGGTTCGACAAGGAGAAGTCTTCATCCCGTACGGGAAGAGTGTCCTGGAACCCGGGGACAAAGTGATCGTGTTTGCTCTTCCGAAAGCCATTTCAGCCATCGAAAAGAGATTTTCATAAAACGTAACAATTTAGCTGTTTGAAAAAGCTTCATAAAATCCCTCCAAACCTCCCAAAGGGAGGTAAAAAGGGTATCCCCCTTTGGAAAAGGGGGATTAAGGGGGATTTTATGATGATTCTTTTAATCCATTGACTCATGAAACTCTTCTTTTCAAAAAGCTAAATTGATACGAATATTTTAGTCGTTGCGACTCGAAACCGAGCGGGACATTATTTCTTTTGGGGTAAATCAAGAGACAACATTGAAACTTTCTAATATCATTTATACCCTGTCCAGTCTCTGGCTGCTCCTCAGCGGGTTCTTCGCCCTGCCATTAGGGTTTTCACTCTATTTCCAGGACGGGCTTTATCTCATTTTTATTGTCCAAATGGTCGGGATGGGCCTTCTGAGCGTGATCTTTCGGTTTCTCATAAAAAGGCCGAACGAGCTCAGCATCAGAGAAGCCTTCCTGACCGTTTCGCTGACCTGGATCACTTTTTCCCTCTTCGGGGCTCTCCCTTTTATCGTCTCGGGCTATATCCCAAATCTGACCGATGCTTTTTTCGAGACGATGTCAGGGTTTACCACAACCGGAGCCAGCATCCTAACCGATATTGAGGTTCTTCCGAAGAGCCTACTTATCTGGCGAAACATGACGCAGTGGTTAGGGGGAATGGGAGTGATCGCTCTGGCCGTGGCAGTTCTTACGTTTCTTGGTATTGGAGGTGTTCAACTCTTCAAGGCGGAGGTTCCAGGTCCGATCAAGGACAGGATCTCTCCGCGCATCAGTGAAACCGCTAAAATTCTCTGGGGTGTCTACCTTCTGTTCACGATTGCTGAAATCCTTCTTCTGATGTTGGGCGGCCTTTCTCTCTTTGATTCTGTCTGTGTGACCTTCGGGACATTGGCAACGGGCGGATTTGCTCCTACCAATGCGAGCATCGCGGCCTATCCTTCTCCATTTATTCATTATGTGATCATCGTTTTTATGTTTATTGCCGGGGTCAATTTCTCTCTCCACTACTGGGCCCTCAGAGGGAAGCCCCATTTATATTTTTCCAATCCCGAGTTCCGTTTCTTCCTCTTCATCAATGCCCTGGCCGTGGGATTGATCATGGTCTCGCGTCTGGCCGGGGGGGATGTCTTTTCAGAGGAATTTTTCAGAAGCACGCTCTTTCAGACTGTTTCTATTGTGACGACCACCGGTTTTGTCACCCATGACTACGAACAATGGCCTTTTGTGACCCAGATCATCCTTCTCGCGTTGATGCTGTTCGGAGGCTGCACCAGTTCGACAGGGGGAGGGATCAAGAATGTGAGGATCCTTGTCGCCTTTAAATTCATGGGGTCCGAATTAAAAAAGTTGTTTCATCCTCACGGAATCTTTCCCATCAGGATGGGAGGCAGGGCCGTTCCCGAAGGGATGGTGTCAAATATCATCGGATTCGTTGCCTTATATATCCTGATCTTCTTTCTCGGAGTGATGGCCATGGCAGGGGTCGGACTCGACATCGATACGTCCATTGGCGCGGTGGTGGCCACACTCGGAAATGTAGGGCCTGGAATCGGTACGGTCGGTCCTGTTGAGAATTATTCTCATATTCCTGCCCTGGCCAAATGGATTCTTTCTTTTTTAATGATGGTTGGACGTTTAGAGATTTTTACCGTTCTGGTCATCTTTACCCGTCCCTTCTGGCATTAACGCAGATTCTCCCTGTTTCTCCCCATCCCCTCATCTCCCTACCCCCTCAATCCTGTTCCTTTTTTTCCCGGAGATGACAAGAGTGATTTCTCCCTTCAGCGTTCTTGTTCCGATCTGGTTCAGTATCTCGCTCACCTTCCCTCTACGAACCTCCTCATACATCTTGGTCAATTCCCGCGCGAGAACGATCTCCCTGTCTCCCAGAGTTTCGAAAATATCCTTGAGGCTTTCTGAAAGACGGTGGGGGGATTCATAGAAGATGAGGGTCTCCCGGACCCCCTCCAATTGTTTCAACAGGTCCCTTCTTCTCTTCGATTTGTTGGGGAGAAAACCTTTGAAGAGAAAGGCGTCGGTGGGAAGGCCGGAGACGCTGAGAGCCGTAATGGCTGCAGAAGGACCTGGAATGGGGATGACCGGGATCTCATTTTCAATGGCCAGCCGGATGAGGCGGTATCCCGGGTCAGAGATGCCGGGCGTCCCCGCATCGGAGACCAGAGCGATACGATCGCCCTGATTCAATCTGGAAAGGATGAACTCCCTCTTCTTCATTTCATTTCCTTCAAAGTAACTGGTGAGAGGGATATGGATGGAGAAATGCCTGAGAAGAAGCCCTGTGCGACGTGTATCTTCCGCCGCAATGAGATCGACTTCCTTTAATATCCGGAGCGCCCTCAGTGTGATGTCCTCGAGATTCCCTATGGGCGTGGAGACAATATAGAGGGTTCCCTTCTTCGAATCGGATGGGGATGATGTCATATCTTTTCCAATATCATTTCTTAAGGGATGGATCAAGGGGGGCGGAGAGAAACCAGGTTAATTTGGGTTACGGTCAAGGCAACGAAGCCTCTGCCTACCGGCAGGCAGGGATACGAGCTTCGACAACGATAAACGTCAATTTCAATTTAACGATACGGGCGTCCTCGCCGTTACCGGTTAACAAAACCCTGAGAGCCTGTAGTTGTTTTTGAAGGCTCTCAAAAAAAATGTCTTTTTCCCTTTTGCTTGACACCATCCCACCAACTCTGTTAGCATTTTGAAAATTTTTCAAACCGGAGAGGCGATCCTTGATCAAGCTGGCAGGAATCCAGATATCTTGCAGTGAGGAGAAAGAAAAGACTATAGAAAAAGCGACAAAATTTGCGCAAATTGCTGTCGAGCGGGGGGCCCATATCATCTGCTTTCAGGAGCTGTTTACTACCCACTGGTTTCCAAGAGAGATGAACCCCGGCCATTTTCTTTTGGCCGAGACAGTGGAAGGCCCAACCGTAATGAGGATGCGAGAATTGGCAAAACAGCACGGGGTGGTTTTGGTCTGTCCTATTTTTGAAAAAGACAAGGAGGCGTTTTATAATTCTGCGGTGGTCATCAATACGGAAGGAGAGGTTTTGGGAATCTATCGGAAGGTCCATGTTCCACAGATTCCCCTCTGGGAAGAGAGGTTCTACTTCTCTTCAGGCAACCTCGGATTTCCTGTGTTTCAAACGAAATTTGGAATGATCGGCGTTCAAATCTGTTGGGACAATTTTTTCCCGGAGGGATCCAGAATATTGGCCCTGAAGGGGGCCCAGATCATCTTTGCCCCTACGGCAGCCGCCTTTGCCTCACAGGAAAGATGGAGGACAGTGATTTCGAGCCATGCGATGACCAATGGTGTGTTTATCTTCAGGGTGAACCGGGTGGGAAGCGAAGAGAAACAGGATTTCTATGGTAAATCTTTCTGTGTGTCTCCGGAAGGGGAATTGATGGACAAACCAAGCGGAATGAAGGAAGGCATCGCCTTGATTGACGTCGACCTTAAACACATTGACCGGGCCAGAAAGGAATGGCCTTTTATAAAAGAGAGGAAACCGGAAACGTATCGGGAGATCATCCTTTAACAATGAAAACGATCACAGGCCTTGGGTAAAGGTTACGGTTACGAAGCCCCTGCCTACCGGCAGGCAGGCGTTTCGGTTACCGGTAACGGTTACGTGTAAAGAATTAAGAACCGATAAACGTTACCTTTTACTAACGATACGGGCATCGTTACCCTTACCGTTAGAGTTTGTTTTTTAGGCAAGAGGAGAAAATGAATAAGCGAAAATTTATTAAGGAGTATTTAGAGCCGATACTCATCGCCATATTGATCGCTCTTTTTATTCGAACCTTTATTGTTCAAGCCTTTAAAATTCCCTCCAGTTCGATGGAACCAACCCTTCAGGTCGGGGATCATATCCTTGTCAGTAAATTTATTTATGGGATTAAAATCCCCTTTACCCAGGCCAAACTGTTTCAATATAAAAATCCTCAGAGAGGAGATGTGATCGTTTTCATCTTTCCTAAAGACTCTTCAAAGGATTTCATCAAGAGAGTGGTTGGAATCAGTGGGGATCGGGTCGATATCGAGGGGGACAAAGTTCATATCAATGGAAAACAAATGGAGGACCCGTGGGGGTATTACGACACAAAAAACGAGTGGAGGAGAACCCTTGGCCCAGTGGGCCCTTTTGAACATGTGGTTGTGCCGGAAGATCACCTCTTTGTCCTGGGAGATAACCGGGACAACAGTCAGGACAGCCGTTTTTGGGGATTTGTCCATCTGAGCGAGGTGAGGGGGAAAGCTTTTATCATTTATTTTTCAGGACCAAGTTTCTTAAATATTTTATTCCCGTGGATATGGGATGAGATCAGGTGGGGAAGGTTTGGAAAGTTCATTTATTGATTTCGGAAGACATTTGTTTTGGCCCATTCGATATCTTTTCTGATCTGCTCGATTAACATTTCTATTGAAGTAAAACGGATTTCATCACGGATTCTTTTCGTAAAGCACACCTGGAGGTCCTCGCCGTAAATCTCACGATCAAAGTTTAAGATATGAACCTCCAATGACACAGCGTTTGCATTAAAGGTCGGATTGAATCCGATATTGGCAAGGCCATTGAAACACTGGCCATGCAAATTCACCCTGACCGCATACACCCCCGGTTTGGGATAAAGCTCTTCAGTCATTTCAAGATTGGCCGTGGGAATACCAAGAGTATGACCCCTTTTCGCCCCCTCGATCACACGCCCGATCACCGGATAATCTCTTCCCATTAATTTCGAAGCCTTTTCAACCTCTCCATTCCCGATAAGGTCTCTGATCTTGGAACTGCTGACGATGGCGTCATCAACGATTAAGGCCTCCACCACCTCGACTTCAATTCCAAATCTGGCGCAATTTTCTTTAAGGGAATCCACATCCCCGCTCTTCTCTTTGCCAAATCGATAATTATATCCGACAAGGATCTTCTTAGCTCCGACTTTCCCTGCCAGGATGCTATTTACAAATTCAGGAGGTGAAAGCCATGCAAAAGCCATGGTAAATTGAATGCAAAGGACTTTGTCCACCCCGGTTTCTGCGATGAACATCATTTTCTTTTTAAACGGGGTGAGCAGGGGAGGGCATTGAGCGGGGGAAAGTATTTTCAGGGGATGGGGTTCAAAGGTGATGACAACGGATTCCCCGCCAATCTTTCTGGCTTCCTCTTTGACTTTTTTAAATATTCTCTGGTGCCCGAGATGAACGCCATCAAAATTTCCCAGTGTGACCACGGGATTCCTGAAGGGTCCTTTTAAATTTTCAATTCCTTTGATGATTTCCATCGTAATATTTGGGTAAAGGCTAAGGTGAGGAAGCCGGTTTGGTGAAAGGTTAATGGGTTAGGGTTACTGATTTAAAGCCATTGCCTTTACCTAAAGACAAGACCGGCCTCTTTGCCTTTACCTTAACCCCTCCATCATTTATTTCCATCGCTTGACTTTATTCGAAAAAAATATAAAATAGTATCTGACTTTTTTCAATGCAGTGATTTGCAGGGGCCGAAGTGGCGGAATTGGTAGACGCGCTAGATTCAGGGTCTAGTGGGGAGTAGTCCCCGTGGGGGTTCAAGTCCCTTCTTCGGCACCAACCTTCCTATTAAGATGGTTTATCGGTTAAGGTAAGGATGCCCGTATCGTTGATAAAAGGTTACGTTTAACGGTTCTTAATTCTTTACACGTAACCGTTACCGGTAACCGAAACGCCTGCCTGCCGGTAGGCAGGGGCTTCGTAACCGTGTCCCCATTACGGGTTACCTGGTTTTTGAAGAAAGATTCATGTCGAATTTGAAGAAGTCGGTGGTTGCAACCAATCGGGTCGATGTTTTTGGAGCGGGTCCTGTTCCTTCCTTGAAACATTCAAGAACTCCTCCTTTATCCGAACCCATCTGGCCTGTTTTAGGATCGATCTTCATAAACTCGATCCCTTCGGGAATAGGGAAGGCTTTAATGTCTTTGTCCTTCAACGCCCTTGACATAAAAGCGACCCAGATGGGAGAGGCCGCACGAGCGCCGGTCTCATTTTCACCAAGGGACCTCTCTTCATCGAAACCCACCCATACACCGGTGAGGAGTTCGGGAGTATAACCGACAAACCAGGCGTCGAAAAATTGATCGGTTGTGCCTGTTTTTGCCGCCACAGGCCTTCCGAGCGCTTTTGCCCTCCATCCTGTTCCACTCCGAACCGCGCTCTCGAGAAGGTGTGTGATGAGAAAAGCTGTTTGAGTACTGATGACCTGGTCGACATGATTTAATTCGCCGGGATGATTGAGGGGGAGATGCTCTTCGAGTAAATTTCCGTCCCGGTCGAGAATTTTTTTAATAAAAAGAGGTGTGAACTTTTTCCCCTGATTGCCAAAGACAGCATAGGCTTTCGTTAATTCATAAAGCGAGAGACCCGAAGAACCCAGGGCCATGGCAAGGTTGTCGTGGAGTGAAGATGAAATCCCAAGAGTTCGAGCATAATCCCTGATGTAATCAATTCCGATATCGCGGGCAATCTTCACGGTGACGACATTCATCGAATGGGTGAGCGCATTTCTGAGGGTGGTCGGCCCCACAAATTTGTCTTCAAAATTTTTCGGTCTCCATTTTTTGTTTCCGAATTCGAACACGATCGGAGCGTCAACAACAATCGAAGCAGGGGTATACCCTTTATCTAAAGCCGAAGCGAAGATAATGGGTTTAAAAGCTGATCCGCTCTGTCTTCTGGCCTGGGTAACCCGGTTGAACTGACTTTTTCTGAAATCTCTTCCGCCCACCATTGCCCTGACATATCCCGAATCTAATTCGAAGCAGAACAATGCCCCTTCTAAAATGGAAGCCATCTCGCCGGGGCGGTACTTCTGCCTGTTTTCTATCTCTTTTAATCCGGATTCAAGTGCTTCCTGAGCGATGTTTTGGGCATAGAGATCGATGGTTGTATGGACCTGGAGGCCGCCTTTATAAAGGGCATCTTTTCCATATCTCTCTTCGATATATCTCCTCACATGCTCGACAAAATGGGGGGCTTTTTCAAAGGAAAGGCTTTGCTTTCCCTTAACCTTTAACGGGGCCTGTAATGCTCTCAGAGATTCACTATGAGAGGTATACCCTTCTTCAACCATCCGGTTCAGAATGTAGATCTGCCTCTTTCTTGCTTGTTCGGGGTGTTGATGAGGAGAATATTTGGAGGGGGCCTGGGGAAGTCCTGCAAGCAGGGCGGATTCCGCAAGATTCAGCTCTTGAACATCCTTTCCGAAATAATTTTCAGAAGCAACTGCAACTCCATAAGCTCCGTGTCCTAAATAGATTTGATTAAGATAGAGATGAAGTATCTCCTCCTTGGAAAGATACTTCTCAATTTTAAAGGACAGGATAGCCTCACGTATCTTCCTCGAGAAACTCTTTTCTGGGGTAAGGAGAAGCGACTTGACAACCTGCTGAGTGATGGTGCTGCCGCCCTGTATGATCTCTCCGGAAAAGATATTTTTAAAAAGCGCTCGCAAAATAGCCCAGTAGTCCAATCCCTTATGCTGAAAAAATCTGGAGTCCTCTCCTGCGACAAAGGCTTGAATTAAATGATTGGGGAGCCTATCAAGAGAGATGACCTCTCTCTTCTCCATAAAAAATTCTCCAATCAGCTCTCCATTTTCAGAAAAAATTTTGGTGATGGCAGGAGGTTTATAATTCTTTAAACTTTCAATGCTTGGAAGATCGTGACTGAAATAGAAGTAGGAGACGCCTCCAAATACAATGATGGAAGTTAGAGATACCATCAGTATTGAAATCAAAACCTTAGCCGTTTTTTCTGTTAAAGGTGATTTCATAATTATTATAAGGCGTTAGAGCAAAGAACATCAGATATTTCTTGACTTCTTAGCCCAAAATATACAATAATGACGGAGATTTTTCAATTAATTTCCATTTGTCTCCTTCCCTCCTGATGGAGAGAATAAAAAGGAGCAATCCATGGCCCATAAACCACTCGAGACACTTTCAATCTTGATCCCTGTTTATAATGAGGTAGATAATATTTTGCCATTGTTTGAAAGATTAAGCGCGGCGCTTAAGAAGACAGACAGGCCTTATGAAGTGATCTTCATTGATGATGGGAGCACGGATGGAACCCTGGACGCCTTAATAGACATCAACCGCAAAAATCAGAATATAAAGATGATCAGTTTTACCCGTAATTTTGGTCAGACGGCGGCATTGAGCGCCGGGATCGATTCCTGCAAGGGAGATATTATCATTCCGATGGATGGTGATCTTCAAAATGATCCGGAGGATATTCTCCTTCTTCTCCAAAAAATCGAGGAAGGTTACGATGTTGTGAGCGGATGGAGAAAAGACCGCAGAGATCCCTTCTTGAACCGAAGATTGCCATCCGTCATTGCCAACAAGATGATTTCGTTCATCGGCGGCGTTCACCTTCATGATTACGGGTGTACGTTGAAGGCGTATCGAAAAGATATTTTGAAGAATATCCGTCTCTATGGCGAGATGCACCGTTTCATTCCCATTTATGCAAAGTGGGTGGGGGCCCATGTGACCGAGGTTTCCGTTAAACATCTTGCAAGAAAGGCCGGTTCTTCAAAATATGGAATAGGCAGAGTCTTCAAAGTGATTCTAGATCTGATGGTGGTGAAGTTCCTTATGTCCTATTCGCAAAAACCCATCTATGTCTTCGGTGGAATGGGGCTGTTGATGGTTTTAGGCGCTTTTATCTCCGGGGGATACGCCATTTACCTGAAACTCTTAAAGGGGGTTTCATTTATTTTAACCCCTTTGCCACTGTTAAGCGTCCTTCTTTTAATGCTGGGTTTTCTTTCCATTCTCATGGGTTTTTTGGCGGAGATCCTGACCAGAACTTACTACGAATCGCAAGGAAAACCCACTTATCACATTAAGGAGACCATCCCATAGTATAAATATGGATGAACGTTTATCGTTGTCGAAACTCGTATCGAAGCAAGAGGCTCGAAACTTGAAGCTCGAGTATCGAGCATCCATATACGAGCCTCCCTGCCTGCCGGCAGGCAGGGATACCAGCTTCGACAACGTCAAACGTCAATTTCAGCCCAACGATACGGGCCTCGTTACCCTTACCATTAGACTTTTTAGGCAATTAGTATGTGCGGCATTGTAGGATTTCTCACCTCAAATCCATCCGATATTCCCGACCACCAAATTCTAAAAAGGATGCGGGAACTCCTGACCCATCGCGGACCAGACGACCAGGGCGAGTATATTCGGTCCCTGAATGAAAAAGGTCCTTTCCTCTTTTTGGGACATCGACGATTAAGCATCATCGATCTGGTTTCAGGTCAACAACCCCTTTCTAATGAGGATGGAACGGTATGGGTCATCTTTAACGGAGAGATATATAATTTCAAAGAATTGAGGGATAGATTAAGAACACTTGGCCACCGGTTTGCGACAAATTCAGATACCGAAGTCATCGTCCATTCCTATGAAGAATATGGGGAAGGATGTTTCAAGCACCTGAATGGGATGTTTGCCATTGGAATCTGGGATGAGCGAAAAAAACAACTCATCCTTGCCAGGGACCGGCTCGGAAAGAAACCCCTGTATTATAGCGCTCTCCCTGGCACTTTCTTATTTGCTTCAGAATTGAAAGCGATTATGGCCTACCCCAAATTCGAACGAAAGATTGCCCCCCTCTCTCTGATGAAATATCTTTTCTATGAATTTATCCCCTCACCGCATACCATCTTTGAAGATGCCATGAAACTCCCGGCTGCCTCCTACCTGATCTGGAGAGATGAAAAAACGGAAATAAAAAGATATTGGTCCCCGTTCGATATGGAAGTGATAAAAGACATTTCAGAGGGGGAGGCTGAGTCGAGAATAATCGATCTCCTGAGAACATCAGTCAAAAGAAGACTCATCAGCGATGTCCCTCTGGGTATTTTTTTAAGCGGAGGAATTGATTCAAGCGCGGTGGCCGCCTTTGCACAAAGAGAAGTGCCAGGAAAGGTAAAAACATTTTCGATTGGCTTTGAAGACCCATCGTTTGACGAATCAGGATATGCCTCCCTTGCATCTACTTTTCTCGAAACAGAACATTATGAACAGAGGATGACCCCTGAGGATTTGCTTGCCATTGTTCCCCAATTGCCCGATATCTTAGATGAGCCGATGGCTGATGCCTCCATCTTGCCCACCTATCTTCTTTCTAAATTCACAAGGGAGCATGTAACCGTCGCATTGGGTGGAGACGGAGGAGATGAGTTGTTTGCGGGGTATCCTACCTATCTTGCTCATCAACTGGCTAAACCTTATGAAAATTATTTAGGTTTGCTTCATCCACTCGCAACCTATCTTGGGAATTTACTTCCTGTATCCGATAATAACATCAGTTTCGATTTCAAGATGAAGAAATTCCTCTCCGGCATCGGCTATCCTGATGGGATCAGAAATTCGATCTGGTTAGGTTCCTTTCCTTTCATAGAAAATGAAAAAGTATTGTCTGATGAAATTCGTAGCCAATTCAATCGGGATCGATTGGTTGAGGACCTCGCGCGATATGAGAAGGATTATCCATTGAATGACCGAATGACCCTGCTACAATACCTCGATTTAAAACTCTATCTCCAGGAAGCGATTCTGGTAAAGGTAGATCGAGCCAGCATGGCCTGTTCTCTTGAGGTGAGAGCGCCTTTTCTGGATTATGAGTTAGTCGAGTTTGTGATGAGGCTTCCTTCCAGGCTGAAATTAAAAGGATTTACATCGAAATACATTTTAAAAAGAGCGATGAAGAAATTTCTTCCGCCCAAGGTGGTCCATAGGCCCAAAAAAGGATTTGGCGTTCCCATTGCCAAATGGGTAAAAGGGCCGCTGAAGGAGTTGTTTAGAAATATGCTGTCGTTGGAGAGAATAGAAAGGGAAGGGTTCTTAAGCCAAGAATATGTGGCTACCCTGCTTGAAGATCACCTAAAAAACAAGAAGGACAACCGAAAACCACTCTGGACCCTCCTCATCTGGCAACTCTGGGTGGATCGTTATCATCCCTCTCATTGATCTTGTAAATATCATTCTGGCAGGCCCAGAAGGGGCCTGGTTGACAAACCCTTTTTTTTAGTTTAAAAATGAATATCAGTTCATAAAATGAATTAACATTATTGGAATTAGGAGAGAATGATATGGAAACGATCGGCAGGAAGAAGAGGGAACACCTTGCCCATCGAGGAGAAATCCTTCTGGCTGCGGAAAAGGTTTTTGCCGCCAAAGGATTTTTCCAGGCCACTATGAGCGAAATTGCCCGGGCGGCGGAGTTTGGAACAGGAACCCTTTATAAATACTTCAAATCGAAAGAGGACCTCTATTTCACCCTCATCGATGAGAAAACGGACGAAATCAATCGCCTGGTCAAGGCCGAACTCTCCCGGAAAACTTCCGCCATTGAAAGGATCAAAAAAGTCCTGATCCTCGAGCTGGAATTCATTGAACGGAACCGGGATTTTTTCAGAATCTATACCTCGGAGGGAAGCCGTTTCGAGTGGTCGGTCAAGGACGATTGCGGAAATAAGATCCACGATAAGATGGTGGACTATATCCATCTTCTTGCCCAGGTTTTAAAGGAGGGGATGAAAGCCAATGAGTTAAAACCTTTGGACGCACTGGATTTAGCCCATGCCTTCGAAGGGATCGTCCATTCTTTTATCTTCGAATGGCTGATCAGTCCGGAATCGTATCCGCTCATTTCAAAGGCGGAGACCGTTTTAGAGATCTTCTTAAAAGGAACCGAAAAGAGGGAAAGGAGGAAATAGGTCGATGAGAACGAGATGGTCTGTCGGATTGGCTTTAGGAATTCTCCTCTCTGCAGGAGTGGTTTTGGCCCAGGAGTCCCAGAAGCCGATGACCCTTGAGGAAAGCATCAAAATCGCTTTGGATCGTAATTTGAAACTCCATTCTTCGATGGAGGGCGTGGCGGGTTCCGAGTTCAGAAGAAAAGCCGCCAAGACCGATTTCTTTGCAAAATGGACAGGACAGTATGGTTACACTTATTATAACAGTCCAACGGTTGTAGGGTTTTTGGGAAGTGGTCTGAGTGGAACAGACCGGAATCTCTACAATTTAAGCACCACCATTAGCCAGCCCCTTTTCGCGGGAGGCTCCATCCTCTCAAATTATCGAAATGAGAAATTGGGAGTGGATATCTCCAAAACGGATGTGGAGACGGTCAAAAGGGACATTGTGCTTCAGGTGAGAGAAGGATACTTCAATATCTTGAGGGCTGAGAAATTTCTGGATGTGGCCCGCCAGACGGTCAAACAATTTACAGCCCAGCTGGAAGTTACCAAAGCATTCTTTGAAGTAGGCATTGTAGCTAAAAATGATGTCCTTCAGGCAGAGGTGAGGCTTGCCAATGCAAAACAGGGGTTGGTCAGGGCAGAAAATGACGTGGTCTTGGCCAAGGCTTCATTTAATTCATTGCTTCGCAATGAAATTAATACGCCTTTCCATATTATCGATATTCTCAGTTACGCGCCATTTAAACTTCCATTTGAAGAATCCCTCAAGGAGGCGTTTGAAAAGAGACCGGAGATAAAGGTGGCCGGATTGAAGATCGAACAGGCCAAGGAAGGGGTGAAGATTGCGAAGAGCGGATTCTTTCCCACTATTAATCTTTCGGGCAATTATTCCCGATTTTCAGAGGAGCCTACGCTCATGGGCGATCTTCGAAGTGAGAGATGGACCATCCAGGGCATTGCAACGATTACCCTCGGGGATTGGGGGAAGACCGCGCATAAAGTTGGAGAGAGCAAGGTAAAGGTGACACAGGCCGAGGATGCAAAGGTTCAATTGGTCGAGGGGATCACCCTGGATATTAAGAATGGCCATCAGGTTATGCTGGTTGCTGAAAAAAATATCGGCGTGGCGGAAATAGCAATTGAGCAGGCAGAAGAGAATTTGAGGATGAATGAGGAACGATATAAACATCAGGTGGCCACAGCCACCGATGTTCTCGATGCAGTCACTTTGTTGGCTCAGGCAAGGGTCAATTACTATGGGGCCTTAAGCGATTTTAATATCGCCAAAGCAAGACTGGAACGGGCCATGGGAAGGATGTATCCGTAATTCCTAACTCCTCCCTTCCTCCCCTTAATTTAAGGGGAGGTGAGGTGGGGTTATATCAATAAACGGTGATCAGTGAAGTGCAAGTATTTTTCAAAGGGATGAGGATGAATATGAAGGGCTTTACAATGCTAATGCTATTGATAGCTTTTTTGGGGGGGTGCGGGTCGAAGGAGTCGGTGAGCCTTGAGAAACCTTCCAAGGCTCCGGCCCAAATCTCAGAGGAGAGACAGGTAGAGGTAGTCGAGGTTGTTCCGAGACCCATCTCTTACACCCTTTCAGCCGTGGGAAGCCTCAAGACTCCTGAACATGTGATGATCAGCCCTAAAAAGGCAGGGATTATTGAGAAAATTTTGGTCAGGGAAGGGGAAAGAGTTCGAAGAGGGCAGCTCCTGGTCCAACTGGATGAAGTCGATGCAAAGCTGCAGGTGGAAAGGGCGGAGGCGAGAGTCCAGGAGGCAGAAGCCTCTTTAGAGGCGCATCGAATCGTCCTGGTCCGCTACCAGAAACTTCTTGAGGGAAAGGTCATTCCCCAACAGACCTACGAGGATATCGCTCTGAAGGTCAAGCTGGATGAGGCCAAATTATCCCTTACGAGAACCGAGTTGAGTCTGGCGAGGCAGAATCTTCAGGACCATCGAATCATCTCGCCGATCGATGGAATCATCAACCTCAAAATCGCATCAATCGGCGAGCATGTGAACGTGGCGCCCAAAGATGAAATATTGACGATTGTTCAGATGGATCCGCTGGAGTTGGAATTTTATATCCCTGAAAACTGGGCAGGAAGAGTCCGTCAGGGAAGCCAGATTCAATTTTCAGTCAAGGCCTTCTCCGAAGAGAAGTATTCAGCCACCCTTCATTTTATCAGTCCGACGGCTGACCCGGCCACCCGAAATGTGAAGATGAAAGCCATGGCTCCCAATCCCCATCATCGATTAAAACCAGGTTTTTTTGCCGAAGTCACCCTCCCGGGCGGAAGCAATCCCAATGGCATTGCCGTCCCGGAATCAGCCCTTTTCAGCCAGGAGGGAAAGATGTTCGCTTTTGTGGTGAAGGAAGGGGTCGCCTTCCGGAGAGAAGTTGAAGCCGGAAGCCGTTTTGATGGAAAGGTGGAGGTTGTCAGAGGGATTCAAAAAGGAGAAAAGGTTGTCACCATCGGACACGAACAATTGACCGAAGGAATGAAAGTAAAAACAAGCAATAAATAATGTCAAATGTCAAAACCCAAAGTTCAAACAAAGCCCAAAATTCAAATATCAAATGAATTCGAAATTCCAAATTTATTGAAATTTGAGTTTTGAATTTGATTTGGCATTTGAACTTTGAAATTTGACATTCTCAATCGGAGTAACCATGTTCCTTTCCGATACCTCTGTCCGGCGGCCTGTGGTTGCCACCATCATTACCATCGCCCTCGTCTTTTTTGGAATCCTCGGATACCAGCGCCTTGGCATCGACCTCTTTCCCCAGGTCGATTTTCCCTATGTCACTGTCACCACCACACTATTCGGAGCCGCACCGGAAGTGATGGATACGGATGTGACCGATCCCATCGAAGAACAGGTCAACACCATCGAGGGCGTCAAACATATCACCTCCTCGAGCGGTTATGGGTTTTCGCAAGTGGTGATTGAATTCGAACTTTATCGCAATATCGATTCAGCGGTTCAGGATGTGAGGGCAAAAGTCGATCTGGCAAGAAGGAAATTGCCGACCGATATCGATTCGCCCATCATCGATAAATTCGACATCAATGCCATTCCCATTATCTGGCTATCCATGAAGGGCAATCTCTCCCTCCAGCGATTAGGGATGATTGCGGATGAGGTGTTGAGGCCCCAGTTAGAGTCGATCCAGGGAGTCGGGACGATCAACCTGGATGGTTATGCAAAAAGGGAAATCCGGGTCTGGCTTGACGGGAAGAGGCTGGAGGCCCACCGACTTACCTCAAATGATGTCGCAAAGGCCTTTCTGACGAAGAATGTGGAACTGCCGGGCGGAATCATCGAAAGTGTGGACCGTGAATTTACCGTCCGAAATCTGGGTGAACTCCGCAATATCGAAGAGTTCAACAGTCTGGTCATCACCTATCAAAATGGGGCGCCCGTCCGTCTGAAGGATATCGGCTGGACCGAGGACAGCACGGAACCGGTCCGATCGATTGCCAGGTTTAACCGGGTCCCTGCGATTGGGTTGAGCGTTGTCCCCCGTTCCGGAGCCAATGTGGTGGAGGTGGCCCGTACGGTCAAATCGAAACTCGTTGAGATGAATAAGACCCTTCCTCCGGGGGTCGAGGTCTCGGTCTCTTTTGACAGCTCTTTTTTCATCGAGGAGGCGATTTCCGATGTGGGCTATGATGTCTTCCTGGGAGGGATCCTGGCTGCGGGAGTGATGTTCTTCTTCCTTCTCAGCATCCGGAGCACAATCATCACGGCCCTTGCGATTCCCGCCTCCCTGATCACCAGTTTCGGCATCATGCATTTTATGGGGTTTACAAGAAACTATATGACGATGCTGGCCCTCTCGATGATGGTGGGGGTGGTCATCGATGATGCGATCATCGTCCTCGAAAATATCTACCGTCATATGGAAGAGGGAAAGGATCCGATGACTGCGGCGAAGCAGGGGGCATCAGAGATTGCCTTTGCTGCCACGGCTGCGACCTTCTCCATTGCCGCCGTCTTCATCCCGGTAGCCTTCATGGGAGGAATCATTGGGCGGTTCTTTTACCAGTTCGGCGTCACGGTAGCCACCTCGGTCATCGCCTCACTGGTCATTGCGCTGATCCTGATCCCCATGCTCTGTTCACGGTTCCTGAAGGTGGAAAAGAAGAGAAGCAAACTCACTGATATTTTAGAACGAGGTTATGAGAGGCTTGAAGGCCGGTATCGGAAGACCCTTGGTTTCTGCCTGAACCATCGATGGATCATTGTGGCTATGGCCACATTGATCTTTATGGGGAGCGTGGCCATTCTGATCAATCTGAAGAGTGAGTTCGTCCCCAAATCGGATGAAAGCCGTTTCCTCATCCATCTGGAGGCCCCCACAGGATCGACCCTCCATTACACGGACGCTAAGATGAGGAAAGTAGAGGAACTGGTCCTTAACCTGCCTGAAGTGAAAAATATTTTTTCAAACATCGGAATCGGCGCCCGAAAAGAAGTGAACAAAGGGATATTGCTGATCGCCCTGAAAGATCGCGGGGAGAGAAAGCGCACACAGCATGAGGTCATGGCTGGTCTGAGACAGGAAGTTCGGGGAGTTCCAGGATGTAAAGTCTATATCGAAGGCTTCGAGCCCGTTGCCGTGGGGGGAAGACGAGGGGCTCCGGTGCAGTTTGACATTAAAGGTCCGGATGTGAAGGAGCTGGAGGCGATATCCGGACGGATTATGGCGGAGATGATGAGGCGTCCGGGGTTTGTGGATGTCAGCTCCGATCTCGAATTGACGAAGCCCGAAGTGAGGGTCTTTATCGACCGGAATAAGGCATCCGATGCGGGCGTCGATGTTCGTGAAATATCTTCAGCCGTCCGGCAGATGATCGGGGGGCAGGAGGTCTCCAAGTTTAAGGATGCAGAGAGGGCCAAACGCTATGACGTGAGAGTCAGGCTGATTAAGGATCAAAGGATGAGTCCTGAAGACATCGCACAGATTTCGATTCGTACTCCCAGAGGGGGGTTGATCAAACTGGCCCAGGTCATCAGAGTGGAAGAGGGAATCGGTCCCAATCTGATCAACCGCAAGGACAGACAGAGAAGCGCCACGATTTATGCTGAAACTTCTGGCGGCAAGACTCTGGGTGACGCAATCGAAGAGATGGAAGATTTGGCTAAAAAAATGATCCCTTCAGGATATTCCCACAGTTTTTTTGGTCAGGCAGAGGCATTTAAAGAGTCTTTCCGCTATCTGATCGATGCCCTGATCCAGGCCATCATCATTATCTATATGGTTCTGGCGATTCAATTCAATAGCTTTCTCCATCCCCTCACCGTGATGCTGGCCCTTCCCTTAAGCACGGCAGGAGCCTTCGGCGCCCTCTATCTGACCGGCGACACCATCTCCATCATCAGCATGATCGGCATGATCACCCTGACGGCGCTGGTGGTCAAAAATTCGATCCTGTTAGTTGATTATACGAACAAATTACGTGAAAATGGAATGGACAGGAATTCAGCCGTGCTTCAGGCAGCGCCTGTGAGGCTTCGGCCCATTCTGATGACAGCGGTGACGACGATGCTTGGAGTTCTTCCAGTAGCTCTCGGCTATAGCGCAGGAGGAGAGCTGAGGGCGGGAATGGGCCGGGCAACCTTTGGAGGGATGTTTGCCTCAACACTCCTCACCCTCTTCGTTGTGCCGGTGGCTTATACTCTTATGGATGACATACGATTATTCGTGAGAAGGGTCTTTGGAATGGGGCGAGAGGGTGGGATTTCTACTTAGGCTTCAATGAGGCACAGAGATTGCATAATTATCTATTAATAATCGAGGGCTTATTTAATTAATAGATCATATATATCAATAAGTTGAATCATTTTTGGAGAAATCGAACCCCAAATGCTTATTGACAGAACAGGCAGGTTCTGGTAAATTTTTAATCAACCCTTCGGCTTGAGACCTCGACGAGATCAGGTCGAGGGCTCAGGGTTGACCCTGAGCGGCACCTCTCTACCCCCGCCTTTAAAAACCGATATGGGGCCGTTGAACGGGTCAAATTTTTTACACTGGGGATTAAATTCTGTGAAATTGATTGTCGCCGTTATTTTAATCATTCATCTGATTCTGGTCGCTGGGCCTTCTCATGCTGGAATCTACCGCTGGGTAGATGAGAATGGAGTGATCCATTTTACAAACTGTCCGAGGGAGGCCAAGTTTAAACTTTACATCAGAGAGAGCAGGGATGACGTGGGAGGCGAGGAGAACCATTCCAATAAAGCCCCCATCAGGGATCAGAGCCAATTTGATGCGCTGATCGAGGAATTTTCCAGGAAACATAATGTCGATTTCGCCCTGGTCAAGGCGATGATCAGAGTCGAATCAGGATTTAACCCCCTGGCTGTCTCGAAAAAAGGGGCCAAAGGGTTGATGCAATTGATGCCGGAGACCGCCCAGCGGATGAATGTTGTTAATGTCTTCAACCCGAGAGAGAACATCGATGGCGGGGTTCGCTATTTCAGACATCTTCTCTCTCTCTTTAACAATGATCTCCGCCTCTCGCTTGCCGCCTACAATGCAGGCGAAAATATTGTTTCTGAATTGCGATCCATCCCGCCTTATCGAGAGACAATTGATTATGTGCGGAAAGTATTGAACCATTACCAATCCTACAAACCCTGATCGAAAGCCTTTTTCAATGGGAAAAATGAGTTACCAGCAAATGTTAAGCCTCCCGAACGGGGTGACGGCCATCCGGATTGTGGCTATTCCCATTATCCTCCTGCTCCTCTTTAGCACCGGAAAAGCATATCAGGTCATTACGGCCATTGTCTTTCTCCTGGTGGCATTAACCGATATGCTGGATGGTTACTTTGCCCGGCGACAAAAGATGGTGACGACCCTGGGGAAATTTTTGGACCCCCTTGCCGACAAACTCCTTATCGTCACAGCCCTGATCGCCCTTATCTCAGCGAGAGGAATTCCTCCCTGGATGGTGATTGTCATCGTTGGAAGAGAGATTGCAGTGACCGGACTGAGAGGAATTGCAATCTCCGAGGGAATCGTTATTTCATCAAGCCTGATGGGGAAATATAAGACAGCCTTTGAAATGACCTCCATCTTCTTTCTGATTTTAGATGGTCCCTTCCTATCGATTAACTTCCACCTGATCGGGATGGCCCTTCTCTGGGTCGCTCTGTTCCTGGCCATCTTCTCAGGATTTGATTATTTCAGAAAGTTTTTAAAAACCATCATCATTTAGATTTCATTTTGGTTTTTTACTCCGAACTCCGAACTCCCCACTCCGAACTATCTTTCTCCTCTTGACTTTGAATCCTAAATCTTTTAATTTTTACATCAGAAAATGCGGGAATAACTCAGCGGTAGAGTGCAACCTTGCCAAGGTTGAAGTCGCGGGTTCAAATCCCGTTTCCCGCTCCAGAGGCGGCATAGCCAAGTGGTAAGGCGACGGTCTGCAAAATCGTTATCACCGGTTCAAATCCGGTTGCCGCCTCCAAGAAAAAATAAAGGGTTACAAGAAGCATCCATTCCTTGTAACCCTTTCTTATTTTATAGCAATATTAATATTTAGAGTCTGTTTATAAACTAATGTTTTCAAAAAAGGTTGTCATTCCGGCGAAAGCCGGAATCCAGTAATTTCAAAACCTTCTGGATGCCGGATCATGTCCGGCATGACGGGAAAAGTGCATTTATAAACAGACACTATTTATACGCAGGACTATCTTTTAGAGGTGCCAATATGATGCGAAGCTAAGTCCATCGATTCATCAATTCGGTAACGTATTTATTTACTCAGGACTTAGTGCTGAGTCAGCAATGATTGCAATTCGCAGCATGAGGATACGTGATCGTATTTGCGAATCGAAGCACTAAGCTGAAGCTTCAGCCTGGAGGGATATGGATGGGGTAGTTTCGTCGAAGCTGTGAAGATGCCCCGTGCAAGAGGGCAGGAAGATTTACCATTTCATCATAAACATTTAATTATCAACGGGTTAGCCTTATTTCAGCTTTTTTTATTTTTTTCTTGACATGTTTTTGATATCTCCTTATAATTATATTGTAGCTACTTTATAAGTAACAAATAATTATTTATCCCTTGTGGATTTTTTTCTTGACAACTTTAATGCATAGATATATTAAGATTGTGAAATAGTTAACTTGTAATTAATTAGCTCTCTGATGAACGTCATGATCCAAAGAAAAGAACCCAAACCCGATCTCCTTCCTGCAATAAGCATACAGAACAAGTCTAAATTCGAGGTCTATGGTGAGGAGATGATTGAGAAAGAAGTTAAACAAAGCGGAAATAGCGGCCGCGTTTACCTTCCTCCGGAATGGGTTGGGAAGCGCGTAAAAATCATTCGGATTGATTGAGGAAAGAATGGAAAAAGGGATTAAAATCCGAAAGATTAAACCTGAAGATGTTTCTGAGATCGTTGCTATCCAGGAATCAATATTGCAGAAAAGAGTATCGAAAAAGTGGGTTCAAATGGTGCATAGTCATCTCAAAAAAGAAGAATCTTTAGGTTTTGTTGCTTTGAAGGACGGTCAGGTCGGTGGCTTCATCATCGGCCAGATCAAAGGGGGAGGGTTTGGATTAGAGCAGAGCGCGTGGATCGAGGTGGTGGGAGTTCACCCCCGACAGATGGGAGTCGGAATTGGCAGGGCCTTGGCCGAAAGGCTCTTTCAGATCTTTAAGAAAGAAGGGATTCAGGATATCCACACCGCCGTTCGGTGGGATGCCGGTGATATGCTTTCTTTCTTCAAGGCCATTGGTTTTGATCGATCCCCATTTATCAATCTAAGGAAACATTTGGATTGAAATCTTCTATTCCCAGTATTCCCAGGAGGGAACTTCAGGTGCAGTAGACAGAAGCAACTCTTGCATTGAAAGGCGTTGGCTACGGAAATATTATAGAGAGGCTCATTATGAGGTACGCAGAAACAGGATATCATTTGGAAATTGACCTATCCCGGGGAAATGTTGAGAGGGTGGAAACTGACCCAAAATTAACCGAACTTCATCTCGGGGGTCTGGGCACAAACTCGAAGTTATTATGGGACAGAGTTCCTCCTGAGACCGACCCTTTTTCTCCTGATAATCTCCTCATCTTCGGGACCGGTCTATTATGTGGCACACCCGCTGTTGGCGCGAATCGCACCATTGTCTCCGCCTTCTCTCCTCAGACGTTGTTCATGGCCTATTCAATGATGGGAGGATTTTGGGCGCCGGAATTGAAGTATGCGGGTTATGACAAAGTGATCTTTCGCGGCAAGTCCCCAAATCTGATTTATGTCTGGATCAACAATGACAAAGTGGAAATACGCGATGCCTCTCATTTGAAAGGGAAAGGCGCTGTTGAGACCGCAGAACTTATCAAACAGGAGTTGAAGGACCCAAACGTTCAGGTGGCTGCGATCGGCCTGGCCGGTGAGAACAGGGTCTATATGGCAAGCATCGAGCAGGGCCGCTCCAGCGCCAGCCGGCAGGGAATAGGCGCTGTGATGGGAGATAAGGGGATTAAAGCGATCGCCGTTCGTGGGACAAAAGACGTCAATATTGCTCGACCAGCCGAATTTCTTGAACTCAGCAACGAGGTACTTAAATATATACAGCATCGAGCTGAAAATCCAATTAAGAATGTGGAGCCCATTTTCGAAGGACTTGGGTCGCCGCAAGAGATGAAACTGATCGATGAAAAATGGCACACCACCGGTTTCATGTGGGGAAATGCGCGCACCCGGAGAAAGGATTATTGGACCAAGGACGTCGAAGAAAAGTGGAAAGAGACTCAAGAAAGTATGCGGACGCGGCTCATCAGTTGCTATAACTGCCCGATGAAGTGCGGAGCGATCGTTTCCGTCCCGGGACTTTCAACCTACATGATGAAATGCTATTCGAAACTGACGTATACCATGGCGGCCTTTTCCGACCTCGATTTTGGTTTTAGAATCGCTCAACGCGCCACCGACTATGGAGTGGACGGATTTTCAACCCCGCAAACCATGGCGTTCGCCCTTGAGCTTTACGAGGCCGGCATTTTAACGGACCAGGATATGCCGGGAATGCCGTCCGATACCGAGGGGAGGTTTTACTGGCTGCTTGACCGGATTGTCCGACGAGAGGGGATTGGAGATGTGTTGGCCAATGGCACCTATTGGGCGGCCAAACAGATTGGAAAAGGGGCCGAAGAATTTGCTCATAACAACATCAAGAAACATGAGCAGCTTCCCCTAAAACTTGGCATGTTAAATCCGGTTTATTTTCTGATGTATTGCACCGGCGAGAAGGCAAACATTACCCAGATTGAAGGGCAGTTTCCCCAGGAGCCATTCCCCAAGAGAGAGCAGAGAGAGGAGTTTGTGAAGGATTGGATTCAGGTTCCCGATGAAAAGTTTAAGCAATATTTTCTCGACTGGGAGCCAAGGGGAGACAACTCCAATCCACATTACCCGACGGCTCAAATGTCCTGTGAAATTGTGGACTGGATGGAGAAGATGCATTATATCGACGATGCCCTCGGGGTGTGCGCCGGTTTGTCATCCTTTCCTCTGAAACCTCCCTATCATATTCATAATTACCCGGCTTTTATTTCGGCAGCGACCGGGATCGATATGGACGAAGCCGGACTCACACAGGTCTACAGGAGGAATCGAAACCTGATTCGATCCGTTAATGTGAGAAGGGGGTTGAGAAGGGCTGACGAGAAACCGCCGGAGGACCACTGGAAGAAAAGATTTCCGGAGCTCGAAGAAAAGCTCTTGGATGCGTATTACCAATTCAAGGGGTGGAATAAAGAAGGTATTCCCACCCAGGAGACTTTAAAGGAATTGGATTTGGCTTACGTTGCTGAAGACTTAGAACAGAGAGGAATAATAAAAAATGGCTAAAGTTAAGAAGAAAGTCAAGTCAATCAAGATCGATCTTGATAAATGCAATGGTTGCCGCGCATGCGAAATGATCTGTTCCGCCTTTCACGCCAACCCGAAATACAGCAGCAATAATCCGGCGAGGTCTCGTATTCGGCTGATTCGCGATCCGATCAGAGACGTCTATCTGCCTGTATATGCGGGTGAGTATACAGCAGCCGAATGCATGGGCAGAGATAAATACGTGATTGATGGAAAGGAATACAGCGAGTGCGACTTCTGCAGGGCCTCCTGTCCATCCAGGGACGCTTTCAAAGAACCCGATTCCGGCCTCCCTCTCAAATGCGATATGTGTGAAGACGATCCGGCACAAGAAAAGCCCCTTTGCGTTAAGTGGTGCTTAAATGACGCCCTGATTTACGAAGAGAGGGAAGAGGAAGTGGAAGAGGAAGTGAAGCTGGGCGAGATGGAGGTGGGGCTGGAATCACTGGTAGATAAGTATGGATTGCAGAAGGTGACAGATACCGTCGCCCGAATGTCGAAGAAAAGTTGAAAAGAGCATGGAAACTGTACCATTATCCCCCTTCAAAGTGGTCATCGATGGCATCAAAGAGGCAGGTGGAGACGCCGATAAATTCTGCTATCAATGCGGAAAATGCGATACCGTGTGTCCCTGGAATCGTGTCAGAAAGTTTTTTGTCCGCCGGATGATCAATCAGGCAAAATTCGGGGTGGTTCCTTTCGAATCCGAAGACCTATGGTTGTGTGTCACCTGCCGGAAATGTGTGGATCGGTGCCCCAGAGGCGTAGAAATCATCGACGTGATGAGGGCGATGCGCAGGTTGTTGGTGCCGGACGGCGTTGTTCCTGCGAGCATCCCCAACCTTCGGGGCATCATGACAAGCCTTGCCAGTGTGGGTAATCCCTGGGGACAGGAACCCGAAGCCCGGGCAAATTGGGCTAAAGAGTTGTCTGTCAAGGAGTTCACCGAAGGGACAGAGACCTTATACTTCCCCTGCTGTTATCCCAGCTATGAACCAAGATTAAAAAAGATTGCACAGGCCACGGCCAGTATCCTCAATCAGGCAGGGGTAGACTTTGGGATCCTGGGTTCCAAGGAGATGTGCTGTGGTGAGAGTGTCCGTAAAGCGGGCAATGAGGATCTGTTCAAACGCCTTGCCAGAGAAAACATCAAAACGTTTATCGACAGTGGGGTAAAAAAAATCCTTGCTTCTTCCCCACATTGCTTTCACACCTTCAAGAACGAATATTCCGAATTTAAGACGAACTTTGAAGTGCTTCATGTCTCCCAATACTTATTCAAGCTTATGAAGGAAGGGAGGCTTCCATTCACCAAGGAGTACGGGAAGAAGGTGACCTATCATGACCCATGTTACTTAGGACGGCATCATGGGATCTATGACGAACCCCGGGAGGTCTTGAAGAAGATACCCGGCTTGGAGCTGGTTGAGATGGCTGATACGCGGCAAGATAGCCTCTGTTGCGGAATGGGGGGAGGCAGAATCTGGATGGAAACGGCAAAGGGGGAGAGATTCTCCGACCTCCGGCTGGAACAAGCGATCGGGGTTGGAGCGGAGGTGCTGGTCACGTCCTGCCCATATTGCATCAGCCAATTTGAGGATAGCAGGTTAACCCTGAAGGATAGCGAGGCCATCCAGATTAAGGACATCACTGAGGTGATACAGGAAGTGATATAGATAGAAAATCTAAATGGCACGAATTCCAACGAATGACACGAATGGGCTTTATTCGTTAAATTCGCTATCATTCGTGTAATTCGCCCACGGGGTACAGAAGGTGGAAAAAGAACAGATTGAGGAGATTTGTAAAACTCTCTCCGCAGGAAATTTCGGCGATGTGATGGTTGTCGGTGGTGGAATCAGTGGCGTTCAAGCCGCACTCGATCTTGGCAATGCGGGTTTTAAAGTTTACCTCATTGATAAAAGCCCCTCCATCGGCGGGAAGATGGCGCAGCTGGACAAGACCTTTCCGACTAATGAGTGCTCCATCTGAATACTCTCGCCCAAACTGGTCGAGGTCGGCCGGCATCCCAACATTGAGGTCCTGAGCTATACGGAAGTTGACCGTGTAGAAGGGGAAAAAGGAGACTTCAGGGTAACCCTGCTCAAAAAGCCCCGGTATGTCATCGAGAGCAAATGCACGGGTTGCACGACCTGTGTCGAGTACTGCCCGGTCAAATACCCGGACCAATTCAATCAGGAGATATCGAAGAATAAGGCGATCCATATCTACTTTGCTCAAGCCATCCCCCTGATCACCTATATCGATGAAAGCTGCCTTTACCTGAAAGAGAAGAAATGTCGCATCTGTGAAGCCGTATGCGAGAAAAAGGCCATCGATTTTACACAGACGCCGGAGAAGGTAGAGATAAAGGTGGCGGCGGTTATTCTCGCCCCGGGCTTTGAGCCATTTGACCCCAGGGTGAGGGATGAATATGGCTACGGAAAGATGGCTAACGTCGTCACCAGCATGGACTATGAACGTCTGTTAAGTTCCACAGGGCCATACGAAGGTGAGATCAGGCGCACCTCGGACCTGAAACATCCCCATAAGATTGCCTGGATTCAATGCGTCGGTTCCAGACAGGTTATCCCGGGCGGTCAGAGCTATTGTTCAGCTGTATGCTGCACCTACACACAGAAACAGGTGATTTTAACAAAAGACCATAACCCAGAAGCAGAGTGCACGATCTTCCATAACGATATTCGGTCCTACGGGAAGGATTTTGAGCGATTCTACCAGAGGACAGAGAAACTTCCCGGGATTCGGTTTATCCGAAGCTACACCTCCATCGTTAAAGAGGACCCCGAAACCAGGAATGTCACCCTGCGGTATGCAACTCCCGACGATGGCGTGAAAGAGGAAGAATTCGATATGGTAGTCTTGTCCGTTGGATTGATCCCCACTGCTGATGCGACGAGCTTGGAAGATCAGTTCCATATCGAGCTCAATTCTCACGGATTCTGTAAAGCAATTCCTTTCAATCCAATGGAAACCACTCGTCCGGGAATTTTTGTAAGCGGGGCCTTCCATGGGCCGGTGGATATTCCCGAGTCGGTTTTTACCGCAAACAGTGCAAGTTCCAAATGTGGTGAACTTCTTGACTACCGGCGAGGGAAGCTAACCACAGAAAGGGTCTATCCACCCGAAAGGGATGTCTCGCAGGAAGAGCCCAGAGTTGGCGTCTTTGTGTGTCATTGCGGAGCCAACATTGGAAGAGTCGTCAATGTCCCTTCTGTCGTTGACTACAGCTTAAATTTACCTCATGTGGTTCATGCTCAAGAACAGCTCTTCTCATGTTCGACGGAATCAACCAATCAAATCATGGACGTGATCAGGGAAAAAGGGCTCAATCGCGTGGTGGTCGCCGCCTGTACCCCCAAAACACATGAGCCTACTTTCCGGTATTCGCTTCGAGAAGGAGGGATTAATCAATACTTCTTCGACATGGCCAATATCAGGGAACATTGCTCCTGGGTTCATTCAAAAGAAAAGGAAGAGTCCACCCAGAAGTCAAAGGAAATCGTCCGGATGTCGTTGGCACGAGCATGCCTTTTGGAGCCGTTACAGGATTTTGATCTGCCAGTGAACAAGGCGGCGCTCGTGGTGGGCGGAGGCATCGCCGGCATGAACTGCGCTCTCTCCATCGCCAATCAGGGGCATGAGGTTCATCTGGTGGAAAAGGAAGCAGACCTTGGCGGAATAGCGCAAAAGATTCATTCTACCCTGGAAGGACTGGATGTTCAGGCCTATTTGCGTGATCTTATAAAAAGGGTGTATCAACACCCCTTGGTCCATGTTTATACGAATTCGAGCATCACGGAGGCCACCGGTTATGTTGGAAATTTTGTAACCAGGGTGAAGTCCGAAAGAGGGGTGACAGAGATAAAGCATGGCGCAGCCGTCATCGCAGTAGGGGCTGAGGTCCATCAACCTGCCGAATACCTTTATGGAGAAGACGACAGGGTCATGACCCACCTTGAGTTGGAGGAGCAGATTTATCGGGGAGCTGAAAAGGTCGTTAGGGCAGAGAGCCTCGTGATGATCCAATGCGTTGGCTGCAGAAATGAAGAGAGAAATTATTGCTCTCGAATATGTTGCAGTGAGTCTATCAAGAACGCATTGAAACTGAAAGAGATCAACCCCAAAATGGATATCTACATTCTCTTCCGGGACATGAGAACCTATGGGTTTAGCGAGGATTATTACAGGGAAGCAGCGGATAAAGAGGTAAAATTTATCCGCTATGAACCGGAAGATAAACCCCAGGTGGTAGCGGGTGAGTCGGAGGAGGGGCGGCCCGTTTTAAAGGTTACCGCGACGGATTATATTTTAGGGAATAAACTTGAAATCGATGCCGATATTATCTCTTTAGCTGCTGCCACGATTCCCTCCACAGGAAGCAAGGAAATATCCAAACACTTCAAGGTGCCTTTGGGGGCGGATGGTTTCTTCCAGGAAGCCCATGTCAAATTAAGACCCGTTGAGTTTGGCACAGACGGGGTTTATCTTTGCGGGATTGCTCATTATCCTAAGCTTATCTCTGAAGCGATTAGCCAGGCTTATGGAGCGGCAGGCCGGGCCTTGACGCTTCTCTCGCATGATACGGTCATCGCCTCCGGCTCTGTTTGCGAGGTGATTGAGAAAAAGTGTATGGGGTGCGGGGCATGCGTTGAGGCTTGTACCTACGGCGCTTTAGAGCTTTATGAGACACGTCAAGGGAAAAAGGTAAAGATTAACCCCATTCTCTGCAAAGGAGACGGTCTCTGTAATACAAAATGCCCGACCGGGGCGATTCAATTGAAACATTATGACGATGAACAGCTGATCGCCCAAATCGATGCGGCGGTTGGAGACGTGTAGACGTCTACCAATAAGTGTCTATCCACAAATAACCTTTTCCGTCATGCCGGACTTGATCCGGTATCCAGTCCCGCCTTTGAGGGACATTTAAAAACACTGGATTCCGGTTTTCACCGGAATGACAATGCTGATCGGAGTGAAACACGAATGAGCGCAGCCATTAAGTTTAAGCCGAGGATCATCAGCTTCGTATGCAATTGGTGAGGATACGGCGCTGCTGACCTGGCTGGAGTTTCCAGACTGCAATATTCGAACGAAATAAGACTGGTACGCGTCATGTGTACGGGTAGGGTGGACCTTGCGTTTATACTCCGGTCTTTCCAAAACAGAATGGATGGAGTGTATATCGCTGGCTGCCGCCTTGATGAATGCAAATACATTACGAATGGAAATTACCATGCCCTGAACATGGTGCTTTTAGGCAAAAAAATAATGGAACACATAGGGCTGAACCCGGAAAGGTTAAGGGTCGAATTCATGTCTTCCGCTGAAGGAAGCCGTTTTGCGGAGACAGTGAACGATTTTATCAAAAGGGTGAGGACGATTGGGCCTTTTGGGAAAGGCGAAGGATTGGACGAAAGTGGATTAACGTCCAGGCTGAATGAAATTGGGAAGCTCATCCCCTATATGAAGATCGCAACGAGGGATAAGCTATCGTCACGTCTTAAGGAACCGGAAGAGTGGAGTAAGCTTTTCACCAGAGAAGAGATAGAAAAATTATTCCTTGAATTGCCATCGTATTATATCGACCCGGAAAAGTGTCAAGCCTGTATGACCTGCGCCAAACGTTGCCCCGTGGATGCGATTTTAAGCGGGAAGAACCTGATCCATATCATTGATCAGGAGAAGTGCATCAAATGCGGGACTTGCTTTGAAGTTTGTCCCACTAAATTTGGTGCAGTGACAAAGATTTCTGGCGAACCTGTTCCGCCTCCCATTCCTGAAGAAAAAAGAACGATCGTCAGAAAGAAGAAGGAGTAAAGAAAATAAAGAAAGGGTATCGGGTGATCAGAATAACAGGGTGCAGGGGACCAGGGAATCAGGAGACCAGACAAAGAATTCTTTTTCAGCCTGATGCTCTGATATCCTGATATCCACTTCCTGATAACCAGGTCCTCTGATATCCGTTTCAAAAAGCTAAACTATTACAAAAATTAAATTGATCCAGGGTCGATTGTCCCAAAGATATATCCATAGGAGGTTATCGTGTCGCCGGTTAGCGCAACCTATTGGTCCATACCGGGGTATGTCATTTTCTGGGCCTTGTTCGCCGTTGCCTTCGGTCTATTTTTACAGAGGTTTTATCTCCTCTACCGCCTCATACGTCTGGGGAAGCAGGAGAATCGTTTCGACCAGATAGGTCAAAGAATCAAGAACATGCTGGTCGAGGTCGTCCCTCAATGGTGCACCCTGAAAACCGTCACCCGAAAGGACCTGGCCGGACTCGCACATGCTCTCTTATTCTGGTCCTTCAGCCTCTTCTTCATCAGTTACATCATCTTTATCGGTGTGGCCGGAGGGTTTGGACTTTCTTCACTGATTGAGCGCACCCCCTTTGAGACCGTCTATTTTTCCATTCTGGATATTGCTGCAGTGCTGGTCACCCTGACGTTAATCTTGGCGGCTGTCAGGCGTTATATCATCAGACCGCCAAGACTGGAGCCAACGGCTGAAGCCGGCATCATATTGATAATGGTTTTTTCGCTGATGGCGCTTCATGTTTTAGGCGTAGGTTTTGATCATGCCGCACGTGGGGTTCACGCCTCCTGGCCACCCCTTGGAGCAGCTCTCGCAGGTTTCCTTAGCGGGACCGGAATTTCACAGGGCACACTGGAGGCGGGCTACCGATGGGTATGGTGGCTGCATTATCTCGTGATCCTCAGCTTTATGGTCTATATCCCACGCTCCAAGCATCTGCATATTCTTGCCTCCCTCGTCAATGCCTTCTTTAAACCACTTGGACCCAAAGTGGCGCTTGAGCCTATTCCTCTTGAAGCTCTTGAAGCTCCTGAGGGGTCGGCAACCTTTGGAGCATCGAAGATTCAGGATTTTACATGGAAGGACTTACTTGATTTTTATGCCTGCGCTGAGTGTGGTCGGTGCCATGTTAATTGTCCGGCCCAACTGACCGGCAAGTCCCTCTCGCCCAGAGAGGTTATTCATCATTTGAAAGAGCATCTGCTCGAGGCGGGCCCTGGATTGCTTGCCAATAAGACGGATGCCTCTCCGGAAAGCCAGGCCGAGGCACCAGGCAAGACGATGATCGGGGATGTGGTCACCGAGGAGGAGATCTGGGCCTGCACCACCTGCGGCGCCTGCCAGGAGGTATGCCCTGTCAATATCGAACATATCCGCAAGATCATCGACCTCAGGCGAAATCTGGTGATGGCGCAAAGTAAGATGCCGGAAAGTGCCCAGTTGATGCTTAGAAATATGCAACAGAGAGGACACCCATGGGCCGGAGTCCAGTCGATGAGGTTGAGGGGCGACTGGACCAGTGATCTCGACATTAAGGTACTGACTGACGGTGATAGCGTCAATACCCTATTCTGGGTGGGTTGCACCGGCGCCCTTGTTGAACGTAATGTCAAGGCCACTTTATCCATGACGAGGGTGCTGAAAGCGGGGGGCGTCGATTTCGCGGTATTGGGCGATGCCGAGACCTGCTGCGGTGATCCGGCACGAAGGGCAGGGTATGAGTTTCAGTTCCAGATGATGGCAGAGCAAAATATTGAACTTTTTAAAAGCTACAACATTAAAGAGATCATCACCACCTGTCCCCACTGCTATAATACCATTAAGCATGAATACCCCCGGTACGGCGGCGATTTCAAGGTGATTCACTATACCGAGCTGATTGCCGATTTGATCAGCCGGGGGAAATTGAAGCTGATCAACGAATTGAATTCCAAACTCACCTATCATGACCCCTGCTATTTAGGTCGTTATAACAGCGTCTATTCGGAGCCTCGCCGGATACTGCAGGCTATCCCCAAGGCAAAGCTTGAAGAAATGGAGCGCTCGCGAGACACGGGCTTTTGTTGCGGCGGCGGCGGGGGACTGATGTGGATAGAAGAACAGCCAGGCACAACAAAGATTAATCAAATGCGTATCGAAGACGCACTCAAGACCGGGGTTGACACGGTCGTGGCCGCCTGCCCCTATTGTTTACAGATGTTTGAGGATGCCATCGATCATAAAGAGATGAAAGACTCGTTGAAAGCAAGAGACCTTGTTGAATTGGTCGAAGAAGCCATGAAGCAAAATTGATGGTTTCTTAAAAAATCGTCACACCGGTGAAAACCGGTGTTCAGAGAATTGATAACTATTTGAAAGAACTGGATTCCGGTCGTTGCGACTCGAAACCGAGCTTTCGCCGGAATGACGAAAAAACGAGAATCACGACTTTTTACGAATTCATCAAAATTGATTACACCGGTTAAAAACCCCGATTACACAGATTAGAACACACTGAAACTAAAGAAATCTGTGTAATCTCTTTTTGAAATCTGCGTAATCAGAGTAGGAGGGAAGTTCTATGAACACCATTGTTTGTGTTAAACAAGTACTAGACCCTGAGATACCACCGGCCAAATTCAAGATTGACCCCGAGGCGAAACAGGTGATTCCTCCGGCCGGAGTGCCGCCTGTGATCAGCGTGTATGATGAACGGGCCGTTGAGGCAGCATGCCGGCTCAAAGACAAGCACAAAGGAAAAATAACAGTGATCAGCATGGGGTCAGCCAAAGCTGCTGACGTGATAAAGCATGCCATATCGATGGGGGCAGACGATGGATTTGTTCTCCAGGATCCGGCCTTCGAAAACCTGGATAGCTTTGGTACGGCTTATGTCTTGTCGAAAGCGATCCAGAAAATTGGCGGGTATGACCTGATTCTCTGTGGCCGACAGGCCGCTGACTGGGGCGCTGGTCAGGTTGGCTCCATTCTGGCCGAAATACTCGGACTCCCTGTCGTGACCCTCGCCTGTGCTATCGAGGCAGTGGACAAGAAGCTTAAGGTGAAGAGGATGGTGAGCGATGGCTATGAAGTGTTGGAAGCTCCTATGCCAAGCCTGGTGACCGTCAGCAGTGAGATTGGGCTTCCCCGTCTTCCCGGTGGAATGGGCCTCATGATGGCTCGAAAAAAGCAGATTCCGATCTGGAAGGCGCAGGATATCGGGGCAGAGCCCTCGCAGTTGGACAAGGCCAAAGCCCATACCGAGGTGACCGGTCTCTCTGTGCCTACCCGAAAGACCGAGTGCGAGATAATTACTGGAAATACTCCAGCTGAAGCCGGGTCCAATTTAGCCGAAAAGATTGCTAAATTGATTTGATGAGACCCATAGCATCATAAAAAAGAAAGTCATTCCTGCGAAAGCAGGAATCCAGAAAAATACTGGATTCCGGGTCAAGCCCGGAATGACAAATCGTGGAAAACCGATATTATCGAGCAGTAAAAGAACGGAGGAAACGATGGATACTCATAAGGGTGTTTTAGTTGTTGGAGAGATCACCGAAGGGAAATTGGCGTCAATTACAATAGAACTCCTTGGAGCCGGAAGAAAGCTCGCCAATGAATTAGGCGAGGAGCTAAGTATCCTATTGATGGGCGGCAAAGCAGGTGGCCTGGGTCAGGAGGGAATCGCCTATGGGGCTGACAATGTCTATGTTGCCGAAGACACTCTCCTGGATCAGTATAACTCCGAGGCCTACACTCAGGTAGCCGCGGAATTATGCCGGAAAGCGCTTCCTTCCATTATGCTTCTTGGCTATACGGATGTCGGCTGTGATTTGGCTCCACGCCTCAATGGGCGCTTGGGGGGGGGACTCGCTATGGATTGCCTGGCGTTATCCGTTGACCCGGCTACCAAGCTCCTGGCCTCGACGAGGCCTGTCTTTAGTGGTAACGCCCAAGCCACAATCGTATCAAAGGTTGCCCGGCCTCAGATGGCTACTGTAAGACTGAAAACAATGCCACCAGCAGAGCGCAATGACTCGCGGCAAGGCAAGGTTATTCCTGTGGAGGGCAAGATTGACCCCTCCGCGCTTAAAGTCAAAGTTGTCGAGCGGATAAAAGAGGAGACAGAAGGGGTCAAGCTGGAAGATGCCGAGGTTGTTGTGAGCGGTGGCCGTGGCATAGGCAGCGCTCAAAAATGGAGGATGGTCAAGGAACTCGCTCTCGCTCTGGGTGGCGCCGTGGGTGCTACGAGGCCTGCCTGTGACGAGGGATGGGCGTCAGTGGCGCTTCAGATCGGCCAGAGCGGAAAAGTGGTCAGCCCTAAACTCTACATTGCCGTAGCTCTCTCAGGCGCCATGTCGCATATCTCCGGCTGTTTGGGATCAAAGACGATTGTGGCGATCAATAAGGACAAAGAAGCGAATATCTTCAGCGTAGCCCACTTCGGCATCGTTGGAGATTATAAGGAAATCGTACCTGCCCTGACTGCGAAACTGAAGGAGCTAAAATCAAAATAAGCCGCCGTATCTAAATAACTCAAAAAAAAAGGGGAGTTAGTGGGTCCCTTTTTTTGAGTCAAGCCTTCGTACGTTCTATGAGTTCCCCAATGAGTCCGGCTGTCTTGCCGACCAGGGTTTTGCATTTAATCAATTTTTCTCCCTGATAGTACTCCTTCACCTGAGCCGGGTTCGCCCAGTTCACTTGAACGATATCGCGGCAGAGAATACCGCCTCCGGCAATTTCATTTCCAAAGCGTTTCAAGAATTCCCGGGAATAGATCCACATTTTCATGTCGGCCTGTTCCCCGACTTTGTCCCGCCCAAAAAGCAATCCGATGGCTGCAAGACCCCCTATGACAGCGCCGCAGACTTCCCCGTGGCCACCCAACCCCCCGCCAAAGGGGTCCAGAGCCTTGATCAGATCGTCATTCTTTTTTCCGAGTTTTTCCTGTGCGACCGCAAGGACAACCTGGCTTCAATGAAAGCCTTTCATGAAGAGATCCATTGCCTTTTCCTGCATCTCCAATCGCGTCATCTGACTTCCCTCCTCTTCATCTTCCAGGTAAACGTAAAACGGGCAACCTCCTCTCCTGCCTTTGATAATCCAACTGTTTTACACAATACCTCCTGAGGTTCCCCCGTTTTTATCGCTTTCTCTACCGTTTCAGCAATGCGCTTTCCGTCGTTACAGACAAACGTCGTAAGGTCCATGGCTTTGGCGATAAACTCTCCGGAACAATCACCCACAATGATGGCAACCGAAGGGTCGAGCTTATAAATGTACATCATCACCAATGCGCCGGTGCTCAGCTCCGCCGCCATACCTAAAACTGCCCAGAACGTCGACTTGAAAGGATTCTTGTTAAGCCATCGATAAGGAACGGAGACTTGACACGATTCTTCATTTAGTTCTCTGAGTCTCATTCCTGTCAGGAAGTCCAAAGGCACCTGGAAAAGCAGCGCCATCTTGAAAAGCACGCGATTGTTCAAAATCCGCTGAAAAGACTTCAATTTCTTCTCATCAAATTGAAAATCCATTGGAGGCTTCGGGGTCAAATCTTTATCTTTGACTTTGCCTATCGTTCTGATGGGTTGTGGATTGAAATATACCTATTTTATGGAAATTGGTCAAACGAAAGTTTCTGAAGAAAAGAGCTATTGTCCGGAGATTCAGTTTTTGGTATATTTTCTTAAATTGAATGGGTCAGATTCCGTGATTGCGATTGGCTGTATGTATTAATGCGTATGCGGTGGCAGCAGGGGGAGTGACTCTATGGGTAAGTTCGTGGACCGCGTCATCTGGGTTACTGGTGGCGGTAGCGGCATCGGCCGTGCCGTGGCTTTGGAATTCGCACGTGAGGGCGCTTCGGTGGCGGTCTCAGGGCGCCGCGTTGATAAACTCGCAGAGACTGCCGCGGCGATTGATGCAATCGGAGCCCGGGCTCTCCCAGCACCCTGCGACGTATTGGATGAGGCGTCGATCGGCGCAACAGTGCGAAGGGTGATTGATACCTGGGGATCGATTGATGTCGTGGTCGCTAACGCAGGTTATTCCGTAATGGGCAGGATCGAGGATCTGGACATTGCCTTCTGGCGGCGGCAGTTTGAGGTCAATGTGTTCGGGCTTGTCAGTACGGTACGTGCGGTGCTGCCAGAGCTTCGTAAGACACATGGACGGATTGTGCTGATCGGCAGCGTTGCGGCGTTCGTTGCCCCACCGAGGGGGGGTATCTATTCGGCATCCAAGGCGGCCGTCCGAGCGATCGGAGAGGCACTCTCAATGGAGCTGAGAGGAAGCGGAGTGAGCTGCACGACAGTGCACCCTGCATACGTTGAGACCGACATCGTTCGTGTTGACAACGACGGACGGTTGCACAAGGATCGCAAAGCCCCTCGCCCCAAATGGCTGGTGTGGAAGGCGGACCAGGCGGCAAAGGCGATCGTGAACGCGTCCTACTGCCGACGACGTGAGGTGGTGCTTTCTATATATGGGAAGGTAGCCGTTGGATTAAGCCGATTAGCTCCCGGTTTGCTCCAGAAGACGCTGGGACGCGGCGTAGGAACGAAGCAAAGGGCAAAGTCCAGCACGCCGGCACATCGCATAGAGATGCCTGGAGAGCCGCGGCGCATTACGATTGGCCGAAGTCCAGGCGCTGTAGCGATCTACCTTCGCGCGCTACGGCGGATGCAGGTACGTTCGCAAGGTGTGCTCCCGCAGGAATGCAGCCGGGCGCTGGCGCCGATCGAGGTGTCGCAGCCTGGCACGCGGATCGATTCTGTCCGGCTTGCACAGTTTCGGGACGTCTGCGGAAACCCAAACCATGGACTTTCAGTACCTCCGGCCTATCCTGAGTGCCTCTTCCTTGGACCGATGGCAGAAGCAGTGCTCTCGGATGCCTTCCCGTTCAGTCCGTTTGGCCTCATCCACATACGACAGCAAACTGTGCTATTGCATCCGATTGATCCAGGCGCTACGCTGGATCTATCCTGTCGGCTCGTAGAGATCCGCGAGACGGACCGCGGGTTCGAGGTTGACTTTGGACTGGGCGCGGTCGTGGCAGGAGCGCAAGCGTGGAGCGGCACGACGACACTCCTGACGCGCAACAACCAGGCCCGGTTTGGAAGCGGGCGCAAAGGCGACAAGTCAACTCCCTGGATTCCCGAGGAGGAACCCTTCAAATCCCTATTAGTCCGTGTGCCGGAGGATACGGGTCGGCGCTACGCCAGGGCATCGGGTGACTGGAACCCGCACCACCTCTATGCCGTGACGGCACGCCTACTTGGGTATAGACGGGCCATCGCTCATGGAATGTGGACATTTGCCCGAACGCTCGCTGCAATCGAAGCAGAACAGGACTTCTCCCTACCGATTGAAGTGGACGCCTCGTTCAAACGACCGATCTTCCTCCCAGGAGAGATCGAGATCAGGCTGTTAGACGAGCGGGTGCTTGGAAGCGACACGCGAACCCTGCGGTTCGAGGCTCGCAACGCTCAAAGCGGTGAGCCGCACATGACCGGATCGATTAGGGGATAACAAGAATCTTCCGGTCCGTTCTTAGATGTCAATCTTTAAGTCTGACCCCACGTTACACGTTATTCACTTTAAATTGATGGGAAATAAACTCTGTATTATGTTACAAATATTTTAAATGAATTGATGGATATTTTTAGCTGTGAGGGCGGTAGAAAGATGCGACCCGACGTACAAAAAAGAATTAAGAAAGTTGACACCAAAAGTTGGAAGAATATCTCCGTGGAGTTCGGCAAAAATGGGATAGACATTCTCGTACCCCCAAACTGCGTGGAACTGACGATGAAGGAGGTGCCTGTTTTGCCCAATCCACGGGAAGCGATTGAGGAGGCTCTCCTCAACCCCCTTGGCAGTCCTCCTCTAAGAGAGATCATCCTGAAAAAGGGAAAGCCTCCGGAAGAGATGTCTGTGGCCATTGCCGTTTCCGATATCACCCGGCCTGTTCCTTATAAGGGAGAAGCCGGCATTCTTCCGCCTTTGCTGAGACAGTTGGAGTCTTCAGGCATTAAAAAAGAGAATATCAAGATCATTGTGGCAACAGGAATGCATCGGGCGAGCACTGAGGAAGAGAAGGTGGAGATGTATGGGAAGGAGGTTGTCGAACAGTATACGATCGTTGATCACGATTGCGAGCGGAACGATCTTCTGGAGAGCATTGGAACCACCAAAAGAGGGACGCATGTCTATGTCAATAAGGACTTTTACTTTGCGGATATCAAGATTGCCACTGGACTGGTCGAAACCCATTTCTTCACTGGCATCTCCGGCGGAAGAAAGTCGATCTGCCCCGGCCTGGTTGATGTAAAGACCATACAGAAATTTCATGGTCCTGCCTATCTCGAAGATCCCAATGCGACGAACCTTGTCCTCGAAGGGAATCCCTGTCATGAGGAGGCGCTGGAGGTTGCCCGGACCGTCGGGGTTGATTTTGTGATCAATGTCAATCTGAACAAGGATTTGCAACTCATCCGAATCTTCACGGGGGATATGGAAGAGGCAAATCTGAAGGCGTTTGAAATGATCAAGGACTATGCAGAAATACCTATTGAGGAAGAGTTCGATCTTGTGCTCACTCATAGCGGATATGTGGGAAGGGATCACTATCAGACCGCAAAGGCAGGCGTTGGGGCTCTTCCTGCGGTGAAAAAAGGAGGCGTCATTATCATTGCGGCCAACAACCGGGACCACATCGAACCCATCGGGTCTCCGGAATATAGAAGCCTGATTCACCTGCTAAAATTACAGGGGCCGGATGGATATCTCAATTTGCTGAGAACTCCCGCGTGGACATTTACCAAAGACCAGTGGGAGCCCGAGGTCTGGGGAAAGGTTTTAAGAAAAGTGGGGGAGGAGGGATTGATCTACTGTTCTCTCGAGATTGAGAGAAAAAACTATTGCCTTCTTCCCGGCGTTTGCGGCCTCGATCTTTTGAAGAACAAGAGGATCAAACCCTCTCTTGAAAAGGCACGGGAGATGGTTCAGAAGGCGGTCCTCTTTGCCATTCATCGATACCGGGAAAAAGGAATCGAACCGACCATGGCCTTCCTCCGGGAAGGCCCCTATGCCGTTCCTGTCCTTAAAAAGAGTTTATAATCTCCCTCTCCCTTGGGAGACTGTGTCGTAATTACTAATTTGTCACCCTGAACTTGTTTCAGGGTCTCGTAAGTTGTTGGAATGATTAGATGCCGAAACTAGTTCGGCATGACATTTTTTCAATTTCCCCTATTACGACACAGCCTCTGGTGGGAGAGGGTAGGGGTGAGGGGGAATTCGGGAATTGGGGAGTCTTTACCTTAACATTGCAAAACATTTAGTCAAAACGGACATGGGTGAACCGTTCGTAAAGGCTTCGGGGCGAACCTTTTAGCGAATAAGCACACACATCCCAAGTCCTTGCCGGAGTTCACCTTAGGTGAGGTCTACCGTTTCCCTTAACATGTCAACTTAATCGCCGTCAGAAACCTTGAAGAGCGGTTCACCCGTGGCCGTTTTTGCAACCGTAAGGTTTAATCTTACACCTCCCTATCTCCCAATCTCCCGAACTCCTCATCATCACTCAAATATAGCTCCGGTGTGAGCGGAAGTGACCAGCCTGGCATATCTTTTCAAATAACCCTTCAGCTCTTTTTTCCGGGGCTTCCACTGGGAAAGCCTCTTCTTCAGCTCTTCGTCGGAGATGAGGAGGTTCAGTTTTTTCCCGGGGATATCGATCTCGATCCTATCTCCATTTCGAACGATGGCAATGGCCCCCCCTTCCGCAGCCTCGGGAGAGATGTGACCGACGGCTGCGCCGCGGCTTGCTCCTGAGAATCGACCATCGGTCAGGAGGGCAACCTCCTTATCCATTCCTACTCCAGCAATGGCGGAAGTGGGAGCGAGCATCTCCCTGAAACCAGGCCCGCCCTTGGGCCCCTCATTTCGGATGACAATGACTTCACCTTTTCGGATTTTTTTAGAGAGGATAGCCTTCAAGGCTTCCTCTTCTGACTCAAAGACCCTTGCCGGCCCCTGATGCCTCAACATAGATTCATCCACAGCCGACCGTTTTACCACCGCACCTTCAGGAGCCAGGTTTCCAAACAGGGCGACCAGCCCTCCATTGGCATGATAAGGTTTTTCAAGAGAGCGGATGACATCGGAGTGAAGACGTTTTTTCCCTTTGATGTTTACCCCAACCGTTTTCCCTGTCACGGTCATCACGTCCTTGTGAATCAATTTATTTCGACTTAGCTCTGCCATGAGGGCTGGAATGCCGCCCGCACGGTGAAGGTCTTGAAGATGAAAGGGGCCTCCAGGAGACATGTTGCAGAGGTGCGGGGTGCGGTCGCTGATCCTGTTGAAGGTTTGCAGGGGTAGGGGAATTCCGGCCTCATGAGCGATTGCGGGGAGGTGAAGAGATGTGTTGGTGGACCCTCCGAAGGCCATATCAACTGTGACGGCATTTTCAAAAGCCTTTTTCGTCAGGACTTTTGAAGGCCTGAGGTCTTTTTTAACCAAATCCATTATCTGAATCCCTGACTCCTTTGCCAACCGGATTCGATCCGCAAAGACCGCTGGAATGGTTCCATTATAGGGAAGGGCAAGCCCCAGGACCTCTGAAAGGCAGTTCATTGAATTGGCTGTAAACATTCCGGCACAGGAGCCCACTCCTGGGCAGGCGCACCCCTCGATCTCCTTCAGATCCCTTTCGTCGATTTCACCCGTCTCGATCTTTCCGACCGATTCGAAGACCGTGGCCAGATCGATCTCTTTTCCGTGGAATTCACCGGCTAACATAGGACCCCCGCTGATCAGGATCGTGGGGATATTGAGCCGGGCGGCCGCCATTAACATCCCTGGAATGATCTTGTCACAGTTCGGGATAAGGACAAGCCCATCAAAGGGGTAAGCCATGGCCATCGACTCAACCGAATCCGCAATCAATTCCCTTGAGCTGAGCGAGTATTTCATCCCATCATGTCCCATGATGATCCCATCGCAGATGCCGATGGTATTAAATTCGAGAGGTGTTCCTCCTGCCATGCGGATTCCCGCTTTCACAGCATCAGAGAGTTGCTGTAAGTGGAGATGCCCGGGAATGACTTCATTGGCTGAGTTGGCAATGCCAATCATGGGCTGTTCGATCTCCCGGTCCGTTAAGCCAAGGGCCTTAAAAAGAGAACGATGGGGCGCTCTTTCAATCCCCTTCTTCATCCGATCCGATCGCATCTTATTCTCCTTCATTCGGGGTAATCTGATTTTTTAATCACTGCAATCAATGAATAACATATCTTGACAAAATACGTCAAAGAGTATAAAAGTCTACTAAGGAGAATCAAAAAAACTTTGAAGGTAACAGGAGGTTATGGAAAGCAGCCTTTGGAATAAGAGAGTTTAAGACTGCGTAACTCTATGACCCAATAACTCAATAAACTCATTACCCATGAAGAGCCTGGGTGGCGGAATTGGTAGACGCAAGGGACTTAAAATCCCTCGGTGGTAACCCACCGTGCCGGTTCAAGTCCGGCCCTAGGCACCAGAAAATGAAAAGGGTTAGCCAATGGCTAACCCTTTTCATTTTACCTCCAGCCCTTAACTCGTAACGTTAAAAAAACATTTTTAAGTCTTTTTACATCCGAGATATTTAAATAGACCGGTGATAAAGTTTCCCCAGGTGGGCATCAGTCGATCGATCTCATAGGGGAGCAGTTCGATCTTTCCGTCGTGAATCAATTGATGCAACTCCTCTAACTTGCAGAAATTTAAAGGCCAGGTCTTCTTTCCCAGCTCACAAATCATATGGATATTTTTTGTCTTCCCATCGATGTCCAGAATTCGCAACCGTTTAAACCCATCCCCGGCGAAAAATTGGGTCTTATTTTCCTTCATCTCAATCAATTTCTCCCAGCCGAAGGAACATCCCTCTTGCTTCTGTGAGTCCTTTTTAAATGAAGCATCTTCTTTTCTTCTGGCTTTTTTCATCCTTATTAAACCTGAACCTCAGCCTTCACCTTTTACATGAACTCTTTTTCCACCTGTGGTAAAGACCTGTCTTTCTCTTTTTGATTTCCTTGATCTTTTTCTTTAGTTCACTTAAGTCGATGATCTCTAATTCAGGGCTTTTAGGCCTTCCTTTAATTCTTTTTTTACCTTCGTTTTTCGTTTCATGCTCGCTCACTCCGGACAAACTAATACAAACGCAATTAATTTATTGTCATTCCAAAATTCGAGATTCCGAAACAAGTTCGGAATGACAGACTTTTTCTTGTCATGCTGAACTAGTTTCAGCATCTCATCTAATGCGTTTGTATTTTAATAGGGTCTTAGACTTCGAATGAAGCGTACTAAATACAGAACAGAGTGTCAAGGGGGTTCGAAGACATGAGCCACTTTGAATCATTCATTATTGAAAAAATCGAAAGATTGACTTTGTTAAGTCAAAGATTTATAAGCAGATTAAAATCATTTGAGAGGAGGAAAACATGAAAGTTCTGGGGATACTTGGGAGCCCAAGGATTGGTGGAAATAGCGATATGCTTCTAAATCAGGCATTGGCAGGGGCAAGGGAGATGGGGGCAAGGGTGGAAAAGATCATCCTGAATCGAAAAAAAATCTCGGGGTGTTTCGATTGCACGAAGTGTAATGAGACAGGTATTTGTGTGATCCGGGATGATATGCTTGAAATTCACAAAAAGATTCTGAAAGCGGACGCCGTTATCCACAGCGTTCCTCTCTACTTTTGGGCAATGACCTCCCAGATGAAAGCCTATCTGGACCGCTGGTGCGCCTTCTTCGATGGGAACTGGAAATGGCACAGGGCGTATGCTCCGATGATGAAAGGGAAGAGGATCGGCCTGATTACTGTCTGCGGGGATCCCAATGCCCATACGGCCGATCCCATCGTCCATAGCTTCAGGGAGACCTGTATGTTCTCCGGACTTAAATTATTCCCTGCGGTTCAAGTCTCTGCCGGGGGAAAGGGCGAGATTGATAAAAATGAGAAGGCTAAAAAAGGGGCCTATGAGTTAGGGAGAAAGATAGCCACTCCTTAAATAAATGTCTAACGGTAAAGGTAACGAGGCCCGTATCGTTAATAAAAGGCTACGTTTATCGTCTCTTAATTCTTTACACGTAACCGTAACCAGTAACCGAAACGCCTGCCTGCCGGTAGGCAGGGGCTTCGTCACCGTAGCCGAAACATCCGGAGTATTTTCATGGTTCTAGGATGACGCTCCCTCATGAGGGATTCCCATGATTCACAGTCCCTTCATCGCCTTTTGGAGGCTGTGATTGCACTGGTCAAGCTTTTCAACAGCGTTTTCGATTTCAGCCTTCACGGCATTCAATCCCAGTGCTTCCGCTTTCTGAGCCCACTTCCTATACTCGGCCATATGGCTTTCATTATGTTCGATCCAGTGGTCGATCACGACTGAGAGTCTCTTTTTTTCATCCATTTTTTTCTCCGTTTCCTGTCAATCAGATGTATTCGATGGTTGCCGGGGGTTTCGGCGTAAGGTCGTAAAGGCAACGATTCACATCCTTGATGGCGGTGATCCGCTCACAAATCCGTTTCAGCTTTTCCCATGGAAGTTCGACAGGCGTTGCCGTTCTTGCGTCGAGGCTGTGGAGGCATCGAACCACAATGATCTGCCCGAACTCCCGTTTCCCATCGACGATTCCGGTTGCCCTGTCACTCAAAAGGACGGCCATATACTGGAAGGCGCCCGTGTCTCTCAGCTCTTCTTCGACGATGGCCGTGGCCGCCCGAACCGTGGCAAGCCTTTCCTCAGTGACTTCTCCCACAATCCGGGTCGCAAGGGCAGGGCCGGGAAAGGGAATTCTTTTAGCAAGCTCAGGAGGCAGCCCCAATATCTTTGCCACCTCTCTCACTCCATCTTTCCGCAGGGTTTTAAGGGGCTCAAGGACCTGATATCCGTATTCTTTTTCGGGGTCGATTCCGATTTGAGCGAGAATATTGTGCTGGCGCTTGATGCCGGCCACAGTCTCTTCGATGTCGGTGAGAATGGTCCCGTGAAAGAGATATTTTGCGCCGGTTTCCCGCACCAGTTTCCCGAAGACCGTGGAATAGAACATCCGCGTGATGGCATTCCGTTTCTCTTCCGGGTCGGTCAGGCCCTTTAGCGCGCCGAGAAATTCTTTCTTGGCGTCAACCAGCCGGACAGGAATCCCCATATCGGCAAAGATCTTTACCACCCGTTCAGGCTCCCCCTGCCGCATCAGGCCGTTCTCAATGAAAACCGTCTTCAGTTGATCGCCGATGGCCTTATGGCCGAGAGCGGTCACGACCGAGCTGTCGACTCCACCGCTGAGCGCATTGATGGCGAGATGATTTTTGACCGATGCTTTAATTTCTGTGATTTGTCCGTTTATAAAAGATTGGTAGTCCATTTTTCCCTCCCGTAGAGACATGATGGGCCATTATATTGAATGTGCGATTCCTGTCAAGGGATCACACGCTACTCTATTTTTTCAGAACCTCGATCACTTCGATGCGGTTGAACATCCATTTTTTTTCGGTCTTTTTTAAGAGGCAATCGATTTCGTGCGCCTCATTGATGGCCTCGCCGGTGGTGGTTCTTCCAGTCAACCGGGCGGTCAGACGGACCCTGGCCTCGCCTTCCTGCGGAAAGGCGATCATGAAATCATGAAACGTCAATTGGAGTTCTGCCAGATGGAGGCGGCCGCGAGCCGCATAACCGGTGATCTCCTCACGGGTCATTTGGCCCGAAAGGGAATGGGCGGGGATAGCCATGTCACAGGTGTCGTTGAAAAGGGAACCGATCTTCTTGATCTTCTGGTCCATCGTGAAGATGTTTTCGCCAGTCTCTTTAGAGACCCCTTCCGATAGCAAGCGAAACTGTTTTTTCACCCTCTTCTCCTCACTCTGAAAGAACATGAAGAAGATTCCAATCCCGATTGCAATCAAGCCCAGGCCGATCAGGACATATTTAACTTTTCTCCGATCGGGTATCATCGGCGGCTTGCCCGTTGGAGGAATCTTTTTCGTCACCCTGCCTGCAGGGTTGAATGACTTGCCGGTATTTCTAATGGGGTTTACCATAGAGGGCCTCCTAAAATGCGCGAAAGAGAGGTCTGTCCGAAAACATGGTTCGGCATCGGGCCACTCCTGTTATCTCCCACTACGTAAACCGAATCAGGCTCCACCCGGCGAGACGGGAGGGTCCAATTACAAGGGTGGCACAGATAAGGCTCGTTTTGCTCCTTTCCGTCGATGAGGAGCCTTCCGTTTCGGAATTCGACTTCTTCGTTCTCAAGGGCGATCACTCTCTTGAGGAGCGTTATCCTCTGGCCGGCGAAGCGGATGACAACAACATCGCCTCTTCTCGGTTTAGAAAAGAGATAGCGAAGTTTCCAGCAGAAATTGACCTCACCGTTTTGGTAGGCAGGTTCCATGCTGTTGCCTTTAATCCAGAAGGGAGTCAGAAGATGTCCGAAGATGAGATAAGCGGCCAGGGCGATGCATCCTGCACGGATCATAAAGGCAGGGGTGAGCGATGGGAAAAAGAATTGGGAAACTCTTCTGTTGAGCAACATTGGGTTTAAAATCGTGATTTATATGAAGACTCGGTTGAAGAGGAAAATGGTGAAAGCGGTTCTGCCACTATGATTTGTGGGTTTCTCCCAAATCTTTCAATAAATTTTTCAACTTCTGAACCATCCCTTTCGGCATGGATTGAAATTCCAGCCCGTACCGGTGCTCTCTCCAGGTTTCCTTCGCAGCGAGGTCAGCCCAGACGATCTTCGCTGTTCCCTGAACGGTATTTAACTCAAGACCCTTTGCAAAAAAGATTTCGACCTTCAACACTTCTCCCAGGTCGATCTTTTCCGGAAGATAGACGAGAATGCCCCCTTCGCCCGCATCTTTAACCATTCCGCCAAAATCCGTTTTCTTGCCTTTTCGCGAGTAATCCAGGGGAAGCTCCACAAAAAATCGCGGGTGCTTCCTCTTTTCGAGGCCCAACACTCCTTTTTGAGAAGCGGACTTTTCCTCTTTTTTCTCATTCTTCTTAGTACTACAGCGACACATCTAATTTAAGTGCTTTTGCCTTGGCGACAGCTTTCTTCCTGTGCGAGATATATGCAACATGATTATGACGAGTGTGGTATTTGATGATTTTTATGGCTCCTTTCAAAGTCA
>Ga0209835_1000034_pt1 | contig 89187 bp, 69 predicted proteins | sample LakKivwa52mmetaG_FD_184138 | JGI IMG/M metagenome (GOLD analysis project Ga0209835, IMG submission 184138) | Anoxic lake water microbial communities from Lake Kivu, Rwanda to study Microbial Dark Matter (Phase II) - Lake Kivu water 52m metaG... | ecosystem: Environmental > Aquatic > Freshwater >...
GAGAAGGAGTGAGTGGGGTAGGGGTTGCATTGTGATGTGATCAGGCAAACCTGCGCGGTTCAACGGATAAAGGTTTCGCTTCAGGGTTTTTCCAGAAGAATCTCCCGACCCTTTTCTGACTCTTTTAACGAGGAGTAATCTTCAGTCAAAAAAATACTTGAATTTTTTTTAAAATGGGGTTATTGGTATTGAGGTTTGATAATAAAAGTTTAATCCGCAAGTCATTTCCCCTCAATCTCTTTTAAATTCATTTATCCACAATTGTGGAAACATTGTGAAAAGAGCTTGATAACCTATTAAAAATGAAGAAGTTTTTCTTTCGTGGTCTGGTCTGTCCATTCCATAAATTATCTTCGTGTTATGCCTGCTGTTCTCAAGGTTGAGTCCATGGACGATCTTTGGTCTAAGGTGACCGACACTCTAAAAGAGAGGATTGGCCCGCAGAATTTCGATATCTGGATCAAGCCCATTCAACTCCTATTGATGGACAATGACAGAGTCGAGATGGAAGTGCCAAACCGTTTCTTCCGGGAATGGATCCAGGAACATTACTTGGGCCATATGAAAGAGGTCTTCACACATCTGACCCAGAGGTCCTTTCATCTTCAATTCAGAATCAAGAATGACCCCGCGGGAAAAGGGGGCGAGGGAAGGGGGGCAACGTCTTCTCCTCAGGAAAATCATGTCCCTCAGGTTCCTCGCACCCTTAAGGCTCCTTTTAATCCCAAATATTCCTTCGATAACTTCGTGGTGGGAGCGAGCAATCAGTTCGCCAATGCCGCCTGTATGGCTGTGGCCAACCTGCCGGCCAAGAATTACAATCCTCTCTTTATTTACGGAGGCGTGGGGTTGGGAAAGACTCATCTCCTCCATGCGATCGGAAACCATATCTTTCAGCACAGAATCATTCCCGATGCGAAGAAGATATGTTACACCTCGGCCGAGGAATTCACCAATGAGATGATCAATTCGATCCGCTTTGAAAAGATGGAGGAGTTCAGAAATAAATATCGACGGATGGACATTCTCCTGATCGACGACATCCAGTTCATTGCCGGAAAAGAGAGAACACAGGCGGAATTTTTCCATACCTTCAACTCTCTTTATGAGGCGAGAAAACAGATTGTCGTCACGAGCGACAAATTTCCAAAAGATATTCCTAATTTTGAGGAGCGTCTCCGGTCCCGTTTTGAGTGGGGACTCATCGCTGACATCCAGCCGCCGGATATTGAGACGAAGGTTGCCATTCTCAGAAAGAAAGCGGAGAACGAGAAGATTCATCTTCCGAACGATGTGGCCTTTTTTTTAGCCTCTCAAATCGACTCCAATATCCGAATGCTGGAAGGATGTCTCATCCGCATTGGGGCTTTCGCCTCCCTCTCAAAAACAGCCATTGACCTCAATTCGGCCAAAGAGGTTTTAAAAAATATAATCAAACCCAAGGATGAATTGATCTCCACCGAAGTCGTTCAAAAGGTGGTCGCCAATTATTTTAATATTAAAATTTCCGACTTTAAGGTAAAAAGGAAGAACAAGGGGTTTGTGGCGCCCCGTCAGGTCGCCATCTATCTCTCGCGAAAATTGACAGGTTCATCGCTGATTGAAATCGGAGAAAAATTCGGCGGCAAAGACCACTCAACGGTCCTCCACTCCATTAAAAAAGTGGAAGAGAAGATGGCCAATGACCCTTCTTTTAAGGAAATGATAGATTATTTAAGGGGTAGAATTAAGTCATAAATCGAGTGGAAGGATTGTTTAAAAAATAGGAGAAGAAGAAAAATGCTTCATTCGGTATAAATTCCTTTCCTTTTTTTTATGGATTTATACATTCAATTCTCTATTCTTTTTTATCACTTACATTCTTTTTCTTCATTTCCACAGAAATAGATGATGACGGTGATAAATTATATTAAATGATACTACATAGAAGGCACAGAGGAGGAAAAGATGACACACCTTGAAATTGAGAAGAAGGAGCTTCTAAAGGGATTAGGTTTAATGCAAGGCATTGCAGGCAGAAAAACAACCCTTCCTGTTCTTTCCCATATTTATATGGAATGGAAAAAGAGTTCCCTCTTCCTTACCGGAACCGATCTACAGACAGGCATTCAAGAAGAGTTAAAAGCAACGGTTCATGAAGAGGGAAAAGCTTCTGTCTCCTCAAAAAAATTATTTGAAATTATAAAGGAATTACCCGAACAGATGATTCATATTCATAAAAAAGAGAATCACTGGATTCATCTGAAGTGTGGCAAATCCGTTTTTAATATAGCAGGAATGGATCCCGAAGAATTTCCATCTCTTCCCGCCTGGCAGGAAAAATCATTCTCAACCCTTTCAACTAAAATTATCAGAGAGATGATTGAAAAGACAGTGTTTGCCGCATCGAATGAAGAGTCAAGATATCATCTCAATGGAATTCTATTGACCCAGCAGAAGGCAGGAGGAAAAGAATTCCTTCGAATGGTAGCGACGGATGGACACCGCCTCTCCCTGATTGACAGGGAAGGGCAGGTGATTCAAGGGGCAGAAAAAGGAATGATTATTCCCAAAAAAGGGGTTCTGGAGATAAGGAAAATTGTGGGGGAAAAAGACGATAAGGTAGAGGAAATGGGGGTCTGTTTTGACAACACTCATGCCTTCTTTAAAATGGGAACGTCTTTAATGGTCATCCGTATGATTGAGGGCGAATTCCCCGAATATGACCAGGTCATTCCTAAAAATAATGACAGGAAATTAATCATGAGGAAAGAGATGGTCTACGGGTCTCTGAGAAGGGTTTCTACCATGGCGAGCGAAAGAGCCGAGGGAATCAAATTCTCCTTTAAGAAAAATTTAATGGAACTGTCTTCTTATCATCAGGATTTTGGAGATGCAAAGGAGGAGGTTGATATTCAGTATGATGGTCCTCCGATTGAGATCGGGTTCAACGCAAGATACATGATGGAAGCCCTCCAGGCATTTGATACCGATGACATTCTTATGGAACTGAAAGATGATGGAAGCCCGGGGATCATTCGGCCGCATACCCCCCAGACCCCATCCCATCAACTCTATATTATTATGCCGATGAGGATTTGAATCATAAGTCCGTTGTCCTTGGTCCGTCGTCCGTTGTTGATAGGATGAAGCGCTAAGGACAAATGACCATCGATCACTGACAATTTAACGAAGGAGAATGAATGAGCGAGATGCCCGAACAGTATACCGCAGAACAGATCAAGGTCTTAGAGGGGCTGTCGGCCGTTCGTAAAAGGCCCGCCATGTATATCGGCAATACCAGCGTGGAAGGCCTCCACCATCTCGTCCATGAGCTGGTGGACAACAGCATCGACGAGGCCCTGGCCGGTCATTGTGACAAGATCGAGGTAATCATCCATATCGATCAGAGCGTGACGGTCCGGGATAACGGCCGCGGCATTCCGGTCGATCTCCACGAAAAGGAGAATCGCCCGGCTGTGGAAGTGGTCATGACCAAGCTTCATTCCGGAGGAAAGTTTGACAACCGGAGTTATAAGATTTCCGGGGGCCTTCACGGGGTGGGGCTCTCCGTGGTCAATGCCCTTTCGGAATATATCGATCTCGAGATCCGGAGGGATGGGAAGGTCTATCATCAGGTCTACAAGAGGGGAGAGGTTAAGTCAAAACTGGAAGTGACCGGCAAGACCAAGCATACGGGAACCCAGGTCCGGTTTAAAGCCGATGGCGAAATTTTTGAGACGGTCCAGTTCAGCTTCGATCTCCTTTCCCAGAGGCTCAGGGAGCTGGCCTTTTTAAATAAAGGATTGTCCATCAGCATCGAGGACGAGCGATCCGGGAAGCGACACGACTTCTTCTACAAAGGCGGGATCCTTTCCTTCATCGAATTTCTGAACAAGAACAAGAACTGCATCCACCCGAAGCCCGTCTATATCCAGGGGGTGAAGAATGGGATCGATGTGGAGATCGCCTTCCAGTATAACGATGGGTATGCGGAGAACCTCTTCTCCTTCGCCAACAACATCAATACCCATGAGGGAGGAACCCACCTCGTCGGTTTCAAGGCTGCCCTGACCCGGACGATCAACCAGTATGCGGCCAATGCCAATCTGCTCAAGGGCGCCAAAGAGAACATGACCGGTGATGATACCCGTGAGGGGTTGGCCGGGGTGATCAGCGTCAAGATCCCTCAACCTCAGTTCGAAGGACAGACCAAGACGAAACTGGGAAATAGCGAAGTGAAAGGGCTTGTGGAGGCCCTGGTCAACGAGAAATTAGGGAGTTTCTTTGAAGAGAACCCTTCCATGGCAAAGAAGATCATCACCAAGGTGATCGATTCGGCCAGGGCAAGAGAGGCGGCCCGAAGGGCACGGGAGTTGAGCCGGAAAAAGGGAGCCCTGGAGACCAATTCCCTTCCCGGAAAACTTGCTGACTGCCAGGAGAAAGACCCTCAGCGGAGCGAGATCTTTATTGTGGAAGGGGATTCGGCAGGAGGGTCCGCCAAGCAGGGGCGGGATCGAGCCACCCAGGCCATCCTCCCCATCAAAGGGAAGATCCTCAATGTGGAGAAGGCAAGGTTCGATAAGATGCTTGCCAATGAAGAGATCCAGATCCTCATCTCCGCCCTGGGCGCAGGAATAGGGAAAGAAGACTACGATATTCATCGAATTCGTTACCACCGCATCATCATCATGAGCGATGCCGATGTGGATGGATCGCATATCCGCACCCTGCTCCTCACCTTCTTCTACCGCCAGATGCCCGAGGTGATTGAGAAGGGATTTCTCTATATTGCCCAGCCTCCTCTTTTCAAGGTGATGGAGGGAAAGAGCGAGCTCTATATCAAGAATGAGGAGGAGTTCAGCCGGCATCTGATGAACCGGGCCATCGCCAAAAGCGAAGTGACTGTTGAGAAGACGAAGAAGAAGCTTCCCGAAAAGAGGCTGACCTCATTGCTGGAAAAGATCTATCTCCTTAACGATTTGTCCCAGAGGCTCCAGAAAAAGGGCACCCCTCGGTCCCTCCTCAACTTCCTTATTGAACAGGAGGTCCGGAGCAAAGCGACCTTTGAAGAGAAGGGGAAGATCGCCGATCTCCAGAAGCGTCTGAGAAAGATCGGGTTTGAAGTCTTCGATCTCTACCGGGATGAAGAGTATAACCTTTACGGGTTTGAGGTTCAGGAGTCTAACGGAGGGAAAAGCCTTCGATGCCGTGTCCAATGGGATCTCATCGCATCGGTCGAATACCGGAACCTCTTTCAGGTTTATCAGGAGATTCAGGAGATAGCGCCCCCGCCCTATATCCTGTTGGAGAAGGGAAAGCAGGTGATGGTCGAGAGGATGGAAGACCTCCTTCAATCGCTGAGCCACCTGGGAAGGGAAGGACTCTCCATCCAGAGATATAAGGGGCTAGGAGAGATGAATCCCGAACAGCTCTGGGAGACGACGATGAATCCGGAAAAACGGACGCTTCTTAAGGTGAGGGTGGAGGATGTGATCGAAGCGGACGAGACCTTCAGCATCTTGATGGGCGACGAAGTGGAACAGCGCCGACACTTCATCGAAGAGAACGCCCTCTTCGTCCAGCGTCTCGACATTTAGACAGAAAATGGATCTCGTCTAACGGTAAAGGTAACGATGCCCGTATCGGTTTTCGGTTAGGCCTTGGTAATGTCTATCGTTGTCGAAGCTCGTATCGATGCTCGATGGACGATGCTGGGAGCTCGTCTCGTTTTTGGTCGAGCTTCGATTTTCGTGCTTCGTGCTTCGATACGAGCTTCGTCACCGTGAAACGAGTTCAACTTGAACGAAACGGGCTTCGGTCCCGTAACCCTAACCCGAGTGCCTGTCAAAGATGGTTTACGGTCATGAGGGCATGAATTAGAAAAAGCCGAAGGTGAGGAATGCTCATCGTTGGAGTGACGGGAGGGGTGGCCAGCGGCAAGACAACGGTCTCAAGGATATTCGAGGAGGAGGGGGCCTACCTCATCGATGCAGACCAGATCGCCAGGGAGCTGGTTCAGCCCAATCGCCCCGCTTGGAAAGAAATCACCCGGGCCTTCGGAAAAGAGATCCTTGAAAAAGATGGAACCATCGACCGGAAACGATTGGCTGACATCGCTTTTTCCGATTCCGGGCGGAGAAGAATATTGAACAAGATCCTTCATCCCCGGATCAAAAAAGAGATGGGGAAGAGGGCAAGAGAGATTGGACGAAAAGACCCGGGTGCCATTGTCATCTTCGATGTTCCCCTGCTGGTGGAGACAGGGTTTCATCAGGAGGTGGACAGGGTCGTAGTCGTTGCCTCGAAAGAGATACAACAGATAGAAAGGCTGAAGAAGAGGGCAGGGGTGAGCGAGGAGGAGACGGGAAGGATCATCTCCTCCCAGATGAAGATCGAGGAGAAGGTGAAAGCGGCGGACTTCGTCATTCGAAATGAGGGGTCCATCGAGACGACCCGGACAAGAGCCAGGGAGGTATTTCAAGCATTGAGGAGGATCACCCTTCAGAAGAGAAGGGGACCGACCGATAAGTCAACCTTAATGTTGCATAAAAAGTGAGGCAAGTGTGCTTACAAACCTTTACAATTGCGGATTATTTTATTTTTTATGGGGAACATACGATGTCATCTGATGGGGCCTTTGGGTTTTGCTTGAAAACAGCGTAGCCAAACGTTTAAAGGTGCCGCCGTAAAGGTTTTCCAGCACACCCGCCTCCCTTTTTATGTAATTTTTATGCAACTGTGAGGTAAACCTAACCATTGCATCAACGGCCATGGGTAAATCCCGCAAAGGGCGGGACTTCGGATGGCGGTTGAATTGACATGATAAGGGAATGAGAGGACTTCTCTAAAGGGGAAACTTATCGGGTGTCGGAAACGTGGGTGCCCATACCATTAAAGGTTCGCCCCGAACTCCCGCCTTCGGCGGGATTCACCCATGGCCGTATAACAAAATTTTTACAACGTTAAGGTAAAAGAGGAGGATAAAAGGGAGGACTATGAACATCAAGGACTTGAAGAAGAAGAAGATCAATGAACTGACAAAGATTGCAAGGGAGCTCAACGTCGAAGGAGCGACCGGGATGAGGAAACAGGACCTCATCTTCGCCATCCTTCAGGCCCAGACAGAGAAGAACGGCCTGATCTTCGGGGAAGGGGTGCTCGAAATCCTGCCCGATGGCTTCGGATTCCTGAGGGCGCCCGATTACAACTATCTGCCCGGTCCGGACGACATCTACATCTCGCCTTCACAGATCAGGCGGTTTAACCTCCGAACCGGCGACACGGTCTCCGGCCAGATCCGGCCCCCCAAAGACACGGAAAGATATTTTGCCATGCTGAAGGTGGAGATGGTCAATTACGAAGACCCGGAGGTGGCGCGGGATAAAATTCTCTTCGACAACCTGACCCCTCTTTACCCTCAGGAAAAGATTTCTCTGGAAATGGACGGAGAGAGAAACAACTACTCGGCCCGGGTGATGGACCTGCTCACCCCCATAGGAAAAGGACAGAGGGGTCTCATCGTCGCCGCTCCCCGAACAGGCAAGACCATGCTTCTTCAGGCGATCGCCCACAGCATCACGAAGAATCACAAAGAGATTACCCTCATCGTTCTCCTCATCGATGAACGCCCAGAGGAGGTAACTGACATGGAGCGCTCCGTCGATGGTGAGGTGATCAGTTCCACGTTTGACGAGCCGGCCCAGCGCCATGTTCAGGTGGCGGAGATGGTGATCGAGAAGGCGAAGAGATTGGTGGAGCATCAAAGGGATGTGGTGATCCTTCTCGACAGCATCACCCGTCTGGCGAGGGCCTACAATACGGTCGTCCCGCCCAGCGGGAAAATTCTCTCCGGCGGGGTCGATGCCAATGCCTTACAGAAACCCAAACGATTTTTCGGCGCCGCGAGAAATATTGAAGAAGGCGGCAGCCTCACGATCATCGGCACAGCCCTCATCGATACGGGAAGCCGGATGGATGAAGTGATCTTTGAGGAGTTCAAAGGCACGGGAAATATGGAGATCAACCTGGACCGGCGACTGGTGGACCGGAGGGTCTTTCCCTCCATCGACATCCAGCGATCCGGCACACGGAAAGAGGAACTCCTCCTGGCCCCCGGTGACCTCAACCGTATCTGGCTCCTGAGAAAGGTGCTCCAGCCGATGAACTCGGTCGACAGCATGGAATTCCTTCTCGACAAGATGCACGCCACCAAAAGCAACCGGGACTTTCTCGATTCGATGAATCAATGAACACCATCACTCTCACCCTCACCAGGGGAGTTGAAAATCTTCACAAAATCAGTTAAATAGATTTGGAGGTTATGGAGATGAAAAAGGATATCCACCCCAAGCTTTTTGATACGGTGATCAAATGCGTCTGTGGAGCGACCTTCGAGACACAGAGCGCGCAGAAGGAAATCCATGTGGAAATCTGTTCGAGCTGTCATCCCTTCTACACCGGCAAACAGAAATTTGTGGACTCCGCAGGCAGGATCGAACGGTTTAAGAAGAAATACGGAGAGACGATTGAAAAGAAAGATTGATCTCTTCAACTTTCTATCCGGTTTTCTACGAAGAATCTCAGATCCCGGGTCGAGGCGTACCCGGGCAAGCCTAAGACCGATTCCCGCCCAACCCTTATTCGAACCAGCCATTCAGCATTAGTTTATTCGGAGGATGAAGATGTCTTTAGGGAGAAGGAGCCCCGGAGAGGGGCGTTTCCCATGGAGCCGTATTATCTCCAAAAAAGAGGAAGGGCCGCTTCGCGTCGGCGGGCAGGCCGTAATCGAAGGGGTGATGATGAGATCTCCCCACTGCATGGCCATTGCCGTCCGGAAGCCCGGCGGAGAGATCGTCGTGAAAAAAGAGGGACTGAACTTCTTCTCCGAGAAGACCTTCTTTTTTAAAATCCCCCTGGTGAGGGGCGTCATCGCCCTGATCTCGGCCCTCAGCCTGGGAATACGGGCCCTCCATTTCTCTGCCAACCAGGCCCTCCCAGAAGAGGAAGGGCAGAAGGAGATCAGCTCCTGGGCGATGGGACTGACCTTTGCGCTGGCCCTTTCTTTTGGCATCTTTCTCTTCTTTCTCGCCCCTCTCTTTCTGACGAAGGGGTTGAGGGGATTCTTTCCTATCCTTTCAACAAGCGGATGGCTCTTCAACCTGACAGATGGCCTCATCAGGCTGGCCTTCTTTCTTGCCTATATCCGGGCCATCTCCTTTTTAAAGGAGATTGAACGGGTCTTCCAGTACCATGGCGCGGAACATAAGTCGATCTTTGCCTTTGAGGCGGGAGAGCCTTTGAATATCGAAGGGGTGAAAAAATTCGGTTATCTCCATCCCCGGTGCGGAACAAACTTCCTTCTCATCGTCATGGTGGTGAGCGTCTTCATCTTTGCTCTCATTCCCCACCACCTTCCCTTCGGATATAAAGTGGCTTCCCGTGTGGTCTTCATCCCTTTGATCGCCGGGCTCTCCTATGAGATCATCCGGTTTGCCGATCGGAAGCGAAACCGGAGAGGAGTAAGGCTTCTCATCCAGCCCGGACTCTGGCTCCAGAGGCTCACGGCACGGGAGCCAAACGAGCCCCAGATCGAAGTGGCCCTGCGTGCCCTTCAGGAGGTGCTGGAAATGGAGAGAAGTCGATCATAAAAACAGCGTCCTGGAATAATGGAATGTTGGAATAATGTGAAAGAGCGACCATAATTTTTTATGAACCCAATATTCCAATATTCCATCATTCCATACTTTTCCCTTTTGGTACTCCTATGACATTTAACCTTTCACATAAACAATGATGTAGAGGGAAGAAAGATGTTTGAGAAATTAGAAGAGGTGGAGCGCCGGTATGAAACGCTCTCCCACCTTCTCACCCAGCCCGAAGTGATCAACAACCAGACAGAACTTCAGAAGGCGGCCAGGGAGTTTTCGGAGCTGGGAAAGGTGGTTGACCTCTACCGGAGGCTGAAAAAACTGGAAGAGGAAATCAATGGGAACCTTCAGCTTCTTTCCGGTGACGAAGATGAAGAGATGAAGGGGATGATCAAAGAGGATCTTCATCGGCTCACCGCAGAGAAAGAGAAGATGGAAGAGGATCTTCGGACGGCCCTCCTTCCGAAAGACCCCAATGATGAGAAGAACATCCTCCTTGAGATCCGGGCGGGAACCGGAGGAGATGAGGCAGGGCTCTTTGCCTCCGACCTTTTCCGGATGTATGCCAAATATGCGGAGAAGAGCCGATGGCGCGTGGAGATCATGAGCCAGAGTTTCACAGGCGTGGGCGGGTTCAAGGAGGTCATTGCCCTGATCGAAGGCAAGGGGGCCTACAGCCGACTGAAGTATGAGAGCGGCGTTCACCGCGTTCAGAGGGTTCCTGTCACAGAGGCCCAGGGACGGATTCATACCTCAACGGTGACCGTGGCGATCCTTCCGGAGGCAGAGGAGGTGGAGGTGGCAATCGATCCGAACGATCTCCGGATCGACATTTTCCGGTCTTCAGGCCCGGGAGGTCAGAGTGTCAATACCACGGACTCCGCTGTCCGGATCACCCACCTTCCCACAAATATGGTGGTCACCTGTCAGGACGAGAAGTCCCAGCATAAGAATAAGGCGAAGGCCCTTAAGATTCTGAGGGCGAGATTACTGGACAATGCGAGGCATGAGAAAGAGAAGGAGATCTCGGCGCAGAGAAAGAATCAGGTGGGGACCGGGGAACGGAGCGAGCGCATCCGGACCTATAACTTTCCGCAGGGAAGGGTGACGGACCACCGGATCGGTTTGACCCTCTACCGGTTAAGTGGGGTGTTAGACGGCGAAATCGATGAGATCATCGATGCACTGACCACTCACTATCAGGCAGAAGCGCTCAAAGGGTAAAAGTCGTATCGTCTGGTAGTCTCATAGTCACATCGTCAAAAATCGGATAAAAAACAATAGACGATGAGACGATACGACTATTTGACCAAAGCGCCCTGTCATCCCGAACTTGTTTCGGGATCTCGGTTTAGGTTGAAAATGACCGTCCTAGAGGCACTCAATTGGGCGACGGATTATTTAAAAGACTGCGGGATCGACAATCCCCGGCTCAATGCAGAGCTTCTGCTGGCCCATTCGATGCACCTCAGCAAGGAGGTGCTTTACATCCGTCTTCACGACCAGATGAGGAAGGAAGAAAAAGAGACGCTTGAGGATTTGATCCGAAGAAGAGGTGCCGGCGAGCCCCTTCAATATATTTTGGAACATCAGGAATTCTGGTCCATCGCCCTCAAAGTGGATTCCCGTGTCCTCATTCCAAGACCGGAGACAGAACATCTGGTTGAAGAGAGCCTTTCGATCCTCGCAAATATTTCTTCCAAAAAAATTCCATCTGTTTTAGAATTGGGGACGGGAAGCGGAGCCATTGCCATCTCACTGGCAAAGGAAGTGAAGAACATTTTTCTTGTTGCCACGGACCTCTCAGGGGATGCGCTCATCGTGGCCAGGGAGAATGCGACACAGGCGGGTGTTTCCGATAAGGTAGGGTTCGTGAAAGGCGATCTCCTTCAACCTTTCCATCAGGGAGAATCCTTTGACCTGATCCTTTCGAATCCTCCCTATATCCCAGATTCGGAAATAAGCGGTCTGGCAGGGGAGATAAAAAATCATGAACCCCTCATCGCCCTGCAGGGTGGGAAGGACGGTCTGGAGGTTTATCGAAAGTTGATTTCTCAGATTCCTTCTTATCTGAAGAGGGAAGGGTGGCTCCTCCTTGAAGTGGGAAACCATCAGGCATCCAGCGTTTCTCAGATGATCGAGGCGGAAGGCTGGTTTGGCAAGCCTGAGAGGGTGAAGGATCTTGCAGGAATTGAAAGGGTAGTGAAAGCACAACGCAAGTAAAAAATCCGGAGCACCTGCCTGTGCAAAACCCCGCCTTGCGGGGGGGGCAGGCGAAATCCTAAACTCGAAACACTAAACTCTAAACAAACTCAAATGTTTAAAACTCAAAACTATAAAATCTTTTTAAATTTTAGATTTTGAGTTTATTTAGGGTTTAGAGTTTGGTGTTTAGAGTTTAAAGAATTTTGAGTTTGAGGTCTAAAGATGGATAAGATCGTCATTCGGGGCGGGGAGAGGTTGATCGGAGACGTGGAGGTGAGCGGTTCTAAAAATGCCTCCCTTCCCATTTTTGTCGCTTCCCTCCTCTCAGAGGGGGAGAACCTCTTCCACAATGTTCCCAAACTGAGGGATATCCTGACCATTGCGAGGGTCCTGAAGAATCTCGGAGCCAAGGTCCGGGATGAAGACGGGATCTATCGGATCGATGCGACAGAGATCTCAAACGATGAGGCCCCTTACGAACTGGTGAAAACGATGAGGGCTTCCGTTCTCGTCCTGGGCCCCCTGGTGGCTCGAATGAGAAAAGCGAGGGTCTCCCTTCCAGGGGGGTGTGCCATCGGCGCAAGACCCATCAACCTCCACCTCATGGGGCTTGAAGCCATGGGAGCCAAGATCGATCTCCGCAAGGGATATGTGGAGGCGAAAGCGGACCGGTTAAAAGGAGCCGACATCTCGTTTGACACGGTCACGGTGACCGGCACGGAGAACCTGATGATGGCCGCCACGCTGGCCAAGGGGAAGACGGTTATACAAAACGCAGCCATGGAGCCGGAGGTGGTTGATTTAGCCAAGGTCCTTAAAAAGATGGGAGCGAAGATCGAGGGAGCGGGAACAAACCTCATCGAGATCGAAGGTGTGGAAGCCCTTCATTCGGCAGAGCACACAATCATCCCTGACCGGATCGAGGCAGGTACGCTGATGGTGGCGGCTGGCCTGACACGCGGCAACATCAAGCTCCATCGATGTCCCTTTCACAATATGGAAGCGGTCATTCATAAATTGCGGGAGACGGGAATGGAGATCGATCCCGAAGGAGAAGGGGTAAGGGTCGTGGGAAGCCGAAGGATCCGGAGCGTCGATGTGAAGACACAACCCTATCCTGGATTTCCCACAGACATGCAGGCCCAGTTCATGACCCTGATGTCGCTTGCCAGGGGATTGAGCATCATCACGGAAACGATCTTTGAAAACCGTTTCATCCATGTGAATGAACTTCAAAGAATGGGGGCGGATATCCGGATCCAGGGAAATGCGGCGATTATCCAGGGCGTGGAGAGCCTGAGCGGAGCCCAGGTCATGGCAACCGACCTGAGGGCGAGCGCTTCCCTCATCGTTGCCGGCCTTGCCGCAGACGGGGTAACAGAGATCTCGAGGGTCTACCACCTCGATCGAGGTTATGAAGGGCTGGACAAGAAATTGGCCGGACTAGGTGCCAACATCAAGAGGGTTAAAGAAGGGGATTGAGATTTCGCCCGCCTCCTTCCTCCCCCTTGAGGCTGTGTCGCAATTACTATTTTGTCACCCTGAATTTATTTCAGGGTCTCGCAATTGATTGAATTAATTAGAGTCTGTTTATAAATTCCCTTTTTCCGTCATGCCGGACTTGATCCGGCATCCAGAAGGTCTTGAAAGAACTGGATTCCGGCTTTCACCGGAATGACAACCTTTGGGGGAACCATTAGTTTATAAACAGACACTAATTAGATCCTGAACCAAGTTCAGGATGACATTTTTATCAATTCCCTTATTGCGACACAGTCTCCTTCAGGGGGGAAGGTGGGGGCGGGGTAATAGGCAATAAATATAAAGGATTGCGCGAGTAAAAAAAGAAAATTCAAAGAGGCTTTTGAATGAGGATTCTTCGAACCGGAGAGAAAGGATTTGATCGATACCTTTCAGAGGTGGAAAGCAGGATTGCCGAAGATCCACTTCGCCTTGAAAGAGCAGTCCGATCCATTCTGGGGGATGTGAAGAAGAGGGGAGATAAGGCTCTTCTTCGCTATACGCAGCGCTTCGATAATGTCCGGCTCACTCTTTCCGAACTCGAGGTGAAGATGGGGGAAATGAAGGAAGCCCGCAGGAGAATCCCCCGCGATTTTTTGGAGACCCTGAAGAAAGCCAGCCATCGCATCCGAAAGTTTCACGAGCTTTCGAAGAAGAGAGGCGTGGTCAAATGGATTGAAGAGGGGATCAGAATTGAACAGGTTGTGAAGCCTCTTGAGAGGATAGGAATCTATGTTCCCGGAGGAAAGGCATCCTATCCATCGACCGTGCTGATGGCTGCCATTCCGGCAAAAGTGGCAGGCGTAAAGGAGATCATCATTGCCACGCCTCCTCATCCGGAGGGAATCAGCCCTGCGGTTCTCGTGGCCGCGGATCTGGCTGGAGTGGATCGGATCTTTCGAGTGGGAGGAGTTCAGGCGATCGGAGCCTTAGCCTATGGCACTGGAACAATTCCGAAGGTGGATAAGATTGTGGGCCCCGGGAATCGCTACGTGGCTATTGCCAAGCGGCTCGTCTATGGCGCTGTGGATCTGGATATGGTGGCCGGACCGAGCGAGATCGTGATCATCTCTGACGGAAAGACTCCTCCGGCCTTTATAGCGGCCGACCTGATCTCGCAGGCAGAGCATGATGAAAGGGCGCTCTCCATCCTGATCACTCCTTCCGAATCCTTTGCAAGAAAAGTGGAAGAAGAGGTTGAGAAACAGCTCTTAACCCTGAAGAAGGAGAAGATCGCACGCGAAAGCCTCCGCCAGAGAGGCGCCATTTTGGTCGTCAAAGAACTCGACCAGGCCATCGAATTAGCGAACAGGATCGCACCCGAACACCTCGAGCTGTGCGTGAAGAATCCTCTGCGCCTGGCCAAGTCGGTGAAACATGCGGGAGCCGTCTTTCTCGGTCCCCATACTCCTGAAGCCATCGGAGACTATCTGGCAGGGCCCAACCACATTCTTCCCACTGCCGGCACAGCCCGGTACGCATCGGCTCTGGGCGTGGAGGACTTTCAGAAAAAGACGAACCTGATGCAATTTAGTAAAAAGGCGTTGAAGCGATTTGAAGGGGATGTGAAGAGGTTTACGGAGTGGGAGGGGCTGGAAGGACACTATCGGTCGGTTCAGATGAGAATGAAGAGATCTTGGTGGTAGCAGGGTTGAGAAACGAGCCCAGTGAGAGGCTGACAAAGAACTTCTCCTAAAAATGCGATCGCATTTTTAGGAGAAGTTTAACTGATGAACGATTTTTCAAAACGGGGAGATAAGATGAAGAGACATCGGAAGGCAGAGGTGAAGCGGAGGACGAAGGAGACAGAAATCTTCCTAAAGATCGATCTGGATGGGTCCGGTAAACATTCGATTCAGACAGACATCCCCTTTTTCGATCACATGCTCAGCCTGATGGCTTATCACAGCAGGATGGATCTCTCTCTCAAGGCAAAAGGCGATATCGGCGTGGATGCCCACCACACTGTAGAGGATGTGGGGATCTGTCTGGGAGATGCCATCCGGAAAGCGCTCGGAGATGAAAAGGGGATTTGGCGATATGGCTTGGGTTTGATTCCGATGGATGAGACCCTGGCCGCCGTCACCTTAGACCTTTCGATGAGGCCCTGCCTGGTTTATCATATGAAGCTTAAGCGATCGCGAATCGGAAACTTTGATCTCGAGCTGGTTGAGGAGTTCTTAAAAGCCCTTGCCAATCACGCAAGGATGACGCTTCACATCAATCTCCTCTACGGCCGGAACAGCCATCACATGGTAGAGTCTGTTTTCAAAGGGCTGGGAAGGGCGCTTAGAGAAGCGGTTTCGATTGATAAGCGAGCCATAGGAGTTCCATCGACCAAAGGCGTCTTGTAAAATAAAGTTCGGAGTAATCCGTTCGGAGTTCGGAGAAATAAAGAACAAATTGGTGGACCTAATTTAAATTATTTTTTAAAAAGTCTCCGAACTCAAAACTCCGAACTCTGAACTATTTTTAAGGAGCTATGAATCCAAAGATTGTCATCATCGACTACGGAATGGGGAACCTCAGAAGCGTTCAGAAGGGGTTCGAGCGAGTCAGATTTGAAGCAAATGTTACACGTAATAAAAGGGAAATTGCTGGGGCTTCTGCGATAGTTCTGCCGGGGGTGGGCGCCTTTAAGGACTGCATGGAGAATCTGGAGAAGTATGGATTGATCGAATCCATTCTCCGTTCTATTGAGAAAGGAAAGCCTTATCTCGGAATCTGCCTTGGCCTTCAAATTCTTTTTTCAGAGAGCGAGGAGTTTGGTCATTGTAAGGGGCTTGATCTGATCAAAGGAAAGGTCGTGAAATTCCGGCCCGATCCAGAGCATAAGGTTCCTCATATGGGATGGAATTCGATAGAAAAGGAGAAAGAGACTCCCTTATTCCAAGGGTTAAAGAGCGGAGACTTCTTTTACTTTGTCCACTCTTACTATGTCCTTCCTGATGGAGAGGATTGGACTTCTACGATCACCCGATATGGGATTTCCTTTGTTTCGAGCGTCTGGAAGGAGAATATCTTTGGGACCCAGTTCCACCCGGAGAAGAGCCAGCAAAAAGGACTAAGGATTTTGGAGAACTTTGCGAAAATGATTTGATTGAATATAGGTAAAAAACGTCGGCAATAAATGCCGACGCTACGTTCTTTTGAATTTTATTGTGTAGCGCCCTCATTTATAGGGGGCGACAAAGGAGTCGTCGATGAACGAAGTGAAAGTAGGAGAGGTTCGAATCGGAAAGGGAAATCCGCTTGTCTTGATCGCTGGTCCCTGTGTCATCGAGGGGGAAGCCATCGTCCTGGAGATTGCAAAAGGTTTAAAGGCGCTCTGCAAAAAGCTGGAGATTCCCCTGATCTTCAAGGCCTCTTATGAAAAGGACAACCGGGGTTCGGAGAAGTCTTATAAGGGCCCGGGGCTTGAAGAGGGATTGAAAATTCTTGCAATGGTGAAGGAGAAGACAGGCCTTCCTGTCTTGTCCGATGTGCACCGGATGGAGGATGTGGATCAGGCCAAAAAAGTTTTAGATGTAATCCAGATTCCAGCCTTTCTCTGCCAGCAGACGAGCCTTCTTCTCAAGGCGGGGGAGTCGGGAAGGGTGATCAATATCAAGAAAGGGCAGTTTGTTGCGCCGGAGAATATGGCAGGCGCTGTCAAGAAAATCCACAGCACCGGAAACCGGCAGGTCCTTCTCACGGAGCGGGGAACCTGTTTCGGGTATAACAAATTGATTTCGGACTTCTGTTCCATTCCCATCATGCAGGGGATCGGCTGTCCGGTCATCTTCGATGCCACGCATGTGGTGAGAAATTACGGCATCCCGAGCGAAGACCCGAGGGGAGGAAGCCCGCAGTATGTTCCTCATCTTTCCCGTGCGGCGATGGCCGCGGGTTGCAATGGCCTCTTTCTCGAAACCCATCCGAGGCCGGCTGAGGCGCTCTGCGATGCCTCGAGCATGGTTCCTCTCAATGAGATGGAACAACTTCTCCGCCAGACCAAAGCCATTCACGACCTGGTCGGAGGGTGGGGAATCGGTTAAGAAATACAATGTCAAATATCAAAGTTCAAATGCCAAATGAATATCAAAATTCTAAATCCAAATTCTTGACATTTGAACTTAGGATTTGATTTGAGCTTTGAACTTTGACATTTGGTATTCTGCAAATAAGAATTATTCTGGAATGCTGAACCTGTGAAACTGGGAAGACGTTGACATCGGGAAGGAGGACAGGGAATGAAGATATTTATTGATACGGCGAATCTGGATGAGATCAGGAAGGCGAAAGCGCTCGGTCTGGTCGATGGCGTGACCACCAACCCCACGCTTCTTGCAAAAGAAGGGGAGGCAGCGGAGACGCTGATCCGGAAAATCTCTAAAGAGGTGAAGGGGCCTGTCAATGTGGAAGTCACGGGCATCACCTGTGAAGAGATCGTAAAGGAAGCCAAAGTGCTGGCGACCTGGGGCGATGAGATCGTGATCAAAATCCCCATCAATCAGGAGGGATTAAAAGCAGTGAGAATCCTATCTGATGAAAAGATTCAGACGAATGTGACTCTCCTCTTTTCGGCGAGTCAGGCCATTCTCGCGGCAAAGGCAGGAGCGACTTATATCTGTCCTTTCATCGGAAGACTTGATGACATCAGCTTTAACGGCCTCGAATTGATCCAGCAGATCAGGGAAATCTATGACCAATATGATGAGATTGAGACCCGCATCATTGTTGCCAGCGTGAGAAACCCCATTCATGTGATCGAGGCGGCCCGGATGGGCGCAGAGATCGTGACCATCCCGCCTGCCATCATCGAGCAGATGGCAAAACACCCCCTAACGGACAAGGGCATTGCCCAGTTTTTAGAAGACGCAAAAAAGATCGGCGTTAAGAAATAGTCTCTTCGTCGGGTAGTCGTATGGTCATAAATGAATGAACAGACAGGTAACTCCCCTTCATCCCCCCTTAATTTAAGGGGGGAATAGAGGGGGTTATAAGAGGTGGAGAGATGAAAAGAATCCTTTCCGGCTATGGGTTGATCATTCTGTTATTGGGCTTAATGATTTCTTGGATACCCGGAGCGATGGCCGAGGAGAAACCCCGCCTGGTCATCCTTCCCTTCTTCGTTGAACGGGAAGCCTTCTGCCCGGTTTGCAAGACGGTCTTTCAGAGGGGAGAGGTCCTGCCAAGCGCACAAAACACGATGACGAGGCTTCTCTATCAGAAGTTAGAGGCCAAAGGAATGTTTAAGGTCATCCCGTTGGAGAAGGTCGAAGAGGGTTTCTCTCGCAGGGAGAAGAGGATCTTCGAAGAAAGGTCCAAATCCTCCTCGATTGAATTGGGCAAGGAATTGGGCAGTGATTTCGTTGCCATCGGATTCGTTTTCCGTTTTGAGGAGAGGATGGGATCTTCCGTGGGTGTGGAGCGACCTGCCTCTGTGGGATTCGACCTCCATCTCATTCGGTTAAAGGACAGTGCAGAGGTGTGGAGAGGGAGGATGGATGAAACCCAGAGGCCGCTGAGCGAGAATCTTCTCAAGATCGGCTCCTTCTTCAGAAGAAAGGCCCACTGGCTGACCGCAGAGGAGCTGGCGAGCGTAGGAATGGATGAGGCATTGAGAAGGCTTCCAGGAGCAACGGAACTGGAAGAAAAATAACATTGCAAATTGAAAATTTTGCTCCTTCTTGCTAACTGCTACCTAAATTGAGCGATTTTTTCACCCCTCACAAGGGAGGCAGGGAGGCCGAAAAGCCTTTTAGAGCGATTACCTTTAATAGGTTGAATTAACCAAGCGGCCTTTTCAATCATCACCTGTTTGGTGAATCATTATGGCCAATTGCCCTTTGTTTCAATGTATCGCATTCTAAAAGGGTTTGAGGCATCTCGGCCTCCCTTGTGAGATAGGGTGAATCGCTCAATTTAGGTGCTAATTTTTCATTTTGCAATTTTCAATGAGTTTTTCTATGATCATCATCCCGGCCATAGACCTTAAAGATAGGAAATGTGTGAGGCTCTCCCAGGGAAGAATGGATCAGGAGACCATCTATTCCGAGAATCCTATTGAGATGGCAAAGCATTGGGAGTCGAAAGGAGCGGAGAGGCTTCATGTGGTTGATCTCAACGGTGCGGTAACGGGAAAGCCTTTCCACAGGGCTCTGATCGAGGAGATGGTGCGTTCCCTCCATATTCCCGTTGAGATAGGCGGAGGGATCCGGGATCTAACTACGATTGAGGATTACATCCATTCCGGCGCAGAATGGGTCATCCTGGGGACAGCGGCCCTCCGGAATCGCCACCTGCTCACAGAGGCCTGCCATCGATTTCCCGGAAAGGTGATCCTCGGCATTGATGCCAAAGGAGGAAAGGTGGCTGTGGAGGGGTGGAAAGAGGTCGCCTCCATGGAGGCCGTTGAACTGGCAAAGCAGTTTGAAGGGATCGACCTTTCATCCATCATCTTTACGGATATCGAGAGAGATGGAATGTCCACAGGTTTAAACTTTGAATCCACCAGGAATTTATCCCGCTCCACTTCCATCCCGGTAATCGCCTCTGGAGGGGTCTCGCGAATCGAAGATATCGTAAAACTCATGGAGATGGAGTCTGATGGCGTCATCGGAGTGATTACGGGCCGCGCCCTCTATGCCGGAACCCTCGATTTGGAGGAAGCGATCCGAATAGCCAGAAGGAAATCCGAAATTCGAATATCGAAATCCGAAACAAATCTGAAGTCCAAATTTTCAAACTTTAAAAAATAAGTAATTTTGTAACACTTTAGAGGTTTGAAAAAAAGAGTTTTACGAGTCAATTGACCAAAAGATTCATCATAAAATCCCCCTTAATCCCCCTTTTCCAAAGGGGGAAACCCTTATCTCCTCCCTTTGGAAAAGGGAGGTCGGGAGGGATTTTACAAAGAATTTCAAACCGCTAAAGTGATACGTAATTTTGAATTTTGGTCATTTGAAATTGTTTCGACATTCGCCACGGTACGGGCGGTCGTACCGACCGGATTTCGTGCTTCGAAATTTTATATTTCGAGAACAAAAGAAACACCCGCATATATTCTTGGAGACTTGTTGGAGGAATAGAATAAGGTGCTTGCCAAGAGAATTATCCCTTGTCTCGATGTGAAGGATGGGAGGGTGGTTAAAGGAACCCAGTTCGTAAACCTGAAGGATGCAGGCGATCCGGTTGAGAACGCGAAGGCCTATGATGAGCAGGAGGCTGATGAGATCGCCTTTTTAGACATCACCGCTTCCCACGAGAAGAGGGAGATTCTCATCGATATCGTTCGACGGACAGCAGAGGAGATCTTCATTCCCCTCACCGTGGGAGGAGGCGTGAGAAATCTTGAAGATATTCGCAAGCTCCTGAAAGCGGGTGCGGATAAGGTTTCGATCAACACCGCCGCAGTAAAAGATCCCTCTTTTGTGAAAAGGGCGTCCATGCGTTTCGGAAGCCAGTGCATTGTCATTGCCATCGATGCCAGAAGAAGAGGGCAAGGCTGGGAGGTTTACACGCATGGAGGAAGGATTCCGACAGGGATCGATGCCCTCCTCTGGGCCAAGGAGATGGAGAAATTGGGGGCAGGCGAGATCCTCCTGACCAGTATGGACCGGGATGGGACAAAGGATGGCTACGACATCGGATTGACCCGGACCATTTCGGAGAGCATGGATATTCCTGTCATCGCTTCAGGTGGCGTAGGGACACTGGAGCATCTTTACGAGGGGCTTGCATTAGGGAAAGCGAGCGCTGTTCTTGCGGCCTCCATCTTTCACTACCGGGAATATACCATTGCTCAGGTTAAATCGTATCTTAAGGAGAAGGGAGTTGTTGTCCGGCTATAGAGATAGGGAGATAGGGGGATGAGGAGATGGGGAGCAATCACCCCACCTCTTCAATCGAAAGATGAATTATTTCACCACAATATTAGCTACTGGCTTCGGTGTGGGATACTCACCCATAGCCCCTGGGACTTTGGGCACGCTCCTTGCCATTCCCATCTATTTCTTCCTTTCGGAAATCCCTTTCCCCCTCTATGAGATCACTCTCGCCGGTTTTTTCTTTCTTGCCGTTTGGGTTTCAGATAAGGCAGGGGCTGTTTTTGGGAAAAAAGATGATCAGAGGATCGTCATCGATGAGATGATGGGCTTCTTCATCACCATGCTCTGGGTGACGAAGACACCTTTCTTCATTTTGGTCGGTTTCATTCTCTTCCGGTTTTTCGATATCCTCAAGCCCTTCCCCATCCGCCGTTTCGAAAAAGTAAGGGGAGGATTTGGAGTGGTATTGGATGATGTTTTAGCGGGGATCTATGCCAATATTATGCTGCATATGATCTATTGGGTAGCCAGATAAATCAAAAGGTGGCTGTAGATAATGCTAAATGCCAAAGTTCAAAGTTCAAATGAAATCCAAAGCTCAAATGGCAATTTACAGAAAGAATAATTTTTGCCATTAAGCCATTTGACATTCCTTTGACATTTGGATTTAGACATTTGAAATTTCGTTGGACATCGTGAGGATTTACCCATGAAATTAGAAAAACTCATTGGAGATCAATTGCGAGCAAAAGGATGGACGCTCTCCATTGCAGAGTCCTGCACAGGCGGGCTGATCTGCGATCGCATCACCGATGTCCCGGGGAGCTCAGACTATTTTATGGGAGGAATGGTCAACTACAGTAATGAATCGAAAGAAAAACATTTAGGGGTCCCAATGGATGAAATAAAGAAATATGGAGCAGTGAGTCCCCAGGTCGCAAAAAAGATGGCTCAAGGAGTTCGAAAAGCCTTCGGGACAACCATCGGGCTATCCACCACGGGCATCGCCGGGCCCACCGGGGGTAGCAAGGAAAAACCGGTCGGCCTCGTTTTCATTGGATTGACCCACGGAAGAAGAGCTCGAGTGATAAAATTAGACTTAAAGGGTAGCCGAAGAGAGATCAAAAAAAAAGCAGCCAAACACGCCCTTAAGTTTTTTTATGAAATACTCATTCAAAACCAAAAGAAAGCAAAAAAATAGAACTTATCATTTCAAAATCAATCAGTTAGCAACTATTTAAATTCCCTTCTCAAGAAAAATATCCTTTATTTTAATCCCTCTCCTTTAAATCCAGATAAGCATCGAGTGTTTGCTTGACAAGCAATATAACATTTGATATATTGACCGTTAACTTGAGAATGAATATATACTACTTTCGCCGTCATGCCGGACCTGATCCGGCATCCAGACGTCGTCCCGACGAAAGTCGGGAACTATCTCAAACACTGGATTCCGGCTTTCGCCTGGAATGACAAAACGGTAGGATGAAGGTTGCGAAATGATAAGGAGATTCCCTATCGACCATACCACTATCGAAGACTACGCTGATCGGATTAAGAGCCTCCGCGTCAGGCTTGGTCTTACCCAACAAGCCCTTGCAGAAAAGCTGGGTGTTTCCTTTGCGACAGTGAACCGATGGGAGAACGGTCAGACAAGACCCTCAAAGCTTTCATGGGGTCAGCTTCGCCAGCTTGAAGTGACAATGGCGGAAGAGTTCTCGCCTGAAAGCAAAAACAACGAGGAATCACCCTCAGCAATACTCGACTTCACCGCTCCCCCGGAAATTGTCAAAGTCTTAGCCGAAGGGGAACGACTTTCTTTTGGCCACTTAGCCAATCCAACCTTTGCCACTGAAATCTCCAGGATCGATCCTCTGCCCCATCAGCGTATCGCCGTCTATGAGCGGATGCTCACGCAGCCACGATTACGTTTTCTTCTGGCCGATGATGCAGGCAGCGGGAAGACGATCATGACAGGGCTCTATATCCGTGAAATGGTCTCCCGAAGGCTTCTCCGGCGAATCCTGATTGTTTCCCCCGCTGGTCTTGTCGGAAACTGGCGCAGGGAATTAGCTACATTATTTGATTTGCATTTCAGGTATATCAGTGGCTCTGATGCGCGAGCAGGCAATCCTTTTGTTGGTGACGATAGCAATTGGATTATCGTTAGCATTGATACACTGGCCAGCCCGAGACTTTTGAGCCGGCTCAAGGACCCCTCGGTTGAACCCTATGACCTTGTTGTGTTTGATGAGGCACATAAGCTTTCAGCAGACCGTGGTTCGGACCTTCGTGTTCGAAAGACGGATCGTTACTGCCTCGCAGAAGCGCTTGCAGGGATTCGAGGCCTCAATGAACGCTGGACCCTAAGATGGAGCGCTCACCACTTACTTCTACTGACCGCAACTCCTCACATGGGGAAGGAATATCCCTATTATGCACTTTGGCGACTCCTCGAATCAGAAACACTCTCCACACCCGAGGCCTTCAATGAATTTTCGCTTGAGCAACGTCAAGTCCATTTCATCCGCCGAACCAAAGAAGAAATGGTTCATCTGGATGGAACTCCTCTTTACCCTAAGCGTATTTCAGATACGCTTGGATACGATCTGAGTCAAGGAGATATCAGCGAACAGACACTTTATGACGAAACAACCGATTATCTCCGGTTTGTCTATAACAAGGCAAAACTTCTTAACCGTGAAGCAGCCCGTCTTGCCATGACCGTTTTCCAGCGGCGACTTGCAAGCTCAACTTATGCACTCTTTCGTTCTTTTGAACGCCGGATTGAAAAACTGGACAGGCTCATCGAAGAGGTTCAGGATGGTAAAATAACCACAGAGCAGCTCGTCCTTCTCCAGCAGCGCATTCACGAGGAAGATGATATTTTGGAGACCAAAACAGCCGATGAAGAAGCTGCAGAAGAAGGCCGGGAAGAGAACGAGCAGGCTGAAGATAATCTCCTGCAGGGTGTTGTCGCCGCCTCGCTCATTGATCTCATGGCTGAAAAAGAGCAGGTCAAGAAGCTCCGCGACCTTGCTAAAAAGGTCTCCGATGCAGGCGTAGAGTCCAAATTTGAGAAGCTCTCAGAGATTCTAACCGATCCGAATTACAGGGGAGAAAAACTGATCGTCTTCACCGAGCACCGGGACACTTTGGATTTTCTGGTGAGGCGATTGGAGGGCATGGGCTACACCGGGCAAGTCGCACAGATTCATGGAGGGATGCATTATACCCAGCGTGAAGATGAGGTTGAACGCTTCCGCAAACTGTCAGAAGAGGGCGGGGCACGGTTTCTTGTCTGCACGGATGCAGCAGGCGAGGGAATCAATCTTCAGTTTTGCTGGATTATGATCAATTATGATGTTCCATGGAATCCAGCCCGCCTTGAACAGCGAATGGGTCGCATCCATCGCTACCTTCAGAAACACGATCCCGTTATCATCCTCAACCTTGTCGCACCCTCAACGAAAGAGGGGAAGGTACTGAAGACCCTCCTCGAAAAACTGGAGAGGATTCGTAAAGAGCTTCAATCAGACAAGGTGTACGACTGCATCGGCCGGATCTTTCAAGATGTTTCCATTAAAGAATATATGGAACTGGCGATTACAGAGGACCCGGACCGTGTGGCCCAGGAGCTCGATGGACGCCTGACAAAAGAACAGGTGCTGGCTCTTGCTGCCCGTGAGCAATCCCTTTTTGGAACAGGCGGTGACGTGGGGAAAGAATTGCCCCGCATTCGCGAGCATGTAGAACGGGAGATCCACTTCCGTCTATTACCGGGGTACGTGCGGCACTATCTTGAACTATCAACTCCTCTTATTGATATCGAAATCGAAGGAGATATCGAAAAGGTCTTCTCTTTTCGACCCAAACGCCCGAGTGCCCTGGACCCGATCCTGCCAGCCCTGGAACTCTACCCCGGGAAAATGCGTGACCGCCTATCTGTGTCCCGGCCTCTGGACTCAAAAGACGCCATCTGGGTTCGACCGGGAGAGCCGGTTTTTGAGAAATTTCGCGCGCTTGTCTCCGAGCGCCTTGCGGGTATGGGGCGTCGTGGCGCAGTCTTTGTGGATCCAACAACAGAAAAACCATACCTGTTCCACATGGCGCTCATCTCAATCATACGAAAGCCCGATCCCGAAATATACGAGCTTTCAAAAGAAGAGACGCTTGAATGCAGGCTGGTAGGCATAAAGCAGTACGAAGGGGCGGAAGTGATGGTTTGTCCCATTGAGCATCTTCTGTTTCTTAAAGGAGGCTATGGACTACCATCCTCCGGGCAGCGGTTGGCTGTCATTGCTGAAGAGATGAAAGGACAGACCCTTGCTTTCCTGACAGAACGCATTGCCCGGAAAAAAGCATTGGAGCGGAAAAGGCGTCTCCTTGAAAGTATGCCTGAGCGGGAAGGTTTACTACAGCGTGCGTTCGATTTTCAGGAGGCGGAACTCGCCATTGCACGGGCGAAACATGGCGAGAGGGCAAGGGCCGGAAACCGAAAAGCCATCGAAGCGCTGGAAGAGGTCAAAAAACAACAGAAACAGCTTGCCAGCAGAAAGGCAAACAGTCTGTCAGTGATGAGGCGTGAACCGGAGTTGATCATGCCAGGACCGGTCACTTTCGTAGCCCATGCTCTTGTTGTCCCATCCGTTGATTCAAAGGATATCGAAGAGCATGATGTTAACGTTGAAATGGCTGCCATGAAGGTTGTTTGGGTGTTTGAAGAGGCGGCAGGAGCTAAGGTCCTGGATGTGCATTCGCCGGAATTGGCCCGCAAGGCCGGCCTGCCGGACAATCCGGGTTTTGATATTCTCTCCGTAAGATCGGAGAAAGAGAAGCGCGCTATTGAAGTCAAAGGCCGGGCCGCAACGGGTGATGTTGAGGTTTCAGCCAACGAATGGGCCAAGGCATGCAACATGCGGAACGGATATTGGCTTTATGTCGTTTACGATTGCGCCACACCCAACCCAAGACTGGTCCGTGTCCAGGACCCATTCGGAAATCTTCTGGCCAAAACGAAGGGAAGCGTTCTAATAAGCGCAAAGGAAATCATGCAGGTGTCAATAGGATGAAGGAATGGCAGTGACCAAAGAAATCCGCAACTATCCGCAACCGGATGGGTTGTCAATTTTTGGAGACAGCGGAAGCCAACCTGAACGGCAACATACATAGCATGAAAGGAGGGGCAAATGGAAGTTCGAGAATTGGAGATATTGCTAAACGATCTCGAATCAGATCGGGTTGAACGCAAAGCCTCAGCCAGCGATAGAGACAGAATTCGTCAAGCTATCTGTGCATTTGCAAACGACCTACCCAATTACCAAAGGCCAGGGGTTATTTTCACTGGAGCCAATGATAACGGCACATGTGCCAATCTTCCCATTACTGATGAACTTCTACGCACATTAGCGGATATGCGTTCGGATGGCAATATCACACCCTTTCCCACCATGACGGTACATAAACAAGTTTTGTCAGGCTGTGAGCTGGCTGTGATAATTGTGGAGCCGTCGGATGCACCACCTGTTCGTTTTCAAGGACGTGCCTGGATCCGCGTCGGACCACGAAGGGCTATTGCTACAGAGGAAGAGGAGCGTCGCTTGATCGAGAAGCGGCGATCAAAAAATCTTCCTTTTGATATCTGGCCTGCTCCAACTGCTACTCTGGACGACCTGGATTTTGAAATTTTCCAAAGAATTTATCTTCCCTCTTCCTTGCCTGCCGAACTCATTGAACAGAATGAGCGTTCAATTGAATTCCAACTTTCTTCGTTGCGTTTTACGACAGTGGAACCCAAGCCCAAACCCACCCATTTAGGTATTCTGGTTACAGGCAAAGACCCAAGGCAATACATTCCGGGAGCTTATATTCAATTCCTTCGGTTCGACGGCCTGGAGGTAACTGACCCAATAAAGGATCAGAAAGAGATAGACGGCCCACTCCCGGACCAGCTCAGGACTTTAGATGAAGTATTTCACGCGCACATATCAGTGGCATCAAGCATTGCAACGAAGTCGGTCGAAATACGAGAACCGGACTACCCTATTGTGGCCTTGCAGCAGCTTGCCCGAAATGGAGTTCTTCATCGCACCTATGAAGGGACGAATGCCCCTGTTCGAATAAACTGGTTTTCTGATAGGATCGAGATTCTAAGCCCCGGAGGACCTTATGGGCAGGTCACCCGTTCGAATTTTGGGAATCCAGGGATAACGGATTATAGGAATCCACATCTAGCAGAGGCGATGAAGAATCTTGGCTACGTTCAGCGATTTGGAGTAGGAATCCAGTTGGCCCGTAGAGAGCTTGAGAAAAACGGGAACCCACCGCCGGAGTTCATTGTGGAAGATACTTATGTGCTGGTCATCGTGAGGAGGCGCCCATGAATACGAATGTGATAGCCTTTTTCAATAACAAAGGAGGGGTTGGAAAAACCTCCCTCGTTTATCATCTATCCTGGATGTACGCTAATCTTGGCCTGCGTGTTGTTTCCGCCGACCTTGACCCCCAGGCCAATCTGACAGCAGCTTTTCTCGATGAAGACCGCTTGGAACAACTATGGCCTCAGGGCGATCATCCAGAAACTGTATTTGGATGTGTCCATCCACTTATGAGGGGCATAGGGGATATAGCCAATCCATCCCTAGAGAATATCGAAGACAGGTTATCCCTTTTAGTGGGAGATCTCGCACTTTCGGGCTTTGAAGATCAACTCTCAGAGGTGTGGCCGAAATGTATGGATCGTGACGAACGTGCCTTCCGCGTCACTTCCTCCTTTTGGCGAATCATGCAGAAAGCAGCAGAATCCCACAAGGCAGATGTGATCCTGATGGACCTTGGTCCAAACCTTGGAGCGATCAACCGTGCAGCCCTCATTGCAGCAAATTATATCGTGATACCTCTTTCTCCAGACTTATTTTCCTTACAAGGTCTTCGAAACCTTGGGCCTAAGTTATGGCGCTGGCGAGAAGAATGGAGAGAGAGACTGGAAAAGAATCCTGTGGAGGAATTGAAGCTTCCCGAAGGAAGAATGCAACCCGTTGGATATATCGTTCTTCAACATTCCGAGCGTTTGGACCGTCCTGTAAAAGCTTATAACCGATGGATTGCTCGCATTCCTGAGGTTTATCGAAGCGATGTTTTAAGGGAATCTGGGGGAGAGAACATTTTAGTTAAATTAGATCCCTATTGTTTATCTCTTCTTAAGCACTACCGGAGCCTTATGCCAATGGCTCAAGAGGCAAGAAAACCGCTATTCCATCTTAAACCTGCGGATGGAGCTATTGGAACTCATTTTAAGGCGGTCCAGGAGAGCTACAAGGATTTCGAGAAATTAGCCCGGGAGATTGCCAGGCGAAGTGGAGTAGTTATTTCATGACTGATATTCCGCGTTTGATTGAACATGCGTTTCCATTGAAACAGACTTCTTTGGATTCGGTGCATGAGAAGAATGTGAGGCATGGGCATATTTCTACGCTTCATATCTGGCCTGCCCGTCGTCCATTGGCGGCATGTCGAGCAGCGCTCATTGCTACTCTTCTACCCGATCCCGGCACGCCTGAAAAGCGAAAAGAACTATGTGAGAAGATCGGTGGCAAAGTTGTTAAGAAGATCGAGCGGAAGAAGATGCCTAACGGCCAGATTGTCGAACGCGAAAAAGAAATAACCGAAGGAGGAATTCTTCACTGGGGAAGGGAGACGCAAAACAAGGAACTCCTGGATTGGTTTAAGCAAGAAATCAAGAAAGCTTATGGAGGGAGAGCTCCCAAAGTACTCGACCCATTCGCAGGAGGCGGGGCGATCCCCCTCGAGGCCATGCGGCTTGGTTGCGAAGCGACTGCCATTGACATCAATCCTGTTGCCTGGTTCATCCTGAAGTGCACCCTGGAATATCCCCAGAAGCTCGCCGGCAAGACGTGGCCCCTGCCGGATTTTATTTTGTCAAGTGAAACTTTCATGCGTGATTTTTTCACAAAGGCTAAAGGGTACTCCAAAGCAGAAGCGGAAAAAGCCCTGGAACTTTTAGGACGTAAACTGAAAGAAGGAGAACAGGGGACCCTTAATTTTAAGGTGGCAGAAGATGGGAGTATGGAGGCTGATCTTGCATGGCATGTTAGGGCCTGGGGGCAATGGGTCCTGGATCACGCGAGAAAAGACCTTGCAAAATATTATCCTGTCTATGCCGACTTTGAGCCTTTGAAGGTGACCAGAGGGGACGCCGGATCTGCAAAGCCTTACGAGAAACAACCCATGCGGCTTGTGCCGCCGAAAGAAGATGGGAATCCTGATATTGATGCATTGAACAAGGAATTTAGCACGGAGTATCTTGCTGACAAAAAGAATCCGAGATGGATTGCCAAACCCACCGTCGCCTACCTGTGGGCGAGAACGGTGAAATGTAAAAATTGCCGGGCGACAATACCACTCCTCAAAACCCGTTGGCTTTGCAAGAAAGAAAAAAAGCGAGTGATTCTTGGGATGCGGCCTAATTCAGAAAAAATTGGTGTTGTCTTTGGCATTGAGAAAGATGTTCCGGTCAAAGGTAGTAACACCGCTCAGCGCCGCGAGCATGACAAGCGCATCGGGGCAGGGACGATGTCCCGATCCGGAGCCAGGTGCCCTTGCTGCGAAACCATAATGACGATGGAGGATATCCGCCTGGAAGGACAGACAGGAAGGCTGAGTCAAATAATGACTGCTGTGGTGGTGGATGGACAAAACGGGAAGGAATATCGCTTGCCAACGGATCATGAAATTGAAATGGCAGTAGAAGCAGAAAAGACAATCCCATATCTTTTTGGCCAGATCCCTTTTGGTCTTCCCGAGGAACCCCTTCCCAGTAAAGAAGCATTGGGTTTTCGAGTTCCTCTCTATGGTTTTGACCAGTGGAGAAAGCTCTTCACGCCAAGGCAACTTTTGGCGCTGGGGACTTTCGTGAAGTGGACACGGGTGTCGAGAGAGGAACTGAAGCAAGTTGCTATAACCCAAGAGTATGCAGATGCTATTAATGCTTATCTCGCCTGTTGTTTTAATTTTGTTGCGAATCGTAATAGTACGGTTTGTTCATGGACACTAACAAGGGAGACAATTCGCGGAACATTTGCCCGATATGCTCTGCCTATCACGTGGGATTTCGCTGAAGCCAATCCTTTAGAAGAAGGTTCGGGAGGTTTCCCCGGGGCTATTGAGTGGATTGCACTATATATTACACATGTCTTTGGCTTTTCAAAAGGGACGTCTCCATCACATCAACTACAATATTCTGCCACCAAACAGATAAATGGTTCGTTCGATGTTATTGTAACCGATCCCCCATACTATGATGCGATACCCTACTCTGACTTGATGGATTTTTTTTACATCTGGTTACGCAGGATATTATACGGCCAATCAATTGAAGTTGACAAATCTTTCGCTGAACCATTATCCCCTAAGTGGAACCATCAAGAGAACGATGGAGAGTTGATTGATGACGCCAGCCGGTTTAATGGTGATCGAGAAAGATCAAAGAAAGTATATGAAGAAGGGATGTATCGTTCATTCCAAGTTTGTCAAAAGAGCCTGGGATCCAATGGTCAATTAGTTATTGTCTTTGCCCATAAACAGCCCGATGCTTGGGAAACGCTTGTAGCTGGGATAATACGCGCTGGTTTCGTTGTAGATGGAAGCTGGCCCATACAGACAGAAATGGGTAACCGTACTCGTGCATTATCATCCGCTGCCCTTTCTTCCTCCGTCTGGCTCATCTGTAAGAAGCGTGCTGTTACTGCCCGTCCCGGATGGGACAATCAGGTTTTGGAGGAGATGCGGGAGAATATTCGGGGGAAGCTCCGGGAGTTCTGGGATGCGGGGATTCGGGGGCCGGATTTTGTCTGGGCAGCCACAGGGCCTGCCCTTGAAGCTTATAGCAAGCATCCTGTCGTTAAGAAAGCTAATGATCCAGGTCAGGTGATGACCGTCTCGGAATTTCTCACTCATGTCCGACGAATAGTCGTTGACTTCGTAGTCGGTCGGGTGCTGTCGGGTGATGGAGCTGAAGCGCAGGAGGAGGTGGCTGTTGACAGGCTTGACGAGCCGACCTGTTATTATCTTCTCCATCGCCATGATTTTGGTTTGGATGATGCGCCAGCGGGCGCGTGTATTCTTTATGCCATTTCATGCGGTATCTCGGATAGAGAGCTTGCTGCCACATGGGACCTCATAAACTTTACAAAAGGCAGTAGCACCGGTGTCTCTGCTGGCGAGGAAGAGGAGGAGAATTGGAATGGAGGAGAAGAACCAGGCGGAGACGCCTGGCCCACTGAAGAGGAAAGTTCCGGGAGTAAGGTAAAACTTAAGACCTGGGTTCAGCGAAAGAGCCGGTCTCTCGGTTATGAAGCTCCCGGAGGCAAGCCAATTCCGTTCATTGACCGCGTCCACTGCCTTATGCATCTATGGAAGGGAGGCGACCTTCACAAGGTAGACGAATACCTCGATGAGAATGGGCTCAGGCGGCAGGAGCTTTTCAGGCGACTTCTTCAATCCATCATTGAGCTATCGCCCCACGGGAGCGAGGAGCGGTCGCTTCTTGAATCGATCAGCAACCATATCCAGGCCCGGGGGGCAGTGAAGGATAAGCCAGCCTCACTACCAGGATTTGAAAGTTAGAAGGTTTCATAAGAAGTCGTCACTCCGGTGAAAACCAGAGTCAAAAAAAGTTAGAAAAGACTGGATTCCTGCTTCCGCAGGAATGACAACAGAGGCCAAAAACAGGGGGTGGAAGCCATGAAGAACCGCCGACTTTCCATAAACGACAATCCGTTGTTCGGTAAATTGCCATTAGAATTGGCTGACAACCTTCATTCGCTCAATCCCTGGTGGGTCCAAAAGCCAAGTAAGCAGGTGCCTCCATTCCATCGTTGGGCTTTTCCAAAGCTAAAACGCCTGTTAACACAGGGGATGACGCCGGCCACTGTCCTGCGGGGGCCTCGCCGGGTTGGGAAAACAGTCCTGATGCGGCAATTGATCGAATCTCTCCTGACTGAAGGAATCAATCCTGCGCGAATTTTATACGTTCCCTTCGACGAGCTACCCACCTTGCTGGGATTAAAGGAACCGGTCCTCGATATTTCCCGCTGGTACGAAAAAGAGATCCTCAAGCACACATTTAATGAATTTGCCCAGAAGGAAGGTCCTTCCTATCTGTTTCTCGATGAAGTCCAGAATCTGGCCAACTGGGCGCCACAGATCAAGAACCTTGTTGACAATCATGACCTTCGCGCGGTGGTCACCGGCAGTTCTTCCTTACGAATTGAATCCGGGCGTGACAGTCTGGCCGGACGTATCACCACCCTCGATCTTGGTCCTCTCTTTCTTCGCGAGATTGCGGGGCTGCGTTTCGGGGAAGACATAAAAGCTTTCTGGGCTGAGAATACGTTCGAAAGGCTTTCCACGGAGGATTTCTGGTTCAATGCGATTGAGCACGGGCAAAAGACGAAAGAAATTCGGCTACGCTCATTCAAAGCCTTTTCCGACAGGGGCGCCTATCCCATGGCCCACGAGAGAGCAGACATTCCATGGGAAGAGTTGGCCGATAACCTGAATGAGACGGTCATCAAGAGGGCGATTCAGCACGACCTTAGAATGGGGCCCCGGGGACAGAAACGAGACGAAAAGCTTCTGGAGGAAGTTTTTCGTCTTTGCTGCCGGTATACCGGACAAGCTCCCGGTCCACCGGCCTTCGTTCCGGAGATACAGCAAGCCCTTTCAGCAAATGTCGGATGGAACCGCATTCTAAACTATCTCCGTTTTCTCGACAGAACCATGCTGATCAGGCTTATCCAACCATTAGAATTGCGACTGAAAAAGCGTAAGTCCCCCCCAAAGATCTGTTTGTGCGATCATGCCCTGCGAGCGGGTTGGTTGCAGGAGATTGTGCCGCTTGATATCGAGGGATTGCAGGCCAATCCTCACCTTACCGATCTGGCCGGACATCTGGCAGAGAGCGTATTAGGGTATTTCTTTGCCTCGATCCCAAGTCTGGATATCGCCCACTTTCCGGCGCGAGGCAGCGAACCGGAAGTCGATTTCATTCTCACAGTGGGTACGAGGAGAATCCCTATCGAGGTCAAATACCGGCGGCGCATCGATCCCCACGATGACACCCGTGGGTTGAGGGCATTCCTGGAAAGGACCGTTTATAACGCCCCTTTTGGTCTGTTGGTAACTCTGGAAGATGATGTGCATGTACCTGATCCGCGCATTGTCCCCATATCGTTGTCTGCACTATTGTGGATGAAGTGATTTTTGCAGGATTGAATTGTCATAAGCATTAAAAAATCTCCCCTACCCCTCTTTACCAAAGAGTGGTAAATCTCTCTTAGGGATCTTGTCCCCCACAGAAGGCGGGGCAAAAAGGAGAATGACTATGGCTAAACTTCCCTGGAAACCATGGCACGAGGTAGTTAAGCTTCGTGACGACCTCCGGTCGGGGGATTTACCGCTAAATCTGTTTGCCGCTGACCTTTATGAAGTCATGATGCAGAGAGGCAAACGGCCTGTTTATGAAAACCCCAATGAGTTCTTCGCCCTGACCTTTCCCACTTACAACTTACGCCAGTTGGTAAGAGATGCGGTGCTTCGGCTTGCGGGAAAGAATGATAAGGCTGTCCGTCAACTCGAACTCACATATGGAGGCGGCAAGACTCATACGCTGATTACGTTGAGACACCTTGTGCACGAGCCGAATAAACTGCCAGATCTTCCATCCGTGGCTGAATTCATCCAGGAAATTGGCCGAAAGCCTCCAAGGTGCAGGGTGGCGGGTCTCTGCTTCGATAAGCTCGATGTTGAGAAAGGAATGGAGGTTTTGTCGCCTGAAGGAAAGATTCGATCCCTCAAGAATCCCTGGAGCGTTCTGGCTTACCAGATAGCCGGAGACGAAGGCTTAAAGCTCCTCCATGCAGACAACAAGGCAGAGGAGCGTGATTCAGCGCCCGCTGAAAACCTTCTTTCAGAGCTTTTAGAGATTCCGGGTAAAGAGGGATTAGGAATTCTCGTCCTTATCGACGAGGTGCTGATGTATGCAAGGGAGAAAGTCACTCACGACCCAGGATGGAGAGTCCATCTTGCAAACTTTTTCCAGTACCTCACACAGGCGGCGGTAAAGGTTGACCGATGCTGCCTGGTTGCATCGCTTCTCGCAACCGATCCACGCAAAAGCGACACTCTGGGACGTGAGATCCAGGCAGAGTTCTATGATATCTTTCAGCGCCAGCGTGAAGAGGCGGTAGAGCCTGTTGTCAAGGAAGATATTGCCGAGGTTTTGCGCCGCCGGTTTTTTAAGAGTGAATCGATTAAGGACAGGGAATCTTTTCGTCAGCATGTCGTTGCAGCGCTCAAGGGTATTCAGGTTGTCGATGAACAAATCGGAAAGCAGGGCGTGGAAGCCGAGGAAAGGTTCCTAAGGAGTTATCCTTTTCATCCCGACCTCACAGAAGTGCTTTATTCCAAATGGACCCAGCTCTCCCGGTTCCAGCGCACGCGCGGCGTGCTTCGAACCTTCGCACTTGCTCTAAGGGAGTCTGAGAAATGGGATGTGAGTCCGCTTGTCGGACCAGCAGTTTTCTTGACCGCTCCGGGCAAGGAAGGGCTTTCAGAAGCCCTGCGCGAGATGGTCGCAGTTGCAGATACGGAGGAGTGGGAAGGAAAGAAACAGGCATGGACCGGTATTCTCGATGGTGAGTTTTCACGGGCCCAACAAATTCAGAGGGATTCCGTAGGTCTCAAGTACCGTGAAATTGAGCAAGCCATTGTAACCACTTTCCTTCACTCTCAACCTATCGGCCAGAGTGCGAAAACCAGGGATCTTGTGGCGCTGCTTGGCGCCACTCGGCCCGACAAGATCGAACTTGAAAAGGGGCTCTCGCGCTGGGCACAGACCAGTTACTGGCTTGACGATCTCTACGCCACGGGGGCAGAGGACCAATTACCGAGCACTTGGCGTCTGGGCAACCGCCCTAACCTTACCCAGATGCATGCCGTTGCGGCAAAGAATATTTCGGAGGACACAGTCCGCGCCCGTCTGCTGGACGATATCGGTAAGGTAAAGGCACTCTCGGCTAATGCCTCGGCAATCGGAGTGCGTGTTCATACGCTCCCAACGAAGCCAAAGGACATCGAGGATGATGGTGTTTTCCATTACGCTATTCTGGGACTGAACGCAGCATCGGAATCTGGCAAGCCCAGTGCTGAAGCGAGGCGATTCTTAGATGATACGACAGGGCCCGACAAACCCAGGGTGTACCGGAATGCCGTCATTCTACTTGTTCCCTCAAAAGATGGCCTTGAATTGGCAACAGCCCGGGTGAGGGACTATCTTGCCTGGGAAGCCGTACGCGAGGAGGTCAAGAAACAACAAAAGAATGGCAACGTTGATCCTGCCCGTGCGCAGACGCTTCAAATCAATATTGAAAAAGCCAAAGGACGAATCCCCGAGGCCATCAGACAAACCTATTCCATCGTGGTGACAGTTTCCGAGAAGAACGATATCCAGGCGTTCAAGATCACCATCATAGACGAACCGCATTTCAATATCATCAAGGCCGACAAGCGTTCTCGGATCCAAGACACGGCCATTGCTGCAGAGGCTCTTCTGCCGGACGGGCCTTATAACCTCTGGCGTCCAGGGGAGACTTCACGGCGCGTCAGAGATCTGGCAGGTGCTTTTGCCCAACTTCCGCATCTACCGAAGATGCTAAAGGCGAGCGCCATTCTTGATACCCTGGCCGAGGGGTGTGAAAAAGGTATATTTGTCCTGCGGCTCACCCGGCCGGATGGCACGTACCGCACATGGTGGATGTTGAGACCGGATGAGAACGCACTTGGCGATCCGGCGTTGGAGCTTGTCTTGTCCGAAGCCGCAGAATTAGGTGAGATTTCTCCCTGGCTTCTTACTCCCAAAAGATTGTGGGGGCTTTGGCCTGGGGACGAGATCACTGTGAGAAATGTTTTGGACTATTTCAACGGTTCAACTGTTGTTCAGGCGGATCGAGGCGGGTACCAGGAACCAATGCAAATTCCGAAGGCTAATCAGGCCGTTCTGGAGCAGGCCATTGCTACCAGCGTTGAAAATGGTAGTCTGTGGTTACTTTCTGGCCCCGCAAGCATTTTAGGGGAACCCATTCCAACGGGAGTGTTTAATGCAAATGCGAAGTTGTGTGTGCCACCTTCGAGCATTGCTGCCCCAGAGATCCTCCCCGAAAATTTGCCGGACGCATGGAAAGGTAATGTCTGCACAGGCTTATCTATCGCCTCTGCCCTGTCGTTGAAGGCTGGAAAAAACTTACCATGGAAGACTGTTAGAGATGTAATTTCCGCTGCACTTCAGGCTCGATTTATACAGATTGCCGAAGAAACCAGCAGTGCATGGCCTTGCGATTTTCCTGCCGCACACCTTGTGAAGTTTAACGTGACAACAGGAATTCCTGGGGTGGTTGCAGATACAGGCGGAGGTCAGTATTTAAAAAATGTTCTCGTCGCGAGCGCAGAGCTTGAACCATCCCAGGTCCAGGATCTGGGTGAGATCATGCCTGGTCTATTAAAAATCAAGGCGAAAGCGAACACTCCCATCCGATTTCATGTAGACATTGAGGTGGGGGATGGAAAAACGCCTCCTTCCAAAGAGGCGGCAAATGCATTTAACAAAGTACTCAAAAAAGTGAAGGAAGATTTTCAGCTACAATAAAAAAACAAAAGACGAGATCACTTCAAACCGGAAGGTTCGGAGGTTCTTGGGAAAGCAACCCCCTCACCCTCTCCTCGAGAGGAGAGGAAAGATAATTTTTAACAATGCGCAGAAAGGAATGTTCGAGCATGGCACTAACGACTCATCTATCCCGTTATGTTGACAACAAGGTTCGTGAACGCGGGTATTCTTATTTTAGAAGCGGATCTGTAGATATTGTTAATGGAAACAAAGAAGAGCTCCAGGCGCTGGTCTTTGGAACCGATACGTACGAAGTTGAAATATTTCGGCTGGAGGATGCAGTTCACGTTGCCTGCACGTGTCCCTTTTTCGAGGGCGAGCGAGTAAGTTGTAAACATATCTGGGCGTCCCTGCTTGCGGCTGAGAGTAAAGGTTACCTTAGGGGCAAGAGCAACAGCGATCCTGCACATCTGGAGATCTATTTTGGAGAAAATGACTGGGACGAAAACGAAAAAGACGATTGGGACGTGGATGAAGGGCTTGGGGAAGAAGAGATCATCCGCCCAGGTTATGGCCCGAGGTCCTATCTTTCGCGCTTACAGGGAAGAAACCATCTCCAGGTTGTTCCTCCAGCGCCCGGATGGAAGGATCATCTGGCCTCCCTGCGCGGGGCTTTAAAGGCGCAGCAAGATGCGGAAAAAGGCCGTTGGCCGGCGACCCGGCAGATTCTCTATTTTATCGATGTTCCCGCTACCCTCGAAGGAAAGGGTTTGGTCATAGAGGCGACATACCGGGAAAGGAAGAAGAACGGCGAATGGGGTCAACTGAAGTCCCTTTCTGGTTGGAACTTTAAACCGGAGAACCTGCGTGACCCGGAGGACCAGCGCATCATGGCCTTGCTGTTGGGGAGTAGGGACGCGGCTAATGGGCACGGCTACTCCGGCTATTATTATGGAAGAGGGGATTTTCAACGCATCCTGCCCGGCTCCTTCCAGGAAAATCTGATGGAACAACTCTGCCGCATAGGGCGGTGTTTCCTCCGGAAAACCGTATCCGACTCCGATCATAAATATCTCCAATGGGATGATGGGGAGCCGTGGGAGTTCTGCTTGAGCGCGGAAAAAGACACATCTGCCCGGGCCTATATACTGAAAGGTTATCTCCAGCGCGGGCCGGATCGTATAACCCTGGAAGAACCCGCCCTGCTGGTGGCAGGAGGCCTCGTTTTCTTCGAAGACAGAGTTTCCCGCCTCCTGGATCATGGGGCCTTTGGATGGATTTCCTTATTGCGAAAGCGGAAGAACATCGTCGCGCCTTTCGAGGAAGGAGATGCCTTCATCCAGGAGGTAATGGCCATGCCGGCGCTTCCCCGGCTGTCTCTTCCCGATGAATTGCAATACGAAGAGATTCGGGTTACTCCCCGGCCCCGGCTCACGGTTGTAGCTCCGGAAAGGAGAAATCGATGGGACGCCGACCGACTTCACTGGAAACTGTCGTTCGATTACGAGGGACACACGATTCCTTATGAAGACCCCGGTCGGGGACGTCTTATGGCGGAGCCGCGTCGCTTCTTGCTGAGAGATCGAACTGTTGAACAGCAGGCTTATGAAACGGTCCGGAGTTTGGGGTTCCAGGAAACCCAGTATTACGGGGAAGTGCGGCGGGAAGTGGCCCCCCGTAATCTTCCTCGAGCTGTGCGAGAGTTGCTGTCCGCTGGCTGGCATGTCGAGGCTGAAGGGAAAGTGTACCGCCGGCCCGGCGCGTTCAATCTGTCGGTGACTACTGGCATCGACTGGTTTGAGTTGCATGGCGAAGTCCGATTTGATGAGAGGATCGCAAAACTCCCTGAATTGCTGGCGGCTCTCAAGCGTGGCGAAAACCTGGTTCCCCTGGATGACGGCACGTTCGGGATGTTGCCGGAGGAATGGCTGAAAAAATACGGGATTCTGGCTGGCCTCGGAAAAACCCATGACGATCACTTTCGGTTTTCACGCTGTCAGGTTGGTCTGCTGGATGCCCTGCTGGCCTCCCAGCTGGAGTCCACGTGTGATGAGGTTTTTCAACGCGTGAGGGAAGAGCTGAGAAGCTTTGAAGGGATTCTACCCTGCGATCCGCCGGAAGGCTTCACCGGCACCTTGCGAGATTACCAGAAGGATGGGTTGGGTTGGCTCCATTTTCTGGAGAAGTTCGGTTTTGGGGGATGTTTGGCCGATGACATGGGGCTGGGTAAGACGGTGCAGGTTCTCGCCGTGCTGGAGGAGAGAAGGCAGAAGCGATCAGCTGCGGTGTCGGAAGCGGGCAAGGGCAATTCCCCAAACCACCGGAATGGGGTTCCGGGGCCCTCTCTCGTCGTCGGTCCGAAATCGCTGGTCTTCAACTGGATTCAGGAGGCGAAGCGGTTTACTCCAAATCTAAAAGTCCTCGATCATACAGGCGTCGATCGGCTGAAGCCAGGCGACCATTTTGAGAATTATGATCTCATCCTGACCACCTATGGAACCTTAAGAAATGACGCCATCGAATTTAAAGATGTCCGGTTTGATTACTGCATTCTCGATGAAGGGCAGATGATCAAGAACGCCAATAGCCAGTCGGCGAAAGCCACGCGCCTTCTCAATGCCAATCATCGTCTGGTCATGAGCGGCACTCCCATTGAAAACCACCTTGGAGAGCTCTGGAGCCTTTTTGAATTTCTAAACCCTGGAATGTTAGGCACAGCTTCCGTTTTCAAACTGACCGGCGCAGGCGCGCGCACTCCTGATCACGAAACCCGTTCCATGCTGGGGAAGGCGCTTCGTCCCTTCATTCTGCGCCGCACCAAAGGACAGGTTGCTCGCGAACTGCCGGAAAAGCTTGAGCAAACCCTCTATTGCGAACTCGACACAAAGCAGAGAAAACTCTATAATGAGTTACGGGATCACTACCGCAGCACCTTGCTCAATCAGGTGGAGCGTGATGGTATGAATAAGTCCAAGATTCAGATTCTTGAAGCCCTGCTGAGATTGCGGCAGGCGGCCTGCCATCCGGGGCTCATCGACAGGTCGAAAACATCCCATCCCAGCGCCAAGCTCGAAGTGTTATTGCCCCAACTTGAACAGATCACGGAGGAAGAACACAAAGTCTTGGTTTTTTCTCAATTTACGAGCTTCCTCGCTATCCTGCGGGAACAATTGGACAAAGATAAGTTCTATTATGCATACCTCGATGGTCAGACGCGCGACCGTAGAACGGTTGTAGAAAAATTCCAGACAGAACCCGACTGCAGGCTATTCCTCATCAGCCTCAAGGCCGGAGGACTTGGATTGAACCTCACCGCAGCCGAGTATGTTTACCTGCTGGACCCGTGGTGGAATCCCGCGGTGGAGGCACAGGCCATCGACCGCACCCATCGCATCGGCCAGACCCGAAGGGTGTTTGCGTATCGCATCATCGCTAAAGACACAGTGGAAGAAAAAGTGTTAGAGCTCCAGCAGACGAAACGTGACCTTGCCGACGCCATCATCAATGCCGACAACAGCCTCCTACGCAATTTGGCAAAAGAGGATTTGGAACTGCTACTATCATAGAAACAGAACGAGGGTAAAGAAAACCACTTTGTGAATCTTTTCTTCTTGAAATTTTTTTCTTTTGCCTCATAATAGAGAAAACAAAGGTTAAGGTTGAACTTGTTATGTTTACAGACGCTATGCGCTATGCGCTATGCTCTCTGCGCTTTGCGATTAAGTTAGGAAGGAGGGTGGGGAGATGAGACTTGAGAGATTTGAAGGGGTTTGGACGGCGATTGCGACTCCCTTTAATCGAAAAGGGGAGATTGATGATGAGGGATTGGAGAAGAACATCCGGTTTCAAATAGAAAACGGAGCCAATCTCATCCCTACTGGCACGACAGGAGAATCTCCGACTCTGGACTGGAGAGAGCACGATCGTGTCATCACGAAGGCGGCAAGGCTGGCAAAGGGCAAAGCCTTTGTCATGGCTGGAACAGGCTCGAACTCCACGAAGGAAGCCCTCCGGGGGACGAAGCATGCTATGGAGGTGGGAGCCCAGGGCGCCTTGCTTATGGACTGTTACTATAATGGGCCATCCTCCCTCGAGCTGAGGACTCAGTATTATGAGGTGATCGCAAAAGCTTTTCGCAAAGCCTTTATCATGCCCTATGTCATTCCTGGAAGGACAGGGACGAAACTGGAAGTGGAGGATCTGGCGATTCTCCATCGGAAGTTTAAGAATGTGAGGTCCGTGAAAGAGGCGACCGGAGACCTTGACAGAATGGCGAAGACGAGAACCCTCTGCGGAGAAGACTTTGACATCCTCTCCGGAGACGATGATAAGACCTTCGACATGATGACCCGTAGCGACATCCGGGCATCAGGGGTTGTTTCGGTCATGTCGAACATCGTGCCAGGACCCATCGGCGAGATGGTGAGGGCGATCCTGAAAGGAGATATGGAGAGGGCACATTATTTAAAAGAGGTTCTGGATCCCCTCTTTAAAGTCGTGACGGTCAATACGATTGAATCCTACGAGGGTTTTGAAGTTCCGTGCAAGTTCAGGAATCCCGTAGCCATTAAAACGATGATGAAGGGACTGGGTATGCCATCCGGGCCTTGCCGGCAACCTCTCGGAAAGATGACGCCTAAGGGGGTGGCGATTGTGCAAAGCGCCCTTAAAACCGTTCACGAAAAGGACAGGGGGATCCTTAGACCCATCCAGGAACTCTATAGGGTAAACATCGAAGACCGTCTCATCAACGACAAGTATTGGAAGTAAGATAAGTGGATATACTAAAGAGAGGGCCTGCCCCCGGAACGGGGGCAGGCCCTTTTTGTTACCAGTTGGGGATGAAGAAGAGGAAGGCAAGGGAGGTGATGACGAAGTAGATGAAGAAGACCATCAGCAGCCAGCCCATGATATCTCTGAAATGTAATTTAGCCACAGCGAGCATGGCGATGGCCCAGAATGGCTGGATCATATCGGTCATCATATCGGCCCAGGCGTACGTGACCACCGTCGTCCCCAGTCCAACGCCCAACTGTTTTGCCGCAGGAATGATGTAAGGCGAAACCACTGCCCACTCACCACCGCCCGATGGGATGAGGTAGTTGAGAAGCCCCCCGTACCAGTAGATGAAGAGAGGGAAGGTTTGAGGATTTGAGATGGCCACAAAGGCATTGGTGAATGCCTGAGAGAGCATGGTGAATTTGAAGAGACCGAAGATTCCAGCATAAAAAGGAAACTGGATGACGATTCCCCAGACCGCCTTGCCCGCATCTTCCGTGGCTTTTATGAAGGACCAGGGTCGCCAGTGAAAGAGGATCCCAAGCATGAGCATGGTAAAGTTGACAGCGTCAAGGGTGAGACCCTTGCCGATGCCTTTTGTTGAAAAGTGCCAGATCACCCAGATGATCCCTCCCACAAAGACGATGATATTGAATCCAGGCCACCAGTTCATCCAGTCCGAGGGGCTTTCATATTTTGCAGGCCTTGGAGGGGCCTCGTAGAGTTTCAGTTGATTCATCAACTCGGGCTTCACGGTAAAGGTTTTCTCCGGGCGGGGATGCATCAGGGCCATGATGATGGTGACAAGGGCAACAACGAGGATGGTGAGAATGAGGTTAAAAGGGTGAAAAATGGTGTTTGTCGTGGGAATAACCGCATCCAACAATTTTCCTTTAATCAAGAAGTTGTCAGGGGTGGCTACGAGTAATGTGGCTGATCCTGAAAGGCCGGAGTGCCAGGTGCAACCGAGGCCAAGATAGGCGGCGGCAATGAGCAGACGATAATCAACCTTCGGATTTCTCCTGACAATGAAGAGGGCCAGCATGGCGCTTCCGATTAAACTTAATCCCCAGTTGAGCCAGGCCACAATCATCGAAAAGAGAGACATAACGACAATGGCCTGCCAGGGTTTTTCAGGATTGGACCAGCCGGAGAGCCCGTTCAATAACCACCGAACGGGAGGGGAACAAGCCAGAATATAGCCCGTCATCATGATCAGGCACATCTGCATGCCAAATGCAAGCAGGGCCCAGAACCCGTCTCCCCAGGCCTTAATCGAATCAAATGCTCTTGCACCGATTCCGACTTCTGGCTTAAATCCCCAGATGAGGGCTAAAATAAAGGTGACGATACTGAGGACAATGACAATGACAAACGCATCGGGGATCCACCGCTCTGTCCAGCGGGTGAGGCCATCGCCCCAATCTTTTAGGAATTCAAATGTTCCTCGGACTTCTTCCTTCTTTTTCTCGTTCATAAATGTTCCCTCCTTTTTAAAGGGTTAGATGTGGGAAAAGAGCCTTAATGGAAGAAATTTAAATCGGACCGGAGGCCTTATTGAACGAATCACCTCCTCTCGGCAAGGATTAAAAAGGGTTAAAGAAAATTATGGAGCGTAGAAGCTTGAATCTTTTAAACCACCCAAATTTCTTTTTCCATATCTAAAAAAGTATCTTTTGTCAAGGAAAAATTAAAGACGAGAAAGATCTCCAAATCCTTTTTAACATTGACTTTTTTTCCAATTGTGTTACCATCGATTCAATTGCTTCTCCGGTTTCATGAAGGGGAGATAGAAGGAGTTTTTCCATTGCTCCGATGTTTTCTGGCCATTGAGCTTCCCGAATCGATCCTGAACAGGATTGGGGAGGTTCAGAGGGCTTTAAAGTCTTCAAAAGCCGATGTCAGATGGGTGAATCCTGAAAATATTCATCTCACCCTGAAATTTTTTGGAAACATTGAAGAATTCCAGATCGAATCGATTGTCAAATCGATCGAGGAACCCATACGAACCACCTCTCCCATTTCGATTGCGGTTCAGGGGATCGGCGCTTTCCCGGGCTTGAAGAACCCGAGGGTGATCTGGGTGGGTTTGAATGATGAGAGGAAGGAGTTAGTCCCTTTTCAGAATCGGTTGGAAAGGGAGCTTGAAAAGGTGGGGTTTCAGCCTGAAGACCGCCCTTTCCATCCCCACCTGACCTTGGGAAGAATGAGATCGAACCAGGGGAAAGATGAGTTGGTCAGAGGGATGGAGAGGTATAGAGAAGAAGAATTTGGGAATTTTCAGGTCGAGAGGGTCGTTCTCTTTAAGAGCGATCTGAGACCGACAGGACCGATTTATACGGTATTGAGGGAAATCAGATTGGGGAGATAAGGTGATAATTAGAGTCTATCTATAAATGCACCTTTTCCGTCATGCCGGACTTGATCCGGCATCCAGAAGGTCTCGAAAAGACTGGATTCCGGCTTTCGCCGGAATGACAACCTTTTTTGAAACTGTTTGTTTATAAACAGACTCTAATTAGAAAATGACTTCACCCCATCACCGGGTCAACTCCGGCTTTGCCGGAAGGCAGGAGGGTATGATGATGAAGGAGGATCCGAGCAGAAAGAAGGCGGTTGATCTGGCGGTCACACAGATCGAAAAACAGTTTGGCAAGGGCGCCATCATGAAATTAGGTGCGGAGATGATGCTCGGAGAGGTTCCCACCATCTCCACAGGCTCCCTCTCCCTCGATATTGCCCTGGGCGTGGGAGGGCTCCCGAAGGGCAGGGTGGTGGAGATTTTCGGGCCCGAGGCTTCGGGAAAGACGACCCTGGCCCTCCATGTCGTTGCCGAAGCGCAGAAAAAAGGCGGGATCGCTGTCTTTATCGATGCGGAACATGCGCTCGATGTCCAGTATGCAAAGAGATTGGGGGTGAAGATCGATGAACTTCTCCTCTCACAACCCGATACCGGAGAGCAGGCCCTTGAGATTGCAGAACATCTCGTCCGGAGCGGAGGGGTTGATGTGATCGTGGTCGACTCCGTGGCGGCCCTGGTTCCCAAAGCAGAGATTGAGGGAGAGATGGGCGATGCCCACATGGGGCTTCAGGCAAGGCTGATGTCTCAGGCTCTGAGAAAATTGACGGCCACGATCAGCAAATCGAATACGATCGTCATCTTCGTCAATCAGATCCGGATGAAGATCGGCGTCATGTTCGGGAATCCGGAGACGACAACCGGCGGCAATGCCCTCAAGTTTTATTCCTCCGTCCGTCTCGATGTCCGGAGGATCGCCTCCATCAAGCAGGGGCAGGATGTGATCGGCAACCGGACCAAAGTCCGCGTGGTGAAGAACAAGGTGGCGCCTCCTTTCAAAGAGGTGGAGTTTGACCTCATCTACGGGGAGGGCATTTCGAGAGAGGGGGATGTCCTCGACGTGGCTGTGGATAAGAATATCGTGGAGAAGAGCGGGACCTGGTACACCTATGGCGGGCAGCGGATCGGCCAGGGAAGGGAGAATGCAAAGCAGTTTTTAAAGGAGAATTCGAAGATCCTCGAGCAGATGGAAAAGGAACTCCTCGAAAGCGTTGCCCTCTCCAAGGCAGGATCGGCGAAGTGAGCAAGATTTCCAGAACAGCCAGAAATGATGGTCTCGTAAAAAGTCGAAAAATCCTAATGATCGTCATTCCGGAGAAAGCCGGAATCCAGTAATCTCAGACACTTATGAAAACACTGGACACCGGTTCCTGCCGCAGGACCGGTGAGACGACTTTTTACGAGACTATCAGAAATCTTTACCGTGTAATCATTTTGAAAATCTGTGGAATCAGAGATTTCTGGATTTTTACAGAAATCTCAAGAAGGAGGTTGAGATGGATATCAACCAGATCCTGGTGGAAGCGCTGGAGTACGAGGCCTCTGATGTTCATATCAAAGAAGGGGCTCCTCCCATTTTCAGGGTGAATGGCACGCTCAAGCCTTACAGTAAGGTGAAACCCTTCGATCATAATGATCTGTCGAAGATGGCCTTTGGCCTGATGAACGACTGGCAGAAGGAGCGTTTCATCAAGAACCGGGAAGTGGATATGGGTTACGAGGTCTATGGCCTGGGCCGGTTCCGTGTCAATGTCTATCAGCAGAGGGGAAAGCTCTCGATCGCCCTTCGAATCGTTCCCTATCAGATCAAAGCCCTCGAAGAACTGCACCTTCCTCCCGTGATCTCCAATGTCGCCCTGGAAAACAGAGGCCTTATCCTCGTCACCGGGACGACTGGAAGCGGCAAGTCCACAACCCTGGCCTCCATGATCGATATCATCAATAAGAACCGGAACTGCCACATCATCACGATCGAGGATCCGATCGAATTCATCCATGAGGACAAGAAGTCGATCATCGACCAGAGGGAGGTTGGCTCTGACACGAGCACTTTTTCCAGCGCCCTGCGCGTGGCTCTGCGGCAGGATCCAGATGTGATCCTGGTGGGAGAGATGAGGGACTTTGAGACGATTGAAACCGCCCTGACCGCAGCCGAGACAGGCCATCTCGTCATGTCCACCCTCCACACCCTTAACGCCACGGAGACGATCACCCGTATCATCTCCGTCTTTCCCCCTTACCACCAGAAACAGGTGAGGCTCCAGTTGGCTGCCGTGCTTAAAGGCGTGGTCTCCCAGAGGTTGGTGCCAAGGGCGGATGGAATGGGACGGGTGCCCGCGGTGGAGATCCTCGTCTCCACGGCCAGGGTGAGGGAGTGCATTGTCGAAAAGGATAAGACGAGCGAAATCAACGACGCCATTTCCAAAGGACAGACAGCCTACGGGATGCAGACCTTTGATCAATCGCTGATGTACCTGATGAAACTGAACCTCATCACCTATGAGGAGGCGCTGAAGCACTGCACCAATCCCGATGACTTCGCCCTGAGAGTAAAAGGAATTCTCGCCACAAGCGACACCTCCTGGGATGACTATGAGGCTCTTGATAAAGATAAAGAGAAGGAGAAAGAGAAGGAGAAGAAGGTGAAGATGGGAAGGCCGGTCGATCCGAAGATGGGAGGCATGGGTTTGAAAAGATGACCTCGGATGAAATTCGAAAGGCCTTTCTTAAATATTTTGAGGAGAGGAATCACCGTGTCGTATCCAGTTCCTCACTCGTTCCCAGAAATGATCCCACCCTGCTCTTTACCAACGCCGGAATGGTTCAGTTCAAAGGGGTCTTTTTAACCGAAGAGACCCGGGACTACAACCGCGCCGCTACCTCCCAGAAGTGCGTCCGCGCCGGAGGCAAACATAACGACCTCGAAAATGTGGGAAAGACCGCCCGCCATCATACCTTCTTCGAGATGTTAGGAAATTTCTCCTTCGGCGACTATTTTAAAGAGGGCGCCATTGAGATGGCCTGGGACCTCCTCATCCAGAAGTGGGGACTGCCTGCCGAGAAGATGTGGATCACGATCTACCTCGATGACGATGAGGCCTACGATCTCTGGCGGAAGATCGGCATTCCTGCGGACAGAATTGTCAGGCTGGGTGAGAAGGATAACTTCTGGGCCATGGGAGAGACCGGTCCCTGCGGACCCTGCTCTGAGATCGTGATCGACCAGGGAGAAGGCATGGGTTGCGGCCGACCCGACTGCGCAGTGGGATGCGACTGCGACCGCTACCTCGAGCTCTGGAACCTCGTCTTCATGCAGTTCAATCGCGATCCTCAGGGAAAGATGACGCCTCTTGCCAAACCCTGCATCGATACTGGCATGGGATTGGAGCGAATCTCCGCCATCCTTCAGGGCGTCAGGAGCAATTTTGAGACTGACCTTTTCATCCCGGTCATCAAGGAGATTGCAGAGATCGGCCGTCTCTCCTATGGAAAAAATCCAAAGACCGACATCTCGGTCCGGGTGATTGCGGATCACAGCCGGGCCGCAACCTTTCTGATCAATGATGGCGTTTTGCCGTCCAATGAGGGCAGGGGCTATGTGCTTCGCCGGATCATGCGAAGGGCGATGAGACACGGAAAGATGCTCGGGATCGATCATCCCTTCCTCTATCAGACCTCGCTGAAGGTGGCCGACCTGATGAAGGAGGCCTATCCCGAGCTGAGGGAGACAGAAGCGATCGTCTCCAAGGTGATCCGAAATGAGGAGGAGCGTTTTTCAGAGACGCTCGATTCGGGATTGAAAATTCTGAGAGATGAGCTGGATCGATTGAAGAAGGAGAAAGCAAGGATTCTCTCCGGAGAGGTGGCCTTCCGCCTTTACGACACCTTCGGTTTTCCTCTTGACCTGACGGCGGAGATCCTCCAGGAGGAGGGAATAAGCCTTGATGAGGAAGGTTTCAAGGCGCAGATGGAGGAGCAGAGACAGAAGAGCAAGCAGGCCTGGCAGGGCATGGGCGAGGGAAAGACAAAGGAGATCTACCGGCGGCTCTCAAATGAGGGAATGAAAACCATATTTGCGGGGTATGAAGAGATTCAGTGCGAATCAAAGATTCTGAAACTGATCAAAGGGGATGAATCGGTCTCATCTGCTCACGAAGGAGATGAGGTCGAAGTCATCGCAGAGAGGACGCCCTTTTACGGAGAGACAGGAGGGCAGGTCGGAGACAGGGGCGTCATCTTTCAGGAAAACTTCTCCCTGGAAGTGAGGGATGCGATCAGGCCCCTGGAGGATCTGATCATCCACAAGGCCCGGGTCAAGAGAGGAAAGGTGATCCCCGGGATGGAGGCGACCTTCAAGGTCGATCCGGACCGAAGAAGTGCTATTGCTCTCAACCATACGGCCACCCACCTGCTCCAGGCCATGCTGAGAGAGGTGCTGGGAAGCCATGTTCATCAGGCTGGATCGCTTGTGGCTCCTGAGCGATTGAGGTTCGACTTCACCCATTTTGCTCCGATCGAAAAAAAGGATATTGAACAGATTGAGGCGATGGTCAATCAGAAGGTCCGCCAGAACATGCAGGTCGAGACGAAGATCATGGATGTGGAAGAAGCCCTCCAGATCGGAGCCATGGCCCTCTTCGGAGAGAAGTACGGAGAGAAGGTGAGGGTGGTCAGAGTATCGGATTTCAGCATCGAACTTTGCGGAGGAACCCATACCAGCCGGACGGGCAATATTGGACTTTTCAAAATCCTCAATGAGACTGGCGTGGCTGCAGGCGTGAGGAGAATTGAGGCCTTCACAGGAGAGGGAGCTTATCAATTCATCCGGGAGGAGGAACGTCAAATCGAGGAGATCGCTTCTTCGCTCAAATCACCAGCCGGGGAAATCGGAGCCAGAGTGGAGCGACTGCTTCAGAGGCAGAAGGAACTGGAAAGGGAGTTGGAATCCCTTCAGGCGAAATGGTCGCACCAGGAGATATCAGGCCTCCTTGCGCTTATGAGGGAGGTGAAGGGCGTAAAGGTGTTATCAATCAGGCTGGACGGGAAGGATCCGAAGCGGTTGAGGGAGTATGTGGATCAGCTGAAGGGAAAGATCGGCTCTGGGATTATCCTTCTGGGAAGTCAGAGTGAAGGGAAGGTGACTCTGTTGATGGGCATCACCGAAGATCTCACCCGTCGGTTCAAAGCAAATGAATTGATCAAGAAGATCGCTATCCTTGTAGGAGGCACAGGAGGAGGCCGGCCCGATTTTGCCCAAGCCGGAGGGACCGATTCCGAAAGACTGGACGAGGCGCTTAAGGCGATTGACGATCTCATTTGAATTTTTTAACGTAGCACATTATTACCCCATCCTCCTCAAGAAGAAGGAAAGGGGATTTTTTTTGTGAGGGCTTAGTGTACTGTTACAGTAATGACTTTACAATCTTGTCATTCCGGACTTGGTCCGGAATCCAGTCTTTTTTTTCTGGATTCCCGCCTGCGCGGGAATGACAATGCGAGAGATTTTTCAAAGCATTAAGAGAATCCTGTTTTCAGGCATAAACAACAATGACCACCGTAAGAACGCGATTTGCACCCAGCCCCACAGGAGACCTTCATATCGGAGGGGCCCGGACCGCCCTTTTCAACTGGCTGCTGGCGCGTCATACCCAAGGCGCATTCATCCTCCGGATTGAAGACACGGATGTGGCGCGCTCGACACAGGAGTCGATTCAGGTCATCCTCGATGCGATGACCTGGCTGGGACTGGATTGGGACGAAGGTCCCTTTTATCAAACAGAGAGACTTTCCCTCTACCGGGAGATGGCTGATCAACTGGTGGCCAAGGGGAAGGCCTACCGGTGCTATTGTCTACCGGAGGAGCTGGAGGCCAAGCGGGAAGCGGCCATGAAGGCAGGGCTCAAGCCCAAATATGACCGAACCTGCCTTCAGCGAAAGGCCTCTCCATCGGACCGACCTTTTGCGATCCGGTTCTTTTCGCCGGATGAAGGAAAGACCGTGGTCGAGGATTTGATTCAGGGCCGTGTGGAATTTGGCAATAGTGAATTGGATGACCTCATCATCCTGAGAAGCGACGGACTCCCAACCTACAACTTCTCCGTGGTGGTGGATGATGTCACAATGAATATCACCCATGTCATCCGGGGAAATGACCATCTCAACAATACCCCTCGACAGATTCAGATCTATCAGGCCCTGGGCCATTCCCTGCCAGAGTTCGGTCATGTCCCGATGATCCTTGGCCCAGACAAGAAGAAACTTTCCAAACGGCATGGAGCCCAGTCCGTGATGGAGTATCAGAAGATGGGCTACCTTCCCCAGGCTGTGGTGAACTATCTCGTCCGCCTGGGTTGGTCCTACGGCGATCAAGAGGAGTTCACCCTGAGGGAGTTGATCGAAAAGTTCACCCTCGAGGCCGTGGGCAAGGCGGCCGCGGCCATCAATCCGGGAAAGTTGGACTGGCTCAATTCCCAGTATATCAAGAGGATGGAGCCGGATGAACTGATTCAGAAGGTTTTGCCCTTCATTGAAGCCAAGGGGCATCAGGTAACAGACAGGGATCTTCTTAAGAAGGCCATTCTCTCGCTGAGGGAGAGGTCGAAGACTCTGGTCGAAATGGCGGAGCTTTCGGAATTCTATTTCTGCGAAGAGATCGTCTATGATGAGGAGGCCGCCAAGAAATTTTTCAAAAGTGAATCCATGCCGATCTTCGAAGAGATCATCGGTTCCCTTTCAAGGGAGGCGATTCTAAAAAAAGAGAACAACCATCTTCTGATCCAGCGACTCTCCGAGTCCCGAGGCGAACCTCTGGTCAAAATCGCCCAGCCCCTTCGAGTGGCCCTGACCGGAAGGACAGTCAGCCCGCCCATTGATGAGGTGATGGAGGCACTGGGAAAAGAGAAGGTGATCAAGAGGCTCCAAAGGGCCGGTAAATATATTAATGACAAAATCCAAAGTTCAAATTTCAAATGAAATCACAATGACAAAGTTTTTTTGCATAGAAAAACCGTTTTGGCATTTGGACATTTGACATTCCTTTGGCATTTGAACTTTGTCATTTGGAATTTACTAAGGGGATTTCATGAAAATCAAATCACTTGAGATGACCGGATTCAAATCATTTGTCGACCGGCTTCATCTCTCCTTTCCGGAGGGAGTGACGACGATCGTTGGGCCGAATGGCTGCGGTAAGTCGAACGTCGTCGATGCGATCCTCTGGGCCATTGGCGAACGAAGCGCCAAACATTTGCGGGGAAAGCTGATGGAGGATGTCATCTTCGGGGGGACTGACGGAAGAAAACCCCTGGGGATGGCGGAGGTGAGCCTCACCTTCTCCAATGAGGATGGAACCGCCCCCCAGGAATACCAGGAGTACAGCGAGATCACCATCACCCGCAGACTCTTCCGATCCGGAGAGAGTGAATTCCTGATCAACCGGACTCCCTGCCGTCTGAGAGACATCATCGATCTCTTCCTCGACACGGGGATCGGCGTGAATGGATACTCGATTGTGGAACAGGGCCGGGTGGAACATCTCATCAATGCCAATCCCCAGGACCGGCGTTTTTTAATCGAGGAGGCAGGGGGAATTGCAAAGTATAAGGAACGCAAGCGATTAGCCCTGATGAAGATGGATGCGACCCAGCAGAATCTTCTTCGGATTCAGGACATCATCTCCGAGGTGAAACGGCAGATCGTCACCCTGGAACGGCAGGTGAAGCGGGCGGAAGAGTATAAGGCGATGCGAAAGGAGGTCCGGGAGATCGAACTCCGCTTCGCTCTTCAGGAATACGGAGAACTTTCGGAGAAAGGGGAGACGGCCAGGGGTTATCTCAAGGCTCTCCGGGAGAGGGAGACCGTAATCTCCGCGCAGATGGCCCAGAGGGAGGCATCGGTCGAAGGGATGAGGCTGAGAAGTCTGGAGGAAGAAGAGAGGCTCCGCGCGCTCCAGCAGGAGCTGTATGATCTGAATCAGAGGATTCAGAAGAACGAGAACGAGGTTGAATTCTTCAGGAGAGAGAAGGATGGCCTTCAGAGGCAGGAGGCCCAGATGCTGGAAGAGATCGGAAAGGGACTTCAATCCTGGAGAGAGACCCGTAGAGAACGAAGAAGAACAGAGCAGCTCCGGAAGGAACTGGAAAAGGAGAGCCGCGAGAACGCAGAGATCGTAAAGGAATGGGAAGTTCTCTACAATGAGTTCAGAGGAACCTTCCTGGAGGTTTCAGACCAGTTAGAGGCGGAGAAGGGGAGATTGATCGATACGCTCACCCGACTCACCTCTCTCAGAAACCGTCAATCCCACCTGGAAGAGAGAAGGGAGGATCTTCAGAAGCGGATTCGTTCCCATGAAAAAGAGTCCGAAGAAGTGAGAGCAGGACTGTCCCGGCTTGGAGAAACTTTGGCGAGAGTGGAAAAGGAGAGAGAAGTCAATCTCTCCATCCAGAACACGCTCCAGGATGAGAAGGGGAAATGGGCAGGAGAGCTCGAACAGTTGAGGGAGGTTTTTCGAGCAAGACAATCCGAACGATTCGAGCTGGAAGAGAAACTGAGGCAGGACCGGTCTCGATATCTCTCCTTAAAAGAACTCCAGGAAAATTATGAGGGGTTTGAAAAGGGCGTGAAGTCTCTCCTCCTTAGAAAAAAGGAAGAGCAGGAACGATGGGACCGGATCATCGGTGTGGTGGCTGATATCCTGGAGCCGGAACCTCCCTATGAGATTCCCCTGGAGGCTGTTCTGGGACAGCGGTTGCAATACCTGATGGTAGCGGATGAGGGAGAAGCGATATCCGCCATCGAATTTCTTAAAAAGGAGTCGCTGGGTCGGGGAAGTTTTATTCCCGCAGGAATAAGAGGCAAAAAACATCAGGAACTCTCTTCACCCCTGGAGATCGAAGAGGGGCCGGTATCTCTGATCCGATTTGTTAAAGTGAAGGAAGGGTTTTCAGCCATCGCAGAATTTCTGATCGGAGAGGTGGGCGTGGTCGATCATTTAGAGAAGGCGCTCGACTGGATGAAGAAAGAAGGTCCATTCGAAACCCTCGTCACCCTCGAAGGGGAGATGGTCGAACGGACAGGAGTGATCTCCGGAGGAAGCCGTGATCAGGGCCTTGGCATTCTCGAAAGAAGGCGGGAGATCCGAGAGTTGGAGAAAAAGATTGAGGGAGGGGAGGACCAATGCCGTCAGGCTCTTGAGGAGGAGGGGCGGTTTCATCAGGAGATCTTTGAGAGAGAAGTCCGGCTGGAGAACAGGAAAAAGGAGATCCAGGAGAAGGAGATTGAACTCCTCCATCAGGACAGGGATCTGGAAGGAGTAAAAAAGGAGACCTCACAGTTCCTTCAGAGGGCAGAACTCCTCCGGTTTGAAGAAGAGGAACTCCGGGGAGAGGAGAAGGAAATTGGAGAGGAGATGAAGGCGGCCCTGGATCAGATGGAGAGGGAGGAGGCCGCAAGAAAGGAGAAGGAGGAGGAGCTCCAATCCCTGAAGAAGACTGTGGAGGAAGTAAGAGAAGGGACAGAAGAATTGGGAGGAAGGATCACGGAGAAGAAGGTCTATTTAGCCTCCATCGAGGAGAAGCAGAGGGGAATGGAGGCTCAGATTCTCAACCTCTCCGAGCATATCAGAACCCTTCGCGAGCAGGTGATCCATCGAGTGAAGGGAATCAGGGCTTCGAGGGCGGAGAAGGCTTTGCTTCGCGAAAGAATCGATCAGAAGGAGAAGGAACTGGAAGGGCTGGTAGAAAGCCACCGGTTGAAAGAAGAAGGTCTTTCGCATCTAAGAGAAAAGGTGGAGACGCTCTCGAATGAATGGAAAGAGGCGGAAGCCTCTTCGAGATATCTCCGGCAAGAGATGGAGGATGTCCGGCAGAAGAGCCATGAGGAGGAGATCCGGGTTTCAGAGGTTCAGTTGAAACTCCAGCATCTGCAGGACTCGATGAGAGAACGCTACGGGGCCACGCTTTCGACTTCCATCGGAATGGCTCCGGAGGAATTTTCAAGGGAGGAGAGAGAAAAACGGCTCGCAGAGCTGAAGGCCGGCCTGGAAGGGTTCGGAGAGGTCAACCTCCTGGCCCTTGAGGAGTATCAGGAATTGAAACGGCGGCACGACTTCCTCACAGAGCAGCAGAACGACCTCCAACAGGCGCTCGATACGCTTAAGAAAGCCATTGTCCGGATCAACCGGACGACGACGAAGCGGTTCTTAGAGACCTTCCATCTTGTCAACGAAAAGTTCAAAGAGGTCTTTGCCCGGCTCTTTAAGGGCGGACAGGCCAGCCTGATCCTGATGGATGAACAGGACCCCTCCACTTCGGGAGTCGATATCGTGGCTCAGCCTCCGGGCAAAAAACTTCAGAATATCGACCTGCTCTCAGGAGGAGAGAAGGCTCTGGTCGCCACTGCGTTGCTCTTCGGGCTCTTCATGATCAGACCCACGCCCTTCTGCCTGCTCGATGAGATCGATGCGCCCCTGGACGATGCGAACATCAACCGTTTCATTGAAATGGTCAGGGAGTTCTCAAAGACCTCCCAGTTCATCCTCATCACCCACAACAAGAAGACGATGGAGATGGCCAATACCCTCTACGGGATCACTATGGAGACCCCAGGCGTCTCAAAAGTGGTCTCCGTACGGCTGAATTAGTTTCCCTCCATTTCGTCTGCCGAAACACCTTGACATTCGATATATTTTTAGCTATCCTCTTTTCGGGTCCAGAGATATCTGCTGTTATTTCTGGAGGTAAATTGGATAGCCGGGCCGCTATCTGGGGATGGGCTTCAGATGTCGGCCTTTTTTAATGCGGGAATCATTCGAAATCGGATTGAAATCACTTAAGAAATTGCCTTTTTTGAAAGGTGTGAAATTTTTTACTTGCTTTTTATTTTTAGATGTGTAAAATGGGTTCGCCCTGTAAAAACGGTCGGTACTCATATCGTGTTTAAAAGGCATTCCGATTAAGAAAGGGGGTGGTTTGGTCAAGGGCTTAACGAATCGATGGAGAAGAAGTTTTGGCCTATTGCAATAAAGCACGGGAGAAGTAAGACGATAAAATTTTTTATCCAAGAAAGGGAGGGGAAAATAATGAAAAAATTATTTATCTTTGCCATTATGATCGGATTGATTTGTATGGGTTTGCCAATGAATGGTTTGACTCAGCCCGTTCGGTTTGGGGCGGTCATCAATCTCACCGGCCCGGCCTCGACCTGGGGACAGTACCATGCCAAGGGTATTACCGACTATATTCGTCACGTCAATGAAGTAAAAGGAGGGGTTGGAGGAAGAAAGATCGAATTGACCGTTGTTGACCATGCGTTCAAACCCCCGGAAGGCGTGAAACTGGTTAAGAAGTTCTGCGAAGAGAAGGTGGACATGATCGCCAACTGGGATGCCGGAACAAGCATTATGATTAAACCCATTATCCAGGAGCATAAGATTCCCACGGTCGTTTTCTCCACTTTCCAGGGAATTCTGGCCCCGCCGGTTGACTACATCTATTTACCCTTTGGGAGTTATGTTATGGATTCCCAAGCTGTGTTAGAGTATATTAAGGCGATCCATAAAGGAAAAGATGCTCCCAAAGTGGGTCTGTTGACTTACAATACCGCTTTCGGGAAATCGATTCATGATCCAAGCAAAGACTACGCTGGAAAGAATAATATCAACATCGTCGGCATCGAGGAATTCCCGATGGCCACAATCGACATCTCCACTGAGGTGCTCCGGTTAAAAGGAAAGGGTGCGGAATATATCTCTGTTCAGATGCTTCCCGAGGCAGTGATCAGAGCCCTGACAGCTGCAGATCGTGTCGATTTTAAAGGCCCCATTTTTGGGACCTGGACGATCACCGATGCCGATTTCTTTAAGCTTGGCAAGGGTCTGGTCCGGGACCGTCTCTTCATGAGCTTCTGTGGAACCCTTCCCGGGGATAAGGCATGGGGGATGCAGTTAATGGATGACCTCATCAAGAAGTATAAGTCTGTGGATAAGTATGATACCTCTTACTGGGAAGGCGTCGTCATCGGCATGATCATGGAGAGAAGCGCCCATCGAGCCTCTGGATTATTCGGGAAGATCAATGCGGAGACGATCAACAAAGCGATGGAGACTTTCAAGAACGAAGATTTTGGCGGCCTTGTCCCCAATATTACCTATGATAAAGGTAAACACGAAGGGTCCTCTGTGACAAGGATTGTTCAGGTTCATGAAGATACCACTTATACGCCCATGACCAATTACTTTTCCCCCGGTAAGGGAGATTTAAAGGTATTGAGAACACCAAAAAAATAGATGTGGTTTCTATCAAGTCGAAGATTTTAAAATTCCCTTTAGCTCCTCTCTCCCCTGAGTCTGGAACGGATTGACGCAGGGGGAGAGAGGAGAGGCGAAAGAGCTATCCCGTTAGAATCTAAAAAGGTGAACGATGAAGGCATTTCGAGGACAGCCGAGAATCTTTGCCTCAGATCAGCCCGCTGAAAACCGGGCTGATCTGGAGGTCCAGAACGTAACTCTCAACTTTGGAGGGGTGATGGCGATCCATGACGTCAGCCTCACGGTCCATACGGGAGAGTTTGTCAGCGTCATCGGGCCCAATGGCGCTGGAAAGACGAGCTTGATGAACAGCATCACCGGTTATTACAAACCTCAGAAAGGGAAGATCCTCTTTAACGATCAGGAGATCATGGGCCGACACCCCCACGAGATCACAAAAAAGGGTATCGGGAGGACGTATCAGAACATTGAACTCTTCCCGGGCATGACCGTGCTCTCGAATATGCTTCTTGCCCGACATCTCTATTGCAATTATGGTTTTGGCCTGGCCTCTGTCTTTTCCTCATCGGTCCGGAAGGAAGAGGTCCGTCATCGGCGAGTTCTGGAGGAGTTGATCGATTTTTTAGAGATGCAGCCCATCCGGAAAAAACCGGTTGGTTCTCTGCCTTATGGGTTGCGAAAGAGAGTAGAACTGGGTCGGGCTTTGGCTTTAGAACCCAAACTGTTGGTTTTAGATGAGCCCTTTGCCGGAATGACGCTGGAGGAAAAGGAAGATATGGTCCGGTTTCTTCTGGAGTTAAACTCGGCCTGGGGCCAGACCATGATCCTGGTGGAGCATGACATGTCCATCGTGATGAGTGTCTCCCAGCGCATCATGGTTTTAAACTTCGGGGAGAGGATCGCAGAAGGCACACCGGAGCAGATTCAGAATCACCCCGAAGTGATTAAAGCGTATTTAGGGGAAACAACCAAGTTTTAACCCCCCCTTTTCCCCTCTCCCCTGAGGGGCTGTGCTATGTCGTAATGAGGGAAATATAAAAAATGTCATGCTGAACTTGTTTCAGCATCTAATAATTCCAAGAACTTACGAGACCCTGAAACAAGTTCAGGGTGACAAAATAGTAATTACGACACAGCCTCTCAGGGGAGAGGGATAGCCTGCCTGCCGGTAGGCAGGGGTGAGGGGAGGAGATCGAGAGAATGGAAGTTAACAAAACAAAACGTTTCGACGAAGGGGTGGTTCAATCCTTAGCCCAATTGACCTTGCCGCAGATTTTGACCAAACAGGCAGAGCGATTAGGTTCAGATCAGATTGCGATCCGCGAGAAGATGTTCGGAATATGGCTTGCCTATACCTGGGAGGATTATCTCCGTTTCACAAAACAGGTCGCTCTGGGCCTTTTTGCCCTCGGTCTCAAGCGGGCCGAAAATATCGGTCTCATTGTAAACAACCATCCGGAATGGTTGTTCAGCGAACTTGGTGCCCAGGCCCTGGGCGCCATCACGGTGAATATGTTTACTTCATCGGTTGCCAAAGAGCTGACCGTGATGCTCAACCGGATTCAGGCAACCTTTGCCGTCGTCCAGGACCAGGAGCAGGTTGATAAGCTGTTGGAGATGAAGCAGGAACTCCCCCACATCCGGAAAGTCATCTACATTGATCCGACGGGCATGAGAACTTATGCCGGTCATCCATGGCTGATGAGCTTTCAAGAGCTCCTGAAACTGGGTGAGGAGTTAGATAAGAAGCAACCGAATCTTTTTGAAGAGGAGTTATGGAAGGGGAAACCGGAGGAGGTGGCCTTGATGATCATGACCTCCGGAACGACCGGGATTCCGAAACTGGCGATGATTTCGCATAAGAGTTTTACTGAAATCGCCAGGAAATGGATCGAGACCGCCCCGATTGGCGTTGGTGACAACTGGATTTCGATCACCCCGACCGCATGGATTGTGGATCAGATGTGGGGAATGGGCGTCTCCCCTCTTACCGGGATGGCCATGAACTTTCCTGAAACACTGGAAACCCAGGCCGAAGATTTCCGGGAAATCGGACCGGTCATCATCATCACCTCTTCACGATTCTGGGAGGATCTGGCCTCAAAGATCAGGGTGAAGATCGCGGATGCGGGATGGATCAAGCGAAAGCTTTTTGTTTTAGGCCAAAAGATCGGCGGAGCAGTGGTGGACCGGGAATCAAAAAAGGACTCCGTGCCGTCCTATTTGCAAATACTTCACAAAATCTTCGCCAGGATCGTTTATCGTCCCCTTCTGGATCGGGTTGGTTGTGGTCAGATCCGGGCCGCTGTCACGGGCGGACATCCCATCAGTCCGGATGTCATCCGTTTCTTCAGGGCGAAAGGGTTAAATCTCAAGCATGCCTATGGTCTTACCGAAGGCGGAGGAGTGTTTCAGGTTCAGCCGGACAAAGAGGTTAAACCGGAGTCCGTCGGGAAACCCCTGCCACGGACAGAGGTTAAGATTGCCGAAGATCAGGAGGTGTTGGTTAAAACCCCCTCCTGCTTTGTCGGTTATTACCAGGATGAAGAGGCCACGAAAAAGGCTCTCAAGGAGGGCTGGCTTCATACGGGTGATGCCGGCTATATTGATGACGACGGACATCTGCTCATCATCGGCCGCAAGGAAGAGATCATGCGGACCAGTGCAGGAGAAGCCATTTCCTCGGACTTTATCGAAACAAGGCTCAAATTCAGTCCCTACATCAAAGAAGCCGTCGTCTGGGGCGAAGGCCGCGACTGTATCACGGGATTCATCAATATCGATTTTGGGAATGTGGGAAGTTGGGCAGAAGACCGAATGCTCCCCTACACCACTTATGCCGATCTTTCCCTGCAACCGCCCGTTGAGGAGCTGATTCTCGGGGAGATTCGCCAGGTCAATACTCAATTGCCCAAACCGATGAGGCTTAAAAAGATCATTCTCCTCTACAAACTGCTCGACGCCGACGATGAAGAATTGACCCGAACCGGAAAAGTGCGCAGGAAGTTTGTCTATGAACAATATATCAATCTCATTGAAGCGATGTATGGCGATCAGAAAGAACTCGCGGTCACCGGCAAGGTCCGCTACCGGGACGGACAAGTGGGAACAATTGAAACGAAAGTGAGGATATTGACGGTCGAGTAAAACCTTTATTGCAAAATATAAATTGTAAAATGCAAATTGCAAATTTTATTCCTTCTTGCTAACTGCTCATTTTTCATTTTGCAATTTGCAATGATCTTTAACTTGGGAGGTTTTTCATGGAATTCTTTTTTCAGCTCTTGATACAGGGGCTCTCCGTGGGCTTTCTTTATGCTCTTGCCGCGCTGGGGTTTGTCATGATTTTCAAGTCCTCGAGCGTCCTCAATTTTGCTCATGGAGATCTCCTCGCCATGGGGGCCTTCTTCTTTCTGGTCCTTTCTTCGTGGTTGAAATTACCGATTCCCATCGCATTTATATTGACCCTTGCAGGAAGCTTTGCCATGGGTTTTATCATCGAGCGGCTCTTTCTTAGGCCCCTGATCGGCGAATCCCTGATTTTGGTGATCATGCTTACGGTTGGGCTTGCCGCCATGTTCAAGGGATTGATGCTCTTTATCTTCGGAGGGAATCTGTTTGCCTACCCCGTGTTTCTGCCGGCCGATCTATCGATTCGATTGGGAAACATTAACATCCCGCCGGTCTATGTGGCCACCTTCGTCATCAGCATTATTTTTCTACTGCTTTTCGGCCTTTTCTTCAAATACTCTTCGCAGGGGATTTATATGAGGTCGGTCGCCGACAATCAGCCCGCTGCCCTCTCCCTGGGCGTTCATGTGAGAAGGGTCTTTGCCCTCTCCTGGGCGATTGCCGCCCTGGTATGCGCCATGAGCGGAATCATTCTTGGAATTATCAGCGGCGTCAATGTGCACAGCACCAGCATTATCGGCCTCAAGGTTTTTCCGGTCGTCATCCTGGGCGGCCTGGAGAGCATCGGCGGGGCCATCATCGGGGGGATAATCATCGGACTTTTAGAGACCTTTACGGGAGGATATATTTCAACATCGCTTCGAGAAGTCGTCCCCTATATTGTCCTGGTCTTTATCTTACTGGTGAAACCCTACGGACTGTTCGGTCTGGTGGAGATCGAGCGAGTCTGAAAAAGAAAGATGGGGTGATGGGGAGATTAGGAGATAGGGAGAAAAAAAGAAGCAACCCTTAAGGGTTGCCCTACAAGAATAATGTAGGGCAAGGCTTTAGCCTTGCAGGAAAGGTTGAAAGAATGCGAAAAATAAAATTTCATCCCTGCGGGAATTATAAAGAGAGATACGATGAGGAACTGACCATCTTTGAGACCGATTTCGGCAGACTCTCGTTGTTAATCGGACTCCTCGTTCTTTTTGTTGTGATTCCCTTGATCAGCAGTAATTACGTCCTTTATGTGATCAATCACATCGGAATCTTTGCCATTGCTGCCGTAGGCCTTAACCTCCTGATCGGATTCACAGGTCAGATCTCCCTCGGTCACGGAGCCTTCTTCGGCGTAGGAGGCTATGCCGCCGCCATTCTCACCACCAAGTTAGGCTTCCCATTCTATCTTTCGGTGCTTTCCGCGGGCATCATCACAGCGATGGTGGGCTTGATCTTCGGCCTTCCATCCGCCCGTCTCAAACATCTCTACCTGACCATTGCAACCCTGGCAGGCCAGTTTATTCTCCAGTTCCTCTTTGTGAACTGGGAGAGCCTCACCGGTGGGTCCATGGGGATTCTCCTTCCGAGGGCGACGCTCTTCGGTTTGAGCCTCAAGAGCGACCACGCCTATTTCTATGTGGTATTTATCTGTTTTGTGGCGATGCTCTGGATTGCGAAGAACCTTCTCCGGACACGGTATGGCCGGGCTTTTATCGCCATTCGCGACAATGACCGGGCGGCAGAGGGCATGGGGATTCCAATCTTCCATTACAAACTTCTTGCCTTTGCCATCAGTTCTTTTTATGCAGGATTTGCCGGCGCCCTCTGGACGCACTATTTGGCCAGCATCACTCCGGACCCATTTACCCTGTTCCTCTCTGTCGAGTTTATCGCCATGATCATCATCGGCGGCCTGGGAAGCCTTACGGGCAGCGTATTCGGCGCCATTTTTATCACCATGCTCAATGAGATCTTGAGCCATGCATCGGAGTTCTTCATGAACCTGCCGGCCCTTGCAGGCGTTGCCCTGACCATTGCGCCCCTTCGTGAATTCGTCTTTGGACTGGCCATTGTGCTCTTCATCATTTTTGAACCGCGAGGATTGGCAGAGGTGTGGCGTATCATTCGGTCCAGTTTCAGACTCTGGCCATTTTCTTATTAAGAATGATTACACAGATAGCCCCTAAAACCGATTCGTTCGGGGAACGATCCGTTCAACTTTAAGAGGCAGATATGGAAGACAACATCTTACTTCAACTCAACAATATCAGCGTCGTCTACTCGGATGTCATCCAGGTGCTCAAAGGCGTCTCCCTGGTCGTGAGAAAGAAGCAGGTCGTCTCGCTTCTCGGCAGCAATGGCGCGGGTAAGACCACCACGTTGAAAGCCATCTCCGGGTTGCTCAAACCGGAGAATGGATATGTGACCGAAGGAAGCATTGTCTATGGAGGTCAGCCCATCCACAATTCATCCCCGGAGACGATTACCCGGCTGGGAATTATTCAGGTGATGGAAGGACGCCAACCCTTTAAATTATTGACCGTTGAAGAGAATCTTCGGGTAGGAACAGCCACACGGTGGGGCAAACCCTATAAGAAGGACCTCGAACTGGTCTACCATTACTTTCAACCCCTGCTGGCGCGGAAGAACAGGCTGGCAGGATACTGCAGCGGCGGTGAATTGCAGATGCTCGTCATGGGCCGGGCGCTGATGGCACAACCCAAACTCTTGCTTATGGATGAACCTTCCCTGGGCTTGGCTCCCTTTTTAGTACGGGAAATTTTTGAGATCATCAAGAGGATCAATGAAGAGCAGGGAACGACGATCATGCTGGTGGAACAGAATGCCAACATGGCCCTTCAGATCGCCACCTATGGGTATGTGATGGAGAATGGTAAGATCATGATGGAGGAAGCCGCCGATAAGCTGAGAGAGAATCCTGATGTGAAGGAATTTTATCTGGGAACGGCGAGTTCTGGGGCGCTCAAATCGTACAAGGATGTGAAGGCCTACAAACGGCGTAAACGCTGGCTGTAATAGGAAGCATAGGGCAGAGAGCATAGAGTAAAAGAATGGGCGACTTCGGCCGCCCATTAAAAATCCTGTTTTTGTGAAATATTGCACTGACGCCATGAAATCTTTAAGGTTCGATTCCGCGATAAGGAGATTATCTTAACCTCAGCCTTAGCCTTAACCTAAAAGGGGGTTTCAATATGGGGCAATTAGACATCCATATCGGAGAGATTCTTGCGAGAAATGCGAGGCTCTATCCCAATGATGTGGCTCTTATTGAAAGGACGCCAGCCGAAGGAAAGCGAAAAGAGATCACCTGGAAACAGTTCGATGAACAGGCCAACCGGTTTGCCAATGGACTGATGCAGAAGGGAATCAAGAAGGGCGACAAAGTCATCCATCTCATGATGAATTCTCTTGAATGGCTCATCGCCTATTTCGGCATCATCCGGACGGGGGCATGGGCCGTACCTCTTAATTTCCGTTTTTCAGGGAGTGATATTAAGTACTGCTGTGAGGTGGCAGAGCCCCAGTGTATGGTCTTTAGCGAGGAGTTCAGTGAACGGGTGAACGGAATCAAGGATGAGCTCCCCACGGTGAAAGACTATATCTTTGCCGGCAAGGAGTTGCCAGGCTATGCGGAACCCTTTGAACGGCTTCTTGAGAAGGCCCCATCCGCTCCCTCCAATGTTCACATCAACCACGATGACCCCTGCGGCCTCTACTTCACCTCCGGCACAACGGGCCAACCGAAACCCATTCTCTTGACCCACAAGAATATGATCTGTGCCTGCATCACAGAGAATGCCCATCATTATCAGACCAGGAAAGACAATTTTATTCTGATCCCCCCTCTTTATCATACCGGAGCGAAGATGCACTGGTTCGGAAGTTTTATTGTGGGCGGGAAAGGGGTAATCTTAAAGGGAATCCAGCCTGAATGGGTTCTTCAGGCGATCAGCGAAGAGAAAGCCACGGTCATTTTTCTCCTCGTCCCCTGGGCTCAAGATATCCTTTTAAAACTCGATAGCGGAGAGCTAAAATTGAAGGACTATCAACTCAGTCAGTGGAGGCTCATGCATATCGGCGCCCAGCCGGTTCCTCCTTCACTCATCAAACACTGGAAGGAGTATTTCCCGAAGATGCAGTATGATACAAATTATGGCCTGAGCGAATCGACCGGCCCTGGCTGCGTCCACCTCGGGATTGAGAATGAACACAAGGTCGGAGCCATCGGCCTCCCGGGATTTAACTGGGAGACTCGAATTGTGGATGAGGAAGGCAACGATGTGAAGAAGGGCGATGTGGGAGAACTGGTCGTGCGCGGAGACGGCGTGATGAGGGAATATTATAAAAACCCCGAGGCCACCACGAAGGCGCTCAGGAACGGATGGCTTTACACCGGCGATATGGGAAGGGTGGATGAAGATGACTTCATCTACTTGGTCGATCGAAAGAAAGACCTCATCATCTGCGGAGGCGAGAATGTTTTTCCCGTGGAAGTGGAAGACTTTCTCCACACCCTGCCGGGCGTCAAGGATGTGGCCGCCATTGGTTTGCCGGATGAGCGCCTGGGAGAAGTCGTTGGTGTGATTGTAGAGGTGGTGCCTGGAAAAACCCTGACGGAGGAAGGGGTTTTGAAATTTTGTGAGGTGTTTCCGAAATATAAACGACCCCGCAAGATCTTCTTCGGCGAAGTCCCCCGCAATCCCACCGGAAAGATCGAGAAGCCGAAACTGAGAAAGAAATATATCGGAATGGAAGAGGCGTTTAAGATAAAGTAGAAAGTAGAAGGTAGGGGGTGGAAAGGTGAAGGTGGAGGCGAACGGACAACGAAAAAGTCGGTTCGCCTTTTTTATTCGTTTTGGGGGAGTCGGAATTTGTGTTGTTTATACCTAAATTGAGCGATTTGTTTTAAATTTCATTGTAGCGCAACCCTTTAGGGTTGCTTCTCATGCCTACCTGCGGTAGGCAAGCAAGGCTAAAGCCTTGCGCTACAAATCACCCTCTGGGTGATGTTAAACCTGATCTGAAGCCTGTTGCTAAAGAGGTGTTCAAAAAGAATCGCTCAATTTAGGTTATATATGATGGATCCGTAAAAAGTCGAAAAAAAATAAAGATCGTCATTCCGACGAAAGCCGGAATCCAGTAATCTCATATAATTAACAAACCCCTGGACACCGGTTCCAGCCGCAGGACCGGTGAGCCGGCTTTTTACAAGACCATCATACATATGAATGGCGTGAATGATGCCGAATTTGGCAAATCATTCGATGAATTCACCGTTATTTGTTATGTTTGAAAGGGGTGTATGTCTTTCGTATTGGGGATCGATATTGGTTCAGCGCAATCCAAAGGGGTTATCCTCGGTGATCAGGGATCGTTAGGATCGTTTGAGTGCGCCTCCGGAGGAGATTTCAAGCTGACAGCCGAGAAGATAAGGGAGGAGTTACTTTCTCAGGCAGAGAGGTCAGTAGATGATATCTCAAGGACGGTCGCTACAGGATATGGGTCCAAACTGGTCATCTTCGCAGATGAAATCAAATCGGATATCGTCTGCCTTGCGAAGGGCGTTTCTTCTCTCCTGCCTTCCGTGAGAACCGCCATTGATATAGGGGACCTCTACACAAAGGTCCTCCGCACGGATGGTCATGGAAACGTGCACAGTTTTATATTGAGCGGTAAATGTGCGGGAGGAAGCGGCAGGATTCTTCAGGTCATTGCCAGGGTTCTTCAGGTCAAAGTGGATGAGATTGGCGAGTTATCTTTAAAATCAAAGAAGAGAGTCGAGTTTAACACCGGATGCGCCGTTTTTGCGGAAACGGAAGCAATCTCCCGGCTCTCACAAGAAGTTGCAAAAGAAGACCTTCTGGCAGGTTTGCACAGAGCCCTGGCAGCCCAGATCAACAGCCTGGCTGAGAGATTAGGTGTGGAGCAGGATGTGGCTATGGTTGGAGGCGGAGCCAGAGACATAGGCTTGATACGAGCGGTAAAAGAAATCAGAGGACACGATATTCTTGTCCCGCCCAATCCCCATATGATAGCGGCCTTGGGAGCCGCGCTCATCGCCCGGGAGAGTTTAACAATACAAGATTGAAACAAATTACCCAATGAGGTATATTGCTCTTCGATAGAATGTAAGATTGTTCACATCCCTGGGGATTGTAAAAAGGAGAAGGTCGATGGGTGACAAACAGAGTACTATTTCCGACATCGTAAAAAATTATTATCACAATTACGGGCTCAGGGCGAAGGAACTGAAAGGTGAAGGAAAACAATTCATCGGCTATGCCTGTTCCCTTGTTCCCCTTGAAATCATTACTGCCTCCGGGTGCATCCCTTTTCGGGTGAGAGGAAGTGTCCATGAGCCTATTACACGGGGAGATACACTCCTCGAAACGATCGTATGTCCATACTACCGCAGTATCTTCGACCTTTCGGTAAAAGGGAAATACGACTTTCTCTCCGGCATGGTGATCCCACATGGCTGTGACAGCATGGTGCGGAGTTTCAGCGCCTGGAGTTATGGACTGCCTTTCTCCTATTTTCATTTTGTCAATATCCCGAGCGTCTGCGACGAATCGTCTTTTGAGTTCTTTGATTCGGAGTTAGGCGCCTTTAAAAAGAGTCTGGAAAAGTTTACCGGAAAGGCGATTACCGAAGAGCATCTTAGGCAAGCCATCCGGGTCCATAATGAAAACAGGGATAAGGTGAGAGCCCTCTATGAATTGAGAAAGACTGACCCCCCCCTCATCTCGGGAACCGAATTGACGATGACCCTCACGGCCGGATCGAGCCTGCCCATCGAGGAATCGAATGACCTGTTCGACCAGGTTCTGACAGGGGTGAAGGGAAGAAAGAATTCTCCCCTCAAAAAAGGGCCAAGGATTTTCATTGACGGCGCCTGTCTTGATAATATCGAATTGATCAAACTCGTGGAAGAATTAGGAGGTAATGTGGTGGCTGACACCATCTGTAACGGAGCGAGGGATCATCTTCCGAAGACGGATGTGGGAGGAGATTCCATCGAGGCGCTCAGCCGCCGATATCTTGGGAAGGTCAATTGCCCGAAAACCTACAGGGCGAACAAAGCAGGCACGTTTGAGGGAGATATCGCCAACCGGTTTGGAGATATCGGAACCTACGCGAGAGAGTTCAAGGCGGATGGAGCAATCCTCTATGTCTACAAGTATTGTGATCCTTTCGGCTTTGAGGTTCCTGCGAGAAAGGCTTATTACCAGTCGCTCAACCTTCCCCTGCTTCACCTGGAGGACATCTATTCAGCGGGGACGATGGGGCAACTCAGAACCAGAGTCCAGGCCTTTCTGGAGATGATTGGGTAATGTTGAAGTCCGAGGAAAATAGGTTATAGGTTTAGGTTACGAAGCCCGTTTCGGTTACTGGTAACGGTTACGTGTAAAGAATTAAGAGACGATAAACGTAACCTTTTATTGACGATACGGGCCTCGTTACCGTTAGACGAACCCTTTTTCCTCTAATTAAGGGAGGTTCAATCATGGCTGAGGAACAGAAAGAGGTGAAACCGAAGAAGAGGACGACAGCCACAAAGGCGGCGGCTTCTATCGGCCCTATGGTAAAGGAGTTCATCACCGGAACCCTTCAAGCCAAGGCGGATGGAAAACAGAAGGTGGCCTATACCTTCATCGTCTGCCATCACGAAGAGATCTTCAGGGCCCTCGATGTGGTGCCGGTGTGGACAGAGAACTTTGCCGGCATCTGCGGCGCAAAGAGAGATGCGGAGCGGTTCCTCCAAAGAGCGGAATCACTCGGCCTCTCCCGTTCCTTATGCACCTATGCCCTCTGCGGAATCGGGTTCGATCAGTGGAGGGAAGAACTGGGGCAGATGCCCCCGGATGCTCCCTGGGGCGGGCAGGTCAGGCCTGATTTCATGATCTCCAGCGGTCAGATCCTCTGCGATCCGCGATCGAAGTGGTATCAGGCCTCCCAGCAATTCATGCCGGATGTCCCCATCTATAACATCGATCTTCCCTATCCCCTTTATCAGGTGAATCGTGACCACCGGGAAGTCCTGGGCTATTACCATCAATATATCGTCAAACAGTTGCGCGGGCTGGTGGCCTTCCTCGAAGAGCAGACGAAAAAGAAGATGGATTATGATCGGCTGAGAGAGCTGGTGGGTTTAAGCGATCGAACATGGAACCTGATAGAAGAGACCTACGATCTTCGAAAAGCTGTACCTTGCCCTATGGGGACAGGCGATGCCATGAATACCATGGTGCCCATCAACTTTATGATGGCGACCCAGAAGGCTTATGATTTCTTTGTGGACCTTAAGAAGGAATTGGAAGAGAAGATTGCCAGAGGAGAGGGCGAGGTTGAAAACGAGAAATACAGGCTGATGTGGGGAGGCGGGTTGCCCGCCTGGTATGCTTTAAACGATTTCAATTATTTCAATAGCAAAGGGGCCTCCTTTCCCGCGGAAACCACCTACCGGATGGTTGCACCTCTCCATGAGATGGATCTTCCGGAGACGAAAGATCCTATTGAACACTTAGCGTGGAGGTGGCTCGGATACTGGACCTTCTGGTATGACAGAGCGAAGAAGAGGCCGGGATCCGAACCCGACGTGGAACGGTTAATCAACAGGATCGAGGAATACAAGATCGATGGTGTCGTCATGCATGAGGCATTTTCATGCCGAACCTGGCATGTGGGCCTCATCTGGCAGTTGCATCAACTGTCAAAAATTTATAAACCCATTCCTGTCTATGTGATCGGCAAAGACGGAAAGAAGGAGAAGGGTTACAGGGAACTGCCCTCCTTGGTTCTGGAAAGCGATATCATCGACATCACCTCCTATTCAGAGGTCGATACGAGAAACAAAATTGACGCTTTCATCGAAACTCTGGAGTCGGTTCGAATGAACAAGGCCGCCTAAGAAGAAGGTTAAGGTCAAGGTTTAGGTTGAGAGATCCTATTGACAAACTATTTTGCTGGCATTGATATCGGTTCTACGATGACGAAGGCAGTGATCCTGAACAGAGGGATCATTGCTTCGATCATCGGACCCACGGGACCGGAGCAACGCCGCCTGGCCAACAGGGTCATGGAAGAGGCGCTGAAACAAGCCGTCCTTTCTATTCAGGAAATCACCTTCATTGTTGCTACAGGCTACGGAAGAATTAATGTCCCTTTTGCCGACAAACAGTTCACCGAGATCACCTGTCATGCAAAGGGGATTATCCACCTCTTTCCCGAGGCCAGGACGATCATCGATATCGGGGGTCAGGATGTGAAGGGGATAAAGATCGATGCGACGGGTAAGATCATCGATTTCGTGATGAATGATAAGTGCGCAGCTGGAAGCGGTCGATTTATAGAGGTGATCGCTGATACGCTCGGGGTATCTCTGGATACCGTTGGGGGTCTCTCCCTGCAAAGCAGCCATCCTGCAACGATCAGCAACATCTGTACCATCTATGCCCAACAGGAAGTGGCTGCCAGTCTCGCAGAGGGCGTTCCCCTCTCCGACCTCCTCGCAGGAGTCCATCAGTCACTGGCGGACAGGATATGCCGAATGGTCAATCGGTTAAGGGTGGAAGATTCTGTCATTGTGACTGGTGGGGGTGCTAAAAATAGAGGATTGATTAACGCCCTTTCGGAACAGTTGGGTCATAAAGTTCTTGTGCCCGAAGATCCTCTGATCACCGGAGCCCTCGGAGCCGCTTTAATAGGGAAGGAGATCGTAGAAAAAGCTGAAAAGAATCGTACCCCAGTTGAAACAAAAGAACGCATCTTAGAAGAAGTCGAAATTCTGTAACAAGATGCCACCCTGGCCCCGTGGAAAGCTTTAGGTAAGAGGCTGCTGATAGAATAAAATTTTATTATGGCCAAAAAGCCTGAGAAGATAGAACGAAAGATCGATGCACAGCAGACAGAAAATTTGCTGTGGTCGGATGTTCGGGACCTGATTCTCGAAGCCCGTCGGACCGTCGCCCGAGGAGTTAACGCGGCGCTGGTTTGGACGAACTTCGAGATCGGCCAACGGATTGTGGAGCATGAACAAAAAGGCAAGGCCCGGGCGGAATACGCGGAAGAAACCTTGAAGTCACTTTCGCAGAAGCTTACGGCGGAGTTCGGAAAGGGCTATTCCGTAGATAATCTACAACGGATACGGGCCTTTTACCTTATGTACCAGAAATACGCGACAGTGTCGCGTATTTCTGAGAAACAGATTTCGAAGACAGTGTCTGCTAAATCTCCTGTAGATAGAAAATCCGCAACAGTGTCTCGGATTTCTCCATCCGGTTTTCCGCTGAGCTGGTCCCATTACGTTTTCCTGATGGGTATTGAGGAAGAAAACGAGCGCCGGTTCTATGAGATCTAATCTGCTAACCAGAACTGGTCGGTTCGTGAGCTACGACGGCAGTTCAACTCATCGCTTTATGAGCGGCTTGCTTTAAGTCGGGACAAGGAAAAGGTTCGTGATCTCAGCAGAAAAGGGCAGATTGTAGAAAAACCCGAAGACTTGATGAAGGATCCCTATGTCCTGGAATTTCTGGGACTCAAAGAGGAAGTCGCCTATTCCGAAACCGATCTGGAAACAGCCATTATCAACCGGATCGAACATTTTCTCCTCGAACTCGGCAAAGGATTCCTGTTTGAAGCCAGGCAAAAAAATTTACCTTTGATGACAAACATTTCTGGGTGGACCTGGTTTTTTATAACCGCATTCTTCGTTGCTATGTCCTGATTGATCTGAAAATCGGTGAACTGACACATCAGGACCTTGGACAGATGCAGATGTACGTGAATTATTACGACAGGCACGTTAAAACAACGGAGGAAAGCAAGACGGTAGGAATCATCCTCTGTAAGCGCAAAAACGATTCACTTGTAGAAATTACCCTGCCGGAACATAGCCGGGTGTTCGCCCGGAAATATCAGTTGTACCTGCCAACAAAGGCGCAGTTGAAGGCACAGTTGGACGAGAAAGTATAGCCGTGCCTTGAGGGATTCCATGCTTCAAAGGCCGGAAAAGAGTTTTCAGCAGCCTAAATAGAGCTGACTTAAGGTATCTCTAATATCTCTGTAAGTGGTGTTTGGCATACATTCTGCTCAGTGAGATGAAGCGTTGGCTTTCGCCCAGAACACCCACAAGCCTATGTCCGAACAAATGGTATATCAATTCCAAGAAGAAAATCAAGAGGTTTCTCTTCGTTTCCATGATGATGATTATTTTGACCCCAAAGATTTCAGAGATAAGAAACATTTTCACAAGCAACCCATTTTTCCCCATTTTTTTCTTGACAAAACCTGAATATCTGTTAGACTTTCGGCGTCTAATCAATTGAAAAGAAAGGGGGTGAAACAGGATGAAGAAAGGTTTGATCAGCATCGGGATTATAGCGGGGTTTGTTCTTTCCCTGCTCATGGTCAGTGGCGCTTTTGCTCAGGAAAAGGATTATACGTTTAAGATGGGCTATGGCGATGTGAAATTTTCCCACCAGAAGCATGCAGAAACGTATAAGATTTCCTGCGAGAAATGTCACCACGAGTTAAAAGGAAAGAAACCCGGCACCGCAGCACAGGGGTGCAAGAAGTGCCACAAAGCGAAGACTGAGGGGAAGGTTCTTGGCACTAAAGAGGCTTATCACGGGAGCTGCAAGGGATGTCATGACGACCTGAAGAAGGCAGGTAAACCCACCGGGCCTGCAGGTTGTACCCAGTGCCATGTGAAAGCAAAGAAATAGGCTGAAACGCGCTGTGGGTAACAAAAAGGGGTAATCCTAATAAGGATTACCCCTTTTTTCTTGACAGAGAGCAACCGTATATGTTAAAAATTTCAAATACTTGCCTGCATTCTATAACACATATCCTATGCAGGCGAATTTGCTTGAATATATTTAAAACCGTAAAAATTTAAGAGGTTACAGTGGATCATAAAGAAAAAGGGATTTTTGATATCGTCTTCGATTTTTTCCGTTCCCTCAAACTCACGATCTTTCTTCTCATTCTGCTTGCCATCCTCTCCATTATCGGCACGTTGATCAAACAGAATGCGCCGAGCGGGGAATATATTCAGCGATACGGAATCCAGCTCTATAATGTGCTGGAGTTTTTTAACCTCTTCGATATGTATCACTCCTGGTGGTTTAGCGCCATCCTCCTTCTTCTGGTGTTCAATTTGATCGCCTGCTCTCTCCACCGGTTTCCAGGCGTGTGGAGACAGATCTCTCGCGAATCCGGGGGAAAAGAGATCGGAGACCCGATGCTTAAAACCCTTCCGTATGTGGAGCGAGTCAACATCTCCAACCCAGGAGGAGTCAGAGAGGATGATATTCGATCCCTTTTAAAGAGGGAATTTAAAAATCCGCAAAGGATCGAGGGAGAATCATCCATCACCCTCTATTCCGAAAAGGGAAGGTTTTCGAGGCTGGGAGTTTACATCACCCATTTAAGCATTCTCATCATCCTCATCGGAGGGATCATGGGTTCCCTCTTCGGCTTCAGGGGGTTTGTCAATATCCTCGAAGGTGAAACAGTGGATCACATCGCCCTGAGAATAGAGGATGAGGATGTGGCTAAACCGATCGGGTTTTCAATCCGATGTGACGATTTCAGGGTCACTTTTTACGATCTCCAGAGGCCGGAAAAACTGGTGAAGGAGTATACGAGTGACCTCACCATTCTGGAGAATGGAAAAGAGGTCTTAAAAAAGACGATTGAAGTCAATCATCCTCTCCACTATAAAGGCCTGGCTTTTTATCAATCGAGTTATGGAACGATCCCGGAGGTCACCCTCGGGATTCATTGGAAGAATAAAAAAGAGAAGATGACGTTGAAAGGCCTCGAGGGAGAGACAATCCGAATCCCTCATTCCGAAGCCCTCCTTAGAATCCTGAAATATGCCCCCCAAGTCCATAACTTCGGAGAAGGAGTTCAGGTTGCCCTTCTCAAGCCCAATCAGCCGCCACGGGCCTTATGGGTATTGAAAGATGTTCCAAAATTAGATCAGCAAAGAGGGGACGATTTTATTCTCACACTTGAAGAGATTGGCACGAAGGAGTATACTGGCCTTCAGGTGACGAAAGACCCCGGCGTCTGGGTCGTCTGGATCGGATGCAGCCTGATGATCATCGGCCTCATCGTCTCCTTCTTTTTCTCCCATCAGAGAATCTGGGTTCGAATGCCTGCGAGGGCTGGGGGAGAGATTGTTCTGGCAGGGTCCGCCAATAAGAACAGGTTGGGATTTGAAAAAAAGTTTGGACAGATTGTGGAAGGAGTGCGCTCTTTGGTGAAACCATAAATACGAAATCCGGAAATTTGTTGTCATGCTGAATTCATTTCAGCATCTCCTGAGATCCTGAACCAAGTTCAGGATGACATCTCTAATAAACTTTTTGGGGGTTTAGGATTTGTTTCGTGCTTTGAAATTCGAATTTCGGATTTTATCTTTGAAAGAGGTTTGTTCCATCATCATTACGAGTTGTTTCGTTTAACCCCGAAACGGAGAAGGGAGGAGCTATGAACAAAGCAGAACTCATCGACAAGGTTTCAGAGCAGACAAATGTGACACAGAAGGTGGCCAAGGTGATCGTTGACACCCTCTTCGATGGAATGAAGGAGAGCCTGCAGAAGGGGCAACGGATCGAGATCAGAGGATTCGGCAGTTTTATGGTCAGGAACTACGGGGGTTACAAGGGCCGAAATCCCAAGACAGGAGAGATCGTCGATGTTCCTCCCAAGAAACTTCCCTTTTTCAAGGTCGGCAAAGAGCTGAAAGAGATGGTGAATACATCCAGGAAGATCTAAAGAGGTCTCTGGAAAACCCTTAAAATCTATGCCGAGAGACCTCTGATTACACAGATTTCAAAAAAGATTAAATGACAAATTCGTAAAAAGTCGAAAAACACTACAGATCGTCATTCCGGCGAAAGCCGGAATCCGGTAATTTCAGATAATTAGGAAAACACTGGACACCGGTTCCTGCCGCAGGACCGGTGAGACGACTTTTTACGAGACCATCATTAAATAGATTATCTCAATTTTTAATGTGTTATTAATCTGTGTAATCGTTTTTCATAATCCCTGCCTACCGGCAGGCAGGTATGTAATCAGAGATTTCCGGATTTTTTCGGGAATCTCTTAGAGGGTCTTCCAATATTGTTTTTGAATCTCTTTCAATTGAAGGATGAGTCCTCCGATTCGGGAATAATCGCTCTTCTCTTTTTCGAGCAGGTCTTTTTTATCGAGGGGGGAGGCCTGAGCGAGTTCCTTTAAGACCGCCTTGACAGACCGTCCCTGCCCGGAGACATCATAGCCCCCCTCTAGTGTGATGACCAGCTTTCCCTGAGCGGTTGCCTCAGCGATCTCCATCAGAACCTGAGTCATCCTTCCAAACCCTTTCTCCGTGACTTCCATCCCGCCCAGAGGATCATCGTAATGGATATCGAATCCGGCGGAGACCAAAACCAGCTGGGGTCGATATTCGAGAGCGATGGGTTTAAAGAACTTCTCAAAGATATTTCCATATTCCGCATCGCCCGCTCGTGTTGAAATCGGAACGTTCACTGTAAAGCCTAACCCCTTCCCCTTGCCGGTCTCCCTGGCAGATCCTGTTCCGGGATAGAAGGAACCGTAACGATGTGTTGAAATATAGAGAACCTTCGGGTCATCATAGAATGAATTCTGAGTTCCGTTTCCGTGATGGACATCCCAGTCCACGATCAGAACCCTTTCCAGAGAGAAGCGCTTGATCGCATACTGCGCGCCAACGGCTACATTGTTAAACAGGCAGAATCCCATGGCCCTGTCAGCTTCCGCATGATGGCCCGGAGGCCTCACCAGGGCAAAACCATTATTCAGCCTTCCCTCGATCACTGCCCGGATCAACTCCAACAAGCCCCCGGCCGCGAGAAGGGCGGTGTCATACGATTTAGCACAGGTGGAGGTATCCATATCGAGCCGGAAGTAAGGCTTTCCTGCGGTTTTTGCCACCTGGTCGATGTAAGCAGAAGCATGGATCATTTCCAGCTCCTCCCGGGTAGCCGGACGAGACTTGACCTCTTCAAGGAAACCTTTCATCTCCGGTTCTTCGAGCATCTTATAGATGACCTTTAATCGTTCCGGACTCTCAGGATGGCCGACATCCATCACATGGTCCATATACCGATCATCTTTCACAATCCCTGTACGGTTCATTAAAGGCTCCTTTCCTCTGGGCGCTCTAAAGGGGTTAATCGTTTTTCTACATCGAAATCAAGGCATTATCTCTGCAATAACCCCTCATTGAGGGAGGTGATAGTATGAGCCTACAGAGTTCACTTGTTTTTGTCAAGAAAAGTATTGACATTGGTTATTTAACGGATATAAAGTAAGGAAAATTCTATATCTTCAAACAGGATTTTATAATGAAAAAGAATAGGTATCAAATTTTGACAATGGTTCTAATCGTCCTGACATTTCTCGCTTCTCCTTTATGGGCCGGCGAGGTAGTGACCCAAAATATCAAGCTATGGGCCAAGAAAGCTCTGGAGGAGGAGAAAGCGCTTCGCCCTGTAGAAGGCCGAAATACGGTGGCTGTGCTCTATTTCGAAAATAAAACAGGGAAGTCGGAATTCGATCCCCTTCAGAAGGGCTTGGCCCTGATGCTCATTACCGATCTTTTTGCCGTAAAAGGGCTACAGATCGTAGAGAGGGTTAGGCTTCAGGCCCTGGTGGAGGAGATGGGCTTCGGAGCTTCGGGACTTGTGGATGCCCGAAGCGCTCCTCGAGTAGGAAGAATCCTTGGCGCCCGATGGCTCATCGGAGGGGAGATCACAGAGGGCTCGATCAAGATTCAATCGAATGTCCTCGATGCGGGAGAGCAGAAGATCATTGGCCAACCCCTGGTGAGAGGGGAGATGTCAGATCTGTTTCGTCTCGAGAAGGAACTCCTTTTCGAAATCATCAAACTATTAAAGATAGACCTGACACCCGGTGAACAGGAAGAGTTAAGAAGACCTTGTTCGACAAATAATAAGGCCCTTATGGCTCTTTTTAAAGGGATTGAGGCAAGTGATCGCGGGAATTATGAGAAGGCGGCCCAATTTTACGAATCGGCGATCAAGGAGGATCCAAAGATTTGTATCGCCCGTGGAGCCCTTCAGGAGTTAATTAATCTCAAACTAATTAGAACCAAGAAGAGAAGCCGGGAACTTTTAAACTCCTTAAGAGATCGGAGCTCTTTAACCGACCAACTGACCCCGGAAGATTCGACGAGAAGAATTCGAACCCCCGACGACACTACTCCATCTCAAGGAGAACGGCCATATAATTAGAGTCTGTTTATAAATTCCCTTTTTCCGTCATGCCGGACTTGATCCGGCATCCAGAAGGCCTTGAAAGAACGGGATTCCGGCTTTCACCGGAATGACAACCTTTGGGGGAACCATTAGTTTATAAACAGACACTAATAAATGGGATTCTTGGAGTGGAGTCCTTGTGGATCAAGGCCCTTATCATCATAAATCATTGAGAGGAACGATAACGATGAAAAGAATCTTTTTATTGGCATCTCTTCTCGTCTTTTTCTTGCAGGCAGGGAGCGGTTCGGCAATGGAGATCAAAGTGCTGACCGGCCTTTATTTTGACTGGTGGAAGGATGATGTCAATCGGCGGGGCCAGCAGTTTAACATTCCCATCAGCGTTGAAGGACGATATAAGGATTTCTCTTTAAGAGTGCTTACAGCAGAAACTTACACCGGCCTTGATCCCCGCAGATCTTCGAATCGATCCTTAACGCATCTCCTTGACACAAAAGTCAACCTTTCCTATGAAATCTTTGAGAAATTGCCCGTGGATGTGCTGATTGGTCTGGATTTCAACCTTCCCACAGGAAAATCCAATCTCAAGCTGAAAGATCGCGGTCTTATCATGGATCCTGACCTGGTCTCCATTATCAAATTTGGAGAAGGCTTTAATGTGAATCCCAACTTGAATATTGCCAAGGAATGGGGAAAGTTAACGGCAGGAGTTGGATTGGGATATGTCTGGCGGGGAGAATACAATCTTACAACACAATTTTTAGAGATCAATGATGAGTTTAATGGGAGAATCGTTAAATATTATTCAAGAGATTATGATCCTGGTGAGATCTTCAATCTTAATGCCGAGCTCCGCTATGACTTTTCCTCCGGTTTACAGGGCCGTCTTTTCGGTCAGTATGTCTGGTATGGGAAAGATCAGTTGAAGAAAAAGGATTTTTATCAAGAAGGGGATCTCTGGCTCATTGGAATGGGGTTTCAATATAGTCAAAAGAAATGGGATATGGGAGTTGCCCTCCGCAGCCTATTCAGAAATAAGAGCAGGGTCAAGCAGGATCTGGGGGATGTGTGGGGCTATCCGGAGAGTGAATGGTATATCCGTGGTCTTAATCAGCCTATCCGAACCGAAGCCAAAAACAGCCACGGCGATGAATGGATCGCAGATCTTTCCTTACGATATTTTCTTGACGAAAAGACTACGATTAAATCCTTTCTTCAGGGACTCTATATTACAAAAAATGATTACCCCTCCACCTCTTCGCGATTTGTCGGACGAAGAGAAAAAGGTTCTCTCGGTTTCGGCGTGTCAAGAATACTGTTGCCTTATCTCGAAGGGGAACTCTTTGTCAAAGGCTTCCTCATGCACGATGAGGAGCGTTTCCTTCCGGAGTTTCTGAGTGAGCGCAATTATCGGGGATACTCGGCGGGATTTTATCTGACCGGAAAGTTCTAATGCCTATAGGAGTTCTTCAGCCGCTTTCTTTGCGCCCTCCATCCATCCAGATAGATCGGCGGCCGGTGTGATCTTATGAATGGCTTTCGTGACCTTCCCCGTCTCCACCTCAACGACCCGCAGGTCCAGACGCATTTGACCTCCAATGATTTGATAGCCTCCGAAGACCATCCGCCTGGCTCCTAACATCTTACCTAATTTCAGCCGGGTCGTCTCATCGATCAGCTCGGTTGTCCCAAGGCGGAGTTCTTCGAGGACGAGAAGCAGTCGCTGTCTCTCCACCACCACATAGTCTCCCCGTCCTTTCAGAACCTCGATGATCTGGCTTGAAAGGATCTCTCCCAGATGGGGCCGTGCCCCTTTGGGGAGGCTCAGATCATCGAGATCCCAAACGGCAATACTATTTCCTCTCTCGCCCACAGAGGGTCTTGAAGCACAACCTATGAGAAGAACCACCCCGCTTAAAATGATGAGAATTCCTAAAAGGATTTTTTTTAGCTTCATCTCTTATCTCAAAGCGATTTCTTCGGCCTTTTCCTGGACCCTATCATCTGTTCGAAAAGGTCTGGTTTGATCGAGGATCTTCGCATAACAGAGCTCGGGCTCCACGCGCACGACTTCCATCCGCCCCACCGATTTGGATGAACTGCGGAGGGGTTTGCCTTTATACTGGATTTCCTCTCCCTCTTCGATGACCTCAAATTTGGTTCCCAAGACAATCCCCTGCTTTGAACCGAGATTGAGGATCGCCTGTTCGCCACTAACCTTCACCACATAACCCCTGAGAGGATATTTGGTGATCACCGTCTTTAAAACCTCCCGGTTTAGTTGAAACAGCTCCTTTTCCAAAGAGGCCTGGGGAGAGATCTGTCTTGTGGTCACCTGGGGAATGGCTGAGGTCTCCGTATCGATCAATCTCAGACTGAGGAGAGTGCCCTGAGGAAGATAAAAGAGAGAGCCTGTCGCGATCAATTTGGCTGCAAGAACCCGTCCTAATTTGAGGGTGGTCTCTGGATTGGCAAGTTCTGAGGAACCAAGGTTGAGCTCTTCGAGGAGTCGTTCAATCAGAACCCTTTCCACGACCTTCACCCTGCCCGAACCATTGAGATGGTCGGCAAGTTGGCTCATCATCACCGATGAAAACCCATCTCTGTCGGAAAGCCCTCCCTTCTCCTGAAAATCGACAAAGGTGAGGACCATGGGCGGGGAAGTCCAAGAGTCTTCAACTTTTTTAGCCGCCTCCTTCTGGCCTCTAAATCGAGCCGCCAGCTCTTTGACCAGTTGATCGACTCTCTCCTTTCGTTTGATGTCTTTCTGAAGCTCTACCATCTCCTGGGCTTTTTTAGCGAGGACAGCAGCGAAGGTGTCTGTCTTTTCAACGGTTAGGGCCTGACGGTAAGCTTCGAGGGCCTTCTCCCAATTCCCCTCCTTTTCATAGGTCAGGCCTTTATTGGTTGTTCCCTCAATGTAGTAAGGGTCAATGGTGATGGCCTGCTCATAGAATCCTCGCGCCTTGGGATATTGACCGAGGCTGACATAGTAGCGGCCCATCTGGTTGTAGCGAACGGCTTCCTGATAGGGTTCTGCCACTTTCTTCTGAACCCCTTTCTGATATTCGGCCTCGGCCTCTTTCTTCTTATCCTGGGCGTAGAGGGCATCTCCTTTCACCACATGGATATAAGCCCTTTCAGGGGCCTTCTGCTCAACCTCTTTCGCTAACTGGAGGGCTTTCTCCGGCTCTCCTTTTTTGGCATAGACCGCAGCCAGGCCTTCTTTGCCAAGGACCTCTCCCTGGGTTCCTTTGGTAGAAACATTCTTAAAGACCTCTTCAGCCTCCTTCAGGTTCTGCTCTTTGAGGGCGGCATAGCCTTTCACGGTCTGGGCTTTTACATTCTGTGGGTTCTTTTTCGTGACCTCGTCGCTGATGGCCTTTGCCAGCTTTGTCTGTTTCCTCTGAAGTTCCCTTTCGGCCACGCGAACGAGCATTGTCTCGGTCGTTTTTCCCCCTCCTTGGAAATAGTCAAGGACTTTAAGCCCTGGCCCAATGATGCAAACCGTGGGAAGGACCTGTCTGGCCTGATAAAGATCGCTAACCTTGGCCGTATCTTGAAGAACAGGAAAAATGACTCCGGTGCTTTCAACGAACTTCGCAACCTTCTCCTTAGTCGAGAGGGAAACGGCCCAGACCGTCATATCGGCCTCCTTATATTGTTTCGATAATTGATGGAGGCTTAAAAGCCCCTCCTGGCTGGGCCTGGATTCGACATCGAAAAAATAGAGAATGATCATGGGCCGATCTTTCATCCCGGAGAGATCATGGGTCCGGCCCTTCAGATCCTTCAGAGAGAACGGAGGTGCAACCTGTCCCGGCGAGATCTGGCCGTAACAGAGTGTGCTTCCCAAAAACATGGTTGCCAACGCCGCAATGAGGAAACCATAACATCTTGGAATTGTTTTCATAAAACCCTCCTAAAAGGTTTATTTCTCGTGGATGGGTATCAATCGAACCAGCAAAGGGGTTTCGCCTTCTTCTTTTAGCTGGACCTGAGCTTCCCAGTCGTGGTGCTCAGGAAGCGTCATGCGCACCTCATGTTTCCCAACAGGAAGACTCAGCGTTAAGGGCGACATCCCTTTGAAGGCCCCATCAATAAAGACCCGGGCTCCTAAGGGTTGACTTTCTACTTTGAGGGAGCCTAAGGATATCTTTTCCGCTGTCGGGGGTTTCGTCGCTCTCGGAAAGATGAAATGATAGCTGAGCCCCCCGAGGACAAGGACCAATAGAATGACGATGGATAAAAGGAGGCCCTTTCTCTTCGATGCCTTCTGGGGAAGCAGTTCCTTTTCCTCAATGCTTTTGGATAAGGCTCGGGCGAGAGCATGACCTGTTTCAAACCGTTCCTCGGGTATCTTCCTCAGACATTTCAGGGTGATTTGGGAGAGCTCTTGCGAGATGGTCGGATTTATTTCGGCCGGCTCAGGAGGATGATCGTGGGTGATGGCATGAAAGATGGCCGCCATGTTCTCTCCCCCAAAAGGCCGTCTGCCCGTACTGAGTTCATAGAGGATAATCCCCAGCGAGAAGATATCCGAACGGCCGTCCACAGGGCGGCTCAACACCTGCTCGGGAGACATGTAAGCGGGTGTGCCAAGGATCTCTCCAGCCTGAGTCTGAACCAATGCAGATGGATCTTCAATATGGGCGATCCCAAAATCAGTGATCTTAATCTGTCCATTGGCCTGAAGGATAATGTTGCTTGGCTTCACATCCCTATGGACAATGCCTTTGCGATGCGCATAATCGAGGGTTTCTGCGATCTGGACGGCGAGATTGACGATCTCTTTTAATGTCAGCCTCTTGCCTTCAACCATTCGGTTTAAAGAGCTTCCTTCTAAGAGCTCCATGGCAATATAGATCGTCCCTTGGTCCTCTCCGGTGTCATAAACAGTGACGATATTGGGATGAGAAAGCCTGCCAATGGCCTTAGCTTCCTTTAAAAACCTCTGGACAAAGGCCTCGCTGGTCATGCGGTCCTCACGAAGCACCTTCAGGGCTATCGGCCGATCGATCTGGGGATCGTAGGCCCGGTAAACCACTCCCATGGACCCTTTCCCTAATTCTTCTATGATCTCGTAGCGACCATAATTCACGAGAGTTACTTCTCCTTAAAAAATTCTAAGATCGTCGGTAAAGGAATCAGAAACCCTGTTGAATTGCCCCCTCGAAACCTCCCTTTGACCACGGCCACCAGATTTCCCTCGCCATCGAATACCGGGCTTCCGCTGCTGCCGGGTTGAATCTCCATTTTGGCCTGCCAGAGAGGAAGGTGATTGACAAGGATAAGAGGCCCCTCGATCGTTCCGGAAAGGAACTTCCGATGATTTCCAGGGCAGCCGATGGAGTAAACCTTCTCTCCGTTCCTAAGAGGGCCCCGAACCCTCGCCAGAGAGATAGACGAATTCAGCTTTGAATGGATATCGATCAGAGTGAGGTCTCGGTGGGGATCGATCTTCATCAGAGTCCCCCTCTTTTCTTGTCCATTGGCAAGAATAATCGTCGCCTCCTGAACACCCTTCAGGTCGTGGGCCGTAGAGACAACGAGTCCCCTTCGATCCACAATAAAACCTGTGAACTGAATCTCTTCACCTCTCACGTTGACATTGATACAGACGATTGACTCCATCTGGGACTTTACTCTGGCGGGAACCTCCTCAGAGATGGCCATTCTTCCCTTTTCATCGCCTTTGAGGTAGTCTTCAAGATAGGCCCACAATTCTGCAACCCTTTCTTGAGTAGGCTGGTTCTTGAAAAAAAAGCGAGGCTGGATAAAAGAGGCTAAAGGAGAATAAGGCGTGAGGGTCAACTCCCTGGTCTCATTTTCTTTTATCCCTTTCACTTGAACCCGGGAACCTTCAAGGCTCGTGCGAGTGACTTCGAAGCCGGAATCTGAAAGCCATTGGCAAAGGATTTTTTCAACCTCCACGATGGGCAGGGGATAGAGTTTTTTGAGGATATCTGTATTCCCCAGAATGGGCAATGAAATAAGAAAAAAGGGCAAGAGAATAATTAGAAAAAATCTAACCCTCATTGTGATTCCATCACCTCACACAGGACAACAGTGATATTATCCTTCCCTCCGGCTGATTTGGCCAGGTCAATCAGAGCCTCGACCTTTTGACCGAGGTGAAGGGGAGAAAGGAGGACGTCTTGAATCGAGATATCCTCAACCATATCGGTCAATCCATCTGAACAGAGAAGAAAGACATCACCCGGAAAACTCTTTCCTCTCAGCAAATCCAAGGCCAAGGTTTCATCGATTCCAACGGCCCTCAGGATCACGTTGCGTAACGAATGGTTCCTGGCCTCGATCGGAGTCAAAAGACCCTGTTCAATCTGATCCTGAACCAGGGAGTGATCGCGGGTCAGTTGTCTCAGTTGCCCTCTTCTAAAAAGATAAACTCGGCTATCTCCGACATGGCCCAGCACATAGTTCTGGTCTAAGAAGATCATCAGTTCTGCAGTGCATCCCAATCCCTGATGATGGGGATTTTCCATCGCGTGTTGCAGAATCCTTTCGTTGGCCAGTCTGAATACCTCCTGGACCAATTCAAGCATTTTCTTTTCAGACCTCTCTGAATGTGTTGAGAAGACCTCTAATGAAGTTTCTACAAACATTTGACTGGCGACTTCTCCGGCTGCCGCCCCTCCCATGCCATCGGCAACGGCAAAGAGATTCATCTCCGGTCTCACAACGAAGGCATCTTCATTATTGGTTCTTTTCAAGCCGGGGTCGGATTTGCCATAAGATCCGATTTTGAGCATGGCTTATTATACAAAAATTGCCCCCCAGGGGGCAATTATTTTTTCTTGACCCTGAAAATCGTTCAGTTATAATTAAGGCGAACCTATGAAACAGCCTCCTGTGATCGTTGTTCAACTTTTCCATATCAAAGGCCCTGTGCCCCTCAGCGGGAAAGAGTCGGGCTTTTATGGTGCGTCAATCTCCATTGGCCGGCACCCCTCCTGCCATCTCCGTTTCTCTGCAGACCTCACCCATGTCTCCCGTAAGCACGCCGAAATCATCCGGGAGGGGAATCAATTCAAACTGATTGATCAGAGTGCCAATGGCACCTTTGTCAATGGAAAAAAGGTGAAGGAAGTTTTTCTCAAAGACGGGGATGTCCTGATGTTTGGAGAAGGAGGACCTCAGGTCAGTTTTCTCACGCAGATGGAAGAAGGTTTAGTAGAGAAAGAACCCCCTCCAGCGACACCTATCCGGGAATACGAGAGGGAGATTCGAATGGAGCCTCCTCTGCCACCCAAACGTCCCCCGGAGGAGAAACCCCAGCAGGTATCACCCGTAAGGCCGGAAACTCCCGAGGTCTCGGTTCAATCGGCGAAGGCGCCCCTCATCATCCAGTATGGTCCCACCATCCGTTCCTTTAAACAACTCCCCATCACCATTGGGAAGGGTCCCCAATGCGAGTATCCTCTGGATCATCCGGCTCTCTCTGAACAGCACGCTCAGGTTTTTTTCAGCGAGACTCAATACTGGGTTAAGGACCTGACCGGTCAGAAATTGGTCCGGATCAATCGACAGCCCATCGGATTCCAGGCTCCGCTGAGATCGAATGATGAACTGGCCTTAAGCCCTCAGGGGCCTCTTTTCCGGTTTTTTGGAGAAGGCCGTCTGGGAGAGATCGAGGAGGTTCCGGAAGAAAAACCCCTTGAATCTTCCGAAAAGACCGGCGCGGTGGCCGAAAAAAAATCCATTTCTTCTAAATTTAAGAAGATATTTAAATCCTGAAAGAGATAAACCTACCCATCCTCCACAGGAGGTCGCCATGCAGAGTCCCTCATTGCCTTTTAAGGTATTGGCCTTAGGACCCTTTACGCTCCAGGAGAAAAAAGACGATCTTCAGAAGCCGATTCAGGTTGATCAGAATCATCCGGATCAGGCCGTAGAAAAACTGAATCTCTCCCTCTCCATCTCTCTCCCGCAGAATCTCTGCCGATGGGATCACTTGTCCCTCGACTTAAAGAGATTGAAAGACTTCCATCCCGACTCCCTCATCGAGAATCATCCGTCTTTGAAGAATCTTTTAGAGGCGGGAAAATTTGCTGAGGAGTCGAAGACCAGAGGTCTTGGAGAGGAAGAGATTTATCAACGGCTAAAGGAGTGGCCGGGTCTTCCCATAGAGATCAGATTTGAATCCACAAAGGCAAGGGAGGAAGTTTCAAGTTCTGTGGATCGCCTGTTGAAGATGGTCGCCATGCCGGGAGAAGGCCCGGCTTCTCCTCCGGAGCGCCAGGCCTTTGTTCCCCAGATCGACCTTGTCCTTCAGCAAATCCTGAGACAGGTTTTTTCGGATCCTGATTTTAGAGCTCTGGAATCGACCTGGCAGGGGCTTCAATGTCTTATGAAACAGGCAGGAGCCGACAAAGACATTATTTTCGAAATCGTTCCTGTTTCCTTCGATGCGCTTGAAGAGACGCTGGATCATCTGACCGTCTCTCTCATCGATGAACTTCCCTCCCTGGTCCTCCTCGATCTTCCTTTCGACAACTCTCCGAGATGCCTCGAACTCCTTGAAAAGGTGGCACTCTTTTCGGAGACCTTGCTTGTTCCCACGCTCTGCTGGGTCACTCCGAGATTTTTCTATCTTGATCAATGGAAGGATTTCGGAAGGCTTCCCTTCCTGCCCCATTATTTTGATGAGCCTGCCTTTGCCAAATGGCGCCGTTTAAAAGAGTCCTCATCTTCAAAATGGATGGCCGTCACCTGCAATCGATTCTTAATCCGTTATCCATACGGGCCGGATAATAGACCCAGATCCATTCATTTCGACGAATCGGAGAACCTCTGGATTTCTCCGGTCTGGGCCGCCGGAAGTCTCATCCTTCAAAGTCTTCTTAAAACCGGTTGGCCGACAAGATTTACGGAATGGCAGAACATCCGGTTGAGCAATCTTGCCCTTCATATGATCGAGGGCAATCGAGGGATTCCCACGGAGACGAATTTCAGCGAGGAGAGAATCGATCAGTTCATCCGGGGGGGCATCCTGCCTCTGGTTTCACCCCTGAATAAAGATACTGCCTTCATTCCCAGAGAGACGACCGCAGGGGGCAGTTCCCTGAGCTACCAGCTCTTCCTTTCGAGAATCACCCATTTCCTCTTCTGGTGTAAGGATCATTTTGAAAAAGATCTTAAACCCGGCCTCCTCGAACAGAATTTAAAGAAAGCCTCCTCCTTATTTTGGGAAAGATCGGGCGCTCTCATTCCGAATGCTCTCGAAATTTCCGTAAACAGACCCAAAAGCGGACAACCCATCGTCGTTAAGATGGTCGTCGAACCCTCCCGGCAGATGTTACCTTCCCAAGAAAAAGTGGAATTTGAATTGAACTGGTGAGAAGGAGCGGATCCACTTCCTCAAGAAATGGCCTGGTTGAATGAGTGCGGTTTCGGAGACAAGAGGGATGATCAGAGGGATTTTCAATGCTCTTTGAATAAAGGCAGACCTTTTCCTATGGATGAAAGCACTTCGTCTATCTGAGAGATGGTCATCAATCCCTGTTCCAAAAATATTCGACCAATCAGTCTGTGTTTCCCTTGTTGCATATCCTCGATCACCTGAATTCCCAATGCCTCAATGACATGATCTGCAGTCACCAATCCTTTTTCCACAGCCAACACCCCAAAACGCTTTTCAAGATGCTCGGTCTCCATGGTATCCTCCTCTATTTTGTTCATCAGGCATCTCCTTCATTTCTTATTGGCTTGGAAAAAATATAGAAAAAACAGGCTCGGGTGTCAATGACGAATTTATGGGAGTCGGTATCAGGGTAGCTTCCTCAAATTCTTCAGCAAGTTGCGAGCCCTTTGGAGATCTCTCTTTGCGTTTGGATGGTTTGGGTATATTCGTAACGTCTCTTCCCATTGTTCAATGGCCTTCGCCAGCTCCTCAGAAAGAAAATATTTCATTCCCCTTGCGTAATGGACATCGGCCCGTTCCTGTAATGATGCATCCAGCTTGAAGGGTTTTGATGGGACAGGGGTCTTAGGAGGCATCTCTTCAGGGGGAACCTTCTTGGCCATCCCTGCCGGGGCGACGATAGGAAGCTTGAGCGTCATTCCAGGTTTTAATGAGTCCTGGCTGTCCAGATTATTGAAATAGGTGATCAGGAAGTCCTTTTCGGGATCTTTATAAATCTCCTGAGAGATTTTTCTCGGGGTGTCACCTTTTTTGACTTCATACATTGTCCAGACGGGTTCGTTTAATTTGTGCTTTAGATAATCCAGGGCTTGATAATGACCGGGGTCATAAGCAAGGGCGATGAGAAATTCTTTGCGCGCCTCCTGGGCTGAATTCTGTTTGAGACTTTCTAACCCTTTTAAAAACCGGTTTTCTGCTTCTCTTTGCAGCCGGGTCTCCCAAAAGAGGACCTTCTCGGAAACTGTTTGGTCCTGGGGGGTGAAACGTTGAACCACTCTCCAATAAAAAAGGGTTTTGGGGAATTCTCCACTCCTCTCCAACTTGATCGCTTCCAAATAATATTTTTCAGGAAAGCCTTGAAAGGGGTCTTTTTCTAAGGCCGTCTCTTGACGGAACGAAGGCGCCGGAGGGGGATATTTTTCCCCCAAGGAGGTTATATCAACAGAACGTTGAACAGCACACCCAAAGGACAGGAGGATTACGATGCATAAGAAATGGGGTTTAAGCCACAAAGGTTTCATCTTTCAACGGACCATCTTATCATTAAAATGATTCAGATTATTTTCAAACTCTCTTAAATTGAAGGTGCCGTAAATCATGGAGCGGTTTATCCTATAAGGATTTATAAAAAAAGGGTTACTGTCTCTTTCCACCGTGAATGCCCCTCGGTAGCCCAGTTTCATCAGGAGGGCAATAATGAGGGGATTGGTTTCACCATAGGGGTAGGCTAAATATTTCACGTCTTTATTGAGTCGCTTTCGAAGGATTTCAGCCGATTCCGTCAATTCTTTTTTAACGGCTTCGAAATACTCCCTGAAAGATTCTTGCCCATCTCGTTTGTTCAGGTTTCTATGGCTTTTCGTATGGCCTTGTATGTCAATGCCGTTTTTGGACATTTGGATGAGAAGATCCCAATTTAACGTCTTTCGTCCCGGAAGAATGAGATCCGTGTAGACAAACAAGGTGGCCGGATACCCATACTGCTTCAATATGGGGAAGGCGATTTCATAAGTGGAATACCAATTGTCATCAATGGTGATCACCACCGATTTCTTGGGGAGAGGGCGCTTAAAATCGAGGAAGTCGAAAAATTCATCGAGGGTGATCACCCGATATCCATTCTCTTTTAAGAATTTCATCTGTTCCGCAAACGCGCTCTCCGTTACCGTCAGGATGTCGGCCTTGTTTTTCGAAAATTTGTGGTAGGCAATAATCGGGACCGTTTGATAGCCTTTTAAAAACAGACCGCCTTTCCCATAAGGCATGAGAGGAATGATCACCTCCTGCCCTGGAGTTAAGGAGGCGATCTCATTAAACTCAGCGATAAACCAATCCATAGAAGAGTCGTTCAAGTATTTCGATGCAAGAGAAGAGAGCGTTTCTCCTGGCTGGGCAATCAGGGCGACGAAATCAGGGAAGGTTCGCACATTCAGGGGAGTCAAGGGAGGGCGCATCGGTTCAGGAGAAGGTTGGGGTAAGGGTTCAGGCTCAGGACGGGTTGGAATCGTTGCGCAGCCGACCATCAAGAGTCCCACCCCTATCAGACACAGACAGGATAAAAGGAACTTTTTAAACATGGGGCTCTCTTTCCACAATATTGCGTAAACGGAAGCTTTCCCATGCTTCCGTCCGCTGGGTCATTTCTCGAGGCGGTAAGGGGTCAACGGCAACGGAATGTTCAATGGATTTGTATACCTCTTTGCTGATGACAATCTCTCCCGGGCCAGCTAAAGCATAGAGGGAGGAAGCGGCTTTGAACCTCTCGCCGATATAATTATTCTTCTTTCCTGCGTGAGAACCGATATCGCCAAACAGCACTACTCCTGAACTGATTCCAATTCCCACCTTACCCAGGAGTGAGTTTTGACTTCCCTGTTGCTTTTCGAATTCTAAAGCTTTTTGTATGGCCACGGCACCCCTGACAGCCCTGTGGATGTGGTCTTCCTTCAGAGGGGAACTTTGAAAAATGCCAACCACCGTATCTCCTGCGACCCTGATAACATAGCCCCCATGGTCCAAAACACCTTTTGTGGCGATAGAGAAATATTCACTCAAGTCCTGGAAGACCCCTTCCGGGTTCCTCGATCCCGCATAGGTTTTAAACTCCCGGATCCCCGTGTAAAGGACAGCGACCTGATTTCTGATGGCTTCAGGGAAAAGGGCGTTGCCCTGCTTCTCGGAAGGGTCCACCCACTTCGTGAGAAAAAATGCCGCTCCGATTCCCGCGATCAACATCGTGACACTGATCCATAAGACTTTTTTGATTAACTTAAGCATTTCTTTTTTAATTTCATGATTGACAAAATCAAGGTTTAATCCTACAGAGACAGATCCAATCTTCTTATTCATAAACGCGATGGGCTTGGACAGATTTAAAACGCGCGTTCCGGAAGGAAGGCGATACGTCAGGGTGGTCACCGCTTCTGTTGTTATCAGATTTTCGATGTTTTCAAATTCTTTCAGAAAGGCTCCGATTTTTGCCGGATCGGTATGGGCTTTGATGAAAAGAGTACTGTCAAGAATCATTGCGTAAAGAAATCCTTCTACCTCCCTTGCTTCTTTCACGAGAGTGTTCAAGGCAATCATATCCTCTTCCATCAGGGGAAGGGCCGCTTTGCTTGCGAAATGGGTCAGGACCATATTCGCTGAGTTCACTTTATCCCGATAGAGAATGTCCTTCTCTCGTTTAATAAAAATCAGAGTCCACAGCGAGGAAACGATGAGGATCAGAAGGATTGCGAAAGCAGATAATTTAATAAAAAGGGAAGTTTGAGGAAGAGGCCGCTTTTCTTCACCTTTAAAAGATAACAGCTTGTCCTGAAATTTCATCATGAAGCTTTGGGTCTATACCGATTTTTGAAATACTTTGTTCTTGAGAAGTTACTTTTTGGGCAATTCTTTAGGGCCAAAAAGCTTAGGCTCCTCCTCGGCTTGAGGCGGAACGGGTTTGGGCGCAACCTTCTCCGGCTTTGATGTCTTGTAAAAGCTATCGACAAACTCTTTTGGCATCGAATCCCGAGTCTTCAAAAGGCTTTCCGGTATGAGAATTTTATTCCCTACATAAATCCGTTTGATATCGACACCCGGATTGTTCTTGGTCATGACCTCCGCCAGGACCTTCCAGTTATCAAGATCACCTGTGTACCAGGCAGCAATGATCGATATTGTCTCACCACTATACTTCACCGTGTGGGTGTAATAGGTCTCTTCCGGGAGAGGCTTTTCTGAAGGCAGGGGGGTTGCTTCCTTCGGTGGAGGAGCAGGCTTGGTAGGGGGGGGCGAGGGCCTTCGAGGAG